>Ga0172367_10000637_pt1 | contig 53683 bp, 44 predicted proteins | sample Lak10m_FD_114542 | JGI IMG/M metagenome (GOLD analysis project Ga0172367, IMG submission 114542) | Freshwater microbial communities from Kabuno Bay, South-Kivu, Congo - kab_022012_10m | ecosystem: Environmental > Aquatic > Freshwater > Lake | place: Democratic Republic of the Congo: South-Kivu... | reverse complement strand
TACATCTGGTTGAAGATTTAAAAATATATATGATTCTTCTACTGAATTATCACTACGTTGTCTAAACACAGCCAAAGCTCTGTTTAGTGCGGTTTCGTAATGGACGGGATCTAGCTCTACATCTACCATACCGTCGCCTAGCATAGTTCTGCAGTAATCGTAAACACCCTGTTTGATCTGGTTAGTTTGGCTCATACAACTATTTATCGTAGCGGTAAATATAAGACTATGCCAAGACTTTCGCTTTATCGCCCAGAAAAGGGCAACGATTACAAGTTTATCGATAAAAATATCTGGGAAATGTTCCAGGTCGGCGGTACTGATGTTTTCGTACACAAATATATAGGCCCAGGTACACCTGCCGAAGATACCCCATCAACGCCAAATTATGCTAGTAACAGTGTAAGTAACATCCAAGATCTATTATTTTTAGAAAACAGAGATAGAAAATATGATCCAGATATCTATGTGCTTAGGGGTGTTTATAACATACAAGATACCGATTTTAATCTAAGTCAATTTGGTTTATTTTTACAAAACGATACTATTTTTATAAGCTTTCATATCAATGATACTGTTGAAAAAATAGGCAGAAAATTAATAGCTGGGGACGTTATAGAATTGCCCCATCTTAAAGACCAGTTTGCTTTGAATGATTTTCAATTTTCTTTAAAAAGATTTTATGTGATTGAAGAGATTTCTAGAGCAGCTGAAGGTTTTTCAGTTACTTGGTACCCACATCTTTATCGAGCCAAATGTAAACCTTTAGTAGACAGCCAAGAATTTAAAGAGATATTAGATGGTCTAGCAGGTGAAGGCAGTGATCAGACTCTGAGAGATGTGATGAGCACCTATGAAAAAGAGATGCAGATCACCCAAGCAGTACTGAATCAAGCCGAATCAGATGCTCCTCGCAGCGGATACGATACCAACAGATTTTATCACATACAGAAAAACGATGACGGACGGACTGAATTGGTCAGCGTTGATACAACACAGATTGATGCTTCTAGAGAAACCCAAGCCACAGACGAGTATGGCAATTTACTGTTTGACGAAAATGGTGATCCGATATATGTAGGTGCTACAGCGTCTACATCAATACAAAGTCCGACCAGCGAAGGATACGACAGTTACTTGTTAGGTGACGGACTACCTCCTAACGGTGCTCCGTTTTCTGCAGGTGCTGGGTTCCCTGCTAATCCAGTCGAAGGACAGTTCTGTCTCAGATTAGATTTTATTCCTAAAAGGTTATTCCGTTTTAATGGAACAAGATGGATTAAATTTGAAGATCAGGTTCGAATGACTATGAGTAATCTTGGAGTCGATGATGTTCAAGAAAGCGGCGATATGTTTGAAGGCAAAGAAGCAAGATATACACAAAAAGCTGGATTTATTAATAATCAGAAAACTGATAGAATTAACGGTAAAACAGTTAAAGAAAAACAGAGTCTTAGCAAAGCTCTTAGACCTAAGGCAGATTCATAATGGATTATTTTTACGACGGCCAGATACGAAGATATGTAACACAGTTCTTGCGGGTGTTTATAGGTTTTAAATATAAAACTGGTGGTACTGTATCAGAAGAAAGACACATACCAGTGATGTATGGCGATATGACTAGACAGGTTGCGGGAATTATCAAAGATAATTCTGAAAATAAAATGTCTACTGTGCCTAAAGTAGCCTGCTATATATCGGGACTCGAACTAGACACTACTAGATTGGCAGATCCAACATTTGTTAGCAAAGTACAAATACGAGAGCGATCTTACGAATTTGACGCCGCAGGAGATCCAGTATACGGTGGCAACCAAGGAGGAAGTTACACTGTAGAACGTATAATGCCAACTCCGTTTAAATTGTCAATGAAGGCAGATATCTGGACCAGCAATACAGATCAAAAGCTACAGATATTAGAACAAATTTTAGTATTGTTTAATCCTAGTCTAGAAATACAGACCACGGATAATTACATTGATTGGACTAGTCTAAGCACCATTTATATCACTAACATAAATTTTAGTTCAAGGACCATACCTCAAGGTGCAGAATCTGAAATAGATATTTGCACACTAGAATTTGAAATGCCCGTATGGATTACTCCTCCGGCTAAGGTTAAGAAATTAGGCATAGTTAGAACTGTGATTTCTAATGTATTCTCAGAAAGTGGAGATGTATTAAGCTTGAACGACCTGTCATTTAATCTAGGAAATCGGGGAGCTGATATTTCTCTACGTCGAACTAATGATAATTACAGTGTTTTATTATTAAGTGCTAACAACTCCAACCTACCTAACTTGTATAACGTTTCAATATTAGATATAGATCAATTAGCAAATGTATTGAAAATACCTATAACTAACAAGTTAGGTAAAGAGATAGATTGGAACACAGTACTTGAACAACAAGGAGGCTATGTTTCTGGCCTCAGTAAAATACATTTCTTACAGCCTAGCGGTTACGAAGTCACAGGAACTTTCACAGTCAATGCAATCGATCCTACGTTTTTATCTGTTACTATTGACAGAGATACAGTGCCGTCAAACACATTACCTGCACTGACAGCTATTATTGATCCGTACAATTTTAATCCTAAAAAGACATTCAACGGTATAGGAAATATTCCTATTGGAACTAGGTACCTAATGTTAGACGCTGTAAATAGCAGTGTTAATCGAGGTCAATCAGGGTACGATGGTCCAGATGCGTGGAAAAATATCGACGGCAGTGATCCAGAAATATTAGAAAATTCTATCATTCAGTGGAACGGTGATCAATGGGTCACTGTGTTTACTCCTACTGAACAAAACGCTAATAATTATGTAACAAATCTAACCACAGGAATTCAATATAAGTGGGATGGTGATCAGTGGTTAAAGAGTTTTGAAGGTGAATACAATATCGGTTTCTGGAGATTTGATCTCGATGCTTAATAAGTATGACTATGCAACAGAGAGCAGGAATTCTTTTTTTAGCCAAAGACACTGGTAGAATATTATTAATCGACGAAGAAGGCAAGTGGACTGTGCCTACTTTTGGTAGAAAATCTAACCTTCTAGAAGATTCCCGAGATTTACTCACAAACTACTGCAAAGGTAGATTGTTGCCTATAGAATTATATCTCAGCGAGGATCGTGGTTTCGAATACGGAACATATGTTTGTTTGGTTGATAATGAATTCCTAACCACTGCTGCTGCTACAATATGTTGGGCACAGTTAAATTATTTGCCTAAAAATTTACACAGCGGACTTAAAACTACTTTGAGTAATCAGATCATAAGAACTAAAATAGAAACTATATTGGAGTTAGAATATGTTGTCAATGCTTAAGAATGAAAGATTTCAATCAGAATATAGAAGTTGGAGAATTAAAGTAGACGGTATGTCTGACTGCAATCAAAAAACTGAATTACTAGAATTACTAAACAAACTAGTAAACGAAGTTAAGAAGTTAGATACATTTCACGAAGAATTAGTAAGGTCCCATAGTCTGCCTATGGGACTCGACGAATCAAAATCTCGAATAGCAGAAATCCGTAAAAAAATCCAAAAACGAATAAACGATATTCGAGAATAATTAGGCCTGGGCTTCACCCCAACGAAGAATTAAATTACAATTCGTTGCTGATCCTGAAACTTTAAAGATATTAATAGCCAGTACGTCTGGGCCGTTAGGGAAGGTTCCTCTACCTCCAATAGCTGTGGTACCAAGTTCTTTCAGTGCCGATAAATCTAGGGTCGAAGTTTCTCCGGGATTAGCAATAAACGAAAATACCTGCTCTCCGGGCAAAGCAAACTCTGCACCAAATGCGAATGTAATAGTCGCGGCTGCGGCTGTCGATGATGTAGATGTCTGTGAAAATGTTGCTCTGTAAACAGTTGTTGCACCTAATGTTCTCGTAGTGACAGCACTGATAATCGTACCTGCTGGAAATTGCGTCACCGACGCATCCAATCTAGTACCAACTGTAGCACCGGACCCTGGGAATGTTGCAGACGTAAAGAACAAGTAGTTCACACCGCTATAACTTGCTGCTGTTTGATTAGCTGTTACTGTGGTACTGATGTTTGATCCGCCGGTCGATGTAGAACTTGCTTTGCCGCTCGTTTGAATTCTTGTATAAGCAGTGCCTGCCAATGTCACATAGCTACTAGATATACTCTCAACCCTGGTACTGGATAAATTAGCAGAACTTACAGTATCACCGACTGCTATTCCGCTAGAAGCAGCGACTGAGTTGGTTATCAAAAAATCTCGTTGTCCGCTTCTAAATGCACTGTTATAGTTACTGCTGATCTGATTAGTTACTGTTACTGAACCTTGACCAACTATATTCCCAGTCCAATTTCTACTCATGTAGATAATATAATAAGTGGAGCTGTATAAACTAATTTGGTTTATATTGGTATTGGCAGGAATATTTGTACCGGTTATTCCGTCGCCGACCAAGGGTTTGGTCGTAAATGCATTATAATCTGCAACAGTGATGAAGAAGTAACTTGTACCGCTATAGGCCGAATTGCCGCCAAATACGACTCTTGTGGTCATTGAGAATGTCACTAATGCCAAACCCTGTGCTGATACTGTGGTCGTAACTGCACCGGCAACTGTAGCAGTAGTTGTTGATCCAGAAGCACCCCAGCTAACAGAACCGCCCAATGCTATCTGTGCAAAACTAGGCTGTCCTCCTGCTGCTGCAGAATTTAGTCCGTTCCATTGAATGTTAGCTGGATTTGTTGGATAATTGTTAGGGTTTAAGATACCTTCAACGACTATCGCTCCGCCTCCAGATACTGTATCAGAAGTGATTGAGAGAGCATTGAGTAATAATTGAGCTCTGTTAAGTAATTCTCGTTCTCCAAGATCTCCGGTAACTGCATTAGAAACACTTGGTGCTAGTCTAATTAAGAATGCTGTACGTTTTGTAGTGCTTGCGCTAACACTTGTTGCAGCATAGTTAAAAATATAACCTCGATCTTCGTCGAAATTTCCATCTATCAAATATGCACTACCCCAGTGGCTGATAATAGGACTGGTTGTACAAGAAACAAGTACTACTCCTTGTTTAGCCACGTGACTGGCAGCTAGGCCTGCGGTATATGTTCTTGTTGCACCTGCTGCAAAATTGCTCAGAGAAGCCGAACGGGTGCAACCTGTTAGTTGATTTGTTGCGGCGGTTTTTCCCGAGTAAGATATTAATTCGTTGTCAACATATACGGTTCCGCTGGTAGGAAAATCTGATACATTGTCTAGTGTAATTGTAGTTTGAGCATCGTCTATAGAATTAGTCAATCTACTTCTTGCACCTTCGTTGGTAACTTCGTATCGAACAGGACCGTTACCTGTACGCATATATGCTTCTGTATTCCTATTATTACCTTTTAGTCTATGACAGAAAACATATTCGCCGCTGGGTCCTCTCAACATCCAATCAATAAAACCAGCACCGTACCAACTGTATTGGATGCCGATCATCTGCATTTTGGTTACATCTATGTTATAGCCGCTGGGTCCTGTACCATCACAGCGATCTAGATTCCAGTCATCCTGCGGAATTATAATATCTTCAATTTTGCAGACCTTTACTCCGGAAACGTTATTCACCCCTCTAAAATCTGGAGTGACTGTCATCACCGTGTTAGACGTAATATTAGCCACCACGTGTGTCATTCCACGGATGACAATTCTATCTCCTTCTTGCAATTGATCTAAAAATCTAGTATTTGTTCCTGTGACTGCATTACTGTCCGTATTCACAGATATTGTACCTGCTATTTGAAATGTTGAACTTCTTCTACCAACACTGAGTTTTTGACCATCATACTGGAAGAAAATTCCATTTTGATCATCGAACGGTCCTGACCTAACAGTTGCGCCATGCCAATTTACTAACGACATTTGACATTGACTGCCGATAGCACCTGTGGTGTCTCCTAGCGCAGTTTGGGCTACTATTCTAAAAGTTCTTTCATCTACGATTTCACTGACCTGATAATCGCCATTATAACCAGTCGTTTGTACACCCGATAATCTAATAGTAGAACCAGCCTGTAATCCGTGATCTACATCGTCAGTGACAATAGTAATCAACGATCCAGACGCCGTTGCAGCGGCTGTCACGGTCCTTACATCAAAACTAGGAGCGAATAAGGCACCTGTGTTATACATCGCGCCTTTACCAGATTGGTAACGAATATATTTTTTACTTTGACGAATAGCTTGGCCACCGTGTTGCGGTCCCCCTGTACCTAGCTGAACACCGCCGTCAAACGGTCTATGGGTAAAGAAGGTATCAGGTCGTACATAGACCACACCCTGTAACAATGTTGCTGTATCTACTGTACCAGAAGATCTAGCAGTATATCTTATGACATTTGTGGCTACTATTTCCTCGACTGCAAACGGACCAGATGCTAGAGCATGATTAGTTCCGGTTGATGTTATAGCTATATTTAAACCCATACCCGGAACAAATCCGTGATTTGAAGGAAATGCCACTTGAATTGTTGCAATAGACGAATAGTTAATTGTTGCCGCAGCTGATACTATTCCTGTTGTATTTTCCGATAACGTTACTGTGGCATAAACTGGGATTTGATCTCCTCTAGCTGCTGTGCCTGAAGTAATAGATGCCGCAGTAGGATAACCTCCAGGTGCTGATACCGAATCTATACGTAGTAACACATCATTGGCCGGGGTTGCGCCTTCTAGACTGGTTCCTGGGATTTTAAATTTATTACCGACATAGTATTTTGTACCAGCACTGCCGGGTGCTGCTGTAAGACTATAAAGTCCACCGGCTCTGGTTATGAACCAATTTCCACCGCCCGAACCTTTAGACGCATCACCATATGCTTCAATGTCGTTGAATGATCCGCTACCTGTACCTGTTCCCTGAACGATACTGGCTCCTGTTACTGCACCCCCCGATATTGAATCTATGTTAATATACAAATCATTGGCGGGGGTAGCACCGCCTAAAAAATCTCCGGTGATTAGAGCTGTATCTCCTACTGCCCAATCTGTACCACCGCCACTAGACCCAATACCGGCCACAGCATAAACGCCAGATGTTACTGTGATGTTAAAAAATGCATTCACTCCTGAACTATTTACAGGAGTAGCTGATCCGTTATATATACTGTTGTCTCCTGTATGTCCTACTGTAACTGCGCCGCTTAAATTCAAAGTTATACCGTCTATAGAGGTAATTTCTCGCAAGATATTAGGCGAAGCTTCATCGCCTAAGGCCATACCTGCCTGTAGACCACTTGTCTCTACTAAATCTACACTAGAAACTCCGCCACCATAGGTAGTGCGCACATATCTATAATCTACAATACCGTCAGAATTAGAAGGTCCAAACACACCAGCAATCTGTGTGCCGCTGGCGATGTTTGTCCCAGACAAAGGAGCTCCGATTGGAGGAGCCAGTCCAATAAATGCAAGAGTATTCTGTCCGCTTTCTGTTCGTAAAGCAGTGGTAAAGGACCCGCTGCTACCGTTGCTGTACACAGTAAATATTGGTTGTCCAACACTAGCTCCGGTATAGAATGCGGCTTGTCTTAGCTGAGATGTAGATGTTGCTAAAACTTGTCCGTTGCTTGTTCCTACCTTAGCTTTGGCATAATATGTGAATGTAGTACCGCTTGGAACAGAATAAATTATGAATGTGCCTTCTGCTCTTGCAAATCCTGTAATACTGGATGCTAACGCTCTGATACTGATAGCCTGTCCTGCTACCAGACCATGTGAGCTTACCGTTGTAACTGTTATTAAACTTCCGCCAATTCCGCTTGTGCCAGTTGATGCATCAGTTACTATGCTACTTACTGGAATATCGGTCGAACTGACTTCATAAGTAGCAGGATATCCTCGTTGAGTACCAATCGCCTGCCACTTTGTTGGCTGCAGACCGTATTCGAAGTCAGCGTCTAACATAGCCTGTGGCTGGGCTACTCGCATACGCTCAATAGCGTCTGTGCCAAAGTCATATGGTCTTACTTTGAGTTCTGTGTTTTCAAGGAAAATTTGTACACTGTCGGTACTAGACATATTCGATGTATCAAATTTGAATCGTATGATTGTTGTACCGTTGTTGACCTGCAGAGCATTGGGATACGCTGTGCTGTTACCTTCGTTGAATTCTACTGTGCCGCCTTTGGTAGGCTCGGCAAAATTGTAAATTACTACGTTGTCGGTTACATTAGATATTAGCAATATATCTTCTAATTCAATTTTACCTAAAACTTCTATTCTACCTAGTTGGATGTTTAAGACTGGCAGACTGGTTAGGCCGTTTTCAATAACGTCTTTGACATTAGTAAGCAGTGTCTGCACACGGGCATATGCACCTGCTTCTGTATTTTTAGTTCCGTCAATAACTTGTATTTCTATCCCTTGTTCTGGACTGGGGTCTGTTGTATTTGTTAGAATATAAGTGTTGATTAAATCTCTAGCGAATTCGTATGCTTCATATTCTGGAATTCTGTTACCATCAATCTGCGCCACAGTGCCGTCCCAGTATTGACTTGCTACATATCTTATATTTTCGTTACCACCGTATCGAAGATCATGTAAAAGTGCATCTATTACATAACCGCTGTCGCGTTCACATTTTACGGTGTTGAATGTGTAACCCACATACGAAGAATCTCCGGCAGTAACAAGATTTTGAATAAATCCTACAATTTCTTTTAAGATAAACTGTCGGTTTTGACTGATTAGACTGTAGGCATTAGGAAATAGATTTTCATCTAAACTAACGCCCGGAGTAAACACATAATTCTTAACTAATTTCTTTGCCATTTATTTTTCCTTATACTCCGAACGCTATCGAAAGCGCCAGTACCTGTGAATCTACATAAGATTTAGTAGCAGCATGAGATGCTAAAGTAGGAGCTGTAGATATATTTACATCTCCCCCTACTGTGATCTGTCCACCTACTCCAAGCCCTCCGGTAATCACCACTGCACCTGTACTAGCTGTGGTTGAGGCGGTTGAAGCTGTGAATTTATTTGTTGCACCAGCAGAATTTATTTGACCTGCAACACCTAGTCCACCTTGTACTAATACTGCTCCGGTGGTAGAACTTGTACTAGCAGTATTATTAGTAAACGTAGCTATGCCCGAGGCTACAAGTGTTACTAAATTAATAGTACTAGTACCGGGTGTAAATGTAAATGATGCGTTACCGCCAAATATACCGTTGTTATTGAATTGGATCTGTGTATTTGAACCGCCAACTGAGCTGCCGCCGCCACCACCGCTGCCTGCCCAAGTTAAATTGCCAGCACCGTCAGTTTGCAAGAATTGTCCTGGATCTCCGTCTTGAGTCGGTAAGACCCAAATTTTATTTGCAGTTAGATTTGTTGGTGCTTTAAAACCAACATAATTAGAATTGTCAGTGTCACTGAAACGTAACTCTGCTCTAGTTTTTAAATCTAAATATTCATCTTCTACAGTTACAGCACCGCCAACGAATAGATCATCAACTATGCCCACACCTCCAGCGACTCTCAAAGCTCCAGTAGTTGAACTTGTGCTGACAGTGGCGTTAGTTAAATTTATAGGATTAGGAACTGTTCCGCCACCGAAAGCACCTTGACTGATATTTTCCCACGTGCTTGTAGTAGAATTATAGGATAGTACCTGTGCATTTGTAGGAGAACTAATTGTTACATCATTTAGAGCATCAATTCCGTGATTACTGAGACTAGACACCGTGCCTGTGACGTTACCGGTAATAGTTCCGCTGACTGTGATATTTGTAAAGCTGGGACTCTGATTTGGAACTATTTCCCAGGCTGATCCGTTATAAATCCAATTGGTTGTTCCGTCTGTGTATGTTGTTACATTTGCAGTTGGATTATTAGGAAAATTAAGTGGCATGATTCATCCTATTTATATACCGGCAAATGATTTAACAGTTATAGTTCCAACCATGCCGCCGTGTATAGAACATTGATATCTATAATTTCCAGAAATACTATTTGGTACTTTCCAATACAGTGTTCCAGAAGTTTGACCTTGAGCTGCCGATCCAGTATTCACACTACCGCTGGTACTCACGTGTACTAGGCCAGTATTATAATTACTACCAGCACCGTCTTGTATTAAAAATGGATGACCTGCTACACTGAGATTGAAAGCTATGGTAGTTCCGCTGATTGCATATATGGTTGGGTTATCAGAAGCTCCGTATTGATCAAATCTGTAGGAAGATGCTCCGTTATTTGTTGTTGTTAACATTGTGATAGCTGGAAGATAAATTTTATCTACAGTCAACCCAGCAGAATCTGATAATCCAGTAAATGCTGTGGCTCCTGCTGTAACAGTGCTTGTGATAGTAATTGCGTCTGTGCTGGCATTGGTAGTAATAGAAATTCCGGTACCGGCTACTAACGTTAATGTATCTGTGCTGCTGTCAGCAACAACGTTAGACTGTCCTGCTACTGCGATTGTTTCAAAACTATTTGACGTAGCACCTCCTCCAGCAGCACTAATTGTTATTGTATCTGTAGAGGCGTTTGTGGTTATGGTTATATTTGATCCAGCAACCAACGTTAATGTATCTGTGCTACTATCAGCAACAACACTGGATTGTCCTGCTACTGCGATTGTTTCAAAACTATTTGAAGCAGCACCACCGCCACCTGTAGCGTCTGTATCGTTGATCCAAATACTGCCATTATATTTTAAAATTTGCCCGACTGTTGGAGAAGTAATAGTAACATCACTGAGTCCGTCAAGAGATATAGCGTTACTTGAAATCGTAATGGAATCGGCGCTGGCATTCGTAGATAAAGTTATATTTGATCCAGCTATGAGTGTCAAAGTATCGCTGGCGGTTTCTGCTACAACACTAGATTGTCCTGCAACCGCAATTGTAGAAAAATGGCTGATATCGCTGTAATTTGCCAGCGGAGTCCATTGTCCTGCGTGCGCAAAATACATTCTTCCTGTGTCGTGAACATGTGCAACCATTCCATGCCACGTACTAGGACTAACCTGATTTAAAGCCGTTAATGTATCAAAGTAAGCTCTTGTATAACTGACTGCTCCTGATGCTGTAATTGTTCCTGTGATATTTAAATTTGTTCCGTTCCATGTCAGTGCGCTGCCGGTATCAGATACGACACTGCCTGTTGTTGCATACCAAGCTAATCTATTAACTGTTCCAGAACTTACTCCACTACCGCCACCACCACCTCCACCGGTGTTTGTGATCGTGATTGTATCAGTTTCACTGTTCGTTGTAATCTGTATGCCTGGACCTGCTACTAAAGTTAAAGTATCAGACGACGTGTCTGCTACTATGTTTGATTGTCCAGCTATTTCAATAGTAGAAAATCCTAATATTGATGAACCCGCTACTGTGCTGCCCGCAGGCAGAACTACACTGGAGCCCGACGCAGTAATCACGGCAGATCCTAAATTGATCGAACTGCCGCTTAGATATAAATCTCTCCATCGAAAACTGTTACTGCCTAGATCATAAGCTATATTAGCATTTGGAATTAAACTGGCTGATAAATTTAATTTAGCAGGAGTAATTAAATTATTTGCAATCTGTCCCAAAGAAATAGTACCAGTTAAACCAGAAAAATCAGAAGCTCCGCCACCTCCACCACCACCGCCAACACTAGGAGTAGTAGGCTGTACCCATTGATTGCTGTCGCCGTCGTTGAAATATATGTAGATTTTTCCGTTGTTAGTGTTAAACCAAACTGTGCCCGGGTCAACATCAACGGGTGGCGTACTTGATGGGATTACTGTGCTAATTTGCGCTTCTAGATTTTCTAGATCAGCACGTAGCAATGCTATCCCGCCAAGATTAACACCGTCATATAACCGTAAACTATTGCTATCTTCGTCAAAAAAGATTTCGCCGCGAGAACCTGTTTTCCTATCTAGAAAATCAGCATCTCTAGGAATAATTCTGAAGTAATTTAATGCTGTCATACTGTTATTTATGCTAGCTTAGGTGTTGTGCATTTTGGCTATAAATACTTCTACCATGACAGTACTACCTATATTTGACAAGGACGGCATTACAAAACCATATTTTATACGAGCTTTGAAACTGCTATTGGAAAAATATCCTATAGAAATATCAACAGCCGATAACAAATTTGAAAAAATAAGAGAATTGTGGCTACAGGAATATAATTCTATATTAGTTGATAACGAAAATTCTTATTTTGATAGTATACATTTTGTTAATGCTATAGACGGTACAAAATTTAGTCTTTCTTTTAATTAATTTACTTTCATTGTAAAAACCGGAATTTCGATATTATAGTTTTTAACAATTTCCTGTATTTTTTCTGAAGATTCAGTACCGTAGAATTTTAAAAATCTCTTATCTTGATTTTTTACAAAAGGACGATCGATTATATAAAATTCACAAAATGGATTCCACGCTGCGTATACGCCTATAACTCCAGGATCATAGTAGATTTCTTCCCATATTTGTATATCATCAATATCAGGTGGATAAGATCCGGTCCAATCTTCTGAAGGCGGTGCTGATAAAAAATTTTTATCGTAGTTCCTCAGTTGCCAGCTGTCATTTTTAAGATCAATAGTTCTTATAAATTTAGCTACCATTGTATAACCACATCTCGTCGTCATCTACCCAAGATTTATAAAGACTGAGATCTATTCCTAATTCTTTAGCACGTTTATAAACTTTATTTTGTGCACCTGCACCGTAATAGGTTTCTATAACTTTATCGTTATATGGTTGACCTTGTAATAAAGGTAACCAACCCGTGGTAACCATATAGAATTCAGCAAATGGGCTATAGGCTGCATATACACCTATACCTTGCCCTGCTTCGTATAGTATTTCCCAAACATCTACATCTTCAATCCGCATTTCTCTAGCATAATCCCAATCTGCCGAAGGCGGAAGCCAGGGCGTAGATCTATCTAATTGATTTCTGTCAAATAATTCGTCCTGATCTCTAGGACCTAAAATGTTATATGTGGTTTTGAATAAAGGCATTACGGGAAAGGATATCTCACAATTACTATACCTGGGGACCCGTTACCTGCAGGGCCTGGCCCAGAGTTTCCGGATCCGGAAGTACCGCCTCCGCCACCTCCAAAGTTATTTCCTGCCCAAAAAGGTGCAGGAGTACCTGCTCTCGGACTATATGGACTGCCAGGTCCTGCTCCGGGTGCTCCTCCTCCAGGACCACCAGGACCACCAGCACCGATACGAGGGCCAGCACCGCCGCCGCCACCGCCACCGTAAGTTTGACTATTTCCTGGCCACGTTGTGCCAGGCCCACCAGCACCGCCAGAACTGGGACCAGGGTTACCAGCGCCACCAGCGCCACCACCTCCGCCACCGCGACCACTAGAACTACTGCTTTGTCCGTTGCCTCCTGGATTGCCTTCCCCGGGCGTTCCCGGAGTATTACTGCTGGTATTTACTCCGCCGCCACCACCGGATCCTCCTGGATTTCCGTTGGTAGTGTAAAATCCGCCACCACCACCACCAGTAGATGTAATTGGTCCTACTGCTGAATTGCCGCCATTTCCGCCGGGGCTGCTTGGTCCTCCGTAACTGCTAGGTGCGTGACCAGTGCCACCGCTGCCTACTTGCACAGGAGTCGTTCCTGTGGTTAACGTAAAGGTACCGGATCTGTAACCGCCTGCACCACCACCACCACCAGATCCTCCGTCATTACGCTCACCGCCACCGGCGGCACCACCTGCAACGCAAAGATATTCTACCGTCATTCCGCCACCAGCGCCTCCTGTCAAATGTAGATATTTTGGATCTTGCAGTTGTTTTAAGAATAATTGAGACTCGCCCACAGAAGTGAACATATGGATTTTATACCCGCCAGCGGTATAAACTTTATCACCGCCAGTTAATTCAAAACGAGGACGTTCTATTTTGAGTTGCTGTTCTCTAGCATGATTTCTACGAATAGTGGTAACAAAAGGCATTTTTTCCCCTTAAGAGACTTGTGTAATATTTAGCGATTTATTGTTTCAATATTTACCAATAATTTATTTTAAAAAATTAAATAGCTACTATTAGAGGACCTAAAATGACCCTGCAAGTAAATGGATTTTTTCCAGGAGAGCTTGAACCAAACACTGTAATTGGTGGCTGTATCGCTATTTATGAAAATGTTTGGCCTAATCCAGATGAAGCTATCAGATTAGTAGAAAACGAAGCAGCTAATCCTAGCTCGGGAGCATATTGGGAACAAGCAGCAACTATAGATAGCGGTGCTTATCAAGATTATAGAACAAATAAACTAATGGCTGTCAGTCATCTAGCTTACGTTGCCAACAATCCTGCTTTGCAAAATGTACACAATCAATTTTATATGCTGTTATTAGCTGCTTCTAATCCCTATTCTCGAAGATTTAGAATTAAAGAACAGTTGTTTCATGAACATTACCATATGTTAAAATATTCTACTGGCGAGGAATACAAACCGCATTATGACGGAGGGACTTCGATTGGACGATCAATCTCGGCCATATGTTATCTTAACAGCGATTACGAAGGTGGCGAATTAGAATTTCCAAATTTTAATTTTATGTTAAATCCCCAGCCAGGAATGTTAATATTATTTCCTTCTAATTATGCGTATGAACATATTGCACATCCTGTTAAATCAGGAACAAAATATGCCATGGTAACTTGGATCAAAGATAGGCAAATGTAATATGTATTTTCCTACAATATGCGTAGATAATTTTTATACTGAACCGAATAAAATAAGAGAATTTGCTCTTTCTCAAGAGTTTTCAGCGACTACACAAATTCCGTGGCCTGGCAAAAGAACCAGATCATTAGATATGTTGGACAGTTTTATATTTAAAAACTTTTGTGATAAATTGTTTTCATTGACATTTGATTTCAAAAAAACAAATAATTTGAAATATTCTGTAGAAACCTATTTCCAAATAATGGAACCAGATCAATATGCTGATATCAATGAAGGATGGGTACATTTAGATTACAAAACTTACGCAGGTGTGATTTATTTGACTCCGGATATGAGCTTGAACTGCGGAACATCCATTTACAGATCTAAAAATGGTCCAAGCGGTCCAATTAATATGAACGAAAAACAAGATATGTATCTTAATTTTGAATCATCTAAATCAAAATTTTATCAGCAGAAAATAAAAGAAAATAACGAATTGTTTGAAGAAACTATTAATTTCAAGAATATCTATAATCGTTTAGTTGCCTATGACGGTTTTCAATATCATGGGGTGCCTAGATTTATAGGCGATGATCAAAAACCAAGATTGACTCAGGTATTTTTTGTACATGAAATCAGTTCTGATTATTTTCCTATTCCTGCTTCTAGACAGGTATTATTATGAATTTTAAAAATTTCTTTATAAAAGAAAAAGAAATAGTCGTTGAATGTTTTACACATTTGAATTATGCCTATGATTATGCTAAAATAGATCAAGCATCTAAATATGTACCCGAGTGGTGGAAAAAAACACCCGGACAGCTTCCTGAGCTTACAAAAGGTGCCACAATTAAACATTGTACCGGATTTATTGATTACTACAAACGAGGTATAGTGATTCCTTCGTGGTTTGAAATGGAGTTAACAATCGCTCCTATCGGTGAACTTCCCGAATGGGAATGGCGATCATCTAATTCTGATCTAGATACCGGTCACTCTCACGTACAAAGACAGTTTGATGGGTTTTCGGGTCAACACGGACATAATATTAAATTGGTTTCACCGTGGGCTCTTAGAACCAAAGAAGAGATATATTTTACATGGACTGAACCTCTGTGGAATATGAACGAGTATAAAAACACTATTTCTATACTGCCTGCAGTGGTAAATTACAAATACAATCATGCTTCGGAAATAAATTTATTTGTAGAACAAAAGCCATATCGACAAAAATGTACAATACCAGCATTAAATCCATTGGTAATAATGCATCCACTTACCGAAAGACCAATTAAACTGGTTCATCATTTGGTTTCAAAAGACGATTATTTTAGATTGTTCGGATTAGACAGAATGATTATGCGAGATACTAGCTACGATTCATCGCAGATTTATAATAGAAAGAAAAAATTACATCAAAAAATTGAAGAACGAGATAAAGGATGTCCCTTTAGTAGTGGGAGAGTTTCTAATGAATAAAGATTATTTTTCTAAACACGGATATGTAATTATAAGATCTGCTATATCTCAAGAATTGAGAGATTTCATTACACAATATGCATTGTTTGATGAAATGCAAGATTTTACTCCTGAAAAAACACTCAGTGGTCCGGAAGGAGCACAGGTTGCAGAAGCACATTCTAAATACGGTGATCCAGCGATGGAATCTTTATTATTACATCTGCATCCATTGATGGAGGAAAATACCGGGTTATCTTTATATCCTACATATTCCTATTACAGAGTTTATAGAGACGGAGACGATCTTGAACCTCACGTTGATCGACCCAGTTGCGAAATTTCTGCCACTGTCTGTTTGAACTACAGTTACGACAATGAAAACTGTTGGCCGATATATATGGGCGGTGCTGAAGTAAAATTACATCCTGGAGATATGGTTATCTATAGAGGCTGTGATTTACAACATTGGCGAAACGAATTTAAGGTAGATCAATATACCTGGCAGGTACAAGCTTTTTTACATTACGTAAATGCACAAGGTCCTTATGCAGATTTTAAATTTGATAGGAGAGAATCTATTGGACTGTTGAAAGAACCAAAAACTAAAATTGCTCAGCCCGACTATAAAAATTATATTATACAAACAAAATGATAGAATCTTGGTTTCCAACCCTAATATATAATCATTGTATAGATTTTGAACATAATCAATATCTTAAAAATATTGCATTAGACATATACAATAATTCAAATAAAAAGCCCACAACCAAATGGGCTTGCGATACCTTCAACACTATAGGTTTTTTTGATCACAAAAATAACAATGATCCGATAGTGAATCAAATCGTTGATACTTTTAAGTCTAAAGTATACGAATTTAGTAGGGTTTACGGAATCACTTTACCAATAGAATTTTTACACTGCAAAGATTTTTGGTTCAATATAGCTGAACCAGGTGCTTATCAAGAATATCATCAGCACACTAGATCACATTTTAGTGTTAGCTACTACCTTGATGTTCCAGAAAATTGTGGAAAAATTAGATTTAGAAGCGTAGAAGCAATGACTGATATGTATACATTGCCTGTAGAATCTAAAAATGAAAATCTAGCCAGTTGGAAAACCTGTGCCTATGAGCCAGTTGAGAATTTATTGTTGATTTTTAGATCAAATTTGCCGCATATGGTTGAGAAAAATCTCAGCGAGCATAAACGAATCAGCATCAGTGCTAATTTTGAATTCGCATGATAGAACTAATACAATTTGAAAATTTTGGATTCTTAAAATGTAAGATACCATCTGATCTTTTAACAAAGCTTCGGCAAGAAGCTTTGCTCGACAGTGATCAAATACATCCAACTTCTATCGACGGTGTTGGAATACCAAAAACTATTAAGTTAGATCATAATCTAGCAGTCTTTAAATCTTTTGTGGCGGGCATAACTGCAGAATTTATAAGGGCTTTTCCTCGTTATGTAAAATCTTTTGATCATTTTACACATAACGTACCCTTGCATTATAACCAGCCTTGGTTTAATTTACAAAAAAAATATGAATTCATACCGAATCATTTTCACGAAGGCTTTATTAGCTATGCCTCTTGGATACAAGTTCCTTTTGATATAGACCAAGAACATTCAAAAGGAACAAATAATTACAGTGGATGTTTTGAATTTACCTATACCTCAGGACTAGGTAACATTATGATTGAACGTTTATACATTGATAAATCTTGGGAAGGTTATTTAATAATGTTTCCCAGTAAACTAATACACTGTGTTTACCCGTTTTATTCAAGCGACGATATTCGCATATCGCTGTCAGGGAATATTTTATTTGATACTGCTAAATGAATTATAAAATTATAGACAATGTTTTAGACGATGATGAATTCCATATAATTCAAAAAACATTATTGAGTGCTGACTTTCCTTGGTATTTAAATAACAGTAAAGTATTTTCAAATTCAACAGTACCAGAATTATATAATTTTCAATTCACACACACTTTTTATGATCAGTATAAAGTGCAAAGTAATCACATATATTTGCTAGATAAATTATTAAGTTACATTAATCCATCAGCTATAGTAAGAATAAAAGCTAATCTGCAACCAGTAACAAAAAATATCATAGTTTATGATATGCACAACGACCTTGAAAATTTTGACGGTGAGACTGCTGTTTTTTATGTAAATTCTAACAACGGGTATACTTTATTAGAAAATAATCAGCAGATAAGTTCTCAGGCAAATAGATTATTGCAGTTTTCTTCAGGATTAAAACACGCCGGAACTACTTGCACAGATCAAAAAGTTAGATGCGTAATAAATTTAAATTATTACAATTGGAAAAAATTACGGTAAAATTATTTTACTGTCGTCTTGTCTAGGTTCTTTGAACAACCACATATCTTGATTATCAACCCACTGTGGTTGCAGAGATATTGGCATTCCTAATTCTCTAGCTCGCTTGTAGGCTGCTTCCATAGATCCCGGGCCGTAAAAACATTCTACATTACTAGGGCTTTGAACAATCCATTCTCCGGTGATCATATAAAATTCAGCATAGGGTAAGTATGCGGCATAAAGGCCTATCCCGCTGGTCGCGTAATAAATTTGTTCCCAAATTTCAACATCTTCTATACGCATCTCTCTACCGTAATCCCAGTCTACCGTAGGTGGTGCATAGGGCACATCTTTATCCATCCAATTTTCGTTGAATAATTCTTCTTCCCAGGGTGTTTTAAAAATATTATAAGTAGTTTTAAAAATTGCCATATCAAGTAAATGGGTATCTAACTACTACTAGACCGTTTGATCCGTAGCCTGAACCGTTCCAACCTATGTTTGGCGACCAATAGCTGCCTGCACCGCCACCAGATCCAAAATTAGCCGAGTAAGCGTGTGTTACACCCCATCCTCCTCGAGGATCTTGAGAATATGAGTAATAACTATAACCCCAATTTGGACAACTGCCGTGGCCGCGGCCACCGCCGTGAGCTCCGTCGCCGCCTGTTTCGGAAGAGTTGCCTCCTCCTCCTCCCCCACCTGCTCGAGTGATTGCAGATCCTGTTATGGAACTAGAAGTTCCAAAACCTGCTTGGTGTAAAGGCCCCGGACTTCCTCCCTGAGTCGATGATCCGCCTCCACCTGCTCCTGACCAGTAAAATCCTCCTGGTGCTCCCGGTGTGCCTTGCCCGGGCGTTCCTGAACCAGCAGAATAACCAGCTCCCGACCCACCACCAGAGCCACCAGGTCGTCCAGCGATACCGCTGGTATAACTAGAACCTCCTCCGCCACCGGTAGAAGTAATTGAGCCCATAGTAGACGGGCCGCCGTTATTGCTACCACTGCTATATGATCCGATTGGAGGGCCGCCTGCGCCTACGTTAGTCGGTGTAGTTCCAGTGGTCAATGTAAGTGTGCCGGATCTATAACCGCCAGCGCCGCCACCGCCGTTACCGTTGGTCGAGTTACTACTACCACCAGAGCCGCCGCCCGCAATTACTAGGTATTCTATATTCATACCTGAGGCTGCTGTTGTCAAGGCTAATTCATTATTTTTATATTGATCTTTTAGCTTTACATTAAGTCCCGACTCTCCAACAGTAGTAAACACGTGGATTTTATATCCGCCAGCCGTATAGACTAGATCTCCTCCTGTAACTTCAAAAAGATCTTCTTTTTTAATGCCGATTGGCTGCTCTCGATTTACTTTGTTTCTTATTGAACTGATAAATGGCATTTTTATTCTCTCTTATGATGCGACCAGCGATGAACTGCCGACGCTGGTAAATTCGTGTCTACGGAAACCACCTGCTGTAGTTACAGATCCGCCTGTCACAGACAATGTTCCTGCAGTAGCGATATGAAATACTACCCAATTGTTAGTATCTCTTTTTCTTAGATATAATTCTTCGCTGGCTGCCATTGTACCAGTAGCTGTTAAAGTTACACCACCATCTCCTTGTAGAGTCACGTTTCCTGCACCTTGTCTGTACACCCAGATAACTGTACCGGTTGGAAATGCTACTGCGGCATTTGTTGGCACAGTCAAAGTAGCTGTAGTAGAATTATTCATATTGATAACTCCGCCTGCATCGGTCAACTGCATAGTATAACTGGCAGTCTGTACATTTTCTGGTCGTAGACTGTTTGCTTTTCCATTGACCTGCAATGCAGTAATTGTCAGTGTCCCAGTGCTGGGCTGAAACGTTAATTTTGTACTCGAAACTCTTGCTGCTGTTAGATTTCCTGTAGTAGCTGTTCCTAATATAACATAATTAGTTCCAGAATCACTGGTATTATCCGTGATAGTTGCGCCTGTAGTAGCAAATGATAGTGTGCCTGAACCGTTGGTAACCAACGATTGACCGTTAGAACCATCAACTGCAGGCAACGTCCAAATTAAATTTGTGGATACTGTGGCAGGTGCTTGAAATCCCACATAATTAGAGTTATCTGCATCACCAAATCTCAAATCTGATTGACTTGTTAACTGAGCATCGGCGGCAATCAAAAATCGGCCGGTGCCTAAAGGATCAACTGTAATATCTAAATCTTGCGCGGTGCTGATAACCGCAGTAGGCTGTATTTGTAGTGCTCCTATGCTAGGTTCACCTACTGCACCAGCTGTGAGTTTTCTTGCCATATCTAATTTCTCCTATTACGCAGTAGATGTTTCGATACCGTAGCAAACTGCAGATACACCAGTTCCGCTTGATCTTACCACGATGTATTTTCCATTGGTTACATCAAGAACTAAGCCCGTTCTTTCCAATACACCCTTAGCAGATAAACTTGTGTCATATTCCACATATTCTGCATCAGTAGGTGTTGTATTTGTGCTCACTGCTATTCTAACAGTCACTGGACTGCTGCTTCTATTACAAAGACTTACTGTTGCCACTGTAAAAGTATTTACAGGCACCGTATACAAAGTTGTATTTGTTGCTGCGGATAAGTCTAGTGCGCCTAATCTTCCTGTTGCCATAATTTATTCTCCGTTATTATTTAGTTTAAAAAGTAATTCCAGGCCATTGGATATCCTGTAACTCCACCTCTAAATTCAAACACTGCTTTCATTTTGATGCTAGCACCAGTTATGTTTGTAATTTGATTAGAATCTATCTTAATTGATCCTGCGGTAACGCTATTTACGTTCAAAGCAGCACCACCACCACCAATTTGTGCAGCAATATAGGCTTTAATCGCACGTTGAGTCGGTACTACAGTATCCGAATCAGCAGTAAAGAACGGATCTGTTGAGAATTCAGTGATCGTTGCAGAACCGCCACCTAATGTAACTTCACCGAGATTAAGTTCTTGTAGACCTGAAATATTAAATGCATCTGCATTCAATGTTGCAACACCTGTACTCTGTTCAATGCTGAATAGGCCACCAACTCTAAAGTTACCGTCTTGGTCGGTTGATGTGTAGAACACACGACCGCCGTCGCTCTCTACCGTTTCATTGGCCGGTATAGTAGTTTGTGTAGCGGTTCCTGGATAATTTGTTTCTACAACATTACCAGTTCCTATGTCTAAGAAATCGTGACCTGTTAAACGTACTTGACTATATCTAATACGTGTGGTAATATCTTCTAAATGTTCTGGTGCTTCACTGATTGTAAATGATGGACTTATTTGGAAGAAGCAGGTATATGCTCCGTCAAAACTTCCCAAGAATGTAAACACGTTTACTAATTTAAAAGTTCTATCTGGTAAATGGTCGAACACAACGTTTGAACCAGGAACTGGTTGTTCTGTTAATCTTCTTACAGCAACAAAACTACCGCTTTGATAGATATCTGCATAGCCATCACCTGTGTCAATCTCAGCAGATCCAGTTGAATAACCGGTACCTCTATTTGTATAGGTAGGTTGTGATAACACTCCTTTGCCTTTTCTTACAGATGTAGGTGCTTCGTAGATATTGTTTGGATCTGTAATTGTAACTGTTGGTGCTGTATCATAACCAGAGCCAGGTTCGGTCATTCTTATAGCAAACACTTTTTCGTCTGCTACATAAGCTCTAGCTTTTGCTGTAGCTCCACCTCTGATTCTTACCACGTGATTACCGCTGTCTTTGATTATAGCTACCCAGTAACCGGTTCTATGCGGACTACCAAATGCTACTGCACCATAACCGCTGAGAGCATTATCAAGGCCGCCATTAGGTAGTCCCCTAACAGTCCAATTTAATCCGTTTTCAGAAGTTGCAACATAACTATAGTCTTCTACACTGGCAATGTATGCTGTGGCCATAAACAGTCCTTGACCGTATCTAACTTCTTGATATCCTGCTACAGTAGATCCGTCTGCAGATCCTAATGTCATGGCAGTCCAAGTTGTACCGTTTATACTATATGCTCCAGAATTGCTGTCTGTAGCCACTGCAACAAAAATATTGTTACCGAACGCGACAGAATTCCAAGCAACAGATGCTGGTAAAGTTCTAGCAGTCCATGTCACGCCATCCGGACTACTAGCTGCTGCTGTACTACCTGTTCTAACTGTAACAAACAAACCTTTACCGTAGGTTATCTCTGTAGCTGCTCCTGTATTGGTTCCTGTAATATCCCACACAACACCGTCTAATGAAACTGCCACGGTACTGTTAGAACTGTTTACAGCTACGAATCTATCATTACCAAACACAACAGATGTCCAGTTTGTGCTGGTTGGCATAGTTGTTGCAGTCCAGGTTATACCGTCGTCACTATAAGCTGCTGCATCAGATCCTGTGCGTATAGCAACAAATCTTGATTGTTGAAGAACACTAGATCCGTCTTCGATAAGACCGTGTGCTAATGCTGTCCAGTTACCGGACGACGGTAATGTCATCGCTGTCCAGGTCGAACCGTTGTCAGAATATGCACCTGCTGTAGTACCTCCTGTGCGTAAAGCTACAAATCTACCACCGCATCCAGATCCTTCTGTATCAAATGCTAAAATTGCACCTGAAGTAGAAACAGCAGTAATAGTTATAACCAGATCATTGGTACTAGAAAGTCCGCCAAGATTAGTTCCTGCTATAGTGATTGTTTCTAAACGCTCGTAACCCGATCCAGCTGTTTGAATATATGTTGTATATTTCCAACCGTTTCTTACCACAGTAAAATTAGCACCTGTACCCGATCCTGTATATGTACCGTATTGAGAAGTGTAAGATGCTGTAGTTGATCCAAAAATAACATTAGACCAAACACCGGATGAACTCATAGTGCCTGCTACATTAGTAAATGTAGGTGCTGTAAAACTAACAGCTGGTTCTATAGTATAGGTAGTAGATGCATCAGGAGTAGCGATTGCTGTACCTGAAATCATATGATCCCAACCAGATGCTCCTGTTGTTTCTTTTACCACACTGGCTATTTTTGTTCCGCTGTTATAAGCACTGATAATTCCAAACTGGCCTACTCCTGTACCTCCTGTGAGATAAATCTTCATTCCTACATAAGCAGAGCTGGTTTCTGAGTCGGTCGCTGCTAAAGTTAACGAAGTAGTCGAACCTGTCTGGGCTGTATTGGAATTTGTGATATATCCAAATCCGCCAAAATTACCTGATGCTTCTGGGGCATTGGTACTGTCATCAACCAAATCTAATAATCTTACTGTAAAAACTCCATCATCTCTGAATTCGTTCTGCAGCACGTTTGCACCGGCGCCACCGCCAGTAATAGTCCAGGTAGCTTCTGTATAATCTATACCTGCATTATCAAATTCTAGTTGATAAATTGCTTCTGTATCAGTAAATACCGATCCTACCACAGCATCAAATTGGAATCTGTTATCAACCGTAGCTGTATTTGGTGTTTCAGTTACATCGTATCCTTCTGCTACTGCACCAAAATCTCCATATGAGCAGTTACCGTTGGTGCCTCTAATTCTGCCGCCGCCGGTTGATAGATAACCAACGTGAGCATAATAAGTGAACACAGATACTAGTTCTGCGCGGCCGTTGTTAGCCACCCAAGCACCGATACCATCACTTATTACCTGTGTAAAATCATTTGATACTATTGAATCGTTACCACCGTTGTGTAATGCTCCGTCAATTTTTTGACCAATGGCCGCAGTACCAAATGTAGAAACTCCTTGTACATAGGGCGAACGAGTATTAATCCAAGTTCTAAAATCGTCAGGACCCCATCCTGGATCAAGTGAACAATAAGCACCTGCACTTACTCTAGAAGTTCCGTATTCGTTCGGAGCTAATAAATCTCCGGTCAACCCTTCTAGAGTCATATCTCTAACACCAGTATTGTCTCTTAGATAGAACATATCCTCTTCCAAGCTACCTAGAACAGAGTTAGCATATAATCTAGCAGCCATTCTTGACTTATAGTTGCCTGGATATTTAAGATCATACTTTAACGCATCAATGTATCTGTTAACATCACGTTCGCACAATGCTGAATCATAATATAAACTAACTGTGAAAGAACCAGATGCACTAGATAATGTTAGTGCAGTATTGCTATCTCTAGTTGAGGATACTTTAAATGTAGTTGAACTAACAACATTCTGTACGTAATAGGTAGTGTTTGTAGCTAGCCCGCCTACAGGTGTACCAGTAAATCTTATCGCAGTATTACGCTGCATCCAACTTGTGCTGCTAACTGTAATTAAATTAGTAGTTGCTGCTGTCGCACTGGCTGTTGTTGTATAGGTAGAACTTATGTATGCAGACAGTTCGTTGACAATATAAGATCTATTTCTTTCTAATTGTAACAGTGCGTAGTCTGCTGATCGTAATCCTGTTGCGCAAGATGAACCCTCGTCAGTAGCTCCAAAAATTATGTCGTCTAACAAAGTCATCAGTGTTTCAATTCTACTTTGAGCGGTAGCATCACCCCCAACATTAGATTTAGCCTGTGTTTTAACGTAACTAAAAGCTGCTCTTGTTGCTGCCTTTTGGTTATTCTCAAAAACATCGCTAGCACTTGATCTCAAATATGCGTATGCTGCTTTCAAAGTTTGGAAATTGCTGTTGAACATAAAATCGTATCCAACAGCATCTAAGATTATTCTAGCATCACGTTGACATTTTGCACTGTTATAACTTAAAGAGCCATAATTTGCAGTGATGTACGCTGTCATATCTGTGACAATGGTCGAAACTGCTGCACTTAAAGTAGTATAAGCATTGATCAGAGCTGTGGTGGTAGTCACTGCATTTGTAGCTGCAGGTCTGTCTTCGGTATCTAATACTATACTCAGACCTGTTCCGTTGGTAACAGTTATTGCAGATCCTGCATAACTTGTAGCAAGTCTAAATGCAGTTGAAGTTAGTCCTGCTGAAATCACATAATATCTAACGTCAACTGTTACACCGTTAGCCGTTGTTCTAGGTACTACAAGATCACCTGCGGCTAATCCGTGAGCTGCGCTGGTATTAAAAGTATTTGTACCGGTAATTGAAGATACTGTAACACTTGGTCGGCCAGTAGTTGATCCTGCGGCAAGGATAGCGGTGATAATATCTATGTTACCACCAACAAAACTATTCGCTGCAGAACCACCGGTTAGATTTGTAGTATCAGTCCACTGAGTGCTGACATTACCAGAAGAAGCAGTTACCGAAGTATTGGCAATAATCTGCTGCATCACCGTTTTTAAACGTCCATATGCTGCTATTGTTGCTGTTACCTCAGTCGAATCAATCATCAGATTTGATCCAGCTCCATCATAATAGGCTAGGCCTGCATTTAGTGTTTGAGTAGACCCGCTGTAGGTTAGATCATAGATCATTGCATCTACGATATATCCAACATCTCGTTTACAGGCAGTTCTACTGTATTTTATTGTTGGATAATTTGTAGTGATATAAGCAATTATTTCAGCTTTGATAAATTCTTTATTTTCTTTTAATAAAGTTCTGGCATCACCGTAACCTGCAAGATATGCAGAATTGTATCCTGTTGGATCAGCACTAGATGCAAGATTCATTGTACCTACGCTGAAATCAATACGGTGCTGCATCATTCTTACTAGACGTTTGATATCAGTTTCTTCTACAGTGCTTGCATATGGAAATGCTACATCTTGTGTGCTGGTATTTCCTGCTGATTCTGTGACATTTGAGCCAAGAATGATCTGTCCCAGAACAGTTTCTAATCTTGTTAGTGTTTCTACGCTATACTTAGAATCTGATCTATTTGTTAAACTTCCTGCAGGACCAGCATTGGTTGAACGTAGCTCGTCTCCAAGCAGTGCGGTTTGTTCTGGAACAATAATAGGTAATGTTTCTCTATATGTTCCTGTGGCGATTCTTATTAGATTATTAGGACTGTCTCTTTCAGGAATGTTAGTTGCTACACCTGCTGTAATTGCATCAGTAACTATTTCTACTAGATCAGTAACTGTGGCCATAACATCTTCGGATGTATAATCGGTATCAATAAATTGGCCAACTACTGCTGTAGAATTGTCTCCGTTCAGTGTTTGATAATTTACTGCTGGTGCTTGATTATCTAGAACTGATTCAACAACTGTAAGAAAATATGTATATGCCGCGACTGATTCATCTGATTCTGCTGCTAGGCCTGCTCCTCCGTAAGGCATATTCTCAGACTCTGTTAGTCCTCCTACAAATGCATTAGCAGCACCTCGTGTTCTTACATTACCACCGTGACCTAGATCGTAGATCAAAGCATCTATGATAAAACCAACATCTCTTTCACACTTGTATTCGTCGTAGTCAAAAGATGTAATAAAAGGTGTGATATTATTTGTTATTTGATATTGAATCCATTCTGTAACTTCTTTCTGTATAAATGCGCGATTCATTTCTAACAGATATTTTGCATTTGGATTCCTAGGTCCGTTTTCTACCTGTTCGCAGGCATACCTAATTGTTTTCCATGGTTTATCAAAGCTTCTGCCCCAAATAGGCGCTGGTAAGTCTACACCATTAGGTGCTACAAAATATTCAAAATCCTGCGCACCTAATGAAACCCATTCAGGAATCTCGTCACCTGCTCTTAATACCTGTCCTTCTAGACCTATTGGCAATCTTGTTGGACCATTATTTCCGTAATAAACCAAATCACCTTTGGTGGTCAATACTGCGGTATCAGATCCTACTGCAAATAAATTCCAATAAGTACCGGTAACATCTTGATCAGGTCTGCTGTCTGCAGCGCCGCCACCTGCTGGTCTAATTGTTGAGCCGTCATCACTTTCTGATCTGTGAGCCAGCACACAGACATATGTATTGCTATTGTATCTTACAATATCTCCTAGTACATAATCAGCATCATCGATCCAACTTCCTTTCCAATCAAATCCACCACTTAATTTTGTCCAGTAAGAACTGTTAGGTGGCTTAGGTGCTACGGTTACTGTCATAGATCCAGTAGCAGTTGATGGAACGAATGCTGTGCCTCCTGGTTGTGTGCTGATAGTAAATTCAGCTCCGCCAGGAATAGTTCTAATATAATAATTTGTATCAGAACTTACATTTCCAAAAGTTGTTCCGCTGAATTTCACTGACATTCCTACAACCATATTGGCTGTAGAAGTAACTGTGAACAGACCTGTACCAGCGTTTGAAGCTGTACCTGTAGTTACGATAGAAGGAGAATCTGCGGTGGCAAGATATGTATATCCGCCCAGTCTTGCAACTTCACCTACCTTATAAGAAGTGGTATTGACCCAATCACTGACAAAACTAAATCCTTTGCTGAACAAACTCCAATTAGATGTGCTGGTTGATGGAACTTCATTAGAATGATTTAGTAAAGCTACGTATTGATTTCCACCGTATCTTACAATATCTCCCGGTTGATAAAGTGTAGAACTATTCCAAGCATCTTCAAATGTAAAACCACCGACTAACTGAGTCCAATTTGCAGAATCTGTGGCAAACAATGCAGATGCAGTATGATATACAGTACAGATCCATAGTCCGCCACCGTATTTTACTACATCATTTACTTTATATCTTGCCGAAACAGTCCAAGATCCCTTGTAATCTAAACCTGCATTAAATGTATCCCATTTACTTTGATCTGCTTCTAGGCCTAACGCTGTTGTCGCAGCAGAAGTATGTCCTTGATTACAAACATATGTGATTCCACCGTAGCTTACAAGATCATTTACTTTATATCTAATTAGAGCGTTCCAAGATCCTTTCCAATCAAAACCTTCTAAGAATAAAGTCCATTTACCTTGATCATTTTCTAAACCGGATGCTAGAGTTGCAGCAGAAGTGTGACTATCATTACAAACATAGAGATATCCTCCATATTTGACAATGTCATTTAATTTGTAGAAAGTGGAAATTGACCAATCGCCTTTCCATTCTTGTCCATCCGACATTAGATTCCATTTAGTGGGACTATATTCTAGATCCGTATTAAAATCAGCAGCTGCCGTATGACCTACCGCACAAATATATGTTTTTCCGCCGTATCTAACAACGTCATCAATATAGTATGTTGTAGCGGTCGTCCAAGGACCTTTCCATACAAATCTAATTCTACCTAGTTTAAATTCTGCCATTTTGCACTCCGTATCGTATATTTATTTCATTATTGATTGAAAGATTTGTAGAACATTGCCTGCGCTACAATACTGCCGCTTACTCCAACAGTTTCTACTGTAGACTCAAAATCTGCTCTAACAGGAATAATAATTTTTTGTGTTAATGTATGGTTTATTAAATCAGGACCAACTCTTACAAAACCAGCAATAAAGCTAGATGTTGAAATTTCTGATCCGCCTACTGTTAATCTGTTATTCAAATAAGCAGCAATAGCTTTCTGTGTAGGAACTATGTTGTTTGAATCAGCGGTAAACAGTGCATCAGTTGAAAATTCTCTAATAACAACTCCCGATCCGCCTAATCTTACCCCGCCAATTCTCAGTTCTGTTAAACCTGACAGATCAAAGAAATCAGCACTGATTGTTACAATACCTGTTGCTTGTTCTACAGCAAACAATTCACCTGCTCTAAAGTTACCGCTTTGATCCGTGCTGGTATAGAATACCCTACCACCAGATTCCTCATAAACTTCATTTTCTGGAGTAGGTTGGTAAACACCGGTCGCATAAATTTCAGGATAATTAGTTTGTTCAAAATTTCCAGTACCAACATCTAAGAAATCGTGTCCGGTAATTCTTACCTGACTGTATCTGATTCGTATAGTTCCCGAAGTACCATGCGTAAAATAATCTCTTATTTTAATATTAGGTGTTAATCTTAACGTAGCACTAAGTCCGCCATTAATTGCACCAAGTTCTTCAACATCAACTAACTGATAAACTTGAGTATTGCCTGTAAACTGCACCTGAGCTCCAGGTTTTGGATAGAAACCTAGTCCATCAACTGTTACAAATTTACCCACAGGATATACATCAGCATAACCGTTACCGGATATAGTTACAGTTGTACTAGAAGTCCTATATCCAGAACCACGATTAATCCATTCAGGATTAGTTAATACACCGTCTCCTAATCTAACTTCTAGAACTGCATCGCTGGTCGAACTAGGATCTGTTATTGTATAAGTTGGTGGTTCTCTATAACCGGATCCTGTATCCCAAAATTTTACTTTTGAAATTATACCTGATCTTACTTCGACTCTGCCTAAGGCACGCTTTCCGGTTCTAATTCTTTGGAAATTAGCATTATTGTCTGCTACAGCTACCCATAAAGGTGTATTAGCTCCTGTACTTGAATCGTCCAATTCTATATAGGGATTGCCTAATGCAACAGAAGTATAGACTGCAGATGTTGCAAGAGTTCTACCTGTCCAATTTATTCCGTCTGGGCTCGTTGCTGAATATGTTGTTAAATCTGCTGTAGGGTCTCCGCCTACTACTCTATTACCTGTACTGCCCACAGCAAAGAATATTCCCTGTCCATATCTTACTCTAGTCCAGCTATGAGGTGTTGATCCGTCCTGCTTAGGCATAGTTGATGCATACCAGGTAATTCCGTCAAAGCTATATGCACAATCTCCTTGAGATGACACAGTAATCCATCTATTATTGCCGTAGGCCACAGACACCCAATCTCGCTGACTGCTGTCTGTTACGACATCCATGACTGTGCCTGACCAATTTATTCCGTCATCACTGTAAGCAGCTACGTTGTTAGAATTAGCAATAGCTACCCAACGGCCTTTACCATAGGCTAGATCTATCCATTGATTTTCTGTAGAATCACCAATTACTGGCATACTAGAAGAAATCCAAGTTTGGCCGTTTAAAGAATATGCTGAACTGTTTAGATCTTCAGCAACTGCAACAAATTTTCCTCCACCATATGCCACCGCTGTCCAATTTCTAGACGCTGGCATAGTACGAGCAGTCCAAGTTATTCCGTCGAATGAACTTGAACATTGGTTACTGCCGTATCTTATAGCTACGAATCTATTATTACCTGCTGCTACTCCTATCCAATCACCGCTACTGGGCATGTTGAATGAAACCCAGTCTAGTGCATTGGCTGAATAGACACCAGCACTTCCGCCTAACGCTACTGCCACAAACTTACCGCTATGTCCAGTTCCTTCGTAGGTAAAAGAAATTATTGAATTAGTACTGTCTTCACTTGTACCTGTTACAGTAATTGTAATATCGTTGATACCTATTTGGCCGCCTATCGAATTTCCTTCTATGGTTATTGTATCACCTACAGAATATCCTGCACCTGCATTAACCAATGTTACTGAATATTCTCTTCCTACTTGATTAACATTAAAAGTTGCAGTAGCCGCAGGAACATCAATTGTCTGTCCTGATCCACTATCTCCAACTACGTTAGTAAATGATTGAGTAAGTTCACCGTAACAGATATCACTCCAAAAAGTATTAACGGTGGTATTAACTGCTGCTACTGAAAAATCTGGCTCACTAAAAGTGATTCTTGGTTCTATTCTATATCTTGTCGTGGTGTCGATAGGGTTAGCGATCTCTTTTCCTGCTATCACATGATCCCAACCTGGAGTATCATCGGATTCTTTTGATACTGAAACTACCTTAGATGTGGTATTGTAAGCAGTAACATATCCATATTGTCCTGTGCCTGTGCCGCTAACAATAATAATTCGTTTTCCTAAATAATCTGTTTGTAAATTTATGTCAGAAGCAGAAATGGTGATAGATGTTAGATCACCGTTGGGAGTGGTATGAACCTGAGCATTACCTTGAATAACACTGTAACCACCGCCACCTATTATTTCTGACGCCGGTGTTGTTGAAGTATCAATAGGACGAGCTTCAAAAATAGCTTGATCTCTAAAATCTTCAAAACTTACCGATGCATTTATTCCAGCTGAAGTAAATGTTGCACCGGCCTGAGTATATCTTTCTCCTGCATTATAAAATTCTAATATTTGTATTTCGTCAACAAATTCGCCGGCAAATGCATTTGCCACTATTGCTTGATTATTCCTTGCATTAACTGTGATTGTTTCAGGAGTTTCGGTCGAATCATTGCCGTCAGCAATCGCACCGTAATTTCCATACGAACAATTTCCGTTGGTGCCTCTTATGATTCCACCATTTTCAGCCAGGTATCCGATTGTACAATAATATGTAAACACTGAAACTAATTCTGCTCTACCATTATTTTGAACCAACGCTCCGATTCCGTCACTAAGCACCTGTGTAAAGTCATTGGAAACCATTGAACGATTTCCACCGTTATGCAATGCTCCGTTGATCTTTTGTCCTGTGCAAGCAGTGCCAATATTTGTTACGCCTTGGATATAAGGTGATCTGGTAGTGATCCAAACATTTTGATCGTTTGGTCCCCACCCTGGATCTAATCCAACAAATGTTCCTCCTGTCGGTCTTCTATAAAGGTCAAATACCGTAGGTGGATTTAAAATTCCTTCCAATCCTTTAAGAGTACAATCTCTTAGTCCGGTAGCATCTCTCATATAGAACATGTCTTCTGAAGAACTACCTTCGACTGCGCTAACGTAGCCTCTTGCTTCTCTTAGTGTTTTATAATTTCCCGTATATTTGATATCATAAACAAAACTATCAATAATCCTAGGTAATATTTGTCTGTAGTAAGATTCGGGTACTGTATACAATGGATATGTTAATTGTAAAAATTTAACAATTTCTTCAATACAGAAAGCCTTGTTAGCAGCTAGTACCAAAGCTGCGTTTAAATATTCTTGATCTGTGGTTATGCTGTTTGAACCGCTGACATTTGGGGTGCTGCCTGTCCCTGCAATATGATAATCGATATATTGATTAAATGATGTAATCAAAGATTGCACTGATAGTGCAGGAGCTTCACCTGTTTCCTGACCTGTATCTAATCCTAATGTTACCGGATTCAAAGTGTTTGTATTTGTTTTAGCGGGATTAAGTGTAGTCTGTGCTAACAAAGTCTGTATAATATTAGATAATCTTGTTAGTCCAGCTTTGAAATATATTCTGTCAGTGGCCAATGCCGGATCAGCATCTGCTGCTATTATTACTGTTGATCTTAATTCAGATCCTAATACCACTGTTCTTTTAGGCACAACTATCGGTAAAATTTCTTCAAACACTCCTGTGCCAACATTGATAGTTGTAAAACCAGAAAAACCGTCGTCGGCTCTATAACAGGCATAGCGTACAGTTCTCCAAGGAGATGACAAAATAGTTCCTCTTAAAGGATCGTCACCGTCATCAACACCGTCTTTGCCTACAAAAAATACTCGAGCTATAGTACCAAATACTCTATACTCAGTGCTGTTATCGCTATTAACGCTTAATAACTCTCCTTGATTACCAAGTTCAATATTTGTTACACCAAAAGTACTGGTATCTCCTGCTAGACTTCTTGATAAATCATAGGTAAGCAAGTCACCTAACTGTCTTAGACCTACGTTAGGTCCTGCGCTTTGTATTAATATATCCCAATAGATAAATCCCGATCCACTGTCACCAGGATAGTTTTGATCCGATGCTAGATGTTCAAAGTTACACTTGTAAACGTCACCGATAAAAGTAACTAGATCTCCTGCAGCATAAGTTTGACCTTCAGTCCAGGCTCCCCTAGCATTTTGTCCTATATCTAATACTTCCCAATTACTAGTGTCTAGATAATCTACAGAGCTTCCGTCAGCGGTTGTATCTAACAAAGCCACATATAAGATTCCGCCTCTGCGCACTACATCGCCGGTTTTATAAGTATTAGTAGAACTCCATAGTCCTCTGAAATTATAATTCTCAGATAATTTCTGCCAATACGGATCATTGGTTTCTGCTTGATAAGATGATAGATATGGATTTTGTCCGTAACTTGATCTCAGTGCTGAATAGGTAAAGCCTCCGTGCCTAACCACACTACCAATACCGTAATAAGTTGAATTATTCCATTCGCCGTTAAATTCAGCACCTAATAATTCTATTTCCCATTTTGTAGCGTCAAATTCAGATGATGAAGTATAACCTTCTAAACAAATTAATAATGTACCATCACGAAGCACAATGTCGTTTGGCTTATATCTTGTACTTACAGTATAATCACCTTTAAACTCAATACCTACAAAATGTGTTGCCCAGTTACTGCTGTCAAATTCTAATCCGTTAGTAGTAGTGGTTGAAGTATGTTCAATTGTGCATTTATAGACATTACCGCCGTAGCGTACAACATCATTGACTCCGTATCTGGTCAGTGCCTGCCAGTTTTGTCTGTAATTATAACCAGCTGCATAAACAGTAACGTCTGCGATGTTAGAATTAAATAACGCACCGGAAGTAAAACTGTTAACTATTAAGTAGAGATTACCTGCATATTTTATAATATCTCCTGGATTATATAATGTGGCAGCTGCCCAATTACCTCTGTAGAGGTATCCGTCAGTCATTTTTCTCCAGGCTGGTGTAAAATCAGTATCACTAGGATTGGCTAGAAATGTTTGATCGGAAGCAAAAATACCTGCTGTATGCTGTCTCATACAGACCCAACTAGCTCCGCCATATCTTACTATGTCGTCTTTATTATAGACTGTGGTAGTAGTCCAATTGTTTCTCCAGGTATATCTAATCCTGCTGATCTTAAATTCTGCCATTTTTTACCCCGTTAACTTGAATGTCCTGTTGGATATGTATAATTTTGATTTATTCTTTGCACTAATTGACCTGATGCATTCACATAATAAAGAATAGGTCGATTATCCCATCTATATTGGGTCCAAATTAAATTATCATAGACAGCATTATGCGCTTCATTTATACCATCAAAAAAGTCTATGCCTGGCTCAAAATCTTCAAAATTTTCTGATGGGATTCCAGGCTCATTTAATTCTATACTATCTTTATCTTTTAACTGGTCGCTGCGAATTAAGAAAATTTCGCCATCGTCATTTCTTCTAATAAGATATAAAAATCTAGGACTATCTCCTAGTAATTCTTGTGGTGTTACGCCTAAATAATAATTTGCAGACATAAATTTTCCTATTATGATATTTCTACATAGCTGACTGTAGCATCTACACTATCAGAAGTATCGGTTACGATTCTAACACCTGTGTTTTCAGGTAAAATTAATTTTTCACCTTGTGTTATTAACTTTACCGAAGTATTAGGAGGTATTGTAAGACCTCTGATATAGTGTGCAACTGTTGTGTCAGCTCCAACAACAAAAACATCAGCTATAACAGTGTCGTAGTCTGTAACGTTAGATAAATTACATCCTATAACTGTGGCGCGAACACCGGCACCTATAGTTACCACATCTGTTGGAACTGTTCCTATTTGAGTAACTAATGAATGTTTAAAAATTGTTGGCATTTCTTTATCCTAAAATTAATGCATAAGCAGCGGCAATATCTGCTGCACCTGCTGCACTTACCGCGCCCGCTGATCCTGCTGGGCTCGCCCAGGCAGCACCGTCCCATACTTCTAATGCTAGGGACGATATGTTAAATCTTGTCATTCCTAATACAGCATAAGCGGTTGGACGTTGAGCATTATCGCCCCTGGGAGGAACAAAACCGTTAGTTCCTGCTAATTTAAAATATCCCGTACCACTTTGAACTATCTGTGTGATAGCTCCGCTGACTACATTGGTTATAGTATTGTCTACTATTTTAAAATTTGCTAGTCGAACACCGCCTGATCCATTGCCGTCAATTATAATGTCTTGCCCAGTAGTTGTAGTAATCTCATTATCACGAAACATGAGATTACCTACATCAAGAGTGCTTACCGCAAGATTGTCTGTGACTACATTACCGATATAAGCACTCTTCCACCTAAACGCAGAAGATCCTAAGTCGTAGGTATTATCTGCCTGAGGAATCAAATCACTTTGAATGCTTGCGTTGATTGTTATTGTATCTGCAAGACTATCGCCAATGATAAGATTACCATTGAGCTGTATGTTACCGACAGCAGAAATATCACCGGACACTGCAAGATTTCCAGTGATATTGGTTGTTGATTGAATGTTAACTGTTCCGCTGCCGTTTGGTTGAAGTTCTATAGATGCATTTGAATTAAAAGTAGAAATTATATTTCCCGAAATTTCAATTTCGTCTACTTGTAATTTTGAATGATAGATTGTTGCTTGTCCGCCGGACGGACTAAAACTTATAGTATTTAAATCACTTTGTATAGTGTTTCCGTAGATACTTAATGTACCTACATCAACTTGATTATCAACGACTAAATTTGTTGTATGAGTAGTTCCGCTTACTTGTAGATCAGAATCTGGCGCGGCAGTGTTCACTCCGACCCTGAGATTGTTTACATCAAGATAAAGTAGGTCCGTCTCAAAAGCCAGATCAACCCCGTCACGAGTAAGATTCGACTTCAGGAGCGGTCCAGAAATACGACCAATGGCCATGCGTTCTCCTCATACCCCGTGTTTCACGGTTAACCACCTTTCATTGCGGGTTTACCACAGTTTAACCATACGAGGATTGGTCGTCCACGTAATCAGTAGTATTTAGTCTGATTGGAAATTAACCAAGTATGATGGTATAGATATGGCCCAGGTCTTCCATATCTGTTACAGAAACGCCACCGCCGCCGGCGCCAATTGAAGGGGTCCAAACAGTACCGTCAAAGCATTCTAAATAGTTTCTATCAGTATTCCATCTAGTTTCAGCTAATTCTGGAGTTAACCGTCTTTCTGCGTCAGTACCTGCTGGTACTACCATTGCATTATTACCTGTGAAATTAGTATAACCCGTTCCGGTAGATCCTAGAGAAATAGCTGTATTGTTTAGATTAGTTATATCACTGTCTTGCCATTTAGTTCGTTCAATATAAACAATGCCTGTATCTGGTAATATTTCTATATCGTCGTTAGATTGCAGTGCAGATATCGTATTTGTTAATCCATTTAATCTTGTTTGACTGCTAATATCTACTATATCCGGATACCAAAAATTTACTTTGGTTTCATCAGTAAACCATAATTGGCTCCAGCGTCTTGGAGATGAATCTCCGGTATCCTCGCCCAGTGACCAGATAAGATCTTGTCCGGGAATAATGTCTTGAGTGAAATCAGGAGCAACTGTTACTGTGTCAACAATATTATCTCCTATGATTAGATTACCGCCTAAAATAATATTCTGTGGTGTGGTAATATTTCCTGAAACATTTAGATTACCTAAAATATTAGTGTCAGCAACTATTTGTGTTGAACCAGATCCGTTTGGATCTATGACAATATTACTGTTGTTTGAGGAAAAAATACTATTTCCGTCAAACACTAGATTATTAGTGGCTACACGATCGTGAAATATCGTTGCGCTTCCTGTATTAGTTCTTAGATTAATTGGGCCTGTTGAAGTTGTAAATGTAGAAGAACTATTAATTATAATATTTGCTACATTTGCAGCGGTGTCTACAATTATATCAGTGGTGTGAACATCGTTGTTTATATCTAGATCGTAGACAGAAGAAGGATTTTTCTTAATTCCTATACTGTCGTCATTGACATCTATGTATAGTAAGGTAGTTTCGAAGGCTAGATCTACGCCGTTTCTCAACAGGTTCGCTTCTAATAAAGGTCCTGTTATTCTACCTAGCTGAGGCATGATTAGTTTCCGAAGTTATAGAAAACCGTTACATACTTATTGAGAGGAACAGTTCCTAAAGGGCTAGCGCCAAAATCTAGATAATACCCTGCAGGATAGCTTCCTGCGCCACCGTAGAAAGCGGCCGAAGGAACACCTGCTGGGTTTTGTACCAATGTCCAATTATCGCTGTAAATTTGTATTACATTTTCAACTAAAACGATTAACGGATAAGTGTAAAGTCCTGTGCCGGCACTACCTCCCGCTACTAATGTTGGAGGAGACCAATTCACACCAAGATTTTGCAAAGGACCAAAATATTGTTCTACACCGTCTCCAGGACCTATGGTTTGTTTTATAACTGTGCCGCCGCCGGCAGCTCTTACTGCTTCCCAAACACCAGCAATAAGACATTCTAATTGATTAAGTGTAAGATTATAACGTATTAGTCCGTCTGCATATTCCGAACTTGACGAAACTCCGGATGCTGGATATCTTACTCCGGAAGTCTGCGGACGCTGGGCCGTAGTACCTTGAGGCAGTCTCAATCCTCCGGTAAGGTCCATAACAGCACGACCATATTGATTGGTAAACAGTGTTTGATCTCTCACACTGAATTTTCCGAGATGTTTTTGTTTTAGAAATTTCATACTTCTAATGAACTCACAGTTGCAGTCAACAAACAACGTATAGCTGTTCCGTCACCGGATCCTGCTGCACCGGCAGTAAAAGTATCTCCTACTGTAGGGGATCCTCCTCCCCAAGATCTTTGAGTAGAAGTTGGGGCGACAACGTTCCAATTTGTTGTAGTGCCTAATGTTAAAATTTTATAATTTGCTCCGACCACAAACGATCCAGCAGTTTCTGTGCCGCCCGTTGTGCAACTTACATGAATAGAATCGTTGTTATCTAAAACTATTCGTTCTTCTGAAAAGAAAAATGTTTCTCCTGCTGGAATGATTAAATTACTTGCTACTAAATTATATGTACCTGGAGTTGTATAACCTGCTTTTGAACTATCTACAATATAGATATTAACTGTAGATTGATTAACTGTTTCATCTGTAAGATTAACTGTTCCTGTATTACATAAAATTATTGTTGTGACTGCACGTCTTTCTGCAGTTCCGCCAGTAGCACCGGTATCAGTAGCTTTAAAAATTTGATATGCATCAGTTAGTGCGGTTGAAAATACTGGTGTGTTTGTTATCATAATTCTCTCTTATTTAAAATAGCATGCTCCAAACTAGAGATCTACGTCTACTCATTAATTCATCACGGTTATCAGCTGAGGTTACAAAAAATATTCCAGAATTACCAGTTTCTTCTGTACCTGTGTATAGCAAAGTTGAACCTGCATTATAAGTAGGTCCTGAACCAGTGCCGTGTGCATCGTTTTCTATTTCTAAAGCATATTCTAAAATAACTTTTCCGGATCCCGGAGTACTTAATCTAATAGGTTGCCCGCTTAATCCAAACCCAGTGCTTATTACAGTGTCTTGGATTTCTAATCCTTGTATTGCTGTTCGATCGTTATAAAAAAATGTATTTTGAACTCCGTCTACGAACACACCTATAGTGCTTTCATTAACATTAGATACTGTTTCAAAATTAAAATACTGTATAGATCCGGGATTGGTTATATCATCAGGAACATCGGAGTCTGCAATAATTATTCTTGTGTCAGTAGCAGTAGAATCTCCCACACCCGGTGATCTAATCTGAAATGTGGGATTATTTTGAATAGCATCATCTACATATTTTTTATTAGGTACATCGTCGTCGTCAGTGACTAAATTCTCATACGGTGAATTTCCAGTGGCCACTCCGTCGTCATCAATTTCTCTGTTTCCTACATTAACAACACCGCTGCCGTTTCTAATTAAAATCAAATCTGGCTGTGTTGAATCGGTGTAAATTCTTCTCAGTTTTAAATTACTATTTTCAAAACTCAAAGGATTTGGAACACTGCCGTTGGCGATGATCCAAGATTCGATAGATTCATCAAATAAAAATGCTGCTCTAGGAACCTGCGAAGAATCTACGTAACTTCCTCTATCAATTTCAATACCTGAATATTGTAAGCTAACACCTGGACCAGTTTCTCCGTAATTTAAAATTATAATATTGTCATTAACATTTAAATTTTCAGCACTAACCGTGAGAGTGTCACCTTCGACTACAAGGTCCCCTGTTACTCTAACCTGGCCTGTAAGACCAGGATCTAATGTTATCTTAGATCCTTCTTTGGTCTTAATATTATAGTCGCCGTTTACCTGAAGAAACTGTCCCATCGTATTTCCTAGATTACATTGTTGCAGTGATCGGTGTTAATACGATATAGTCTGCAGACGAATCATTTTCTAGATACCAGTTGTATTTGGTTTGATCGTGATTATTTGCATCGTTTGAATCTTCACCTCTCCAGAATCCATTACTTAGATCTGGGCTAGAAGGAAAACCGTAAGCGATTCTTCTTGTGAGTTTAGCAATAGGTACTAATCCCTGATCTAACAAGCCAGTAGTAGATCCTTGGATTCGCATTTCTCCATCTGCGTTAGGAGTAGTATTAACTAGTTTACAAACTTTGTAATTGGCCGGTGTTGAAATTTGTCCAATACGGCAAACAACAAAACTGCTGGCACCTCGTTGTTTAATAATCACACCATCTGTTTGGTTGGTAGAACCATCCCAAAACTCGCAAGTAATACCTGTTGCACTTGCCGGAGTACCGATAACATCAGTACCATATACATCTTTTTTCAGTGGACGTCCCATTTGTTTTCTCCTTGTGTTGACGTTCTAGGTCTACGCGGTGGGTACCGCATAAGTCCGAATCATACGGCACTTACCTTATGATATTTTATTTATCCTCTACTCATTAGAGCCATTAGCTCTAGTTTTTCTACTGTTAATAAAATTCTGTTAATCTCTTCAATTTCTTTTTGTGCATCTTCAAGATATTTTTTGCTTTTAGTTTGTCTGTAATTTACGCCTGCTATGCTATAATTCTGTATATGATTTTCTATAATGTGTTCAATTTGATTAACGTCATGCGCAAACATCGAAAACCGTTTACGCCAAATTCTAAGCTGTTCTCTTAACTGCGGAAAATCCTTTTCTGATTCTATCTGCATAACTCAGATATTTACGCCAAACAAAAAGGCTCCGAAGAGCCTTTTTGATTTACTAGAAAATTTACTATTAAGCAAATTTTAGGTTAGCTGTAGTTACAGCAACCTTGCCTAGATAGTCAGCAGCGTTACCTAGAGATGATGCTGTGTTTGTTAACTCAACATATCCATAACGTGTCATGAAGCTAACTACTGGCTCAAATGTGCTAGGATCTAGAACAACACCACTGCTCATCAATGGAATGTATGGGCAATAGAATGCTGCTGCGTCAGATTCGCTAGAACCTTTGTAGCCAACTAAAACATCATCAGATGTTGCATAGCCGTTAACATAGATCTTCATTGCGCTGTTCAATGTACCAACAAACTTGGTGTTTGTAGGTGCTTCAAATGTGCCTTCTGTGGTTCTTGCGAATGCAGAAGTTGTTGCGCTTTGTAGCAATGTTAGAACTGTTGGAGATACAACAGCCCAGTTACCAGCACCACGACGTGTACGCTGAGCGATCAAGTTTGCAACACGATTGATCTGAACAGCTAAAGCAGCGTGTTCGTCACCAACGAATGTAGCAGTACCAGAAACTGCGTTTTGGTCATAGGTTAGTACTGTACCAGCCAATGAATTCAATGATCCAAGAACTTCTTGATCGATTTCAGCAGTGATTTCTTGAGCAAGAGCTGCCATGATTTCTGCTTCGATATCGATACCTTGTTGAGCTTGTGCATCTTGTGCAGCTTCGAAAGTCCAGCGAGCTGATAACTTACGAGTTTTAGCTTCAACAGTTTGTTTCAAGATTTGAATGCTCATTCTGTTTCCAGCTACACCTTCTAAAGCGGCTGTAGCAGCAGCTTTGTCGTTAGCAGCAGAACCAGAATAACCTTCTGCAATCTTGAATGGGCTTAGTGCCTCTTCACCAGCGGTTACATCAGTACCCGATGTGCTGTTAAAGCTATCTGCATAGCGAACACGTAAGGTATGGATCTGACCAACTGGTCCAGTCATTGGCTGTACGCCAACTAATTCATTAGCGATGACCGTAGGCATCACACGTCTGATCACTGGAAGGATCACACGATTTAGGGTTGCAACGTTACCGGCGGATGTAGCACCAGAGGTAGCACTTTCTGCGAGATACTTGCGGGTATTCTCTAGAGTAGTTGCCATCACTGTACGCTTAGTACCTTGTAGGCCTTCAAGTAGTGCCTCTTTGGTTTCCGACCAGCGTGACTCGAGTAGTTGTGACATTATAGTTCTCCTTAAACTTTAAGTCCCGCAAGCCTGCGGATGTCAAAAATTTCAGCGGTTTTTTCCTCTCCGCCGATAGCTTGTGCCTGTGCTTTATCGCCTGTGATTTCTTTGCCTTCTGATAGTACTTTCTTCGCCGGTGCACCTGTGCCGTTCATTACAGCTGGTAGGTACTTGTCGAAAGCTGTACGTAGCTTTTCAGTTTGAACTGATTCTAATAGACTGCTCATGACTTCCTTCTTATCGCCTGCTAAAGGATTTAACAACTCGCTCATTAATTCTTTACGAGTAGCTGAATCTTTAGCAATACGTAATTGAGATTCTTTGCTTTCTACTAGTTGTTGTGTTTCTGCAACAATTTTAGCTGCTTCTTCTAGCTCTGCTTCTTTTTGTTTTACAACTTGAAGAAGTTTTGCAGTTTCAGATTTCTCATTTAAGTGAGATGCAGCATATTCGCTGGCGAAACTTTCAAAAATTCTGCGACCAAAGTCATTCTTACGAGCAGCTTCGATGTCTTCGCGTAGCTGTGTCATTTCAGAACGTAGGCCTTTCGACACTGTTTCTTCAATGATTTTAGCTGAACGTGCAATAAAATCTTTTTTCATTGCTTCAAATTTTACCTTGCTTTCGCGAACCAATTTAACTTTGGTTTCAGCTAGGTCTTTTTTGTCGCTGTGGAATTCTGCGATTTCTTTCGCTAGGGCATCCACGATAAAAGATTCTAATTTAGCAACATTAGATGCTACCTGCTTGCGATCTTCGTGTAATTCGCTCAATTCTTTCTTAAGATTATTCAAGACAAATGATTCCATTGCTTTGGAATCGTCTTTCATTTTCTTGTGATATTTTGCACGGGCTTCAATTAGGCCTTGACGATCTTCTGCAAGTTCGCCTAGTTCTGCTTGTAGTCTGTCGGATAGCATGGCTTCAACAGCCTCTACCATTGCAGACTTGTCGTGCTCATATTTCTGAGCGAACTCTTCACGTAGTTCAGCAGTGACTTGATCACGGTTTTCTTGAATTCTGCTTTGCCAAGCATTTTCAATTTCCGATTTGATCTCTTCGGAAATCACATTGTTTTCAAACAACTGTTTTACTATATCTAACATGTGATTCTCCTCTGTTATTTGAGTCCAGAGATAATTCTCTTGAGACTCTCTGCTAGGTATTTCTGTGCCTTAAGATCGCCTTTGACTTCTTGTGCTATTCTAAATGCCTGATATCCACCTGTATTATTCATAAGGTGTTCATAAACTGGTGTAGGATAAGCTCCCGGGGCGCTGGGTTGTGCAACAACGTCCACTGTAATAATTTCAAAACCTTGGACATTACCGCTGCCGTCAACTTCGCCACTGCCCCTGCTTGAAACTCCTAGTTTCACTCCCGACTCCAACATAGTCTGTACTAGTTGACCCATTGGAGTAGGGAGGATTTTAAGTTTTCCGTAGCCGTTAGGACCGTCCATCCACATCTTGGTAATCATGTGACTAACACGATCAAGATTGATTTTCAAATCCTGAGGATGATCAACTTCTCCAAGAACTGAGTAGCCGCCAGAGATCTGTTCGTTGAGCGTTTTGACAGCCCTGCCAATTTCCTGAGAAGAATAAACACGTTGATTTGCATTACGGATGTCTCCTTGGATGCAAATCCCGTTTAAGTGCAGCGACTTTTTACCGTCACTGCTCTCATCTCGCTCCAAGACAATCTTAGCCTGGTCAAAACTCAAATGTTCTGATAGAGTAGTTTTCACCTATATAGTCCTATTATCTACGACCACGGAAAAGGCTTTGCTTGTTGTCTGCTGATTCAGCAGAACCTTTTTTCTCAGCACCATGTCCTGGCTCTTTTTTGCTGAACGCATTGCCAGCTTTGCCGCCTGGAACATTGATGTTGCCAGCATTATCTTCTTTTGGTGAACCTTTTAAAAGACCGTTACCTTTCAGTGCACCTGTTTCGGAACCAGATGCGCCATCACGACCGCTTAGAATGTTTGCAGTTGTGCCGCCCATATCGTTCTTCATATTGTCTACAATAGATTTTGTGTTGTCAGCTTTTTCAGCAGCACCTTTCTTTTCAGCACCGTGTCCAGCTGGAACTTTTTCTACATACTCGCGAACTGTTTCTAGATCAAACTCGTCTTTCATTTCTTCGTCGCCGCCCATTTCGTCGCCGCCTTTGAGTTCATCAAACTTGGCTTGTAGTTCGTCAACGATAGCGTCTAGATCTTGGAAAAGTTCTTCTTCGCTTTTTTCACCCTCGTCACCTTCATCGTCGCCCATTTCTAGGTCGCCTTCTAGGTCGTCGGTTGGATCTCCGCCCATATCGCCCATATCATCATCAGCTTCGATAGCGATATCTTCAAATTCTTCGTCTACTTTTTCGTCGTCTTCATCTTCTTCTTTGTGACTAGCTTCGTCGACTTCTTCGTCATCTTCGTCTTCATCTGAAGCTTCTTCTAGTTCGTCCTCGATAAGACTTTCATAAATTTCACGAGATTTCGCTACTACGTACTCGTGGAAAAGTTCTTCTGCTTTGGCTTGATCATCGTTGACCAAGCTCTCGAGCATTTGCTCAAGTGTGGTTTTATCTGCCATAATTTATTCTCCTTGAATTGACAAAAGGCTGTAGTTTTATTTAACACGCAGATAATATTCAGGCGTTAAATGGTAGTTTTTTGAAGGATTTGGTCGCTGTAAATACTGCCCGGAAATCTTTTTTCAAAATCAGCGAATGATAGATGTTTTAGATTATATATTTCTTTACTTAGTTTTTCCGGAATGTAATTTTGTGAAGGATCTATTACTCTGTAATAGGTAATATTACGGAATTCTTTTATTACTTTTTCTGTCTGACTTGCCCAATTTCCGTGGAATGTAGCAGAATCTTGGCTCTTTTTATAGTTGAATGTATCAGCATATACATTGTTAAATTTGCCGTTTATACCGGTATAATCAAAACCAAAGATGTATATTTCTCTGTATCCGTGTGTGGATGCAAACCACAATGCAGTTGGTCCTGAGCTCCACCCTTTATGCGGACTGAAAAAATTTAAACCGTGTTTTGAGCTGATTCCTTTGTTAGGATTTGTCCAAACCTGATGATTTTTGTGATAGCCTGCAGACACTATTTCGTTGACCATTTTAACATCAACGGCTATTAGATAGTGGGGTTCAAATTCTCTATATTGGGCGTTGCACCCGTAGACTGTTCCGCTTTTTAGTAAAAAATTAGGATCTACTTTTAATCTGCTAACACCGTTACCTAGAACGAATGCAGGAGTATTATTGGGCTGGTTGTTCTGCTTCAACTGGAGTTCCGTACATTTGTTTGATAAATTCTAACTCTGACTCTTTTTCAAATTCGTGAGCTTCGCTCTGCATTCTAAGCTGATTGATTTGTCTTAGAGTTAGACGTATTTTTCTTGTATCATCTTTTTCTAAAATACTGCTGTCTCGTTCGTTAGAATAACGACGATCTACAGAAAAATCGTTGGTGTTATCGTTGAAATATAAAAATTCTAATAGAAGCATCTTGTATTTATTAAATTTCTGCTGCAGGTGCTGCTGGTTCTTCAGCCGGAGCTTCTGCTGCTGCGGCCATGTCCGGAGATGCTTCTGCTGTTTGTCCTTCGGCAGCTGATTGTAGGCCGCCGCCTGAAATTCCTATAGACCTCATTTCACCTGCGGCATCTAATGCTGGTTTTAATTTACCACTGTTTTCTTCTTTCCATAGTATTTCGTTTTCAACGATTTCTTCTTGTGTTAAACCTAGGAAACGTTTTAATCCGAAACGTTTACTGATATAAGGAATCTGTGTTAACTGTGCATAGGTCGCTACTCTAGCTGTATCCAATTCTGATTGTCTGTAGGCCGCAAAGTTCTGTGGGGTATTAAATTTTAATTCAAATAATCCCGGATCGATATTAATACCGCTGTCATTCAACCAAGTTTTAAATTCTTGATCAAAAGTTTCTCCAATCATAGATTGCAGGCGTTTACAATATTCATTAAATCTCAATTCTTGAATATATGCTGTACCAACTTTACCGTCCGCTACATTATTTGGTTGCTCATCAATAGCTGTAGGTAGATAAGAACTTGGAATTCTTAAAGCGCGGAATAGTTTATTAGTAAAATAACGTAAATCTGTGATCTCACCAAGATTAGTTCCGCCCGGCAAGGTTTCAACTTTTGAACCCCGACCTTCTGCTGTTTGTGGGAAAAAATAATCTTCAGATACAGATAATGGATTATAACTGGCATCCATTACATTCGCGCCTCCGCCTGTGGCACTAGGGATGCGACGTTGTTGAATTTCATTTTTAACACGCTCAACAAAACTCATAGCCATGTGAGCTGGCATATTACCTACGTCGACATAAAAAATTCTACGTTCTGGAGCACGTTGGATACGATAGATAATGATTGCATCTTCCAACAATTCTTTTTGTTTATAAACTTTGAATACCGATTCTAACAACGAATTACCAAAAGGATAGTTATTATCCAATCCTTCACTTAGGCTAATGTGTACAACATTTTTAGCATCGATAGTTACTTCGTTAGCTTGATTACTAAATCTTGTACCTGGAGGTTGTGCTGCTGAGCCAACCATTCCACGACCAAATCCCCCGCCTGAAGTATATGAACTTGTACCGCTAGGTGCTGTGTTTGTAGTACCGTGGGGAGTTACTGCGATTAACTCTTTGAAATTAAAATTGATATCTCGAACAACATATTGTTCAGGAATCTTACCTTCTGACTCGTTTACGATAATCTTAGAAACTTTAGCAGCATCTACAAATAACCATTTTTTGGTTTCAGGATCTCTTACAAAAAAACAGTCTCCGTATTTGAAAGCATTTCTAACTATACGGAAAATTCTAGTTTCAAATTGCTGTAACTTGCTCCATTTTTGAAGACTTTCTTTCAATAACTTCGTTTCAGTGGTTGTTGCTCTACCTCTGAAAAAGCAATGAAATGGGGTAGCATTTTCTTTGTCTTTCTGTGTGCAGAATTCTGCTAGAATATCTAGGGCCGCATTGACTTCTGAATCCATATCCATTGTGTCGTATTGCATATAACGTTCAACGCGATTAGGAGCTCCGGCATATACATCTGGTAAAAATGAACTGTAGTTTGCTCGAGCCGGACCCGGACGACCTTTGCCTCCTAAAGGACTCATTGATCTAGATTCGTTATCGATCGTTACCGGTGTAAAATATTTTTTCCAACTCATTTTATTTTTCCATTATATAGTGAAAACATCACCTGACAGATTGGATTGCACTGAAAGTTGTCTTTCTCCTACATCAATTTGTTGTCGATTTATTCCTATAAGAACATCCATCTTAGTATTTAAGCTGGCTAACAACGATTCAGCTGATTCTTGATTACGTCCTGGTACAGTTTTTTGTCCAGGTGTGCTAGGTTTACCTTCTGCTTCCTTTCTAGCTTTTTCTTCTGCTGCTTTTCTTGCGGCCTGGGCTTCTAATTCAGTTTTAGGAGTTTCAGCTGCACCTACCTTGCTAGTAGAAGGAGTAGTCGGAGATGTGCTAGGAGCAGATGCTTTTGCTGTAGGTTTCTCTTGACTTTCTTTCTTAAAATCTGCTAATTTTTTCTCCGCCGCTGCTAGGGTTTGTGCAGCCATCTTTTTCTCTGCATCTGTTTTTGCATATCCTAATTCGGCTCTAGCAGAGTCAACTGCTGCTTGTTTATCAAACGCTTCTAATTTTTTCTGTGCTTCTACAGCTCGTTTAGCAGCTTCCATTTTTTCTTTGTCTGTTCCGGTTACCGCTGCTAATTTTTCTTTTTCAAACTCTTTGACTATTTCGGCTCTTTGTTCTGTTCTTACTTTTTGTTTTTTCTCTCTATCGCCTTCTACAAACATAGATGATTTCTGTTGTTCTGCAAAGGTCATCAAAGAATTAATAGGACTACTTAGATCAACTTCTTTGGTTGTTGCTGCCGCATCTTTGGCTGCATCGGCAGTTTCTTTGGCAGACGCTGCTCCTTGGCCTAATGAACCGCTTGCAGATTTGATATGTTTAGCTCCAGTTTCTTTATATCCTGTAACTTTTTTATCAATATCTAATTTTAGTTCTTCACGCTTCTTTTGATTTTCAATAGCCTTAAGTTGTTTTCCTCCTTCGGTGGCTTCAAAAGCATTTTGTTTTCTTCTTTCTTCTAATCTATTCTGTATCTCTTTTTTCTCTTCTTCTAGAGCTTTTTTCTCTTCTTCTCTAGCTTTCTCTTCTTCTTCGGATCTACCCATACCAGGAATCTTAGCTATTATATCACCAATAGCGCCGGTAAATTCTTTAAACTTCACTTTGATTAATCGTAGACCGTCACCTAACATATTAAAACCAAATCCGGCTTCTTCTAATTTTTTATATAAGAAAAAGAAACCTGCGGCTATTGCACCCACTGCGGCTATTAACGGAAGGAATGGTATTGTTGCTGCTATTAAAGCTGTACCAAAACTAATCAGTGCACCTATACCTGTAACTAATTGATAGGTAGCATAGGCAGTTAATGCTGTTAATAAAGTAGCAAATATTGGAGTAAGATTATCTGCGATAAATGATCCTATGGCTTGAAAAGCTGGCCATACATAGTCTTTGATTATTCCACCAAGTGCTTCAAATACCGGAGTGACTATTTCTCCTATGGCTGATGCTATGTCCATAAATGTAGGCAAGAACGAATCTCGAACAAATACAACAACATCTAGAAACGCTGGATATAATGTATCTCTAAAGAATGCACCAATTTCTTCAAATATAGGTTTGAAAAAGTCTTTTAAGGTAGTAGCAACATCTTGGATGACCGGTATTAAAGTATCAACGAAAAATCCTACCAATACCTGCATCGCAGGTACAACATAGGTGTTAATTATTTCTCCTAAGAATTTTAGTGCTGGTTCTAATACCGCAGTAAGGATTCCAGCTACTATGTTAAAAGCAGGAACTACAAATGTTTGAACAAGATTCGCTAATAATGTAAATGCTTTCAACATCAAATCAAGTATACCACTATTAGCCAGTGCCATTTGAAAACCGTTACTAAACTCTGCAAGAGTTTGTTTAGTCTTTTCCATCTGTGCGGCCATACCGTCAGTTTTATTGATAGCTTTTTCTTGTTCTGCGGTTGCCTGCACTAACCCGTCTTTGGTAATATTAGCAGAATCATTCATCATCATGAATGTCTTAGCTATGTCTTTGTTATATCTAGCATTGTCTCCGTATTGTTTCTTAGCTGCGGCTCCTTCCATCTTTAAAAGATTTTGAAGTTCTTGTTGTTGAGCAACTGTTGGTGCTATACCTCGTTTACTCATTTCAGCAAACTCTGCCATTTTTGCTGCAGACTTAGGCATCAATGCCATGAACTGTTGACTTTCTTCAGTAGTGGCTGTACCTGTGGCCATAATGTCTTCAGCTACGCTTCTTAATCCCGGAGGCAGTCCCGTTATAGTAGCCATCATTTTCTTAGCTTCGGTAGCGTTCATATTACCTACCATCGCTTGGAATTGTGCCGACGCTGCTAATTTTGCCTGAGCTTCTTCTTGTTGTTTTCTTGTTTCGCCCGTGATTTTTGCCAGGGCATCAATTTCTTTAAGATATGCTCTGCTGCCTTTGGCTAGATCTGCATTGCTCATTCCTTGAAGCTTGCCTAAACTGCCCATCAACTTGCTGTATGAAGCGATACCTTGATTAACATCAGCTGTGCTGAAACCTAATGCATATAGATCGTTGCTGGTTTTTCGTACAGCGTTTGAAATTTGACTGAATCTATTTGCGCCAGCTTCAGTAGTACCACCTAACAGTCTTAGACCTTCTCCGTTCTGTGCTATCATCTGACCAAATTTTTCCATGGTCATTCCTGCACCGCTGGCTGCTCTAGAGAAATTAGTTATACTTCCGCCAAATGTAGCACCAGCGGCTGTAGCACTTTGAAACGAATCTGTCACTTTAGTTGCTGCTGAAGCCACTGCTGCAAAAATAGTACCTACTACCGGAATACCAGAAAACACACCAGCTGCATTTTCTACACTATCGCCTACATTAGCAAATGTCTGTACGATTTGTGCTGCTCGTTCACCGAGACCTAATACACCTCTTCCAGCAGTCTCTACGATTTTTGTAAGTCTGCCCATCCCAAAGCTAACCAACCCAGCTGCTCTTCCAACTCTTCCAAAAGCATCACCGCTTTCTTTAACTTCTTTAGTAGTTTGTTGTGTAGTTTTGGTGCTTTCTTTAACTGCTTTGGTCTGCTGATTTAATGCTGCACCTCCAGCTCCGCCTCCTGCGCCAGCTCCGCCTGCGCCACCACCTCCACCTTTGCCTGCACCTTGCATAGCTTTGAGAATTTCTTTCAAGGTGGCTTCAGAGGCAGCATTCTTAGCTACTACATTACCAATTCCAGGAATATCGATTGTGACTTGAGCCATTATTTAAAAATCCAGAAAAATGCGCATATAAATACCAATACGGCAATAGTATTTATTGGAGATCAAAATGTCAGAAAATCAAAGAACGATAGTGAGCGGTAATCCTTTAGCAAATTATTTTAGACAACCTAAAATATGGCTGAAGCTACCTTCGGAAGGAAAATTCTATCCTAAAAATGCCATCGATATTTCTGCCAATGGCACATATCCAGTATATGCGATGACAGCCAAAGACGAATTGATGTTTAAAACTCCGGACGCATTGTTATCCGGAGAAAGCACTGTACAAGTTATCAAAAGCTGTATTCCTGCGATTATAGATCCTTGGAAGATGCCTAGTATCGATCTTGATGTTTGTTTAATTGCTATTAGAATCGCTACCTATGGTGAAACCATGGAGTTAAACAGTACTTGCCCTCATTGCAAAGCAGAAAATGAATTTGAAATGAATTTAACTGCTTGGTTAGAAAAATTTGGTACATTTGTCTATGAAGAAACTGTAACTATTGACCCGTTGACTTTTTATCTAAGACCCTATACCTATCAAGAAGTTACTAAGAATACTATTAAAACTTTTGAGCAACAGAGAATTTTTTCAATTGTCAATGACGAAAATATCAGTGACGAAGAAAAAGTAGAACGTTTTGGTAAAAGTTTTGTTAAACTCACTGAATTAACTGTAGATATCGTAGCCGGTTGTATTGCAAAAATACAAACACCGGAGGGCGAAACCAGCGACCCTAATCAGATTAAAGAATTTATCTATAACTGTTCTAAAGATGTGTTCGAACGTATCTCTGAACATATGACTAAACTCAAAGAAAATGTTGAACTTAAACCTCAAGATGTTGTCTGTAAAGAATGTGAAACACCTTATATCCTACCCGTAACCATGGATCAGTCAAATTTTTTCGCAGTAAGATCTTAACATTATCCCTGCCGGAGATCTTACAGGAAGCTGAACAATTAGACAAAGAGGCACGGATAATAAAGAAAGATGTTCTCAAACTGTGTTGGTATATGAGAGGTCTTTCTTACAGTGAAGGTATGAATATGAGTTACGATGAAAGAGAAATCGTAGCAGAGATTATCAAAGAAAACCTAGAAACTACCAAGAAAACAGGTTTAAATTTCTTTTAAAGATTGTTTTTATAATTTACAAGAACCTGTTTTTGTTCGTCCGAAAGACTCTTACCTTGTTGAGCATCTTTCAGTGTACGCATTAAAGAATTAGTGTCAACAGATGTTCTAACTGTGCCTTTTCTTAGACCATTGATTAGTCTATTCAATCTATCCTGATCATCTGCATACATAGGCTGTCCATTGTGCAGTCTAGACACTGTGTCCTTGATTTCAAAATCTTTTATGCCTTGCACGGTTGGCTGAGATCTTGTCACAGTTTTTTTCACAGACTTGTTTGCTGTTGGTTGCTTGGCTCCCTTAGATCTAAAAGGGTTCCATTCATCGTCTGCGGTCGGAGCATCGGTATTTTGATATTTTGACCAACCGGTAAAATCTTTGACCTTACTCCATAGAGAGTCTCGTTCAAAGATAAATTCTTTGGCTTTCATCTAGGTTTAAAAAAACTAAATGGAACTCGACCCTCAGATACTAAATTACCTTTACGAATAATTGAATCTGAAGTTACTCCCATTAGACGTTCTCTGTCTGCATCAATTTCTGCTTGGCTAGGAGCTGCTGCTTTTTTGCGGCCGCCTTTCTTTTTAACAGGTGCAGGCTCACCAGCGGGTGCAGCTGGTGTTGCAGCTGGTGCTGCTGGTGTTGCTGCTGGTGCATTTAGATCTGGTTCAACTTTAGGTTGTCCTGCTGCGGTAGTACCTGCGGTCTTGCTTCCGGGTCCTGCTGCTGGTTGTGCTGCAGGAGCAGCAGCTTTCTGATCTGCTGGACTAGGTTGTGTTAATGATTTCTGTAACAACTGTAGAATACGTTGTTTGCCTTTTTTGTCTAGCTTGTCAATGTTGGCTTTGACCTGAGCATACATGGTCTGTCCAGCCTGTCCTGCGTCTTGACCAGCTGTGGCCTGTGCAGTTTTAGCCATGGCCTGTGCAGCAGCGCCGGTTTGTGGTTTAGCTGCTGGAGCTCCGGCAGGACCTGCTTTGTTAACAGCTTGTGCGGTAGGAGCTGCTGCGGGCTGTGCTGCCGGTGCTGCGTATCCTGAACCTCCCCCAGATGCTGGCTCTGCGGCTGCTGCCGGTTGTGTTGCAGGTGCTGATCCGCCTCCGGTAGTAGTTGTGGTTGTAGTAGTATCTGTGCTGTCATCAGCATTGGGACTAGGATCTCCTGCTACTGTGGCCTTACCTCCTGCATAACCTTTCTTAAATGCTCGACCTATGCCAGCAACACCACCTGCTACAGCACCTGCTGCTTTGGCAGCTCCGCCGACACCTCGTCCGATGTATTTGCCAACGCTGTCTAATGGGCCTTCGTCTAGCTGTTGACTTTCTGTTAATATTTCATTGATTTTCATGTTATGCGGTTCCTAATTGTTTTTGGAGGTAAGCTACCAATCTAGTTCTATCTTTCTTATTTAACTGACTTACACTGGTTTTAACAGTAGCGTATACAGATTGTGCAGCAGGATCAGTTTTTGCTGCACCGGCTACAGGTAATTTCATGTCTGCATAGACTTTGTCTATGACAGCAGTATCTATACCGCCAAAGTCTAACAAAAACTTTTTTAATTCTTCAGAATCTGTAGGCGAACCTTCCAGTTTCCAAGCTGCCAGTAGTTTAGCACTAGTGACCTTTTCCGTGGCCTGCTTACCGGCCCATTGAGCACCTTTGCTTACTGCACCAGCGACTTTGCCTGCAGCACCTTTGATCTTGTCCATGAATCCAGCTTCTGTAAGCACACGATCAAACAGCATATAGACTTGACCTTCGCTGAGTGGACGGGTCTGCGTATAATAACTTTCTTTTTTGCTGCCAGCAGCACCTGCAGCAGCCACAGCGCCTTGTGACAGCGACTGTCCGGCTTTGGCAACACCGTTGATCCATCGCATCAAACTGTCATTGCTGAGCTGTAGGCTTCTAGCAGACTTCATAATGTCTTTGATAGCAGCCTTATATTCAGGTGTTCGTATTTCTGCGGCAACAGTTTTCAGTGTGTCAAATCCACTGCTGTCGCCTTGCCTAATTAGATTCATCGCAGAGTTAATGGTTTCTTGCTGTTCTGGAAACACAACCACATTAAATCCCTGCAGAGTTTCTTTAGATGTCATTCCCGGTGCAGTCAGTGTGCGTGTGGCTCCGTAGCTGACCTGTTCAAGACCTGCGTCTTTGGGACCAAAAGGAATCGAATCAGCCCGCATTCCAGCAACGTAGTCTCCAATTATCTCAAATGCTTTACCAGATAGATAACCTAATGCAGCGGTCTTAATACCTTTGCCTACAGCAGTAGAAAGTTTTTCACCTTTGAGTAATTCTTGAGCACCACGTAGAACCTGACCGGCTATAGCGCCTCCAACAGGTCCGCCCGCCAAAGAGGCTATGGCAGTTAGGATACCTATGACCAGCGCAGATTTACCGGGATTTTCTTTTACCCAATTTCCTAAACTGGCAGTTTTTTCTGCCAGGTCCGGAAATTTTTCAGCCACTTTAGATTTTAACTGCTCAAATTTTTGATCAAATGCTTTTACAGGTGCAGTGTCTTGTATTTTAGCACCTAATTGATCTATAATTTC
>Ga0172367_10000636_pt1 | contig 53720 bp, 46 predicted proteins | sample Lak10m_FD_114542 | JGI IMG/M metagenome (GOLD analysis project Ga0172367, IMG submission 114542) | Freshwater microbial communities from Kabuno Bay, South-Kivu, Congo - kab_022012_10m | ecosystem: Environmental > Aquatic > Freshwater > Lake | place: Democratic Republic of the Congo: South-Kivu... | reverse complement strand
AGGCCTATGGATATCGAAATATGAGCTATTTTAAGCTTAAGATTATGCAAGTATGTGGATATTTGAACTCTAAATATGTACCAATGGATTTTTAAATGCTTACACAAATTTGATAAAGAGACTTAAAATTGTCTGTTTTTTAGACAGGTGTATGTAGCACTTTCACTCCACGCATTTTTTACCAGGCTAACCTCTTGATTTTTTATTTAGCGCGCTAGTTAAACCTTTGGCATGCCCCTTGCTTTAAGTATAGGCAAAAGAGTTAAAACTTATTACGCCTAAATGGAGGTCGTTATGAAAAAATTATTATTAGCTTTAATCGTTGTCTCAACGTTATTTTCATGTGGAAAGAAAAACACAGTTGGTGCTTCATCTTCAACTACAGCATTAACAGTGAGTGGTGCTCTTGAATCTCAACTTGGATCTCAAATTGATAACAATCAATTTGGTAATGGACAAGCAACTTATTATGAAACTTGGGCGCAAGTTGTTTCTCATATGCCAAACTTAAAATACAACTATGCAAATACTTCGGCATCAAGTTCTAATTGTGAAAAGAAATGGGGAATCTTTTATATTTGTTCAAGTAGTTCTTCAGGTTCTGCGACAATCTCTAGAAGTGTAATCCACTCTTCTGTAGATTTAAATGCTAAGAAAAATGAACTTAAAGATTTAATTAACAAGAGAGTTTATATACAAGTTTCTGGAACATCTTATTATATTACTGCCAATAACGGTAAGAACTATGTAATCGATACAAGATATCCATTACAAGCAAACCCGGTATCTGTGCAAAATGCTCAAGATGGTTCAGGTGAATATTTTTACAATGCGAACTAAAGAAAATTAGTCAAGCTTTTATCTAGCAAATATTGAAGGAACCTTTTTAGGTTCCTTCTTTTTTTTTACCAAACTTGATTTATAATTTAATCATCTAATATTAATTCCAAGGAAGGAAAAAATGGCACAATTTAAAACAGATCTTAAAGATATCTATTTTAATTTATTTCAAGTCTTAAAAATTCAAGATACCAATAAAGTTCTTGAAAACGATATGAAAGATATCATCAATGAATATAATAAATTTACCTCAAATGAAATTTATCCATGTCGTATTAGTGGTGATATTGAAGGTGTTCATTTAAAAGATGGTGTGGTCACTGTTCCAAAAAGTTTTAAAGAACCTATAAGAAAGTTTTATGAAAATGGTTGGTATGGAATAGGTTATCCAGAAGAAATTGGTGGTATTCCAACCCCGCATACAGTTTCACTTGCCTGTCAGTCAATCATGAATGGAGCGAACGTTGCATTTTCAATGTATCCAGGATTAACTCGCGGAGCGATGGATGTTATTTTGCAAGTTGGATCTGAAGAGCAAAAAAATACAATTGTTCCAAAGATGATGTCTGGCGAATGGGGTGGGACAATGTGTTTAACTGAACCAGGTGCCGGATCAGATGTTGGAGCAGCTTTGTCTACAGCTACGCCAGTTGGAGATGGAACGTTCAAAATTAAAGGGATCAAAATTTTTATTTCAAGTGGTGATAATGATCTTTATCAAAATATTATTCATCTTGTCCTTGCTAAAACTCCAGGTGCACCTGCGGGAACAAAAGGTTTATCACTTTTTATCGTTCCAAAATTTAGAAATGATGGAAAATTAAACGATGTAAAATGCACAAAGATTGAAGAAAAAATGGGAATTCATGGTCAAGCGACTTGCGAATTAACTTTTGGTGCCAATGGAGATTGCATTGGAACATTAATCGGCAAAGAGTTTGATGGAATGGCCAACATGTTTATCATGATGAATGAAGCAAGACTACTTTGCGGAGTTCAAGGTGAATCTCAAGCAAACATGGCTTACATGTTAACAGAACAATATGCCAGAGAGAGAAGTCAGTTCAGTAAAGAAATTGTCGCTCATCCTGATGTGAAAAGAACTTTATTAAAAATGAGATCGATGTCACGGGCCATGAGAGCACTTGTTTTATATACTGCGAATTTATTTGATCGTGCTCATCATGGTGAAAAAGGCTTACAAGATGAAATAGCTTTTATGACTCCAATTTGTAAAGCGTACTGTTCTGATGAAGGCTTTCAAGTGGCAGTTGATGCAATTCAAGTTCATGGTGGTTATGGATTTTGTTCTGAGTATGGGATTGAGCAATTTGCTCGCGATACAAAAATTGCCACTATCTATGAAGGAACAAATGGAATTCAAGCAATCGATTTTACGATGAGAAAAGTTTTAAAAGATCAGGCAAAAACTTTTATGAGCATTGGAGCAAAAATTCAAAAATCTCTGGCACATCCAACAACACAAGCGCTGTTTAAAGAAGAGATGGGGATGATTGTAAAGAATTTAGAAAAAGCACAAGCGATCGTTGTAAAATTTGGAACTCTCGCGAAAGAGAATAAAATGGATACAATCTTATTTCACGCCACTGGTTTTTTAAGTTTTAGTGGGAATTTAATGGCCTCTTGGTTTTTGTTAGATAATGCCATTGTCGCTTCAGAGATGTTGAAAACGGCTCAAAGTGAAGAAGAAAAAAACTATTACCAGAGTAAGATTGTCGACTTTAGGTTCTTTGTTCAGCATCAACTAGTTAAAAATGTGTCACTTTCTACGACCATTTTGAATTTTAATGATGACGTAGCGTCATTGAATCTTTAACACTTTTAATGTTAAACTGTTAAAGATTAAAATTTAAAATTGAGTTAAAAATGGACATTCAAAAATTGCTAGAAGAGATTAAAATCTTCTCGTCGACTACTCATGGAAGTAGTGACTACGATCGTGATGAATACTTCGTCATGGATGAAAATAAAGTAGATTTTGCCCCGTTTAAGTACCTACAAAAAAAAGTAGCTGATTTAAAAGACGTCAATCAACTTTTAAAAAGTGGATATGTTTATGATTCGTTAGATTTAAATTCTAATGAGAATTTTTTGAGTTGGTATGAAAAACAATTTTCAAAAAAATTACCAAGAAGAGATCAAAAAAGAATTTGTATTGTTTATATTCCTAATAATAAATTAATTCTTGGGCAAATTGAGGTGGTAACAAAGTGTTACGATATTTTATCTCAAGAGCAAATCTTACTTAATGGAAAGAATCTACCCACACAACTTGGTGAGTGGTATGCCAAGTGTATCTTTGGCTTAAAGCAAGTAAAATCAACATCACAGAGGGGCTTTGATTTTGTTGTAGCTGATGGAAAAAGAGTAGAAGTGCAAGTTGAGTGGAGTGATGCCTCTTCTCCAAAAGGTGTAAAAATTAAAAAGACACTGGTTGATCTTTCTGACTATTGCATTATCGTTTATGTAGCTAAAAATTTTATGATCCGAGAAGTGTGTTTTTTAGATTCTGATTTTGTTTCAAGAAAATTTTCAAATAAAGGTCATACAATTTTTTTAAAAGATACAGATGTTTCTAGTTATTTCTTTTCAAAATCGTCTAAGCACTACGATAAAATTGTGAATCCCATTACTTTTTTAAAATATTCATCGCCGCATTTGGCGATGAAGCTTTCTGAAAAAATAGAAAATTAAAATAAATCGTAACGAAGTAGGCGACACTCTATATTTCCATTGTGAAATGTGAGTCGTTTACTCGTTTGTAATGAAATAGATTTTCTTAAAAGAGGATTTGAAGTAAAGACAAAAGCTCTAAAGCCTTTAAAGTTTTGCTTAAAGTTTTCTCCTAGATCTTTGTAGAGCTTCTGTAACTCTTCTTCTTCTCCCATTCTCTCGCCGTAAGGTGGATTACAAATCACCACTCCAGGAGGATTATCCATCGGGGTGATTTTAGTTGCATCTCTTTTATTTAAAGTCACAATTTGTGAAGGAATCATGGCATTTTTTAAATGGGTTCGAGTTGCCTCAAGTGCTCTTTCAGAAATATCAAATCCAAAAAATTGACGAGTTTCAAGCTCATTCATGGCCTTCAAAGCGTGATTGTAAGCCTCAAGCGCTTTTAGTTCGAAAGTTTTGACTGCCTTTCTGTCGAGAGTAAACCAAGCATGATTTAAAAAACTAAACACAGGAACTTTTCTTTCAATATATTTTCTTAATTTTAAGTAAGTTGGTGCAATTTGCGCTTTGATTAAAATAGCTTCAATTAAAAGAGTTCCTGTTCCACACATACAATCAGTGAATAGGTCTTTGGCAGGATCAAAATCAGTCGATAAGACAATGGCCGCTGCTAAATTTTCTCGCAGAGGAGCTTTTAAAGTGTCTTGTCGATAACCGCGATGAGAGAGAGCTGTTCCACACATATCGACTAAAATTCTCGCAGTAAATCCGGGGTTTCTTGTTTTCTTTTCCACTCGAAGTAAAAAAGTAATGTCTGGATTTTCAGTATTGACAGAAGGGCGCTCGTTAAATTTAATTCTGAAATTATCAACGATGGCATCTTTTAAAATCTGTGAAAAAATAATTGAGTTTTTAAAGTGATCCTTTGTTTCTTTATCAAAGAGTGTGTTAATTTTAAAAGTTTGCTTTAAATCAAAAATTTTATCCCACCATTTATCTTTTGCTTTGGTGTAGAGTTCTTTTTCATTCATAATCGAGTAAATTTGTATTTCTCTAAAAACTCGAGAGGCAATTCGAGAATGAATGAGGATCTCAATAGCCACATCGATGGTTGATTGAAAAGCAACTCCACCTGTTTCGACGGCTATTTTTAATGGTTTAAATTGAGCAATTTCTTTTTCAAGTAAATATTCAACGTCCTTAGGGCAAGAGGCAAAAAACCAAGGTTCTTCAAAGACTTTTTCTTCTACTTTAACAGCGTCAGTCTTGTCGCTTTCATCTAGAATTTTTTTCTTTTCAGCTCGCTCTTTAAAGCTTGGAGCTCTTCGCGTGTGAAATTTTTTTTCATTTGGTTTTTTCATTTTATTCCTTAAATGTTTTTATACTTTAATGATTTCAAAATAATGTTTAGCTCGAGCAATCAGGTCTTGATAGGAGTCACTCATTGATGGGTTGAGATTACCTTCTTTGAATCTTTTTATTCTCCATAGAGCGATGGAAAGAAGCCCAATAATAATTGCATCGTTTAAAAATTTTTTCTCAGAGGAACTCAGCGGTCTGATGGATTCATATCCTCTCAAATAGGACTCAACTAACTGTGGAAGAATTCGTCCTTTTTCAAGGCAAGTTCCAGAAATCGAAATACCTAAATCTAAAATATATTCGCCGACACCAGCTTGTTCAAAATCTAAAACAGAAGTGAGATGATTATTATTAAAAAGTGTATTATCGTAATAAAGATCGCCGTGAATGATTCCCTTCTCAAAAGGCTCTTGAATAAAATCTGAAAGTTTGTCAGGGAAAAAAGTATGAAATGCAGACTTAAAATCAGCGGGACATTTTTCACTGAGTGTGTATTGAATAATTTCTTTCGCTCCAAATCCAACTTCTTCATGATTGCGCAGCTGCTTCATCTTTTCGTTTTGATGTTTTATTGAATGCAGAGAAGCAAGTCCTTTACCGACTTCGTGACATGTATAATCAGAAGGTCCTGGAGGGATTCCCTCAACAAAAGGATAGACGACGCCAAAATATTGTTCAAATTGGTAGACTAATTTTTTATCGATAGTTTGGTAAGGTTTTAGGGAGTAAGGATAGCCACAAGAGTTGAGGTATAAGAGAATTTCTTGTTCATCTGCCAATTGCGTTGAATTTTTATCATTAGAAATTTTTAAAAGTACGGTGAGATTCTTTAAGTTAACGCGGTAATTAGAATTCGAAATTCCCAGAGAAAGTGGAGTGAGTGACAAGACTTCACCTAGGTCGTATAGCGCTAATATTTTATTCGCAATATCGATCTTTATTTGTGTGTAACTGGCCATTATAAAACCTTGTAGCTTATAAGTTTGAGTGTTATATTATCCAAGCTATTTTAACTTAATTTTTTAAAAGGACTAGGGGGAATTATGGCCTTTACGGATTACAAAGTAAAAGATATGTCGCTGGCTGACTGGGGACGCAAGGAAATTGAAATTGCGGAGAGCGAAATGCCGGGATTAATGTCTTTGAGAGCTGAATACGGTAAAACAAAACCTTTAAAAGGTGCTAAAATTGCGGGTTGTCTACATATGACAATTCAAACTGCTGTGCTAATTGAAACTTTGGTAGAATTAGGTGCAGAAGTTAGATGGTCATCTTGTAATATTTTTTCAACACAAGATCATGCAGCAGCAGCCATTGCCGCAGCAGGTATTCCAGTTTTTGCTTGGAAAGGAATGAATGAGCAAGAGTTTGACTGGTGTATTGAACAAACGCTTAAGTGGAAAGATGGAACAGGCTTAAATATGATTTTAGATGATGGGGGAGATTTAACTGTTATGGTTCATAGCAGATTTCCTGAACTCATCAAGGACATCAAAGGTCTTTCAGAAGAAACAACCACAGGTGTTCATCGTCTTTACGATATGATGAAAAAAGGCGAATTAAAAATGCCTGCCATCAATGTTAATGATTCAACAACTAAATCGAAATTCGATAATCTTTATGGATGTCGCGAGTCTCTTGTTGATTCAGTAAAAAGAGCCACAGATGTAATGATCGCTGGAAAAATTTGTGTTGTAGCAGGTTACGGAGACGTAGGTAAGGGATCTGCAGGTTCATTTCGTGGATTGGGCGGAAGAGTTATCGTCACAGAAATCGATCCTATTTGTGCGCTTCAAGCGGCGATGGAAGGTTATCAAGTTATGCCAATGGACGAAGCTGCTAAAATTGGAGACATCTTTGTTACAGCAACTGGTTGTCGTGATGTTATCTCAGCAAAACATTTGGATATGATGAAAGACGGAGCGATTGTTTCTAACATTGGACACTTTGATCTTGAGATTGAAGTAGCTTACTTAAACAAAGTGGCTAAGAAAGTTTGTATTAAACCACAAGTTGATCAATACATTATGCCAAATGGAAAAAAATTGATCGTTCTTGCTGAAGGAAGATTAGTTAACTTAGGTTGTGGAACTGGGCATCCGTCGTTTGTTATGAGTAACTCATTTACCAACCAAGTTATGGCACAAATTGAACTTTGGGCTAATCATAAAAATTATGAAAACAAAGTTTATGTTTTACCAAAACATCTTGATGAAAAAGTAGCCCGTCTACATCTTTCAAAAATCGGAGTGAAACTTGATACACTCACAGCTTCGCAAGCTGAATATTTAGGGATAAAGGTAGAAGGTCCATATAAACCAGATCATTACAGATACTAAGATTAGGTAAATTATGAAAATAGTAATTGGGTGTGATCACGCCGCTTATGAAATGAAAGAACAAGTGAAATCACTACTTCAAAAGAAGAATTTTGAAGTTGTCGATGTCGGTTGTTTTAGTAGCGAGCGGTGTGATTACCCTGATTTCGCTAGGGCGGGAGCTATAGAAGTTTTAAAAAATAATTGCGATGGAATTTTACTTTGCGGTTCGGGAATTGGAATTTCAATGGCAGCAAACCGCTACAAAGGAATTCGCGCAGCACTTTGTCGTTCTTCACTTGATTCTGAAATGGCTAAAAAGCATAACAACGCGAACGTTTTATGTTTAGGAGCCCGTCAAAATTCATTGATGGAAATTGAAAGTATCATCAATTCTTGGTTTGAGCATAAATTTGAAGAAGGTCGCCACACTGACCGAATTTTAAAATTTAATGATTTGGGAGAAGAGATTTGAAACTTTTCGAAAAAATCATGTATCCGCTATTAGTTCTTTTTTTAATCTATGCCTATTATCGTGCACAAGTGGATCTGCAACACTTTGAAGAAGAATTAATTGCTGATAATGGGATGTATCAAGGTGTGATCTTTGCTACTTTATTATTTTCATCAATAATGTGTTTTTATCGGGCTAACATTCTTCGACCTTTTAGAGGGACCGTTTTTTCTGGCGCCCAAATTATTTTAGGATTTTTATTTTTTTGTTTTGCCATGGATGAAATTTCTTGGATGCAAAGAGTTTTTGATTTTCCTTCTCCGCAATTTTTCTTGAAATACAATACCAAAGGCCAAATGAATCTTCATCATTTGGTGATTGATGGATTTTACGTTAATAATATTGTGTTTACATTAGGTGTAAAAATTATTGCAAGTTTATACTTTCTCATATTTCCTTTTTTGTATCCAAAGAGTGAAAAGCTACGTTTTATGGTAAATCGCTACGCTATTCCACTTCCGAGGTACACGCAATTGATCGCTTATGCGGTATTAGCTCTTTTTGTGAAATTTATTCCTTCGGAACACTCTTATGTAATTTTTGAATTTGGATTTTATTGGTTACTGGTTCTTTTAATGTACAATCCGATTAATGAAGAAGTGTTTTCTAGAAAGTCTTTAGTTAGATAAGTTGAGAGATTTTAATTAAAGAGTACCGAGCATTTTTTTTAATCGTAGTCTAAAAACGGCAAAAACGGCTTCGAAAATAATTCCACCACCCATTTTTGAATGTCCATCTCTTCTTTCATAAAAAATGATGGGAACTTCTTTGATTTTTAAATTTTTTGCCCAGACTTTATAGTTTAATTCTAATTGGAATGAATATCCATTGGAGATTATTTTATCTAAATCTATTTTTAAAAGAGTCGATCGCTTAAAACATTTAAATCCACCAGTCGTATCAAAAATGGGAATACCAGTTACAAAGCGAGTATAGATTGAGGCGCAATAGGAAAGTAGAAGTCTTCTCATTGGCCAGTTGATGATTCGAATTCCATCAATGTATCTTGAACCGATGACCAAATCATTTTCAAGAGCACTTGATAGTAAGTCAGCGACGGAAGTCGGATCATGAGAAAAATCACAATCCATCTCAAAAATATATTCATAGCCTTTTTCAATGGCCCATTTAAAGCCAGTTACATAAGCAGTTCCAAGACCTAGCTTTCCTTTTCTTTCAATCATGAAAAGCCTTGAAAAAGTCTTTTGAAGATCTTTAACAATGTTTGCTGTTCCATCAGGAGAGCCATCTTCGATAATCAGTAAAGAGACTTCTGGATAAAGCGAAAAAAGTGTACGAATCATTCGTTCGATATTATCGATCTCATTATAAGTTGGAATGATGATGCAGGACTTTGTAAAAGGCAAATTCATGAGAATATTTTAACCAAAATAAAAGCTCTTTGTCTTAATTTTCTTCTAATTCAAGTCTTCTTCTTGCAGATTCTGCATATCGATTGGAAATAACTTCAAAAATACTCGCTTCAGTTTTGGTGATTTGATTTTGTTTTTGAGCTTTTTCAGTGTAATCAAGAATTTTTTGCTGACTGACTTCGGCTCCTTTTTTTCCAGGTAACTGAAAGCTAAAAGGTGCAGCGGCTGCTTTATTACTACCAGCACCTGCTTTAAGACCCATACCTCCAAAAGTCCCACCATTGTTTTGAGTAGGATAGTATTTTGCATATTGAGCAGAAGCTGCCCCGTAAGCACCAAAATTACTTCCTTTAAGTTTTGATAGTGCTTTATCCATTTCTGATTTTGGGACAGCTGTGGTCGCAATAATGGCGGCTACATCATCAGGAAGTCCAGAGTTCGCCATGGCCTTGGCCATATTTTTTTGATCAGCGTTTAAATCCCCCACAGGAATTTTTCCACTGGCCATTTGTAATCCTTTTTTAGCTATGGCCGAAAGATTTTTTGTTCCAACGGTTCCGAGTTTTCCACCTTCAAGAGTTCCGTGAGCAAGATTATAGAGTGGTTTAAATGGTGAGCCACCAATACTTGAAAAGCCTAGAGTGTTAGTGATGTCTTTTCCTTGAATAAATTTTTCAAGACAAGACTGATTTGCTTCACAGGAACACTTTGGATCTGCTTTTAGTTCACTATTAATACAGCTCGTTCGAATATCATTTGATCCGGCGGTAATCATTTTATTATGCAGTTGTGGACGACAATATTTTGGATCGTTTTGAGTTTCTGGTTGTGAACAATAACATGTATTATCTGTAATCGGGTTACAATCACCTGGACTTGGAAGTAGAGCAGCGATTGCTCGAGTTTTTTTGGCGTACTCTTCGTTGGCTTCAACTTCATTATTATAGACCATTCCTAAAAAGGCAGCTGAACCAAGTTTCACAATCATTCCTGTGTTCATGGCATACCCACCAGCGGTTGCCATATAAGTGTAACAAGCTGCGGTTCCCATCCAACCCATGGATTGAATTTTGGCTCCTTCGGCCCGATCATCATGACTTTTCGCTGCTCGAAGAAGAGCTTCTTTTTGTGCGGTTGAATCTTTTGGTAAAGGTTTTTCAGTTAGCTTATCGCTACTTTGTTTAGATTGATAAGCAGCGACAGCTTCCACACCCATTGGAATGTATTTGCAATAGTCTTCGCCCTTATCACCTTTTTTCTCAGTAGGCTTTCCTGCTTCACCTGGTTTTGCAGCATCTGGTTTGGTGGTTGGAGTTTGTCCAGTCGTCTGTGCTTGTTGTCCAGAAGCTTCACCAGTTTTTGGCGCTTCTGCTTTTTTCTCAAGACCTAAAAAGCTTGAGTCTCCACCCATCATTCCAAACATAGCGTAGGCTTTTGAAACAGCTTGAATCATGCCGGAATTCATTCCCATGAATTTTGTATCTGGGGCATTTCCCGCACAAGCTTTTTCCATGTCGCCTTTACAGTTTTCTTCGACAATACGATTTGCTTTTCCTTGGTGAACAAAACTTTGACTGAGTTGTCTTTCTTGATCAGTCAGATTTAATGTAGAAGGATCCACTTGCCCGTTAGCATTTTTTACTTGTCCAGAAGGTTTAAAAAAAGTTAAAGGCGATTCTTCTTTTTGTTTATTCACATCACCTTTAATCGCATTGTCTCGTAGAACTTGATTATTTTGCCTTTCAAGATCCATGTTGGCATCTTGAGCAAATGCTTGATTAAAAATGAAGACGAAAACGAATAGTAAATTTAATTTTTTCATAGTGCTATTTTAACTCAAAATGGCCTTATCTTCGCTCCTAGGCAAAATTAAACCACCTAATTCCTTGAAAAGACTGAAAATAACCCAATAAATTTGGTCGAAAATATGCCTTAGAGTATTGGCAACTTTAGAGATTTACTAAGAAGTTATTTTTTTGGGTAAAGTAATGCAAAAAGTGGTGTGTTTATTTGATTTATCAATAAAAAATTTCCCTTGATGGTTTTTTATAATGCCAGCAGAAATACTCAAACCAAGTCCAGTTCCTTGACCATTTACCTTGGTGGTGAAAAAAGGTTCCATGACTCTGTCGATAATTTCTTGAGGAAGTCCAAGGCCGCTATCTTGAAATATAATTTCTACAGTAGAGTCTAATTCAGTCACGGTGATTTTAATCCACTTTTCATCTTTATCTTTTATGGCATCAAATGAATTATTGATCAGATTCACAAAAACTTGCTCGAGTTGAATTTCTTTACATTCAATTTCAATATTTGAAAAAGTGTTCAATGCGACAGTAATGGCATTATTTTTTAACCTTTCTTCACATAGCGAGAGAGATTCATCGAGAATACTTTTTAATGAAACTATTTTTAAAGGATCGTTAAATGAATCACGAGAAAATGATTTTAAACCAAATATAATTTTCGTGATACGTTTTACATTATTATTTATTTTTTCTAGGTACTCATTAGATTTTAAAATATAATCTGGATCACTTGAACTAATAAGTCTTTTTAATAAATGAACTTGGCCAGCAATTGCGGCTAATGGATTGTTGATTTCGTGAGCAATGGCACTAGACATTTCTCCAAGCGATGCAAGTTTCGCGGTTTGAAGTGAGTGTTGTTCTCTAATTTCAATTTCCATCAATGAAATGAGAAAACGATATAGGAAAATATAAAAGCCAATTACAATAATAAAAAAAACAGATAAAATGATGATCGCTCTTTTTTTCCATCCGAGAAGTAGTTCATCGGTGGAATACGCCACTTTTACGATGAAATTATAGTGTGAATTAAAAAGTGCTCCTCCAATGCGTCTCTTGTGATCAATGGGGGATTGAAAATTGATGTCAGTGAATGAAATCTGAGCTTCTTTAAATCCGCTGACAAATGGACCGATTAAAATTTTACTTCCCACTAATTCTTTAGAGATTGGGATACGTGCCAAGTGCAAATCATTTTGATTGGAAATGCTAATTAACCCGTCTTTACCTATATTCACTTGTGAAATCATTTTTTGAAAATAGTCAGTTTCGATTGTTCCAATAACCAGACCTAAGAATCTTTTTTTCGCATCAAAAATGGGTCTAGCCAAAACAATGACCCAAGTATTAGATGTGCGACTCATTAAAGGATCTGAAATAAATAGATGGTCCGTTTGATTTTTTATAAAATTTTGAAAATAGTCGCGATCGTTATAATTAACTTGTTTTTTTATCGGCAAATTATCTGCAAAGAGGTTTCCTTGTTGATCGATCAGTTTAAAACTTAACAAGTTTGGAATTCTGTTTTTTTCTTCAACTAAAAGTGAGTTTAAATTTTCTAAATGACTTTTTTTTAAATTTAATAAATATTGATCGCGAATATGAAAGAGGGAGTGATCAATTAGTTTAAAAACGGATAGGAGCTCTTTTTCCAAAAGTTTTGAAATGTTTTCAGTTTGAACTTGAGCTCTTTCAATGTCTCGATCTCGAGTGTTAAAAGCTTCAGAAACGATCAAAATTAGTAAAAAAATCCAAACCAAAGTTGTTCCAAAAACAAAAAATTGTTTTTTAGAAGTGTTGATGAGTTGTAAACTTTTATTTGAAAACATTTAACTATTTTAGTGGTAAAGTGAACTTATTGCAAAATCAATTAATTCTAAACTATTTTACTAACGTAATTTAAAAATAATTGTTTTTGAAACTTTATAAGAAAAATTCTTGGTTTTAAATTTCCAAAATTTTATGGCCTCGATTGAGGCTTCATTAAAAAATTCAAACGAACTTTTTTTAACAAACTCAATTGATTCAACTTGCCCATTTTTTGAAACATGTATCAGGACTTCGACTTTGTCTTCTAGTCCTCGAAGGAGCGCCACTTTAGGATAAATGGGTTCACGATAAATTTCGACCATCTCTTCAAAATTATTTACTCCTTCAACAGAATGATTGGTACCAATGGAGGGAACTTGAACCTCACTTAAAGATGCTTGAGTTTCATTATTACTGATTATATTCTCTGTCTGAATTTTTGAGCTTGCCTTGAGCATTTTTTCTATTTTTCCATTTTGACTGACTTGATCTAATGAAAATTGAATATAATTTTTTGAAGTGGGTGGTTTTAATTCTACCTGATTTTCCTCTAGTTTCTTGTAAAACGCACCTAGTAAAATAACAAGGTGCAAGCTAAGGGCAATAAGGAATGGTTTTTTGAAATTGATCACCATTTCTTTTAACAAAATATTGGGTGGCTGACAATGTGCTCAAGGGGAATCAGGCCTTAATTTGCAGAGTGTCTTAATGGAAGGATTTGTCTTCTTGAGATGTCGTTGACTCGAGGATGTTTCATTGATAAAAACTTTGGTATGAATACTAAAACAAAAGATGCTATTGAAAACGATCTCTCTCACTCTATGGTTCACTATCTCTTAACGATTCATAAGCTTAAAGAGAATCGTGGATTTGCTCGAGTCACTGATATTGCGAAAGACTTAGACCTTACTAAGGGTACGGTCTCGACCATGCTTAATAATCTTAAAAAGAAAGGCTTGATTGAAGAGGAAGAAGATTGCAAGTTTGTCGTATTAACGAAAAAAGGACACGATGAAGTTCATCGTATTTTATCTGCTAGAACCTTAATGTTTTATTTTTTAAAAGACTTTGTTGGAGTAGAAGAAGAGACAGCTGAAGCTGATTCTTGTCAAATGGAACATTTATTAAGTATTGAAAGTAGTGAAAAGTTTTTTGAGTTTATGAAAAAACTTTCTTGCCTGTGTGAACCGCAAGTAAAAACCAATAAAGAAAAAATCTGTTTTAATTCAAGCTTAAATTTATGTGACTATAAAAACATGCATGAATTTGTTGAAAAGCAAAAAGGAGATCGATATTTATAATTTAATAACACTTGTTTTTTTTGTTTTTTTGGCTTCGAATCTTTGGGCAGATGAGGGTTTAGAGAGTTTTTGTTTTGAAAGAAATGTCTCACTTTCACAAGTAGAAGGGGCGATAATTTTTTTAAAAAAAGCAGATGATAAAATTCAGAAAAATGAAACAGATCACTGTCTGGAAATTTCTGCGGATACAAAAAGGCTTCCTCTTTTTTCCAAACTCATCAATCGTCGATTTCAGGTGATAGGTGGAGACCAAGTTGAAGTGACTACTAAGCAGCATTGTAAAATTACTCTAGAAATAAAAAGAAAAAAGAAAGTCGATGGGAAAAATTTTCAACTTGGTGAATGGACGGCCGCTAAAGTTTCAAATATAAGTGAAGATGAAATCAGTACGAGTGATTTGGTTTTAATGTATGGAAAGTCAGGCTCTCTTTCTGTCACACCTAGAGAATTACAAGTTGAATGTGTTAAAACTCATAGTGGGCATTTCAATTTAGTTTTTTACTTTGAAGAAAAAAATAAAAGCAAGCTTTCAACTGAAGTGCAAATAAATTCAGGGGAGAGTTTAGATATCGGTACTGTGACGAATCAATTAAATCAAAAAGAAAAAACATTAGGCATTCCTCAGACAACAATAAGTGAGCAAGTCGGAAACGAAGAAACTCGCTACTTTTTAAAAGTTGTCGATGCACAAATTTAGGAGATAAAAATGAGCGTATTATTAGAAAAATTTCAAACACCATTTGGAACTGTTCCGTTTGGGAAAATCAAAAATGAAGATTTTTTGCCGAGTTTAAAAACGGCTATTGAAGTAGCAAAGAAAAACATTGAAGCGATAAAACAAAATAAAGCAGAACCTGATTTTGAAAATACTATTGTCGCTCTTGAAAATGCCGGAGAACTTGTCGAAGTTGTTTCAGGGGTATTTTTTAATTTAAATAGTGCCGAAACCAGTGACGAGATGCAGGCCATTGCGAAAGAATTTTCACCAATTATTACTGAATATTCAAATGATATCAGTTTAGATTTAGATCTTTTTAAACGAATTAAAACTGTTTATGAAAAGAGAAATCAATTGAATTTAAATGCAGAACAAATGATGCTTTTAGAAAAAAACTATAAAGGTTTCGTGAGAAATGGAGCCAATTTAAATGAAGAAGATAAGGCTATCTTGAGAGAAGTTTCAAAGAAGCTTTCTACATTAGGTGTGCAGTTTTCTGAACACGTTTTAAAAGAAACCAATAAGTTTGCCCTCGTATTAGAGCATCAAGAAGATCTAGCCGGTCTTCCGGAAGATGTGATTGAAGCGGCTCACATGACAGCTATTGAAAAAGGACACGAAGGGAAGTGGGTTATTACCCTTGATTATCCAAGCTTGGTTCCATTTTTAACTTATTCAAAGGTGAGAGAGTTACGTAAAAAGCTTTATCTTGCCAACTCTACGAAGGCTTACAAAGGGGATGAGTTTGATAATGAATCTATCGTTAAAGAAATTGCGGAACTGAGATTTAAAAAAGCAAAACTTCTAGGTTATGAATCTCATGCTCACTTTGTACTTGAAGAGAGAATGGCCGGAAGTGCAAAAACTGTTTTTGATTTCATCAATAAAATTATTGATCATGGAGCTCCAGCGGCTAAAGCAGAAACAGAAGAGTTAAAAGCCTATGCTAAAAAATTAGATGGTATCGAAGTTTTAGAGAAATGGGATTTAATGTATTACTCAGAAAAATTAAAAGCGGAAAAATACAATGTAAATGATGAAATGCTAAGACCTTATTTTAAACTTGAAAATGCCATCAATGGAATTTTTCAAGTGGCGAATAAACTTTATGGCTTATCATTTATCGAAAGAAAAGATATTCCGGTTTATCACTCAGATGTAAAAACTTATGAAGTTGTCGATGAAGCAAAAAACCATGTAGCGGTTTTCTATGCGGATTTTTTTCCGAGAGCTGGAAAAAGAAATGGTGCTTGGATGACTAGCTATCGTGGGCAAAAAATTGAAAATGGAAATAACATCAGACCACACGTTTCTATTGTGTGTAATTTCACTAAACCTACAGCTACAAAACCTTCACTTTTAGGTTTTGATGAATTAACCACTTTATTTCATGAATTTGGACATGCTCTACATGGAATGCTGGCGAACACTCAATACGAATCACTTTCTGGAACCAATGTGTACTGGGATTTCGTTGAACTACCGTCGCAAATTTTAGAAAATTGGGCCTATGAAAAAGAATGTCTCGATCTTTTTGCTGAACACTATGAAACCAAAGAAAAAATTCCAGCTGATTTAATTAAACGTCTAAAGGATTCATCAAACTTCTTAGAAGGAAGAGCGACCTTACGTCAAATGAGCTTTGCCTATTTAGATATGAAGTGGCATGAAGGTGATCCACACCATGTTAAAGATGTGGAAGATTTTGAAATGGAAGTATTAAGTAAAACTGATTTTTTACCTCATGTTCACGGTACAAGTATTTCAACGGCTTTCTCTCATATTTTTGCTGGTGGATACTCAGCAGGATATTATTCTTATAAATGGGCCGAAGTTTTAGATGCTGATGCTTTTGAATATTTCAAAGAGAAAGGAATTTTTAATCGAGAAGTGGCGACTAAATTTAAAGACACAGTTTTATCAAAAGGGGGGAGTGTTCACCCTATGGAACTTTATAAAATGTTTCGAGGAAAAGAACCAAATCCAGATGCGCTATTAAAGCGTGCTGGTCTTTTAAAATAGTTTAGAAACGATATCCAACATCAAAAAAAGGCGCATAAGCTTGGTTTTCTGGAAACAAAAATCCATGAACTCCTAAAGCGATATGCGCTTTTTGCGTTATATAGTTGAATCCAACATCAGCTTGTCCGTAATAAAAAGTTTTTTTGTAACTTGGAATTTTGATCAGATCATCTCTGTTTGATCCAGTTAATTCATCCACTTTCCATGATACCCAGTTCACTCTTCCAGTTAAGAAAGGCTCGAAAGAATCTTTCCGATAAGACAGGACAAGTCCGGAAAAAAGGGACTTGGTATTTCCAAGATCAGCTCCATAACCTGCACCAAAAAGTGGAGCAATCGAAAGTCCATTTTCACCACCATCTTTTACATTGATTTTTGCCAAAACAGAAAACATCAAGCCAATTTGTATTTCTGCTCCAAGTGAAAGATCAATTTTTTCTGTTACCCCTCGAGTGTAGATAAGGCCCGTAGGAACAACACCAAAAGTTCCTTGATTGTTATCTTTGCCAAGAGGTCTTGCTGTTGTCACGGTATTTATCGGCGCTACAGAGCAAGCACAGATGAAAAGTGAACATAATAAAATTAAAGTTTTCATAATTTGCCCTTCAAGAAATTATTTTATAAGCTTTATTGTATCATAAATTTAATTGGATTTACTTCTGATTGAAAAGGAATTTCAATTGTTGATGTTTCTATTTTAATTGGAAAATCAGGATAGCTTTCACCTCCAACCGGAAGGGTGATGACGTAGTTAAAATAGTCATAGCTATCTTTTTTTAGTAATTCCCAAGTTTCACCATAATAACTTAAGAATTCTGTATTATCATTTTGAACCAAATCAATTTTTCCATAAGCAGGATGTTCAAAACTAGAAATCAAATCAGTCCTAATGTTTTTCGTGTTTTTCATTGGAGAGATAGTGTCAAGATTTATTAATTTCAAATCTAAAAACGTTAGTGATTTATTAGACTGAGTTTTATTAGCGATGGCATATTTTAAAATGCTTGAAACGATTTCATTGCCTATACTCGCTCCGTTTTGATTGACTAGAACCACGATTCCTAAATCAAGTTCTGGAGAAAATAAAACGAGTGCAGAAAATCCATAGATCGCGCCGTCATGAAAATACCAATGAAATTGATCGTTGGTTGTGTTTGTCATCCAGGCAAGGCCATATCCATAATCAAGATTTGGCTTTTCATTATCTAGACCTATTCTCGCTTTAAACAAATCGTCTTGATTTTCCCAAGTTTGTTTTAAAAAAGATTGAATCCACTTACTCATATCATGTGCAGAAGAATAAATACTTCCAGCAGGAGCCATGTCATCAATGTTTTTATGTGGAACAGATTTTTCTAGATAGTAAGGCTTTGCTAAGTTTGCTGTTTTTTGAGGAATAGTTAAAAAAGTTTCATTCATAGAAAGCTTTTCTAAAATTTCATTTTGAATAAACTGTTCATAGGTTAAAGCGGTTTTTGCTTCAATGATTTTTCCTGCAGTCATATAGAAAAAATTATTATAGTGAAATTCATTTCGAAATTTCTTCTCGGCATCAATCGGAAAATCTAAATATTGCATTCTTTTAAAGTTTTCCTCCCGAGAAAAATCAGTAAACAGCCACATCAGATCATGTCTTGGAAGACCAATTCGATGAGTGAGTAAGTCTTCAATGGTGGCATTTTGAGTGATAAATTCATTGGATAATTTGAAATCGGGCAAATGAATTGTCACTAAATCGTTTAGTTTTAATTGATTTCTATTTTCTAAAAGTTTAATCCCTAATGATGTGAAAGCTTTGGTGGTTGAACCGATGGCAAATAAAGTGTGTTCATCTACAGCTAAGTTATTTTCTCGGTCGCGGAGTCCAAAACCCTTTTCAAGTATCAATTCATTTTTATTAAAAACAGAAATACCAATTCCGGTATTTTCAATTTTTTGATTTTTTAAAATCGTTTCGGTTACTATTTTTAATAGTTCAGATTTATCTGAAACTTCTAAAGCTTGAATTGATTGAATAAAAAATGGCAGTATTAAAATGAAATTTTTCATAGAGGAATACATACCAAAATCAATGGTGTATTTCTTCTTAAAATGAAAAAATTACACAGAAATTAAGGAAGACTATTCATGGAGTTTTTAGCACTTAGGTATTCACTGCCAATTCTAGACACGATTTCCTCTACACCCTCTATTTTTTCTACGAATTCAATGGAGGGACCGGCGACCCAAACGGTTTTATAAGTTGCCGCGAAAGCCGCATTTTCTACAGCCTTCATTCCTTTGTAATAAGTGAGCATTTTGGCGTATTTTTTTAATTTCTTATTTTGATTTAACAGTGATTCAAAGGCATTTTGTTTGGTTCCAATTTTTTTCACATAGGGAGTGAGGATCACTGAACATGGTGTTCCTGAAATTTTATCACTCATCACAATGTCTTTGGCCCCATAATCGATGATCGCTTGTTTGTATTCGTTTGAAACTGGAGCTTCTTTGGTGGCGATAAAAGGAGAACCAATGGAAACACCAGATGCTCCTAAGATCATCATGGAAAGTAGGCCTTCACCTGTTCCCACTCCTCCAGCTGAAATTACTGGAAGTTTGGTATTTTTTAATAGCATGGGAACAAGGATTGTTGCTGGAATATTTCCGGCGTGTCCACCTGCTCCGGAGTTCACCGCAATCACTGCATCGGCACCAAGTGATTCTACTTTTTTAGCGTATTCCACATCGACTACATCGCAGAGAATTTTTGTTCCAAGAGGTTTTAATCTTTTGATGACTTCTTCAGGTGAGCCCAGCGAAGTGATAACAAAACTTGGTGGGTATTTTTCTAAAACTTTTAAATGACTTTCAAGGTGTATATTAGATTTATTGACTATGAGATTGACGCCAAATGGACCTGGACATTCATTTTTTAATTCCTTCATGGCCTTCTCAAATTCTTCGCTGGTTTTGTAGTTTAAAGAAGGAACTGTCCCCATAATGCCAGATTTCGCGGCAGCAATAAGCATCTCTTTGTTTGAGATTAGAAACATTGGAGCTAAGATAATCGGGTATTTTAAATTAAAATTTTTTACTAACCACGCATTTCTCATGAATTCTCCTAATAAGTGTCATTATTATGAATTATTGTAAGAACATATTAGAGAAAAGCCTAGTGATTCCTAAAGACCTTTTCAAAATAGAGTGCAAAAATATTCTTTAGTGTAAAGGTATCAAGGAAGATATTTTATGGAATCAAATATGGGAATCACTAAACTTATATTGGCAACTTTGATGGTTTTTAATTTTTCAACTCTGCACGCAGAGGGAGATAAGACTGTCTATATAACAGTTGATAGTGACGCGTCAGGCCTTACTGAGAAGAAATTTGGACAAAGAGTCGAAGAAGTCGAATCTGGTGCAGGAATTAGCGTTTTAAAAATTGAAGAATCTGCTCTTCCATGGCTTTCCATGTTTATGCATAAAGATTTCAAGCGTTGCGGCGGTTTTATGCTGCATGAAGATTTAGATGAAGCTCTTGAGCAAGTGAATAATGTTGGTGAACAAAAATTCATGAAGTCTTTAGGATTGATCAATTATACGATTAATCAAGAATCTACGGTCACTCCATTAATGGCGCAACTTAAGGCCGATAATATTTTTCAAACGATTACAAAACTTTCTAGTTTTCAAAACCGCTACTACAAGGGTGAATTTGGTAAGGCTTCAGCTCAGTGGATTAAAGACACTTGGGCAGGTTTGGCTAAGTCTAGAAGTGACGTGACAGTAGACTTTTTTAAGCACAATTCTTGGGATCAGCCTTCTGTCATTATGACGATTCAAGGTAGCTCTAAAGATATAATCATTATTGGTGGACACCAAGATTCGATTAACGGTTATTTTGGTGGGCAAACTTCTAGAGCACCAGGTGCGGATGACAATGCTTCAGGGATTGCTACTATCACTGAAATCATCAGAGTTTTTATGGAAAGTGGTTATAAGCCAGAAAAGACTATTAAGTTTATGGCCTATGCTGCAGAAGAAGTGGGGCTTTTAGGTTCAAAAGAAATTTCTCAAAGTTTTAAGCGAACAAATGAAAATGTTGTAGGCGTTTTACAGTTAGATATGACCAATTTTAAAGGATCTCAAACTTTAGATATTGTCATGATGACTGATTACACCAATGACGAACAAAATAAATTCATTGGTAGTATTATTGATAAGTATGTTCCAGGCGTGAAATGGGGTTATGATAAATGTGGTTATGGATGTTCTGATCATGCGTCATGGTATTCTCAAGGTTTTCCAGCTTCAATGCCTTTTGAATCTCGCATGGGCGACATGAATCATAAAATTCATACGGCAGATGATACTTTAAAAATCTCTGGAAACTCTGCAGATCATGCAATTAAGTTTGCCAAAATGGGTTTAGCTTATCTAATCGAACTAGATCGATAATTCTTTTTTCAATTAGGCGGTTATTGGGTATAATTAATTCAATAACCCTAACGAGGACATCGAATTTTTGAGCGCAAACGATTTTCAAGCATTACCAGATTATCACTCCATAAAAAATTATTTAGATACAGATCGAAAAACTTGGATGAAAAGCCATCCTTTTGCATCAAGTGAAGATCAATTTCGCTCCATCGAAGACGCCGCGATCGTTTTAGACTTTGTCGAAAAAACGCAAAACTATCTTTTTGAAAAATTTAAAACTTTTCCTTCACTTGTGGGTGTGTTTAATACTGAATTTATTAATTGGCAGGATTTCATTTCTCGGGATTATGTTTTAGAAACCATTTTTGTTTCAGATTGTTTGATGCCAGAAAAAGAAATCTTTCTTTTTGGTCAAGACGGCGGCTTAAACCCACCCGTATTAGAAATTCATTTTCAAACTTTAAAAAAGTGGGTGGATGAAAAAGTTTTTAAGCATGAGAAGACTCAAAAAGAATTGAAAGAAAACTTCAAGCTTGAAATAAAAATGAGTGAGCTTGAATGTCAGTGTGTCGCCTGTCTGGCTGATTATCGAACTCGTGTTCGAGAAGTGGCCTTTGATGAATGTTTAAGTTTAATTAATGAAACAGTCGCCAAAATTGAAGAAAGTTTAGTAAAGCCCATTGGAGAAGTGACGCTTGTTTATCAAAATCTACTTCGTGGTTTAGATAAAAGATTGCATCTGGTGCAGTACCGATTAAAAAAATCTTCACTCAATCGCTTAGAAGCGCAAATTAAATCAATCACTGATGAGCGCTTCACCTACCCTGGTGATTTAGCTTATAAATATTCAGAAAAATTAATTACTCATTTTCAAAATTGGTTAGTGGAAAATTCTTATTCTGCAGATTTAGTTGGTAGAGATGAGTATGATCGTTTTTTTAAGCAACTTTCTACTAATATTTGGAGAAACGAAAGATATTTAGAAGTTGAATTTAAAAAGTTAACAAAATCTATATTAGTTTTAAAAAGAAAAGATATTTCATCATCTATTCTTCAAGAGTATCTCGGGCAATTTTGGTTGCACTCGCATGCCAGGAAAATTCCGCGAAAAATTATTTATCATATGGGGCCGACCAACTCTGGAAAAACTTATCATGCGATAGATGCTCTTTGCCAGTCTAGAAAAGGCTGTTACCTTGCACCTTTAAGACTTTTGGCCGCTGAATTATACGATACCATGAACACTCGCGGAGTAAAAACCACGCTGTTAACTGGTGAAGAAGTGATTGAAGTAGAAAATGCTTCTCACTATTCATCGACAATTGAAATGGCAAAGCTTGGTGAAGAATTCACTTGTGCCGTTATAGATGAAATTCAAATGATCACTGATAAGCAAAGAGGATGGGCGTGGACTCGCGCGCTTGTAAATCTTCATGCCTATGAAGTGCATGTGTGCGGTGATGGATCGGTGGTTGATCTGGTTCGCCAAATTGTAGAAATTTGTGGTGATGAACTTGAAATTCGAAATTATGAAAGAAAAACAGAATTAAAAGTTGAAGAGCGACCGATTGTTTTAACTCAACTTCAAAAGCATGATGCCTTAATTGTTTTTTCGAGAAGAAATGCCCTTAAGTACAAATACGATTTAGAACAAGTGGGCTTTAAAGTTTCCATTATCTACGGAATGCTATCTCCGGAAGTCAGAAGAGAGCAGGCCCGAAAGTTTGATAAAGGTCTCACTGATGTGATCGTTTCAACAGATGCGATTTCTATGGGGATGAATCTTCCCATTAAAAGAATTGTTTTCTCCACTCTTGTTAAACACATTGATTCACAAGAACATCCCATCACGATAAGTGAGATCAAGCAAATCGCCGGTCGTGCGGGAAGATATCAGCGTTTCCCTGTAGGTTATGTTTCTTGTCTGCAAAAAGTGGATGGGGGAATTGAAGAAATCAAAGAAGCTCTCGCTTCAACACTAGATCAACAAACTCAAAGTATGGTTGGACCGGATCTAGATATTTTTACCAAAGTAAATAATGCTTTAATTCAAAATAACTTACCAGCTCTTCGTCTGTCTGAATTTTTAAGACTCTTTAACACCATGACTTTTACCAAACCTTTTTATTGTGTGGATCTAAAAGAAATGATTGAGCTTGCAGAAACAGTTGAAGATATTGATCATCATCAAGTCTTATCAAGTTCAGAAATATTTGGTTTTGCCTGCGCACCTGTCAATCTTGGTTTGATTCAACATGTGCAATTTTATATTTGGATTCTTAAAAAATATGTGGCGAGCGATGAAATCAGAAATGAGCCAATCAATCATAATTCCAATGAAATAGATTATCTGGAAACTTCGATTAAATGTGTGGAGCTGTATCAATGGCTCGCACGCCATTTCAATAATAAAAATTTCGTCTTTGATGATCGCGATCTTTTAGAAAACAAATTGATGGCAATTGAAAAACTCAACACTCTATTATCAGATAAAATCACCCCAACTTGTTCAAGTTGTGGATGTAAACTTCCCGATCAAGCGAAGTTTCCTATTTGTGAAGAGTGTTTTAAGGCTAGAAGATTTACTCGTAAACCATTTCACCACAGTGGACCGAAAAAGCATGGGGATAGAAGCAATAATTTGTCAGCGGCAAGAGGTTCAACTGGAAAAGACTTTCGACAAGGAAAACCTTCAAAGAAAAGAAAATTTCAAGGAAAGAGAAAGTAGTCGGGTTAATCTTTTATGCATTATCATGAGTTTGCTAAAACAATATTATTAGGTGGAAGCCTAGATGATAAACTGCTTAAAGCAGAAAATTTAATTTTTGATAAAGCTAATATTGATTTTGAAATTCCAAAAAATCCGGGACGAGATAATAAATTTATTTTTAATAATGAACAGATTAAGTTTCCTAAAAAATCAAGTTTTCATTTGGCAGAAAAAAAAGCATTAGCGATGCATTTTTTTGCTAATCATGAACTTTTAGCAATTGAAATGATGGCTGCAGCTCTTCTTTATTATCCTGTAAATGATGAAAAGGATTTGCTGTTTAAAAAAGGTTTGGTGAAAACCATTGGAGATGAGCAAAAGCATTTCTCCTTATATGTAAATCGAATGAAAGAATTTAAATTAGATTTTGGAGAGTATCCCTTAAATGATTTTTTTTGGCGCCAAATTCACAATTTAAAAACCCCAGCTCAGTTTTATGCCCTCATGGCCTTGACCTTTGAATCAGCTAACTTAGATTTTGCTCTCTATTATGAGACTTGTTTTAAAGAAGTGGAAGATCATAAGTCGGCATCAATCATGAAAGTGGTTTATGAAGATGAAATTTCTCATGTGGCCTTAGGAGCGAAGTGGCTCAATGAGTGGCGTGGATCAAAAACTTTATGGAATTATTTTTGTGAAAATTTACCAGAACTTTTAACGCCGGCTAGGGCCAAGGGCATTCATTTTAATAAAGAATCTAGAATTGAAGCAGGCTTAGGTGATGAATTTGTCAAAAATTTGGAAGATTATCGCGATGAATTTGGTATCACCAATCGGAAAAACTGGTAGTGTATGGATAGTGTTTATAAAATCGATCTAGATTATGAGCACTATTTATTTGATCCAAATTACAACGAATCCAACGCTAATTTTTTAAAAGTTATTAAAGAATTTGAGTATGTTTATTTTTTCTTTAATTTAAATCATACGACTTTAAAAAATGAACAAATCTATAAAGACGAGTATTTAAAATATCTTGAGAGCTTGCACTTTCAACTTCCAAAATTTTCAAAAGAAGCCAAAGAATATAAATATTTTTGGGGGAAAAGACAGGATAAAGAGTTAGAAAAAAAATTAAACTCCAAAATAACTTCAGCGACTTTGGCAAAAGAACTTGGATGGGGATTTTTTGATGGCATGCTTCTATCAGATGTGGATAAGTTAAAAAAATATTTAAATGAATCGAGTTATAAGAATTTTCTCATGAAAGATCCGGAAGGCTTTTCAGGTATTGGCCATATTAAAATAGATCCATTTACAGATTTGAGTAAAATAAAAATATCAAAGACTATGCTGATTGAACCTTTTTATGAGCGAGTGTGCGATATTGGTTGCACTTTTAATCAAAAATCCGATGGTTCTTTTGAAATGTTTTTGGTGGAAAATTATAATAATGAAAAAGGAAGTTTTAAAGGGGGGCTAGCAAGCTCAAATATTGAAGTCTTTTTAAAGCATTTCAAAGAGAAATATCAGTTTGACTTAGAAAAACACTTGGATGTTTATCAATCAATTTTTAAAGAATACCAAAAAATGGGAGCGAGCTCTAATGTACAGATTGATTCATTTATTTATCAAGAAAATAATGAATTAAAATTTTATCCACTGGTAGAAGTTAATTATCGAAAAACCATGGGGCTTGTGATGAGAAAACTCTGTGAGCATTTTAAGCGCGAAAAAATTGAGTGGCTGGTGACTCATACCAATGATTTAGAAAATAAAAAAGAGTATATCAAATTAAGCCCGGAGAGTTCGCGGTTTAAAAGTTATGTGAAGCTTGAGTAATGATTTATCTTACTTTAATAAGCCAATCGTCACTTTTTCAAGATGTTTTGCATTTAAATCTTTTGGATGAATCGCCTCGCCAGAAACGATGGTGATTTTCATGCGAAAAGTTTTTGGGATAACAAAAAAATTGGTTGCAGCTTGACCAAATTTTCGGCTAAAGAAACTTCCCCAAAGTCCTTTCATCGCTAAAGGAATGACTGGGACACGGTTGTCTTCAATAATTTTTTCCACACCAGGTCTAAAGGCGTTTAGTTCGCCGTCATAGGTGATTTTTCCTTCTGGGAAAATGCACACGATTTCGCCTTCATTTAAAGTGTCATTGATCATTTTGAAAGCGTTTTCCATAATGGCGGGGTCTTCGTTTTTGCCGGCAATGGGAATGACTTTGGCATCTTTAAAAAGAAATTTGGCCAAAGGAATATTCATGAAAGAATAGTGCATCACAAATCGCATCGGTCGTTTAACAGTTCCAGCAAGAATTAACCAGTCGACAAAAGTAACATGGTTGCAAGTGACCACGGCACCGCCTTCTTTTGGGATATTGTGCAGGTCTTTAGTATCAATTCTGTAAATGATATTGACTAGGATATAGCAGAAAAAACGTAAAAGAAATTCTGGGATCACCGTATAGATATAAATGGCCACGAGAGTATTTAAAATGAAGATAAATAAAAAGATTTCAGGAATGGTAAATTTTAAAGCAAATAAAATCATCAGCATGATCGCTGAAGAAACCATAAATAGTGCATTTAAAATATTATTGGCTGCAATCACTCGAGATCTTTCAGTTCGATCAGCTCTCGTTTGAATAAAAGTGTAGAGTGGAACAATGTAAAATCCCGACATGATAGAAAGCATGCCTAAATCAAAAAGAATTCGAAATGATCCTTTGGCCATAAAAAATTCTTGCACATTTAAAACTTTATCAGCTTGAATGCTTCCTGCAAAAAACAAATCAAGCACAAAAAGGGAAAGCCCAATTGAGCCAAAGGGAACCAGACCCAGTTCAAGACGCTCATGAGAAAGTTTTTCACAAATAATAGAACCGATTGCAACACCGATACTAAAGACCGCTAGAAAAAGTGTGACGACTTCCTCGTTTCCATGCATATAATCGCGAACATAATGTGGAAAAAGAGAAAGTAGAGTAGCACCAAAAAACCAAAACCAAGAGATACCTAATATAGAGATGAAAATGCTCTTGGTCTTTCTTGATATATTAATAATTTCAATAGATGAAGAAATAATATTGAAATTAATTTTTCTGCCAACAGAAACGGAAGGAACATTTTTTAATTTAAAAGTGAACCAAAGCCCGATGAGAGACACTAAAAAACAAGTGATCGCCACCAGCATGGGGCCATTATTTTTCCCAATTAAAATTCCACCGGCAATCGTCCCAACTAAAATCGCTAGAAACGTTCCCATTTCGACTAGAGCATTACCTTCGACAATTTCTTCTTCATTTAAAAGTTCTGGAAGGATTGAATATTTCACCGGCCCAAAAAAAGCTGCTTGGGCACCAAGTAAAAATAGACAACTTAATAGTAGATACAAATTAGAAGTATAAAAACCAATGATTCCTATAATCATAATGATCACTTCAAGCATCTTGGTGTATCTAACGAGTTTACTCATAGAAAAAGAATCAGTCACTTCACCGGCCATAGATGAAAAAAGAAAAAAAGGAAGAATGAAAACTCCTCCACAAAGAGCGACCATCTGTTCTACTTTTAATGATCCCAAAGTCATCGAATGATAGGTGATCAAAATAACCAAAGCATTTTTAAAAATATTGTCATTCATCGCACCGGTAAATTGAGTCCAAAATATCGGCCAGAATTTTCTTTCAAATAAAACTGATTTTTTCATTTTTCATCCTTCGTTTTAAGTATTTTAATCGATAAACAAAATTTTAAAATGAATTTATTTATTACCTGATCTATTTTCTCATCTAACAGGATTTTTATAAATAACAAATTTGTTACAGTGTAACAAAAATCTCATTTTTGGCTTGTTTTGATCGCTGTTGTTAAGTCTAATAATTTTGTTACAATGTATATATGAATAAGGTTTTTTTGATAGGTTTGGTAGGCGTTTGGCTCAATCGCAGTGAGAAGGGATTTCGACAAAAAGACCTACGATTTTATATTGAACTTATCAATGACTGGTTAGATAGCACACAAAAAAATAAGCAGAGTAAAATCCAAAACACCCAAATCATGCGTTTTTTAGAATCACTGGTTTTAAAAGATTGGCTTATAAAAAAAATCGGCCCTGTATATTATTTTAAAAATAAAAATTTCATGGCATTTTTAAAAGAAGTTTTTAGAGTTGAAGATGAAGACCCTTTTGAAGTTTTCTTGCTGCAAGTCCATTCGGCGACTCTTTACAGTAAAATAATTTATCAACTACTTAATCGTCGAGGAATTGAATTATCTTATGGTGAAAAACTAGATTTAGAAGCACTTCTATCGGCGAAAAGTCTTATTGAGATAAAGCGATCAAGCCTTCTAAAAGAAATCAAAGTTCTAGAAAAGAGAATCGATGAAGTCGATCAAATGGTTCAATTTTCCAAAAGTAAAATTAACTCAATGGACCCGATGGAAATTGCCAAAGAGTTAGAACGGATTAATCCTTATAATTTGCAATTTTATCAACCAATGGCAAAAACTTTTAAAGATTTGATTCCTGAAATTGCAAAACTTGAATTAACTGAAAACTCTAGAAAAAGAATTAATACATTATGGATCCCAATTTTAAATGACCTTAAATTTAAATTAAATACTTTAGATCAATTAAATATAGTTACCAGTGAAGGATGAAATTATGAATAATCAGAGTCAGTCAAAAGAAGATTTGATTTTAGAAAAACTTACAAATCTTGAAGAAAGAGTAGATCGAATTTCGAAAATCATTGGTTTAAGAAATGAAAAGAAAACTCCGGCTGAAAAAGTTCCTGAAGTAAAGTCGGTGGATTTAAATGAAGTCTATGGAAAGAAAGAAATTAAAATTACACCTAAAAAAGAGATCAATCTATTGCCAATATTAGCGGTTATTTGCTTTGGTCTAGCGGGAATTTTTATGGTGAATTTGGCCATTGATTCAGGCTGGCTGACTGAAGATAAGCAATGGGGGCTTCTGTCAGTTTTTGGGATTAGTCTAGTTTCAGTTGGACTCTTTTTTAAAAAAATAGACAACAATTATCGAAGTTATGCCAGTGCCGCAGGTGTCATCATTCTTTATTTAGCGGCCTATAGTAGCTCACTTTATTTTCATTTATTTGATCCAATTTTTTCTCAAGTTCTAGGTGGAGTGGTTTCATTATTGTGTTTTTATTTGTATCGCACTCATCTGACTGAATACTTTGTAGTGATTTGTACCATTGGAACTTATATTTCTCCAGTACTACTTCATGATCAAACGGATCTCATTTCTTTAAGTGGTTTTTTTATTATTTGGTCGGCGCTTTTTTCACGGATTTCAATTTATATAAGAAGTCGATCCTTGGTTTTACTCGGAGCTTATTTTAGCATCGGGATTTTTGCATTTTTAAATATGAATTTGAATCAGTCCGATGAGTTATTAATTGTTATCATGGTGCAAATCGTTCAGTTTGTTTTATATGCGGGGAGTGTTTATTACTACACGATAAAAACAGGTGAATATTTAAGTCGATCGGAAGCGCTTTCTTATCTGCCGATTTTGCTATTTTTCTACGGAGTCATTTATTATTTCTTTAATAAGTTTGACGCTTTCTTAGCGCCATACATTTCACTTTGCATGGCGGGAATAGTTTACTTGCTTTATTATCGAGCGAAGAGAGAAATTAAAAACTTGGAGAGTCGCGAATTAATTCATTCTTATCTGGCGGTTGTGATTTTTCATACGGGGTATGTGCAGCTATTGCCGATGGAGAGTAAGAGTTGGCTTCTACCTTTATTCATTCTAGGAAAATATATTTCTGAAAATAAAAAAGATTTTCCTCAAATTTCAGGGCCATTAAAATTTGCATTTTCAGCAATGGCGATTATTGAGTTTTTTTCATTGTGTTTTAAATTAATTATGGAAGGAAATCTTTTCAATGTCATTCCAGCATTTTTCACCATCGTTTTAGGTTATTTTTATTATGCGAAGAAATCAGAAACATTCAAAGACATCGAAGCTTTATTTTTAGGTTTGATTCATGTTCTTTGTATCATTTCACTTTATCGTATCGTTTATGATTACGGATCTCTGGCCGTCTCTCTAGTTTGGGCCTTGTATTCTATAATCGTATTAACTGTTGGCTACAAAAATAAAAATCGCTCTATCGCCAAATCATCGCTTGTCATTTTAACCGTGACTTGTCTCAAGGCCTTGGTCTACGACGCCGCTCAGTCACCATCAACCGTCCGCATAGCCTCTCTCATTTTAACTGGCGCCGTCCTCTACGGAGCAGGATATCTCTTCCAAAAAATCAACCAGTGGGACGCCCAATGAAAGAAATAAATTTTATTAAAGAAGTTGATCTCTTAAAAAATGTAGAAAGACAAACTTCCCCATTTTTTGGTGGGAGAAAAGAAAATTCGGCCGAGCATTCGTGGCATTTAGCGGTGGCGGTGTTTGTGTTGAAAGATTTGGCAGTGGAGAAATTGGATTTGGAGAGGGCGCTTAGTTTGGCGCTATTTCACGATATTGTGGAAATAGATGGAGGCGACACTTTTGTTTATAGCGATCTTACAAATAAAAGTGAAAGTGAAGAGGCCTGCTTGAATCGATTGACGGAACTTTTGCCCACTAAGACGCAAAATGAGATTAAAGAATTGTGGCATGAGTACGAAAATCGGACGACGATGGAATCAAAATTCGTCAATGCCATCGATCGCTTTTTACCCATGTACGCGAATTTTTTAACAGAAGGCTACTCTTGGAAAAAACATGGCATCAAAAAAGATCAAGTGATCGAAAGAAATAAACAAAAAATTCTCGATGGACTTCCAGCACTTTGGATTGAAGCCGAAAAAATCATCGCCGATGGATTAGAAAAAAAATATTTGCTAGCTTAAGGGCTTTGATATTTTTTGTAAAAAATTTCTGTTTGATGAAAAGCTTTCTCTAGAGTTTCATCAAAGACAATCACCCCATCAAGATGACCTTTCATCGCAAAATATCCACTCTTGGTTTTTAATCCAAAGTTATAGGCAGCTAAGGCCATTTTGTCTGTGCCGTATTCAATATTTTCATCGGTGATAAAATTTTGTTCAGAAATTAATCCACTCCATATTTCGTGAGAATGAATATGAATGACGGCCTTAATTTCAGGATTCGATAAATAAAGGGCTCCATGGGTGAGGGATTCGGCCGAAGGCTCAATGGCTCCCATGGACCAAATTTTTGAATTTTCAATTTCATAATTTAAGATACGAGTATAATGAGTTCCATTTAAACTTGGATGTTTTCCTGTCTGAGTTCCACTGATAATGAATTGCGGTTTATTTGATTGATAAATATTTTGATAGTCTTTATATTCTGAAATATTTCCGTATCCAATTTTTGATTGTGGTTCTTCGCCAATTAATTTTAATTGGTGGAGTTTTTTTCTCCAGTACTCGATATTTTGAAATTCAGCTGTTGGAATCGAATCGATAGGGGAAAAATTTGACCGGTCAAACTTAATTACACCATCATCTATGACTTTCATAAAAAACCCTTTATAATTTAACTATGTTAGACAAACTTATATCACAAATTAAATCGAGTCTTCCAGGCGGCAAGAAAAAGTCAGAGGAAGATGAAAACGAAGATTCACTCGAACCTCGAGAAGAGGGCGAAGAAGAAGAGGAATCAGATGCGTCAGATTCATCGAGTGATGATGATGAAGACGATGATGGTGACGTCGATAAAAAACTCGAAGCAAGTTTAGAAGCTAAAAAGAAAAAGACCATGATCATTAGAGTGGTCATTGGTTTAGGAATAGGCGCTTATTTGGCCATGCCATATATTTTTCCTGAAAAAACAGAAGAAGTAATACCGCAAGTTGAAGTGAAGAAAAAAAATAGAAAAAAACCAGAAGATGCTGTTCCAACTCAAGATCCTGCTCAAAATACTACTCAGTCACCGGATTTAAATCAAGCTAATCCACCTGCTACTAATCCAACAGTAGAAAATACTCAAGGGACCACACCTCCTCCAGTAGAAGACGTGAACATCACTCCCAAAGATAGTCCGGATAAAACGGGAACTGGCCTTGGTGAGTCGACACAGAAAGAAAATGAAATTAGTAAAACAATTGATCAGATGATTTCTCCAACTGATCCTATTTCGGATACACCAAAAGAAGAAAAGCCTGTTGATCTTAAAGATAAAATTGTTGAAGAAGATCCTTATGTAGAGCCACCGAATTATGAATTAAAAGGAAGAGGTTTGGTTTATAATTGCACAGATAAATATTGGGCCTGTGTTGAAAAAGAAGCCTACCAAAAATGTAATAAAAATTTAAAGTACAATAAAAAACATAGCAAAGCGGTTGAATGTGCCATTGTCAATGTCTATGGCTCAGCTGAAGATTGCGTGCTTGTTCAAAAATACAATATTTCTTCAAATGCAGCGACCGATTTTTGTAATGGTTCAAATTAAGCAGCGATTTTTTTAAAGTCGCCTTGAATTAATTTTAAATTGAAATGTTCTTCTGGCTTTGCCTTTTCTTTTGTCATGGCCGAGATAAAGCTCTCTACAACAATTGGATCGAACTGAGTTCCAGCAAATTCTCGAAGCTCAGCAAAGGCTACTTCAAATGGAAGACCTTTGCGGTATGGACGAGTGGAAGTCATAGCATCAAATGTATCAGCGATTAAAATGATTCTAGCAAATAAGGGAATGTCATTTCCTTTTAAACCATCAGGGTATCCGCGACCATCAAATCTTTCATGATGGTGTTTGGCATTTAAGGCCATTTGATGAAATATAGGAAAGTCTTTTAAAATTTGATAAGACTTTGTCGGATGAAGTTTCATTTCAACAAATTCTTCATCACTCAAGCGACTTGGCTTTAAAAGAACAGCATCAGGCACACCTATTTTTCCGATATCGTGAAAAAGAGCAGATATTTCTAAGTCATATAACTCAGCTTCATTTAGGCCCATTTCTTTTCCAACTGAAATACTGAAGAAGGCGACACGCAGAGAGTGCCCCCAAGTATAATCATCTTTGCAGCGAAGGGCATTTAGTAATGATTGAACTGTTATATCAATAAATTCATTTTTTAAAACGTGCAGATTAGACTGAGTAGAATCAGACGAATTAAAAGCGACAGAAGATTTTTTCTTCTGCTTCTTTTTAACAGGTAGATGATAGAGGTTGTTCTTCCGTTTTCCCATTGTCTCTTCTACAGTGAACTATTTCACTCCTCCTATTTTCGGATAATTCTAAACTTTACTTGAACTCTATTTCGCTATTTGACCTAAATACTTGGACATAGAAGAAAAATAACTTTTTAAAAGCTGATTTTTCTTGGCAAAAAAAACTGGCAATAAAATCTCAAGTGTTTACATGGGATTGACCGATGAGATGTATCATCTTGAAATTAGGAAGAAGTATGAATTTGAAAGTGGTTGGGGCCAATCAGTCTATTAAGGATCAATTGTTAATTGTTTGCAAAGATTTAGGGCTCAAATTAGATTTTGTGGATTTTGCAGACAAATGCCAAAACCAAGCAAAATTGATAGTTCTTCAAAAGAATTTCCTCAATGAAATCAATGACGTTTTGATGGAAAATGAAACGAGCTATCTTCTGGTGTTTGAAGACCGTAAAGACCTCGAGTGTTTAAAAAAATTAAAAATAGAATCACGGCATTTTTTTGGTTTCATCGATTTATCATTAGATGAATTTTATAATCAGCCTATTTTAAATAATTTTGCATCTATGAAATTAGGATTTGAAAATTCCAATTTGGAAAAGCTTTCGAAAGATCTTGATAAAATTTTAAATTTTTCAGAAGAAGAAGTTTTGCGAGTTAAAAAACTTCACGATCAATTAGTAAAAATGCGAACGGAAAAAATTAAAGGTGGAAATCTTTATTTGAAATTTATGGCCGGAGAAAAAAGCGGCGGAGAGTTTTTTGATTATACCGGTAATGAAAATGAAATGCTGATGATACAAGTGGGAAGTCAGTCCTATCTAACTTCTTCATTGATGTTAAATGTGATTGAAGAGTTTAAAATAAAAAATAAATTAGATGAAGAGAGTATTATTGGGCTGACCAAAAATCTATTAAAAATAGGTGAAGAGAACGGATCTAAAATCAATTACATGATCACATTGTTTAATTTTCATCGACTTGAAATAAATTATTTTCAACGGGGCCAATCAAAATTATTTCAAGGTGATTCGCTTTTGAATATTGAAGGTAACGGAAAGATGCGACTCAAGCCAGGGAATCGATTATTCTTTATTTCAGAGGGGTATTTAAAAAATCTTTTGATGAATATGAAAGAATCAGACTTTCAATTGTTATTTCAAAAAAATGTAAACCTAGAAATAAAAGATCTGATCAACGAATTATTTTTTCAAGTTCATAAAAATAAAAAGGGCACCTTTTTAGAATATGATGCCCTGATTTGTGCTATTGAAATTGAAGCAAAAGCTATTTTTGAAGTTTAAACTACTAAAAAAGCATCTTCGAGATCTTCGATCAGATCATCAACGTTTTCAATTCCGACTGATAGACGAATGAGATTGTCAGTCAGACCAATAGACTCTCTCACTTTTTTGGGAACTGAAGCGTGAGTCATGATTGCCGGATGCTCGATTAAACTTTCTACTCCACCTAAACTCTCAGCTAGAGCAAAAAGCTTAACAGTAGATAAAAATTTATTACATTTTTTAATATCACCTTTTAAAAAGAAAGTGATCATTCCCCCAAAACCAAGCATTTGATCTTTAGCGATCTTATGTTGTGGGTGAGATTTTAAACCAGGATAAACAACTCTTTCGACTTTTGGATGATTTTCTAAAAACTCTGCAACTTTTATGGCATTTTTTTCATGCCTTTCCATTCGAATCGCTAGGGTTTTTAAACCTCGAAGAACTAGCCATGAATCAAAAGGTGAATGACTTGGCCCAATAGAATTTTGCAAACGGAATAATTCTTTTTTCATAGAATCATCGTTATACATGATGCATCCACCAACCGCATCACTGTGACCATTTAAATATTTAGTCATTGAATGCACAACCATATCGGCCCCAAGAGTCAGGGGATTTTGAAAAATAGGTGACATGAAAGTGTTATCAACTACCGTAATAGTTTTTGTTTTTTTCGCAAGTCTTGCCACACCTTGAATGTCGGTAATTTTTAAAAGGGGATTGGTTGGAGTTTCTATCCAAATTAAAGCAGGCTTAAAAGAATTCATTTCTTTTTCAAGTTTTTTAAGATCTGTCGTATCTACAAATTTTATATTATGCATTTTATGAAAAATAGTGGTGAACATTCTATATGTTCCACCGTACACATCATCTCCACATAATATTTTTGATCCCTCAGGAAGATAGTGCATAATTAGCATTGTAGCCGAAAGACCAGAAGCGGTGACGGTACAGTGCTTAGCATTTTCAAGTGAAGCTAAACATTCTTCAAGTCTGGTTCTTGTAGGATTATGAGTTCTTGAATACTCGTAACCTTTGTGAACTCCTGGTGAAGCTTGTACATAAGTTGAAGTTTGATAAATTGGTGGCATGATCGCACCTGTTGTTGGATCAGGTTCACCACCCACATGAATCACTCGAGTGGCAATATCATGGTTTTTAGTTTTTTCTTTTTTTGGAGTTGATTTTTTACTCATTAGATACTCTCTCTTTTAGAAATAAAATTTAATATATCAATATTAGTTAAGATATTTTTCAATTTTCCATTTTCAGTGACAAGCACCACTTCTTTTTTTAGCAGTGAATCTTGAACCATCGATAAAAGCTCGTTGATGTCGATAACTTTAAACTTGTTTGAATAAGCTAGAGAAATGGAATCAGATAAATTGTATTCGTGATTATAGAGTGGTTTTAAAAGTGAGTTTTCACTGGCCACACCTTTAATGATATCTCCTTGGAGAACTGGAAGTTGAGAAACGCCTTTGTCTTCCATCAATTTTACCGCTTCGCCAATTGTCGCTTTATCTGTAATTGAAATTAATTCATTGTGATCTTTATTTAAATCGCGAAGTAAGTCACCAATTTGCACATTGAATGCTGAATCGATATAGCCTTTCGCCATCATCCACTCATCATTATAAATTTTTGAAGCATAACGATTCCCTGAATCTGGAAGAACCACTAAAATCTTTTTTTGTTCTTTTAAAGTTTTGGCATATTTAATCGCGCCAACTACAGCAGCACCACCAGATCCACCTGTATAAATTCCTTCTTGCTTTAATAGGGCCCTGGTCATTAAAAAAGACTCTTTATCACCAACAACCACCCAATCATCAATTACTTTAAAATCATAGTTTCCTGGAATAAAATCTTCTCCGATTCCTTCAATGACGTATGATCTTGCTCCCGATAAATCTCCCGTTCTGGCAAATTGAGCAACGATGGAACCTTCAACATCGACACCGACTGTTTTTAAATTTGGCATTTTGGTTTTTAGATACATTGAAACACCAGTGATCGTTCCCCCTGTTCCAACTCCTGCCATATAAATATCAAAGTCACCTTGAGTTTGCTCAAAAATTTCAGGACCTGTTGTGGCCACATGGGTTTCTCTGTTCCATAAATTGTCATATTGATTGACGTAATAAGAATTAGGAATTGTTTCTGCTAATCTTTTTGAGACAGAGTAGTAAGAGCGAGGATCATCTGGTTCAACATCTGTCGGACAGACTACCACTTTTGCCCCAAAAGCTTTTAAGTTATTTACTTTTTCTTGGGATTGCTTATCAGCTAAAACGAAAATACATTTATAGCCATTAATTGCCGCCCACATCGCTAGACCCACCCCCGTGTTTCCAGAAGTACCTTCAATAATCGTTCCACCTGGTTTGATTTTTCCAGCCTGAACTGCTCTGTCCATGATGTAACCACCAATTCGATCTTTACTCGATCCACCTGGGTTTAAATATTCAAGCTTCACATAAATTTCAGATTCAACTCCCGTTGTCACTTTATTTAGTTTTACAATGGGAGTATTTCCAATTGCATCTAAAATATTTTTCTTTGCACCTTTCATCATATAAAAACTCCTAATAATTAAAGCACTTCTTTTATTTCATAAGCTGATGCTAGAGTCGCTAGTCTCGCCACTAAAGAATACATAGCTTCTTTAGCTGTATGGTCACGAGCCTTGTCTTTTACATCGCACATACATAATTTTCTAAAAACCATTCCTTTCGAATTTAAATTTCCAAGAGAATCTCTTTCACCATTCACTCGCATGAATCCACCGATACAGCTTCCATCAATTAAATAAACAGTGATTTCAGCCGGCATGTCATCATACTTTAAAATGGTCTCAACACCTTCTTGAACCAATAGAGATGTAAACTTAATAGAGTTTTTACCTACATCCATTTTGTTTCTGGTTTTTCTATTCATGTTGATAATTTCTTCGCCACTTGAGACAACACTAATTCCCATTCCATAAGTTCCTTGTGAAGCTTTCACAAAAACTTTGGAGTTAGGTTTTAGTTCAGCTATCAATTCATCCACAGATTTTGCTAGATCTTCAAGACCAGTTTTTGATTCGAAGTCCACATTGTTAACAGCTCTAAATTTTGCTTGGATCAAATCCGGATTAATTTCAAAGTGCTTGCAAAATTCATCGGCCACTTTATTGTAAAAAGCAAAGTGAGTATTCTTCTGTCTTTGAAACCAACCGATTAAGGGAGTTGGAACAAAAGGTGTTTTTAATTCTTTCCAGTCAATCGGTAGCGGATTAGATTGATCATTATTGCAAATTCCGATATCAATTTTTTCTGGTAAACAGCAAATGGATCCAGCCTTAATGTTGCCGCGATAAATTTTTATCGGGTATCCAGAATGTGATAATAAATCAATCACATCTTCATTTTCTGGAAATAAATTTGAATCAAAACTTAATACAAAAACTTTATAACCAGAATTTTCAATTAATCGAGAAAGCGTCGCCACATGGTCTAGGTACATTAAATTTTTTGTGTGGGACTCAGGAAAAATACCAATATATTTTGCTGTGGGAGAAATTTTATATAAAGCATTTTTAACAGTGGTTACCGCTTCATCTAAATCTTGAGAGCATAAATTATTAAATCCCGCTGGAAACATATTATGGTCTACAGGTGCATATTTGTCTTTTGATTCTCTAATATCTACACTGGAATAAAAGGGAGTTGGAAGTCCTTCTTTCATTGTTTCTAAGTACTGGTTGATTTGATTCCAATTACTGATAACAAAGTTTTCAAGTTCATTTTTGTTATTTATTTTAAATTGACTCATATTTTTTCTCACTTAATTTGATCAATCTTTTGAAATTGATGGAAAAGATCTCGCACTTGATTTTGTGGTTTTGAATCTAGAACTTCATCAAGCTTGATGACATTTGAAAAATTCTCATGGGCAAAATGATTAATATTATTTTCAGACGTTAGTAATGTTCTTTTTAGTTTTGATAATTCTGCTGAATCTTTTGGTTCCCAGTTATGTAAATAGCTATTTAGTGACTTGTTAATTATTAAAAAATGATCTCGATGAAAAAACTTTTGAGCGATAGCTTTTAGTTCAAATGCCTCACTGAGTTTTTGTTGTTCGACAGAAGTCACTAAAAACCAATTGGAGAATTCTTCTTTTTTTAGATCAGATTGAAAGCTCAATGCCTTTAAAAAAGAATCTTTGCAAGAATATAATACTAATACAGTATCAATAAATTCGCGGACAAATTCTTTTCCCGTGACGCCCTCAAGATAACTTAGAAGTTTATTGATTCCCGTAGATAAAAGATTCTTGATAAGTCCTTTGGGCTTTTTTCCGTCGACATTTTTACCAATAAATTCAAAAATCTCGATGAAGCTTTTATCAAAAAAATTCTTAATCTTTTCACTCGCTTCAAGAAAATCAATAAAATGCTTTCCGGGAGGAGTATCTAGGACGATGCAATCGTATAAGTTTTTTTCAAGTTGATATTGAACTTCAACAATGGACATTATTTCATTCATTCCACTATTTGGTTTTGATAATGTTTCAATGATTCCACTATTAAATTCCGCTTCTACTTTTAGTTCTTTTGAAATTCGTTTAAGTGTAGCAGTTGAGGACATCAACATGGTATCAAAAGATCCACTGAGGGATTCATCAAAAAGACTGAGGGGGATAGTGGTGATCTCTCCATCATTTTCATCTTTGATATTTAAGATTTGTTTTAATCTTTTTGCCGGATCAATTGTGATCAATAAAACTTTTTTCGACAAGCTAGCCAGATAGACAGCTCGAGCAGTGGCGGTGGTTGTTTTACCCACTCCGCCAGTTCCACAAAAAATTTCAACTTTCTTCATTGGAATCATGATAAGGACTCCATGAAAGGTTGAAGATCTTTAATGATGCTTTGAAGGTCGACTTCATTGATGTGAGGGATGGATTTTTTGTCCGAAGCTAATTGTTCTTCAAGTTCACACTTCTTTTTTAAAAAATCAGGAAGGGTGAGTTCATCAATTTTATTTAAGTTAAAATATTTTTTAAAACTATTGTTGATGATGATTTCGGTATTTTTATAAATCGGATCAATTTCTTTTTTAAGTTCTAAAGCTTCTTGCCAAGCAAGCTCATTAGGAAGAGCAATAACATGAGTTTTCACATTTTCAAAATTTTCTAAAAAAAATTTCATTCGATCGATGTCTTTAACAATTAAACCAGTTTTAAAAATTTTTTTGAAATTATCTGATGATTCAAACATGGTTAATGCATGGCCTGAAGCAGGTGAGTCAAGCACAACAACTAATTCTGGATCGTTTTCAAGTTCGTTAATAATATTTCCCAAAAGGAGCATATGTCCAAAGCCAGGAATCATTTGAAAAAGTGATTTAAAAAAGTGAGTCTTCATGATCCACTGAGCGATGGTTTCAGAATTGAGTTTTTTGCCAATATATTTCTGCGCGCTTCCTTCCACACTAATATCAAGATAGGGAAGTTGATTCTCTTCCAATTTTTTTATGGGAGGAATTTGATAAAAAGAATTATATAAAACTTTTACATTTTTACTTTGAAGATACTTTGTAAAGGCCATCGCGAGAGTTGTTTTTCCAACCCCGCCCTTGCCGGTAAAAATAAAAAGTCTGTGAGACATAATTAGTTAAACGTATACATTGCCGTGATAAGCAATTTTAAATACGATCCCTCGAGATCAGATCCTACTTCTTGTCTTAAATCAAATGGGTCATGATAATGAGCGATGACACCAATAACAGCTTGCGAGTTTAAACGAAGTTCAACACCCACACCAGCATTAACTCCAAAAACCAACTGGTCTCTAGTTTCAAGCGGTGAACCTCCAACAATTCTGGTTGCAGCAGGAAGATAAAATCCAAAACCACCAAAGGCATAAGGTGAAAAAGCATCGTATTGATAGCCTTTACCCTTTATGGCTAAAGCCAATCCTTTAATTGTGGCATTACGATTTAAAAATTCGTGCTTTGACCAATGGAAATTGGCCATGAAGTCGAATGAATAGCTTGCAGCATAGTTATAATAGATATCGGCCGTAATTTTATCATTGCCGTTATCACCTAGATCAGATCTTAAAAAAGTTTGACCAAGTCCTATTCCTAGTGAATGCTTTTGTATTTCATTTGGAATTCTTGGCTCTTGATTAGCTGGGATTTTGTCTTGAACTTTTTCTGCAGACTTTTCAGAAGTTAAAACTTGGATATTTGGTTTAACTTTTTCTTCTGCTATGGCAGAAAAAGAAACACCTGCAACAAGTGCAGGTGTTATAAAAAATTTTTTAACAAACGATAAATTAATTCTAAGCATTAGTTTCTCTTGGTTTAAGTTGAATTCTAATGCTTAAGATTCTAGTTTAAAGTAGTTGTTGTTTCAATAGCAGAGTTAACTTCGTTATTCATAAACGGAGCTTTGAACTCAGCAACTTCTACACCATGTTTCTTTTCTAGATTCTTGATGTATCCAGTGAAAGTTCCTTCTTCAGCTCTGATAACTCGCTTTAGAAGTTCAACGTCACCATTTCTAGTAGCTTTTTTCTCTTGATCGAAAAGCAACTGGATTTGAGTGATGTAAGTGATGTCATTTTTAGTTTTGTTGTCGATAACTTGGATTTCGTTACCTTCTCTAATGATTTGTGCAATCTCTTCTAGAGTTACGTAACAGCTTTGATGAGTGTCATAAAGCTTTCTGTTTTGGTAACGCTTAATAATTCTAACGTCGCTCATTCTAATTCCCCTATTTTATTGAGGTGTACATTTGTACCCTCGAATATTGGTTGACGGTTAAAGTACCGCATTTTTAAAATTTTTTCAGTTTATATGCGGAATATTGAAATTTTTTCATATATTCCACGACTTATGCATCATTTTCAATAAAATCAAGTAGTTATTTTTGACACCTTTCATTTATTGCTTTACTCAAGTCTAACTGAGCCATGAAATAACAATTTTGTTTTGATGCTGTCAAACAAATTTAAAAAAAAATTCTGACACTTAGGTTAGATTTTTTATGAATGTAATTAAATCAACTATTAGAAGCGAGGCGATATAGGAAGAAAATAATTCCTCTTTGGCCTTTATCTATTAAGAAAATCCAACTTTTTATCGAAGAAGATCCATGAGCCTAAAAATCATTTTACGCTCTTTGCCCACGGAAGGCCTATGCGATCAAGAGTAATTTTATTAATGGGACTGGTTTTCGCTTCAGCGTGCTCAACGTCACATGTAATAAATGAAAACTCCAAAAAACAAGTGCTCAACCAATTCAATCCGACCAAAGATTTTGGATTGGATTTGCCATCGATCGCTTCTCAAGTGGATCAGGCTAAAAAAATAGGAGGGAAAGCCCCTGAGTTTTTAGCATCGGAATTATTTATTAAAGGCAATGATGCGGCGATGAGAGGAGATTATGCTTCTTCTATTGCATTTTTCCGCTTCGTGAATCAATTAAAACCTGATGCCTTTGTGAAAAAGAAATTGGCCATGGAATTAGTTCGCGCAGGAGAAATTGGAGAGGCCAAAAATTTTTTAGTCGAAGCGTATCAAGAAAATAAAAAAGATGAATCGGTTGCTCTTATTTTAGCAGGGATTCATACTGCCTTAGAAGAACCAAAAGAAGCGAGAAAGTTATATAAAGATTTAATAAAGTCGAAACATTCCAATGAAGCTTGTTTGTATTTAGCAAAATCCTATACACAATCAAAAGAATTTAATGAAGCCCACAAGCTTTTAATTCAATGTGAAAACACTGATAAGACGGAACCAGCTTTTGTTTTTTATCGAGGAAAAATTGAGCAGGAAAGAGGGAATTATCAATTGGCAATAGGACATTATAAAAATGCCTTGAAAGTTGATCCAACTTTTACTCAAGCGCTTCTAGCGATAACTGGTCACTATGAAGAAAAAGAAAAATTTGAAGACGCAATTAAAGTTTATAAATCATTTTTAGACTATGAAGATAACGCAAGCAATTCTATCGTTATTTCAAAGTATGTTAATTTGCTTTTAACTTTAGATAAAAACCAAGAAGCCTTACCGATTTTAGAAGATTTGGTTCAATTAGAAAATCAAGATATCAACTTAAAAGTAAGACTGGGATTAATTTATTCAGATTTTAGTCGCAATAAAGATGCGATAAAAATATTAAAAGAGGTTTATGAGGTTGCACCTGAATCTGATAAAATCTTATTTTATTTAGGAGTGCTTCACCAGCAAGAAAAAGAGTATGATCAATCTCTGGATTATTTCAAAAAAATTAATACAGATAGTCCATTGTTTGAAGATGCTTCTGTGCAAATGGCGAATATCTTTTCTAACTTTGCTAGAGAGGAAGTGGTGCTTGGGAAAACTCAAAAACAATTAGAAAATCTACAATTATTTGTGCAAGAGAGAGTCAAAAAAACACCTGATGCTAAAATAGAATTAAGTTTGGTTTTAGCAAGCTTTTATGACGATCTTTCGGAATACAAAAAAGCTTTAGAAATCATCTCACCTCTAGAGTCTGAAAAAACGTTCACCGAGTCTCATGCTTATTACTATGCTTCTATCTTAGAAAAAGATGGAGATTATTTAAAGGCCAGAGAAATTGTTGGAAAGATGTTAACAAAAAATCCGAACAATGCTCACGCTCTTAATTTTTTAGGCTATTCCTATTTAGAGAAAAATGAGCAAATGGACAAAGCTTATCAATACATTTCAAAAGCAGTAAAATTAAAACCTGAAGATGGATATATAAGAGATTCGTTAGCATGGTATTATTTTATCAATGGGAAGTATAAAGAAGCATTGGTTGAAGCAAAGAAAGCCTATGAAATGGTAAAAACAGATGCTATCATTTCAAAGCACCTTGGAATGATTTATCAAAAATTAAACGAATGGGATAAGGCGATTGAGTATTTTCAAGAGTCTTTAAAAGTGGTTAAAGCGGTTAATGAAAAGGAAGAAATATTAAAATTAATCAAAGATATAGATCAAAAACGTCTTCCAGCTTCTATTCCTACTTCACCTTAATAGGAATACTTTTCATTGCTGCTTGTTCGTCGACCAGTCTTAAAGATAGTAATAAAGACGACAATCAATTTGCAGATCATTTTCAGAAAGTTTGTTTTTTATCTTCCGGTAAAGGTCGAATTGAATTTTTGAGAAAAAAATTTGTATTTGAGTACGATACCGCCATTGACCTTGAAAGAAATCAATTTCAATTAAGCTTAGATTTTCCTATTGTCGGTGAAAAAATTGTTAGCATGTCATTAAATCCCAAAGATACGGCGAAAGAACTTTCGAAGTCTGGATTTATTCGACTTTTAAAATCTGAAGTGGGTGAAAATGAAAATCAGGAAATGATTTTTATGGCAGTGGAAGAATTTATCGTCCTCACTTCGGAAATGGTACAATTTCATGTCAAAAATAAAATACCGACTCATTATCAACATCATATAAAAGATGGCCATTTTGTTATGCAGCGTTCTCATGGGGACTTTGATTATCTGGTGGATAGTTTTGATTTAGATGAAAAATTTTTTAAGCGACTTGTCATGAAGATTCAATCAAAGAATCAGCTGCAAAATGACCCCATTTTAACTCTGTATCTCGTTCCTGAGACTTGTCAAAAGTAAGAAAAACACAGCGTCAAAAAAAGTTGAGTGAAAAACATGACAAATAGTTAAGTTCTTGGATATAAATAATATTCCGTTAAATTGTTCATTTTTTAGGAAGGAATTTAAATGAAAATGCGAAACATTCTTTTATTAGTTGTAGCTCTTTCATCTGTGCTTTTTTCTGCTTGTACTAAAAAGCAAAATGCCAGTGATCGAGTTCTGAACATTATTAGCCCTGCAGAAATTAAAGGTTATGATCCTATTATGGCAGATGACCTCTATTCTGGTAGAGAAATTTCAAAAATTTATGAAGGATTACTTCAATATCATTGGTTAAAAATGCCATACGAATTGGTTCCAAATCTTGCTGAAAGTATGCCGGAAATTTCAAAAGATGGAATTACTTATACTTTTAAAATTAGACCTGGAGTGAAGTTTCAAGACGACGCTGCTTTTCCTGGTGGAAAAGGAAGAGAAGTTGAAGCGGCAGATTTTGTATATTCAATTAAGCGTCTAGCTGATGCAAAAACAATCGCAACTGGTTGGTGGGTTCTAGATGGAAAAATCAAAGGACTAAATGAGTGGAGAGACAAGTACGCTAAACTTCCAACAACTAATTATGCTGATGAAATTGAAGGATTAAAAGCCATTGATAAATCAACGCTTCAATTTAAACTAGCAAAACCTTTCCCACAATTTTTATATTCATTAGCGATGCCTTTTACTTATGTAGTGGCTCGTGAAGTTGTTGAAAAATATGGAAAAGAATTTATCAATCACCCAGTGGGAACTGGTCCATATATTTTACCTAAATTTGATCAAGGTAAGATGATTGTTTATACAAAAAATCCAACTTTCCGTGAAAAGCTTTATCCTTCTGAAGCTTCAGATCAGTACAAGCACTTACTTGGCGATGCTGGAAAAAAACTTCCACTTGTTGAAAAAGTTGTTGTGCATGTCATGAAAGAACCACAACCATCTTGGTTAAAATTTAATAAAGGTGAATTGGATGTACTTGGAGTACCAAAGGATAATTTTGCAACTGCAATTAAAGATAATAAATTATCAGCTGAATTAGAAGGTAAAGGAATTACTTTAACTATTTCCCCGCAACTGGATGTTACCTATACAGCCTTCAATTTTGAAAATAAACTTTATCATAATAAAAAGTTAAGACAGGCAATGTATCTTGCTTATGATGAACCAAAAGCAAATGCACTTTTTTATAACAATACGGCATTTCCTGCTCAGTCGATCATTCCTCCAGGAATTGCTGGAAATGTTGAATCTTATACTAACCCGTTTAAAGGACCTAAGCTTGAAGAAGCAAAAAAACTTTTAGCGGAAGCTGGATACCCAGAAGGAAAAGGATTACCAGAATTAAAATATGATATTCCGGATTCAACAGTTTCAAGACAAATGGGTGAGTACTTCCAACAGCAAATGGCTTTAATTGGAATTAAAATTAAAATTATTTCTAGTCCATGGCCAGAATTTCAACAAAAAGTAAAAAAGAAATCAGTTGAAGTTTATGGTCTTGCTTGGGGTGCTGATTACCCAGATGCTGAAAACTTTTTACAACTTTTCTATGGACCAAATAAATCTCCAGGAGCAAACGGATCTAATTACGATAATCCACAGTTCAATAAGGACTTCGAAGCTGCTGTAAAAATGCAAGATGGACCAGAGAGAACAGCTAAGTATGTTGCTTTAAATAAGTTTTTAGCTGAAGAAGTAGTGGCTTTATTTGGTGTTCATAGACAAGCATATACACTTCAGCATGGATGGTTAAAAAATTATCATCCAAGCGATCTTCACCATGACAATATTCAATATTTAAATGTTGATAATGAAAAAAAGAGTGAACTTTTAAAGAAGTTCTAATTTTAGGATATAGATGAATATTTATACTTATATTTTTCGCAGACTCCTTTACATGATCCCTGTTTTGTTAGGAGTCTGCTTAATTATTTTCGTTTTATTTAATTTAGTTGCGCCAGATCCTGCCCTTTTAAAATTAGGAAAGCATGGAACAGTAGAACAGATCGCTCAAATCAATCATGAGTTAGGTCTTGATCGTCCCCTTTGGGTTCAGTATCTAGATACGGTTAAGTCTGCTTTCACTTTAGACTTTGGAAGATCGTGGGCCACTCAACAAGACATTTTAGAAATGATCAAACTTGGGGCGCTTCCTTCACTATCTATCACTGGTCCGCTGTTTTTGATTTCAACTATTTTATCAATTGCTTTAGCTTTATTGGTGGCATTTTATCGGGGTAAACTGATTGATAGATTTGTCTTACTTTTATCAATTGCCGGAATGAGTATTCCAAGTTTGGCAGTTGTTTTATTTGGACAGTGGTTTTTTGGATATTACTTAAGCTGGTTTGAAATTTCAGGTTATGAATCTGGATTTCCAGAATTTATTCCTTATGTAATTTTGCCTGTTTTTCTTTATGTGTTTGTTAACTTTGGTGCCGACACTAGATTTTATCGAACAGTCATTTTAGATGAAGTCTACCAAGATTATGTTAGAACTGCTCGATCAAAAGGTTTAAGTGAAACAGTAATTATGTTTAAACATGTTTTAAAAAATTCCATGATTCCAATTCTGACTCAAATTATTATTCAGATTCCTTTTTTAATTTTAGGTTTATTATTTGCGGAAACTTTTTTTAGTATTCCAGGTCTTGGAGCTATGATTGTTAACGCTGTTAACAATAGCGACTTTCCGGTTATAAAAGCCATGGCGATTTTAAGTTCAATCTTTTTTATGCTTTTTGGAATATTGACTGATGTGGCTTATACGCTTGTTGATCCTAGAATGAGGCTGAAATAATGATGACTTCAACAACCAAACAGTCTAATTCTTTATTTAAAAATGCGATTTTAAAAATTTTAAGTGATAAAATTTCATTGATAGCACTCATTATCGTGGGCATTTACTTCTTAGTTGCTCTTTTAACGTCAGTGGGATTAATCGCTAGCTCATGGAATATCCCTGTCACCACGTCTTATGCGCCACCAAGTGCAGAGTTTTGGTTTGGTGCTGATATCTTTGGACGAAGTGTTTTCACACGTGTTGTGAAGGCGACTGAAACGGCAGTAATGCTCGGAGTAGTTGTGGCGATTATCAGTATTGTCATCGGTACAACACTTGGAATGCTTGCCGGATATTTTGGCGGTTGGGTTGATGAACTTGTGGTGTGGTTTTACACCACCTTTGCTTCAATTCCTGGAATCATGATGCTTGTATCGATTGCTTTTATTTTAGGTAAAGGAACAACTACAGTATTTTTATCGCTTGGTTTAACAAGTTGGGTAGGACTATGTCGAATCGTTCGCGGTGAAGTAATGAAGCATAAAGATCGAGAATATGTTCAAGCGGCAAATGCCATTGGAGCAAGTACTCCAAGAAAGCTTATTAAGCATATCTTGCCAAATATTTCCCACTTATTAATTATCAATTTTACTCAGACATTTGATTCAGCGATTAAGGCTGAAGTTGTTTTGTCTTTTTTAGGTTTAAGTGTTGTCGGTCGTCCGAGTTGGGGTACAATGATAGACGATGCGAAATTAGAATTAGCAAGAGGCGTATGGTGGCAACTTGGAGCCGCTACGCTTGCCATGTTTATAATTGTTTTAGCATTTAATGTTTTAGGAGATGCGCTTCGAGATGCGCTTGATCCGAAACTTAAAGGAAAATAAAAGGAATTTGTAATGTCTGAAAAAGTGTTAGAAGTAAAAGATTTAGTCGTAGAGTTTCGCACTGATCGTGGAACAGTTAAGGCCGTTAATGGCGTTAATTTTGAAGTTTTTAAAGGTAAAACTTTAGGAGTTGTAGGAGAGTCCGGTTCAGGAAAATCTGTTACAGCTTTAGCTATTATGGGATTAATTCCGAATCCTCCAGGAAGAATTGCCGGTGGAGATATATTGTTTAACGGAAAGAGTTTGGTGAATTTAGCGCCAAGTGAAATGAGAAAAATCAGAGGTAATAAAATTGCCATGATTTTTCAAGAGCCAATGACTTCACTAAATCCGGTTTACACTATTGGAAATCAAATAGAAGAAGTTTTAGAACTTCACCAACCAAATCTTTCTAAAGCACAAAGAAGAGATAAAGCCATCGACATGCTTCGTTTAGTTGGTATTCCAAGTCCAGAAAAAAGAGTGACTGAATATCCTCACCAATTATCAGGTGGGATGAGACAAAGAGTCATGATCGCCATCGCCCTATCTTGTGAACCAGATATTTTGATTGCCGATGAACCAACAACAGCTCTTGATGTGACAATTCAAGCTCAGATTTTAGAGCTAATGAAGAAATTACAAAAAGAATTAGGAATGGGAATTATTTTAATTACCCATGATCTTGGTGTTGTGGCAGAAACTTGTGATCATGTATCTGTTATGTACTGTGGACAAATTGTCGAAAGCGCAGACGTAAGAACTTTATTTAAGCATCCTCAACATCCTTATACAAAAGGATTGATGGAGTCGATTCCTTCTTTTGACTCAACTAAAGGCGAGAAAAAAGAGAGACTACAAACGATTGAAGGGATGGTTCCTTCGTTGTTTGAACTACCTGTAGGATGTAATTTTCAAACGAGATGTTCAAAAGCAACTGAAGACTGCAAGGGAGCTAAGGGAGAACCTCGGCTGCACAATATAGGTAATGAACACACTGTGGCTTGTTTTCACCCACTTAGTTAAAAAGGAATTTAATCGTTATGAGTGAATATCTATTAGAAGTTAAAAATTTAGGTAAAAGATTTCCCATCAAAGGCGGATTGTTTGGAAGAGAAGTTGGTGCAGTCAACGCTGTTAACAACGTAAGTTTCAAAATTAAAAGAGGTGAAACACTTGGACTAGTCGGAGAGTCTGGTTGTGGGAAAACCACTCTAGGTCGATCAATCTTAAGATTGATTGAACCAACAAGTGGTGAAATTATTTTTAACGGTCAAAATATTTTAAATTATTCAGCTGACGAAATGAGAGCGATCCGAAGAAAAATGCAAATCATTTTTCAAGATCCTTATGCTTCATTAAATCCAAGAATGACGATTGGAGATATTTTATCTGAGCCAATGGAAATTCATCAGTTGCATACAAATAAAGATGAAAGAAGAAAGCGTTTATTGGAACTTTTAAATCAAGTTCAACTCCCTCAAGATGCTTTAAATAAATATCCTCACGAGTTTTCAGGTGGACAACGTCAAAGAATTTGTATCGCCAGAGCTCTTGCTGTTGAGCCAGAGTTTATTGTTTGCGATGAGCCGGTTTCTGCTCTTGATGTTTCGGTGCAAGCTCAAGTTGTAAATCTTTTAATGGATTTACAAAAAGAATTGAAGTTAACTTACCTTTTTATTGCTCATGATTTAAAAGTTGTTGAATACATCTCAAATCGTGTTGCTGTAATGTATCTTGGAAATATGGTTGAAGTTGCTAAATCAAGTGAACTATATGGTGGAGCAAAGCATCCATATACTAAAGCACTTTTCTCGGCCATTCCTCATCCAAATCCAGATGGAAAGCATGATCGAATTCTTTTAGAAGGGGACATTCCAAGTCCAATGAATCCACCGACTGGATGTCATTTTCATCCAAGATGTTGGAACTGCAAAGATGAGTGCCGAAGTAGTTTTCCTCCGGTGACTGATAAATCGGAAACGCATCAGTATCGATGTTTTAATCCTATTCAGTAGTCGGATTAATTCACTCAACTAAATAAATTTTTTTTAATTTTTTTTAACTTATTCCCGAAGAGTAGATGGGGTAAACCCTCAAAATTTTGGAGTTTTGTTGAAGAGAAAAGAATTAGACTTTTTTGAGATCAGAAAAAATTTATTATCACCTGGTGATATATTTTGGATCAAAAGATCTGGCGATGAAGTTTTGATTTCATCAAAAGGAGATCTACTCAATTTAAATTTAATTTCAAAATTAGAAAAAGAATCGCAAAAAGTTGTCATTGAAAACTATATAGATGAAACAGACATCCTTGAAATCAATGAACTCTTTGAGAGATACCAAAAAGAAATTTTGATCAAAGACAAGATTGTTTATAGAGAAAAAATACTGAAATTTTTCCACAAAAAAATAGTAGAAGAAAATCAAAAAGACATTGAAATCAATGTCTTATTTTGGAAAATTTTTTCAGAGTTGGGTTTTGAATTTGGGACAAAGTTTGTCGAAATAGATAGAGATTATTTCGATAGGGCCCTGACAATTGGCGGTCTAACTATTTTAGGTCACCTGTTGCTTGGATTTTATGATTTAGACTTTTTAAAAAAATCATACAGTAATGTCATACGAGATTTCAAAAATGTTCTTGGGCAAGATTCGGTCATGTCATTCAAAGATAAAATGGAAAGTTTTAGAGAAAAAGACGGCCTATTAGAAATAGACCAAGGACTAATCAAAAATATCAAAACAACATTATTTGAAAAAGATTCAAGTCTAGGACTTAAAAAAACCATGCATTTTGAATTAAGTGATTATGAAATTTTGATGGCCGAAATAAACTCAAAAATAAGTTATAAAGAAAAAAATGAAACTGGAACAATCTATAAAGATTTTTTACTTGGAAAGTTTCAGATAGAAAATAGATTTAATAATTTAATAGTAAGAGAAATTAGCAAGATTACAGTGAGAGCAAGTTAAAAATGGCGAAGATGGAAAGCAAAATTATTTGGGCCAAAAAAGGAGTTGAAGATTCAGCTCTAGGCCGATTTTTGCTTGAAATCGGTTTTACGATTAAGCATGAAATCCTTGAAGCAGATAGAGAATATGTCTATTTTATTTTGAGTGATTTTGCTCCGAGTGAGATAAAGTTTCCGAGAGTTGAATTACTTGAAGAGAAAATGCCGAGAGAATTAGCTAAGAAAGTAAGAGCTAAATTATCATTAAATCTGGTTGATCAATTAGAAGTAAGAAATTTAATTAAAAATTATTTCAATGAAGGCTCTGAGTTTGACATTGTCGATCGATATTCAAAAGATTTTAAAAATATCTATACGATAAAAGTTCAGGATTTTTTAAATGTAGGGTACTTTGTAGATTTGATCGTTGTAGAAGCCTATAAAAATGGATTTGATCATAGTTATATTCGTCAATATTTGAACTTGATGTTGGAATATAACTTTAGAACAGTTGAAGCGAAAGGTAGTATCCTACCGGTGGAGATTTCATTTAGTTATAATGGAAGTGGCTTTGTTGTCCAACTTTTATCTACAATTAATTCATTTCATATTCAAAATGATTATCATGATTTTATTCCAAAAATGATTAATGAAATTAAGCCAAATTATCTTGATGTTTGCTATGTAGCGACTCGAAGTCGATTAATTATTTCTGCTCTTTGGTTTAAGGACTCTAGCTTGAAAGACTTTCAAGCGAGCTTTTTTACGGAGGTAATCAAGAAACCAAGAAATAAAATAAATACTCAATCAGAAATTATACCAAAAATTTCAAATGCAGAAAATGTTTCCTATGTTCCTAATCCGAAAAGTGGTGAAAATGAGATAGGTTTAATTACACTTGCAAGAAAAATTGCCCAGTGGATTGAATCGCAAGCGATTGATGGCAATGTAGATGGTGTAGAAATTCCTCAATTGTCAATAGATCAAATTGAACTTAAGGTTGAAGACTATCAAGAAATTTTTCCTAGCACTAAAAAAACGGAAAAGTTAATTGTCTTAATAAAAAACATTTTATCTGAAAAAGATCAGATTAATGAGTACGTTGAAAGTAAAAAGTCAAATATTGATGAAGCTGTAGAAAAAATTGTGCAAGTTATTTCCGGAGCATCGTTTGAAGAAATTGAATCTATTACGAAAGTAAAAGGTCAAGATGAAGAAGATGCTTTTAAAACCATTGTGAAAGGTTTTAAAGAGGAAGTTGATAATGATAAAACGATAGTTGCCGGAGGTAAAGAGAAGCCTACAGAGAAGGATGCTTGGAAAATAAAGCAAGGCGAGATTGGAAAATATTTAAAAGAAGAAGTTACGAGAATGAAAGCTTCTGGAGAGCAAGTAACAACAGAAGATATTGCTATGATTATTTCAAATGCTTCAGGCGCCGATCAAGCTCAATCGAAAAAACTTATTTCTGGAATTTTAGATCAAGTAATGGTCAATGAGTATTTAGAAGAAAAAGTCATTATTCCGATGAAAAACGAAGAAGAAAATTCTCAAGACGACAAATTGGAATTGAAGTCTTTGCCTTCAAGTGTTAGTCAAATATCTAATTTTGACAATGTGAGATTTGCTAAACTAGAAGAGCAAAATGTAAAAATGAGAAAGCTTCTTGAGCAAATGAAAAACGAGCTTATTAAAGCAAAAGCAATGCAAGTAAATAATTATCAAGCAACAACTTCTAATTCAGAATCAGAAGAGCTTGATGCAGATGAGTTGGCAAAACTTTCAAAAATAGCTGATCCGAATATTTTGAAAGATGAAATCAAGTCACTTCGATCTCAGTTGAGGCTTTCTTTAAAAAGTAAATCTGATACTGATCAATTGTTAATTCAAAAGGATTTAAAAATCGCTCAAAGTGAAAAAAGATTGAATGATTTTAAAAATTCTTCACAAAGACAAGCTGATCTTTTAGATAAAGAAAAGCTTTTTAATCTTGAAAATGAAAATAAAAACCTGTTATCGCAATTAGATCTTGCCAAAAATAAGATTTCGACCATTGCTTCAAATACTAGTCAGAAAGAAAGTGAAATACTAATTAAAAAAGATAAAGAGCTCGAAACAGTGAGACAAAATTTTCAATTTGCTCAAACGGTGATCGAGAAGTTAAAAGATGAAAAAAATCAACTTGAAGCTAAGTTAAAACTTGAAAAAGAACTTTCTAAAAAACATAGACAAGAAGTTTTACAAGTGACCGATCAATCTTTAAATGAAATGAATTCAAAATTTCAAACTCAAGAGATGAATACGACTATTCAGAAAGAATCTAAAAAAGATTCTGGCTCAGAAGAGTTGAAGCAGAAAGAAAAACTTATCACTCAGCTTGCGACTGAGAAAAAAGCGCTTGATGAAAAACTTAAAAATCAGGTTCTTGAAACAAAGAAGCTTGAACATAAAACGAAAATACTTCAGTCTCAACTCGATGAAGCTCAGAAGAAAAAAGGTTCACAGGCTTCGGCCGGAAACAATCGGGCCCAGGAAGCCCTACAAAGGCAGCTGGATATGGTAAACGCCAAAGCCGTAGAAACCACGAATGATTTGACTGAAAGAAAGCGAGAGATTTTGAAACTTAAGCAAGAAAACACCCTCATGAGCCAAAAAATCCAAGAACTAGAGCGTAAGCTTTCGAATTCAGATAAAAAAGCCTCATAATTTTTCAAAAATTTCCTTGTCAGAATTTCTCAAAACTAGTAAATATTATCTCTACAATTCAATGCCCAGCTGGTGAAATTGGCAGACACGCTAGACTTAGGATCTAGTGCGCAAGCGTAGGGGTTCAAGTCCCTTGCTGGGCACCATACTTGAATTTCTCTTTTAAAATCAAATAGTTAATCATCTCAAAACACTCCTCAGGTTAGAAACAGGTTAGGATCATTTTTCGGCAAGTGCCTTTGTGTGCCAGTGAAAGACTGTCCTAGGTTGGCAGTGGATGACTCAAAAAACTTTAATCGTTTCAAATAATTAAAAGCAATTTTCGTTTATCATTTTTTTACTTATCGTCGTAAGTAATTAAAAGTTTAGTCGCCTTT
>Ga0172367_10000635_pt1 | contig 53724 bp, 51 predicted proteins | sample Lak10m_FD_114542 | JGI IMG/M metagenome (GOLD analysis project Ga0172367, IMG submission 114542) | Freshwater microbial communities from Kabuno Bay, South-Kivu, Congo - kab_022012_10m | ecosystem: Environmental > Aquatic > Freshwater > Lake | place: Democratic Republic of the Congo: South-Kivu... | reverse complement strand
ACTTGGTGCACAAGCAAAACGATTCAAGGATTGGTGGATCATCTCTCCATTTACGTGCGTTATCACAATGATGTGCTCACTCCGCTTTTGGATCAAACGCTGTCCTCAAGCACAGGCTAGGGAGCCAGTTTTTAAAATTCTCAGATTCGCGATCAGCAAGAACAACGGCTAATGCAGATGGTCCTCGGTAACTGATCTTTGGAATCGGTAACCCCAAAATTGCACGAACATGCAGATCAAACTCGGATAGGTCTTGTGAAATCAGTGTCACCATCCCTGTGTCATGAGGACGAGGAGATAGTTCTGAGAAGATTACTTCGTTGCGGGTGATAAAAAATTCGACTCCGAATATACTGGCACCCCCTAATCGATCTGTGATTTTCTTGGCCATCTTTTGAGCGGTTTTGAGTTTTTGCGGACTTGTCTGAGCAGGTAGCCAACTTTCACGATAATCTCCTTGTTCTTGACGATGACGCGATTTTGATCACCTCGTTTACCTGTACAGGCATATTCCCAAGATATTGGGAATATCAGACGCGGATTTGGCTATGGATTGTCCTTTGCCTGAAGAGGACATGACAGGCTTAATGACAACAGGAAAACCAATTTTTTTTCCGATTCTGCGTAATCATAACGAGCAGTGCGAAGTTTGAGTTCTTTTGCTGCAATCTCTCGGATTGCATCGCGGTTCATAGTCAGATGAGCAGCTTCAGCAGTGGGAGCATGTCAATGACTTCAAAGTCATCAGCGACCTGCATTGCAGGGGCGTTGGGGTATTTATCAACTGCAATCACTGTGCGTCCTAGACGCTTTGCTGCGATTACAACTTCTTTGCCTAGTTCACCTGCTCCTAATAGCAGAATTTTTTCCCGTAGTTTCATCGGCGTGGAGCCTAAATGAAGTTGATCGAATCTGCTAGTTGAATTGGTTTAAGTTGAATTTAATTGACTAATTACGTCTGACATGGTTTGACTCCGGTCGATGTTGTCCAATCGTTCAAGGCAGATTTGCTTCGCTCTTTTTTTGAATTTAGCGATTTTCGCTTGTGGAGGCTCCGGGGGTAGTTCTTCTTCAAATCAGGTGAGTTGTCCTCATATTGAGATTCCACAGGATCAGATGGGAAGTTTTATGGCGAAAGTCGAAGATTTTCCGGTGACTGTGCTTGCGGATTCGAGATTTACGGCAGAAGAGCGTCAGGGGATTGATCATGCCGTACGTCATTGGAATGAGGTAGGACAGTATCTTTTAAAACAAGATTTATTTAATTTGAATTACGGTGAGATTCCCGCCTCGATTCAAAAAACTAATCCTTCAAACTGTCAGCAGAACTTTGGAGGAAATCGCGAACTGTTCTTGGTTCGAGAAGTCTCTGAATCGCATTGGGGAGTCTTGGGGTTGACTCGAAATGTTCCTGGAGCAACCTTTCGATGTGAGCGTGGCAGCGAGCTCATTCAGCAAGTCATCCTCATTTTTCCTGATATGGTTCGTTCCGAACAGCTTTCAAGCGTTTTCGTTCATGAGTTTGGACATGCAATCGGACTTGACCATAGCTGCCTGAGTGATAATGCTGGGCGAGAAGATTTCAGGTCTTGTTCCGGATTAGACTTTTCTCATCCGTATCGGCAGGCAGTGATGTATCCTTGGTTACATTTGATGCCAGCCCAAATGAAAACCTCTGGAATCCAGGGAATATTTGGAATTCCGATGGTGCCCGGGGTTAATGGAGTTTCGAGCACGTCAGAAATTCCAGGAATTCCAGGAATTCCAGAAATTAAAGATACTTTGCGGAGTAATGATTACCTCCGTACTCAGTGCATTTTGAGTTCATCATGATTTTTATAGTAGCTTCCGCCGCATTTGTTGGTTTTGTTCATTCTCTAGTGCCTGGTCATTGGCTTCCGATAGTCCTTGTTGCTAAATCGAGAAAGTGGTCTACCCAGACCGCAGTGTTAGGAGCTGGAATTTCAGCATCTGGACATATTTTATTATCGAATCTCCTCGGTGCTGTTTCTGTATGGATCGGCGCTCAAGTTTTGAATATGAGCGAAGAGTCGATGGAAAAACTGGGGAGCGTGATTCTCATGTTTTTTGGCGTCGGTTATGCTGCTTGGTCTTACTTTAGGCATTCTCATTGCCATGGGCATACTCATCATGGTCCTGATCCAGCATCAGAAACGACTCAGAAAAAACGTGGCCCTTTTGCGTTTCTTTTTTTCTTAGGGTTTTCGCCTTGTATTGCTGTTCTTCCTGTTTTTGGGGCCGCTTCAGTCAAAGGAACGGTAGCAGTTCTTGTTTCTATGATTTCATTTTCTCTAGGCGTTTTGGTTGCTCTGATTGGCTCTACTGTTCTTGTTACTCATGGCCTATCTAAGCTCGATCATCCCATTTTAGAGCATTACGGCGATGTGATGACAGGCCTTGGGATTGCGATTATGGGCTTAGTCCTTTATTTCACCGTGATCTAAGTTAGCGTAAATGAGTGAGTGGAGTTGAAAGAGTTTGGTGTGTTTCTTCCATGAGTTTGCGGATAATTTCTGCCGCTGGAAGAATTTCGTCGATCAACCCAGCTCCCTGACCTGCGCTCCAAACCTCTTTCCATGTGGTTCCAATAGCAGCTTTTTCGAGTGCTTTTGAGCCAAGGTGGTATCGCAGCATCTTCATGTATTTTTTGGTTTGAGGGTACTTGTAAAGAAGCGTTTCGATTGGATTGAGATTTAATCCGACTTTGTCTACGTAGGCGGTACGAATGACAGATGCCGGTGTTCCAGAGATTTTATAGGTGAGTACAATGTCCTCAGGTTTTGCATTGAGAATCGCTTGTTTGTAATTTTTTTCTACTTTGCCTTCTTCGCTAGCAATAAAACGGGTTCCTATCTGAACAGCAGAGGCTCCTAAGATAAGTGCTGCAGCAATTTGTTGGCCTGTAGCAATACCTCCAGCGGCAACAATCGGAATCTGAAGATGGCGTTTTAAGTAGGGGATAAAAACAAAAGGAGAAATTTTTCCTGGATGACCGCCAGCCCCGGTAGAGACGGCAATGACACCATCAGCACCTAAATCTTGTACTTTTTTTGCGTATTCCAAATCAGTAACATCACAAAAAACTTTGCATCCAACTGCATGCATTTTTTGTATTGCTTTTTTAGGGCTGCCCAAAGAGGTGATTACGAGGGGAACTTTTTCTTCGGCACAGATCTCAAGGTCTTGATCCTGGCGTGTGTTAGCTTGATTGACAATTAAGTTGACCGCAAAAGGTTGATGGGTCCGGGCTTTGATGACCCGAATCGCCTCTCGGAATTTTTCGGGAGTTCTCCAGTTGAGTGAAGGCATGGCTCCTACTCCGCCTGCTTCGCTGACCGCCGAAACAAGACCTTCATCGCTGACTAAGAACATGGGACCAGCAATCAGCGGAAACGCACAGCCCATGAGTTCAGTAAATGAGGTGGAAAGTTCACTTGCCATCTTGACATCTTTTGGAGAAGTTCGCATTTTCCCTCACGATTCATAAGATGAATTAAGATTATTTTTGGAGACTGATTATGCCTTTGTATGAATACCAATGTACAACTTGTAGCAAAGTTACTGAAATCATACAAAAATTTTCGGATACACCGCTCGCCGAGTGCCCTGAGTGTCAAGGTCCGCTGACCAAGCTTATGAGTATGAACTCGTTTGCACTTAAAGGCGGGGGTTGGTACACTAGCGATTATAAGCGATCGAGTTCAAGTTCTTCTGCGAGTACTGCGCCTGCGTGTGGCACTGGTGCTTGCGGGGCTTCAAGTGCTGGTGGCTGCGACTCTTAATTGAGTTTTCGCCCCTGCTTAATACATAGTTCATAAAGTCGGTCAAAATGATACATCCCGGTGGAGTGTTGGTCGTTCCATTGGATCTGAAGTGCATAGCGTCCAATGACTTGCACTCCTACGGGACAAATATCGGGTCGGATGGATGAGCGGAGGATAGTTCGTTCTCCAGTATGTTCGTCTACGCAGCTTGCGCAGGGGCAATAATAGCGAATATCTACAAACGTAATTGCGTATTCATCTCCTTGATTCCACACGATTAACATCTCGGTATCACTCTTTTTATCGATACGGACTGGTTGAGTAGGTTGAATGGACCGATCGATGTTTTTTTGTTCAATCATTTGCTCTCCATACCATAATTGTTTCAGGTTTTCTTGAGTCCTTTGTCAAGCTGAGGTAACACTGGACCCATGTCCAATCATCCAGGTCATTCTCTTCAACGCCCGGTAAAATTATCGGGTGCTGTTATTGGCTACGGTTTTATTTCAGGTAAAGGGCATATTCCTGCTTATCTTGAAAGAGCGCAAAACCAAGGTGATGTAGAGATTATTGCTGTAGCTGATATTTGTGAGGCACGTCGAGCGAGTGCTCAAGAAGCTTTACCTCATGCAAGGATTTACTCTTCGTATGAGGCACTTCTTGCTGTAGAGGCTTCTCGTTTAGATTTTGTGGATGTCAGCACGCCACCTTGCGATCATGCAAAAATTGCTCACGCTGCATTTGATCGAGGATTGCATGTTCTTTGTGAAAAGCCACTGACCACAACTTTAGAAGAAGCTGAGTCGCTTTTGCGTCATGCGGTTGAAGCAAAACGGGTTTTGTTTCCTTGTCATAATTACAAACATGCTCCTGTTGTGCTCGCGATTCGTGAAATCATCGAAAGTGGACAAATCGGAAAGGTGCGTTCTCTTACGTTAAATACCTATCGCAATACTCACGCTAAAGGTGTCACTGAGTGGAAGACTCACTGGCGACGGGAGAAGAAATACAGTGGGGGTGGGATTGCCATGGATCATGGTAGTCACACGTTTTATCTCACGTTTGATTGGATGGGGTCTTATCCAACGGCGGTGACTGCAAAGATGACTCGGATGGAGTCTGAAAAGTACGACACCGAAGATAATTTTACAGCGGTGCTGACATTCCCTAATGGTCTTGCTCATGCTCATTTGACCTGGACGGCGGGTGTTCGCAAGGTGATGTACACTGTGCAGGGCGAACGAGGTGCTATCACAGTTGATGATGATGATCTTCAATTGGCCACAATCGAAGCGACTTCAGGTCCAGATGTGGCTCAAGGTGCTGTGACTTGGAAGGTCGAAAAACGGTCCATCGTTTCACATTGGATGGATGCTAGTCATGTAACGTGGTTCAACTCCTTATTTGATCAGTTTAAAGATGCGATAGCAAAAGGGGAATATGTAGGAAAAGAGGCTCGTGAGGCTTACCTGTGTATTCAATTGATCACTCGGGCTTACGAGTCTGCTGACAAAAGTTCTGTAGAACTTCCGTTGGCGACAGAAGTGCCGATGAGTTGATTTGAAATCTTGAGTTGTTCGAAAGTACCCTGAGAACTTGACCTAAGAACTGAGAAGATAATGATGTTTAATTGTCAATCCTATGAAACTGGACTAAGAAACTGGGATTGATTTCCAAAAACGGGAGCTTAAAAAGATGATGTCCAATAACAACCCTTCCAAAATTCAGCCTGCTACCGGAAAACTTGCCGTCCTTACTCCGGGAATGGGTGCAGTTGCTACCACTTTCTTCGCAGGCGTTGAAGCAGTTAAGCGTGGGATTGCAAAGCCAATCGGATCTTATACCCAAATGGGTCAAGTTCGTCTCGGTAAGCGTACTGAAAATCGTTTTAAGAAGGTGGACGAACTTGTTCCATTGGCTGCCTTGGATCAATTAGTTTTTGGTGGTTGGGATATCTTCCCTGAAAACGCATACGAAGCAGCAAAGCATGCTCAAGTTCTTGAAAAAGACCTAGTTGAAGCGCTGAAAGAGCCGCTTTCTAAAATTAAACCGATGCCTGCGGTTTTTGATCGTGATTACGTCAAGCGCTTGGATGGCCCGAATGTGAAAAAAGGCCGTAGCAAGATGGATTTGGCTGATCAGCTTCGCGCCGATATTCGCAACTTCATGAAAGAAAATGGCTGTGATCGTGCAGTCATGGTTTGGTGTGCTTCAACCGAAGTTTACACTCCTCCATCTGAAGTTCATCAGACACTCAAAGCTTTTGAAGAAGGTCTGCGTAATAATGATCCAGCGATTCCTCCTTCGCAAATCTATCTCTATGCAGCTCTCCGTGAGAGAGTGCCTTATGCAAACGGTTCACCTAATATTTCTGTAGAAGTTCCAGCTCTTCAAGAGTTGGCTATGGAAATGGCAACTCCTATTGCAGGTTCTGATTTCAAAACCGGTCAAACTTTAATGAAGACCGTCGTTGCTCCTGGTCTCCGAAACCGTTTATTAGGTGTTTCTGGGTGGTACAGCACCAATATTCTCGGTAACAGAGATGGTGAAGTTCTGGATGATCCAGGTTCATTTAAATCTAAAGAAGTTTCTAAGACGGGTGTTCTGACAGATATTTTCTCTGCTGAAAAATATCCTGATCTTTATAGTAACATCTCGCATGTGGTCCGCATCAATTATTACCCACCTCGTGGTGATAATAAAGAAGGCTGGGACAATATCGATATCTTTGGTTGGCTCGGTTATCCGATGCAGATCAAAATCAATTTCCTGTGTCGTGATTCCATTTTGGCTGCCCCTATCGTTCTTGACCTAGCTTTGTTCATGGATTTGGCGGGACGCGCCGGAATGCGTGGAATCCAAGAATGGCTGTCCTTCTATCTCAAAGCCCCAGTTGTGAAGCAGGGCTTGAGTCCTGAGCATGATCTCTCGGTACAATTGTTGAAGCTAGAAAATACACTCCGTTTTTTCAGCAATGAAGAGCTGATCAATCATCTCGGGTTGACTTATTACGGAGTAGACGAGGGAGAAAACGCCTAATTAGGGCTTCTGTAAAACTATATTAAAAATAGATAAAATAAATAAATACCAGATACCAGATACCAGATACCAGATAGATGATGAATTTTGATCTGATCCTCACCATTGCGTTGTTTGGTTTAGCTGCGGTTTTAACCCTAGCTTATCTCATTCGCGTCTTTTTCAAAGGCGAAGCGCATTTTGATCGGGTCGATCGCCAAGGTGGAAGCGCCCTTCTGAGTAAACAAGTCATGGAGGGCGCTTATTGGTGCATGCAGCCGCTAGCGCGGCTACTTGTTTTTTTACGAATTACCCCCAATCAACTCTCTTGGGCTTCATTTTTTCTAGGCTTAATTGCAGGAGCTTGTCTTGCAGTGGGGCATTTTGGATCAGCTGCCGTTTTTTCAGCGATTTCAGCTCTTCTGGATTCTTTAGATGGGATGGTCGCTCGCATGTCAGGCCGAGCCTCAGACGCAGGCGAGGTGCTTGATGCGGCCGTCGATCGCTTTGCAGAGTTTTTCTTTATAGGTGGCTTGGTCATTTATTACCGGTCGATCCCTATTTTGATGGGGGTTGCGCTTTTGGCGCTGCTGGGTTCTTTTATGGTGAGTTATTCCACGGCCAAGGCTGAAGCATTGGGTGTAACTCCTCCGAAAGGCAGTATGCGTCGTCCGGAGAGAGCTGTGTATTTAACTTTAGGTGCTGCGCTCGCTCCTGTGACTATCCCGTGGTGGGAGTCTATTCCGGAGTTTTCAATTCCTGTTGGTCATCCGATGGTGTTTGCCCTCGCTTTAGTTGCAGTGATGGCTAACTTTTCTGCAGTCGAAAGGCTTTGGGTAATCGCTAAAGCAGTCAGGCTAAGAGAAAAGAATGCTGCTTTAGCTGCTGCTTCTCAATCAACTACTGAGGAAGATCCTAATTCTGCTCGGCACCCTGCCGAAGTTTGAATCACTACCTGGTTGGTTGCTTGAGCCTCATGACGTCTGTATCTGAGCAATAAATAAGCAGGTAATGAGATAATTGCAGCAATCACACAAGTGATTTCTCCTGCTACGGCTAGTGTTCCAAAGCTAACGAATCCCTGATTTCCTGCAATCAAGAGTGACGTATATCCAGTAATGGTGGTGAAGCTACAGAGGGCAACAGCTCCCCCAGTATTCTTGATAATATTGAGAATATTCCTACCGCCTTCTTCTCGATATCTCTGGAAGATGTTGACTCCGTAATCGACTCCGATTCCAAATGTAATGGGGAGGGCAATGAAGTTTAAGAAATTGATTTTGAGTGAAAATCCTAAAATCATCCCACCTAGCCAAATGACTCCAAGTAAGAGTGCAAAGAGAATTTGAGAGATCGTTATAAAGTCTCGAAATAAGACAATGACTAGAGCAATGACTGCAATAAATGCAAAAAGAGTAGCTCGAGGTCCGTCTTGTGAGATCGCTTCAACCATATCTGAGCTAATCGTGAGAGTGCCTGCTACAGGAGCTCCTGGTGCAACTGCATCTGCTGCCTCTCGAAGGTGGTGAACGAATTCAATCAGCCGGTTTCCCTGCCAAGTTTCGGTTCCGAGCGGTGGTTCCACTAAAACGAGTTTACCGATGCTCCCATCTTTTTCTGTGAATTTATTCAAAATTAAGGGCGGTAGATCTTTTTGAGTGATGCGTTTAAAAGCAACGGGGTTCAGTAATTCAGCTACTTGCTTTTGATCTTTTTCTGGAAGGTGAAGGAGAAGTCGTTTGGGCAGGAGCGCTTTAATCTCTTTTAATACATGAATTTTTTCGGCTTGTTGCTTGGGGATGAAATCATCGAGCGTTTGAACAGAAGCAATCACGCTTCGGCTCCCTTCTTGCTTCTTAAGATCTCTTAAATAGGTAGCGACTTTGGCGGATTCTTCTTGAGTATGAGGCATGATCGCCAAGGGTGAGAGGTAGCGTTGAAAGATTTCATCGAGATATCGAGCTAGGTAGGCAGATCCATGCTCAATGCTTTCCTTATTTCTGAGTTTTCCTAAATTTGTTTCGATGATCGAGTTGTCCCACCGTGAGAAGCTCGCTAAGGACGCTAAGGTCAGGAGAACAGAAATCCCCCAAATGATTCGAGGGAATCGATTGACCATGCTTGCAATTGCTCCTGCGAGAATGGGTTTTTTGGGAGCTTTTTTTAGGCTAACTAAAGGTTTAAATCGATCCAAAACAGTCAGATAAGCAGGGAGCAGTGTGAATGCGCTCAACCAGCAGAGGACCATTCCAATGAGTCCAATGATTCCAAACTGCTTAAATCCACGAAATCCCGTGAGCACCAAAGAGCCATAGGAAAGTCCTGCAGCGAGAGCAGCCGTCCAAGTCGATGTAGCTGTTTGGATGGTAGCAATTTCGACAGCTTCTGCATTGGTTTTTCCAAGCCGGCGTTCTTCGATGTAACGAGCTAAATAGATGATGCCGAAATTGATCCCATTCCCAATCACAATGCTTCCTAAGAAGGCAGAGTTGGCATTAAGATAACCCACAGTGAAATAAGAAACACCAAAGGTCCAAAAAGTCCCCATCAAGAGGCTGACCACGAGTGCAAGGGTTGCCCGGGTGCTTCTAAAAAAAAGCCACATTGCGATAGTCACAATAATCATCACGATCACAGTAGAAAGTTCAAGGTCTTCAATGAGAGCATGGTGCTCTTCGAGACTGTCTTGGACGCCCCCTGTGTATCGGATTTCCAGATCAGGGGAGTATGATTTTGGGTTCATTTTCTGGATCGTCGTTTCAACTGCTGTTTTCAGTTGATTGGCACCATCGATTCCGAGCCCACCTGGGATGTAAACTAAAACTGCTCGTTTATTTTCGTCCGAAGTGGCATAAAATCCACCTGGGAATCGTTCGTAGCTGCCCCCGCGTCCTTGGTACTTCTTGCCGATAGCCGAAAAGTCTAATTTGGGTTCAGGCAGGTCTTTGCCCCCGAAAATAGTCAGGGGATTGTGAAGTTCTTTTTCGTACTCGATCTTTTGAGAGATGTATTCTTTGATCCGGATGAGGTCTTCTAAATCCATGTAAAGAGTCTGCCGCGCCTTAAAGAAACGGAGTTCTTTTGAGATTTCATATTCGACACTGGAAAGGATCTCTTTAGGAAGTTTCTTAAGGTTTTGAGAAAGGTCGATCACAAACCGTTTGCTGGCGGCTGTGTTTTTCGAAAAAATTAAAACTGCTAAATTGTCAATGGAAGGAAGTCGTTCGGTGACTTCCTTCAGGTCGAGGACGCTTCGGGCAGTAGAGGGGAGGAGTTCCTCAAACTGGGTACGTAAATTTTTATAGAGCTGGGCAGAGTAAAATGCCCCTACAAAAGCAAGAAGAGTTCCCAATAGGGACACCCAGCCTGCCCACCGGACCATTCCTCCTGAAAGAGGTCTTAAAAAGTTAAGATTTTTCAAAGTACAGGTCTCCGCATTCAATTGAGATCGTCGAGGAACCTTTGATCGATCTTCCTTGTTTTTTACCGGTTTCTGGTCTTAACTTAGGGCAATCGTGCAACCTTTAGTTGGACCCTTGAGGGCTTTAACATCTTTTATCACTCTTCTGGGCGATTTTTCTCTTTTTGTCATTGAGATATTTCGCTCGCTTAAAACACTTTCGCGTCGGTTCGGTCTTTTTCTCAAACAATGCGAGTTTATTGGGGTGACTTCGCTCGGTGTAAGCGGGGTGGCTGCATTGTTTATGGGAGGAGTACTGGGCTATCAGCTGTACGTATCCTTTCATATTTTTGGTGCTGAAGCCCTTTTAGGGGGAAGTGTAGGCGTTTCACTTTTTAGAGAGCTTGCTCCTGTGATGGCATCTATTATGGTGATCGGTCGAGCTGGCGCTGCGATTGCTGCAGAAATCGCCAGTATGCGAATCTCTGAACAAGTGGATGCTCTCGAAGTGATGGCAATTGACCCCATCGAGTATCTTGTCATTCCTCGAGTTATGGCTGGTTTTATGATGATGCCTCTGTTGGCCATTTTTTTTGGTGTCATTGCTTCTGTGGCCGCTGCCGGTGTGTCTTGTGGGATGATGGATCTTGATTTTCAGGTGTTTTGGACTCAGTATGCTAAGCTCGTCGATCCTATTGATTTAGTTCATTGCACAGTCAAGGGCGCTGTATTCGGCATGCTTTTGACTAGCATTGCTTGTTATTATGGTTATCGCGCTTATGGAGGCGCGCGGGCAGTTGGACTTGCAACTCGGAGTACGGTGGTTGCGAGTTGCCTGAGTATTTTGTTAAGTGATTACCTCTTAACCTCTATGCTTCCGTTTGGTTTTGCAACATTGAAGGTGGTACCTTGATTTATGAATCCTAGTGAAGCCAGTGTTTCAACTCAGTTGAAAGTAGGTATTTTTACTGCTCTGGGAATTCTCCTCATTGGGGTGATTACTGTCCTAGTGAACGATAAGCCCGAATGGTGGTTTCCCTGTGAGCTGGTTCACATCAATCTAGAGGACGCTACCGGATTAAAAAGTAAGTCTCCTGTAAGGTCACTCGGGCTTGAGATTGGGTACATCAAATCGGTTCTTCTTTCTGATACTCATGTTGATCTGGGGATTTGCATTACCGAAAATGTTGAAGTTTTACCGACCACCCGTGCTTATATTCGTGGTGAAGGCTTTTTAGGCGATAAATTTGTCGAACTCAAACCTGTTCGTTACGTAGGACCCGTCGGAGAATTCAATCCTAAAGATGCCACGAAAGATGGCGCTTCTGAGTCAAACGCCAATGTGAAACAGAGCAAGCCTGAGTCTTCTTTGAGAGCTCTCCCTACGTGGCTTTGCTCGATTATTAAGAGTCTGGATTTATGGGTGGGAGATTGGGTTCCTAGTGCATTCGCTCAGGACTCCTCTGAAAGTAATCGGAAATCTGCTCGACAAATTCCTGTAGGCGAAGGTTCTCAAGATATTCAAAACTTGGTTAAACGAGTAGATTCGCTTGTCGGTGAGATGACTCATCTTACTAATCATTTAAAGCAGGCGATCAATCCTGAAGAGCTTCGTGCAACGATGCATCAGCTCAATCGAACGTTAGAAAATGCTTCTCGAACTTTATCCCCAGAAAGTGGATTGAATCAGACAGCTCGACGGAGCTTGGTCAAACTTGAGGATGCCATTGAGCAACTGCGGGATTTAGCGACTCGAGTCAATCAGGGGCAAGGTTCTCTAGGAATGTTATTGAACGATCCCACTTACGCAGATGAAATTCGTGAGGTGATTCGAAATGCAAATCGGATGTTGAGCAAAGTAGGGTCGGTTCGTTTTATTCCCGATGTAGGAGGAGAGATTGTTCGAGGCTATGATAGTGTTCGGGCTTGGTTCCGCTTGGGAATTTGGCCACAAAAAGATCGCTATTATTTATTAGGAGCTTCGGTCGATCCTCGAGGGGGACAGACAGTCACTCGAACGGTGACGAATGTTGCAGGAGGGCCCTCGACCATCGTGGATGTCACTCAGATTGAAAAAACGCGTTTGTTGGTGACAGGAATGTTGGGCAAGGTTTTTTTTAATCGCCTTGATCTTTCCGTAGGTGCCTTGCATGGGGATGGAGCTCTATCTGCTGCGGTTTATCTGGGTTCGCCTGGTCAGGAAAATGATATCCGATTCCAGACTGATCTTTATAGTCGAGCGGGTCAGGGTGGTCTTGATGCTCGAATTTCGCTCAATGCAAAGGTCTTTATGGGGACTTATGTACGAGTCGGTCTTGAGTCGTTCCAAAAAGTGAACGGAGTTCTACCTTTGACCTATGGAGCAGGTATCGCGTTTAATGATGATGACATTAAGCTCTTGTTTACTCTTCGTTAAACGAAGATATTTTTAAGCTAGTTTAACTTGTTTTTATTGAGCATTTAAAAAGGCGTGAATTGCCTCAATCTCATTTTTTAAATGAGGAAGTGGATTCATCACGTGGGTCATTCGCTTTGCTTTATAGTCAGGTGGATAATCTGCCCGAAGAATTCGAGCTTCGAGAAGTGATTTTGAAGATCCGTAAACATCGGGTCCCAGCGAACCTGCTTGGTGTGGGTTAGCATTGTGGCATGCTGTGCAATTAGTTTGATAAATGGCACGACCTCGGCTCACTAGGTCAGGATTGCTTGCAGCCGGTGAGGTTGAACTTTTTTGGCATGCAGTGAATAGCAGGGTCGATAAGAGCAGAATCAGAATCCATTTAAATTGTGACATGAGTTTTAACCTCTTGAATGGGGAATGGAGCTACCGATAACGGTAGCTCCATCTAAATCGAACTGATTGAATTACAGCATGATTTCCATAATGAGGTACAGAACAGCAGTCAGTCCAAATCCACAATGAATCACACCTTTGATGGTGGTGAGTGGGCCCATTTTTCCCTTAAGAGCATTGAGTTCTAAAGCAAAGATAATCAGCCCTAAAACAATAGCTAACGCTGCATATTGAGAGTCGGGGCTAATCTGAATCGGGAGGTGGCTAGCAGCTCCCATAAAAAAGAGCATAGGAATGGAGAACAAGGTATTGGTTTTTGATGCAAGAGCTGCACGTGCTGCACAAGCTGCTGCGGTTGGAATGGCTTGTCCACCCGCTGTAACTTGAGTTGCAGATTGGATGACTACTTTTTGATTAGGCCAAATCACAAACCAAACATTGCCCCACATGAGGAGTCCGAGCACGGCTCCTGTTAAAATAGCAATGCCCCAAGATGTTTGGAAAATAGCACCGCCATCATGATGTCCTCGGGCTGCAAGGATGAGGACCCCAGTTGCCATGGTGATCATTGCACCCCAGCGAAACCAGGCCAATGCGCGAGGTACTAGCTTTTGGATGCAGATGGATTTGGTTGCTGTATCAATTTCGGCAAAAAATGAACCTTGAACAAAGTTGAAATAATAAAGGTGGCCAATCCAAATTACGCCGAAAAAGAAGTGTAACCACCTAAGAACAAACAAAAATCCATCATAGCTAAATAATGCTAATTGCATCGAATGCTCCTCTCAAAATGAAAATGAGTTTGGCAAAAATCTACATCAGGATGTGGGTTTTTAACAGTTCTGATTAAATAGAATTGCAAAAACATAGTAAAATAGTAAACTATTAAAAAGAGTGCGCTTGTGAAGGTTTCTCTTCAAGGAGGTGCTTCCTATGACAAGACTGAGTTTTGTTCTAGGAATTCAGATGGTCAGTTTACTTTTATTTTCTTCATCAGGGCTCAGTCAGGAACGGCGGGCAAAGTCGCGGATGCCTGCATCGATTCCAACGGTGGAGATGCAACTGAATCATTCAGGGGCATGGCAACCTCACTGGCTAGGAAACTTGGACCCTTCTTTAATGGGTTCGAGCGCATCGGAGAATCGAGTAAGAATATTATTTTGGGATTTAAAAAAGCAAGAAGTCCCTAGTTTAGGGGTTACGCCAACAAGTGATTCTTTTAATCGAAGAATCCTTTTAAAGAATTAAAAACAAGAAACGGCCGAAAAAGTAATTTTTTCGGCCGTTTCTTGTTTTTCAAACTGAGTTCAATAAGAGTACGCTTAAGCTTGTCCTGCAGAACCGAGAACATCGGTGTTCTTATGGATGATGACTTTTTTGAGCTCTTCGCGAGCAGGACCCAAGTATTTGCGAGGATCAAATTCGGCTGGGTTTTCGATCAGAATTTTGCGGATCGTCGCAGTGACTGCAAGTCTGCCATCGCTATCGATGTTGACTTTACATACAGAAGAGCGAGCTGCGCGTCGGATCTGTTCGATAGGAATTCCAACAGCATCTTCTAACTTGCCGCCGTATTGATTGATCATGTCGACATATTGAGGAATGACTGAGGATGCGCCATGCAGAACGATGGGGAATCCTGGAATACGTCTTTCAATTTCTTCGAGGATGTCAAAACGGAGCGGAGGCGGTACTAAAACTCCGTGTTCGTTTCGAGTGCATTGGTTGGGTTTAAATTTGGTAGCGCCGTGAGAAGTTCCAATTGAAATAGCTAATGAATCCACTCCCGTGCGTTTTACGAAATCCTCGACCTGCTCTGGCTGAGTGTAGATGCTTTTTGCTGCAACTACGTCATCTTCGATTCCAGCGAGAACACCCAGTTCACCTTCGACTGTAACGTCATTTTTATGTGCATATTCAACGACTTCCCGGGTGATTCGGATGTTTTCTTCGTAGGCGTGATGAGATCCATCGATCATGACTGAAGAAAAGCCTGAATCAATGCAATTAGCTGCAAGATCAGGAGTGTCTCCGTGATCTAAATGGAGTGCAAATCGTACAGAAGAATTGGCAGCTTTGATCATCTCCACGGCGCCGACAGCCAGGTGACGGAGGAGGATCGGGTTAGCGTATTTGCGTGCGCCGCTAGAAACTTGAAGGATGAAGGGAGATTTCGATTCGATGCATCCGAGGACGATAGCCTGAAGTTGCTCTAAGTTGTTAAAGTTATAGGCAGGAATCGCGTATTGTCCTTTCATTGCTTTTGCGAACATTTCACGCGTATTTACTAAGCCAAGCTCTTTGTAGTGGACCTTGCTCATCTGCATTCTCCTTAAAATTTATTTTTCATACATTAACGTAGGGGCAAATCAAAGACCATGAAAAATTCAGACGTATTTCTCTCTTGTTTTAACCGACCTAAGCTTGACGCAGGTGACTCGATCCGACTATGGTCAGCCCATCATGGTTTTGAGCACACAGCCTTATAAAGGAACACGAGATTTTTACCCCGAAGATATGCGTATTCAGCGTTGGATGTTTCAGCGCATGAGGGCGGTCGTCGAAAAATTTGGTTATCAAGAATACGACGGCCCTATGTTGGAACCCTTTGATCTGTATGCCGCAAAAACAGGCGAAGAAATTGTCAATCAGCAGCTCTATTGGTTGATGGATCGCGGCGAGCGGAAAATGGCAATTCGCCCTGAAATGACGCCTACTTTGGCAAGAATGGTGGCTGGCAAAATTCACGAATTGCCTCGACCGATTCGTTGGTACAGTATTCCTAATCTCTGGCGTTACGAGCGTCCACAGCGAGGGCGCTTGCGTGAACACTGGCAGCTCAATGTCGATGTTCTAGGCGGAGATTCTCTCTTAGCAGATGCTGAAATTTTGACTTTAGCATTGGAGATCGTCAAAAGTTTTGGTGGTGAAAAATTTGTTACTGTTAAAGTCAATAATCGTCGATTGATGGATCATTTATTTGCGGAGATTCTTGGATTAAATTCTGAAAAAGCTCTGCAAATTACCAAGGCAATTGATGCACGCGCAAAAATTGGTGAAGAAGCCTATCGTAAATGGTTAGGTGAGTTAGGGCTCAGCCCTGAACAGCAGGAGAAAATGGAGAGCTTTTTTCAATCACCTTTTGAAAGGATTGCTCAGGAATACCCATGTCAGGGCGTAAGCGAACTTTCCGCATTGTTCCGATTATTACAAGAATCGGGTGTCAGTCAGTTTGTTGAGTTTGATCCTACCGTGATGCGTGGAATGGATTATTACACAGGTACTGTTTTTGAGATGTACGACCATTCTCCAGAGAATCGACGCGCAATGTTTGGAGGGGGAAGGTATGACAATCTGGTTGGATTATTTGGCAGTCATAAACTAGCCGGTGTCGGACTGGGATGGGGAGATGTGACTCTCCGTCACTTTTTAGAAACACATGGGCTTTTGCCTAAGATGAATTCGATCATTGATGTTTTTGTCGCTTTACAAAAACTGGAGTATCGACCTATTGCCGAAAAAATTGCACGAGAGCTTCGTGAAGCCGGGCTACATGTGGTCACTCCTTTAGAGGAAGGCGGCTTTGGTTCTCAGTTGAAACTTGCGTCTAAGCAAGGTGCTCGCTATGCGGTACTCTTTGGTGAGTCTGAATATGCTGAAGGGCAGGCGATCGTGAAGGATCTCGTTCGAGGGACTCAAGAAACGCATTCTTTTGATTCAGTTTTAACAAAGCTATCTCAGCTATCCAAATCAGAGTGAGGAAATGAAAAATGGAAAACAAATTTGAGACCTTGAAAATTAAGAAAGTCAGCGAAGAGGCGGTTTTGCCGACACGTGCCCATGCCGATGATGCTGGCCTCGATTTGTATTCCCTCGAAGATGCAATTCTAGAATCAGGTCAAGGCAAAGTCGTGAGAACTGGAATCGCGATTGCTCTGCCTGTGGGTTATGTTGGGATGGTTGCTGATCGCTCTTCAATGGCAAAAAGAGGGGTGAAGACCGCCGGCGGAATTATTGATGCAGGTTATCGAGGTGAAATTCACATTGTTCTTTGGAATGTTTCTAAAGAGCCTGTACAGATTAAACGTCATGAGCGGATTGCGCAGTTGCTTACCTTACCCATTGCAACGCCTGCTGTGTTGGAAGTCGATTCTTTAGAAGATACAGCACGAGGCGCTAAGGGATTTGGAAGTAGCGGTAAATAAATGACATAAGATGTGGCCCGAAGGGCGAACCTGTTAAACCTCCGGGCCACGGTGTGGAACCCTGTTCCACGTAGATCTATTTTGCAAGCTCCAGACCGCTGTTATTGAGCGTTTTTGGTATCGCCAAAAAATTGTGTCGCTAATGCGATGTGCTCAATTTCTTCTACAGCGATTTTACGAAAAATTTCGGCTGTAACTGGATCGCGGTCTTTCAGCGATTCATAAAATCGCTCGCCAGCGATTCTTCCTCGATCTTCTGCGTTTGCCATGAAAATCGCAAACTCTCGTGCAGAAGTGCAGGAAGTGAGAGAGATCCACAGATAATCAGAGACTTTTCGCTCGCGGAGATGGATGCCGAGCTCAGTCATGCGGTTGAGGAGCCAGTCCATGTGTTTTTGTTCAGCGAGTGCAAGCGTTCTCCAAGCGTCTCGGAGTTCTTCTGAGGCATCTTTAAACTGGTCTGCTGCCCAAAGAAATGCTTCGCGTGCCTGTAATTCTGCAAATGCAGCTGCACGAAGACGATCTCCTACTCCTTCTAAAGTAGACAGAGAGCGAGGTGCATCAGGATGGGCCCCGGATGTTGTCAGTAAAAATGGTTCCCAATTCATTAGTTCTCCTCCTGGCTTAAGACTGGCTCAAGGATAACTCAATAACGCAATGGATGGGCAGCAGGCAAGTTTTTGATCGCTTGACTTTTGTTGCGATTAGAGACATCGAGGTTTCAGAAAATGAATATGACCCAATTTAATATCCAAGGCGCGAGTCAGTTTCATTGGTCTCAACTGATTCAAAATTCGAATATTACGGGATGTGCTCGGAGTATCTGGGTGACCAATGAAATGAATGAATCTCAATTATTTGGCCAGCTGGATCCTCATCAAAAAAAGGCAACTTTGAAGTTCGAAAATCCCACTCGGCGTCATCAATGGATATTGGCTCGAGTTTGTGAGAATCAGCTCAAAAAAGAATTTTTGTCACAAGAACCTTGTTTGACAAGCGTTTCTCACTCCGAAAATGCTCTATTAGCAGTGGGTTTATTACTTGAATCCAACAGTCTTTGTATTTCTAAAACTCTAGACAGCGTTTTAGGAATTGGAGTCGATCTAGAAAAATTCAATCGCACTCTCAGCCCTGCGGTTCAGGATCGAGTGATCTCTGTGCGAGAGCGGGCGCTGAAGACTTCGCTTTCTGCTTTAGAGTTCTGGGTCATTAAAGAAGCTTGCTACAAGGCAAATCCATTGAATCAGGGGACAACTATTTCACAATATCAACTTCTTGCCTTCGACTCTGCTGATTGCGAAGGGGAGGTAGGATATTTCCAAAATGGAATTGAAAGTCCAAAAAAAGACATCACGTTTCGATATCGAATCTTTTCTCAAGACCAGTGGGTTGTTGCATTTGCTGTTGCTCTTTGTTGCTGCAATCAAAAATAATTAAATCAGACAGCTTGAATAAGTATTTTTTAGTGATCTACTTTTGGCTATAATTTCTAGCTAGCCATGCAGTCGACGATTCAATCCCGTGATCCTAACATGGATTCAGTTCTTCAAAAAATCTTTGCCGCCTCGCGTGTTTCGAGCAACGTAGTCATCACAGGAGAAAGTGGAACAGGTAAAGAATTGGTTGCGAGAACGTTGCATCAAGGTGGTCCACGACGCAATGGACCTTTTGTGCCATTGAATTGTGCGGCGATTCCTGACTCATTACTTGAGTCAGAACTTTTTGGGTATGTACGAGGTGCGTTTACCGATGCTCGAGAGAATAAACCTGGTCTTTTTGTTCGAGCTAATGGAGGCACATTATTTTTAGATGAAATAGGAGATGCTTCTTTGATGATTCAGACAAAGCTCCTTCGTGTTTTGCAAGAGCGAGAGGTGCTTCCGTTGGGGGCGACCTCACCGGTAAAGTTGGATCTTCGAGTGATTGCAGCAACCCATCGATCTCTTTTAGAAGAAATGGATCAAGGCTGTTTTAGACGAGATCTTTTTTATCGTTTGCAAGTGATACCGATTCATATTCCGCCTCTTCGCGAAAGGCCGCTAGATATTTTATTTCTTGCACGATTATTTGCACAGCGTTTGGCTAAAGAGCTACGAATTTCATTTAAAGGGATCACTTCAGAAGCGGAAGTTTATTTAGAAAAGTACCGGTGGCCTGGCAATATTCGAGAACTTCAGAACCGGGTTGAGCATGCTCTTGTTCTTACTCAGGAAGGGTGGATCACTACCGATGGTCTTTTTCCTGAGGGTATAGCTTTTAAATCTCCAGTATTTATATCAATATTACCACAGAGTTCAAATAACGCTCTAGAGCTAAAAACAGAAAATCCTAGGAATAATGTTCTTTCGACTCCTTCATTTGGCGAAGCAAAAAAACTATTCGAGCGGACTTATTTAGAGCGAATCTTAGTAGAAGCTCACGGAAACATCTCTAAAGCCGCTCGAATTGCGATGAAATCACGAACTGAGATTTACGCTCTTCTCAGGAAGCATGGGCTGAACCCTCTCGGATTCAAGTCGTCGAGTAAGCCCGTTCATTCGAGTTGAGTTTTCAAAGCTTGCAACTCTTTCTTGAGGGATAAAAATACTAAACTCAAGACCTACTCCCGAGAGTCCAGAAACTTGCAAAGATCCACCATGGGCTTTCATGATTTTCTGAGCCAGAGCCATTCCAAAGCCATTTTCGCTGATCCAGTGTTGGAGAACGTCCAGCTTGGGTCCGTTTGTGGAATGCTTTTCTTCGGTCAGTGCAGCTCCGTGAGAGTTCTGAGTTTCTTGAATCAGTAATTCAAGACCGCGATGATTTCTTTCGAATGCCCGTCTTAACGAAAGATTGATACTGCATCCTTGAGGAAAGTGCTGAGTCATTTTTGAAACCAAGCTAATGATCACGCTTTCAAAGCGTTTAGGGTCAAGAAAGACCCATACAGAAGTTTTGGGTAAGGTAGCTCGGATAGGGTGTTCAGAATTTTCGCCACCGAGAGCAGTAGTGGTTCGGAGGAGGAGATCATTGAGATCAATCATCTCTTCATTGAGTAAAAGAGTTTTACGATCCATGTCGATTAGGTCGGTGAGTGCATCAAGTGTCTTAGAAACTCGGACTGCCGAGCGACTTAGGATTTCAGCGGCAGAAGTTTCTCCTGATAAAAAAAGCGAAATTCCAGCCTGGAGAGTGAGAAGAGGGGCGCGCAAATCTTGCGACACTGCAATGAGAAATTGATGTCGTTCCTTTTTCTGGGTCTCTACGAGCGAGGAAAGTTCTGCGATCGCTGAATCGATCTCCTGATAAACAGCAGTGAGTTTTTTTGTAGGAGTGGGAGTATTTCCATTTCGAAATGCCTGCATCCGTTTATGCAGTATGGCCAAAGGCCGTGCGCTGGCGAGGTATTGCCTGAGTAAAAGAAGTCCTACACCCGCAAATCCTTGAATAGCAAGAATGACGAGGATTTTTAGATTTCTTTTTTCACGGTTATTGTCCTCTTGAGTTAATTTCGTAGCGGTATTTTCGATATGCTCTTGAATCGCATAGAGGTGAGTGAGGATTGTATTATGAAGATCTCGAATTTCTTCTTTTTGATACAGATCCCTGACTAATGGGTTTTTTTGCTCGATTTTTGATCCTTGAATCATGAGTTCAGATGTCCGTTCTAGGACTTTTGCTCCAAGCTCTTGTTCTTCGGGACTAGCACCTAGTTTTTGAAGTTGCGCGATTTTTCGAGCAGTTTCTGTTTTGAGTTGATCCTTAATAGTCGCGATTTCTTCGGGGGTCATTTTTCTAAATAACGTATTTTCCCGACGGTAGCGCTCAAAGCCAACGATGAGATTGCTGACCTCTTTCTGCCGCTGTAAAATTGCGCTCATCTCAGTGAATTGCTTTTTTGATTCATGCCCATCCCACCAATGAATTCCCACCATCAATGCGAGTGAGAGACCAATCCATGCTACCATCCAAAAATACGATTTCCGCATGCGGCACGGATGAGCAAGCAGTGTGCCATCGAAAAGGGGCTGTTTTGTAGGTATTTTAGTACAAAAGTGGGCGTAATGAACACTTCCACCGTACCGAAATCAGTACGGTAGAAGTGTTTCATTTTTAGGACGCGGCTCCTAATGTACCTCGTGAAGAAGAGCTGTATTGGGTTCCCGAGCGGCCCATTTGACGAGCTTGTTTCGCGCTCATTCCTTGTTCTAAAATTTGTTTAATTCTCAAAATAGATGTCTCAAGGCGACTTTTTAAATTGTAACCCAGCACTCGTGCTAATGCGTGTCCAATTTCACCCAGAGGAGGGACATAGGTGAAATCCATCTCAATTTTGGTGCGATCAGAATCTACTTGAAAGAGTCTTGCGCATCCTGAGATTTTTAACAAAGAATTTTCGGGCTGGCTCCAGCTAATGACCTTATTCGGAATTTGTGCAGCAACCGGCAATTCTTTAATGAAAGCAGGAAACCAAGTAGGATTCATGAAAAGAGAATAGACTTCATGGACAGGTGCGTGAATGTTGATGGTTTTGTGAATGTGTACACCGCCTTGCGCTTCACTTGTGCTTAAAAAATGTTTCAACGGCCTGTCTGTAATGCTTCTTACTAAAGAAAGAATGCCTAGAGTAGATAAGATTCCCCTTGGAATGTTATGTCTTCGGAGCCCATACGTAGTTGCTGCAACGCCGCTGATTCCCATGAGGAGGCGAGTTGATGGAGACCAATGTGTTTGCAAAAGGTCGATTCTTCGTCCTAAGCGAGGAATTCCTCCTTGGAGAGAGGGAATATTTTCAGGATGTGGATGAGCTTCAAGTCGATTTTGAATTCCGGCTACTCCAGGAACACCTAAGATTGTTGAAATAAGAGGTGCGACTTCGTGAGTCAAGATAAGACCGGATAGAGTGACTTCTCCATTTTGAGAACACACCCCAATGGCATGAGGATGAGAGACTACTCTGCCAATTTTTGAGCGGACACGTTTTTCGATGAGATCATCACTCACGTGATGCTCTCTATGAGGAAGCATTCCACGAGTTTGTGCAACGATTCCTTGTACGCGATGAGTGAGATCTCGACTGCTCACGTCGATTGATTTTTCAGTTTGATGAACTAAATGATTCATTCGGTCGCGGAATACTGCACGTCTTCTTTTGCCCTTATTAGGGTCGAGTAGGTACATTACGGTTGCACCTAAAGCGAGGCCTGCTGCAAGATTCATCGGCTTATTCATAAAACGATCTCTTTCCTTGCTGAGTCGAGTTTTCGAATTTTGAAGATGCTAAAAATAGTGAAATGATCCTGTTAGATATGCAATGAGAGGTCCATGTATGCGATGTGGCAGGGTTTTTAAAATATTGACACCTGATGTAAGATTGACTACTCAATTGAGCGCATGAGAAAAACCATCTTTTTAGGGATATTTCTTTTTCCGCTGATCACCCAAGCAGCTGAAAAAAAAGTAGACCTTACGACGGTCATTTTGAATCATTTGTTTTCGTCGATAGGACGACCCCATTTAGAGTTTCGGCTAGATTATAAATTTACTTCTAATAGAAATACCATACATGCACTGAATGGCAGATTTGACATCCCGTTTATCAAGCCCGTTCAGGCAATCCCTTTAACTGAAAATGAAACAAGCGAAGGTGATTCATCTGATTTGGGAAGAGTTCGTCCTTACCTTGATCTGGATGCCCAAGGTCTCAATATTCAATGGACATTAGAGACTCATAGCAAAGGCGGACATCAAGTTTTAAGTAATAATATTCAGTTCATAAATAAAAAAGGACAATATGTACCTTTGATTGTTACTGCTCGATCTGAGCTTACTGATTTTATTCAAATCTCTCTTTACGGGATTCGGTTGGATTTTTCTGGAATTGAAGCTGAAGCGGGTAAGGTGATAATTGATGGTTCTTGTGATGCAAGTCAGCTTTCTTCTTCGGATTTAAATAGTGAAAGTGTTTATTTTGAAAAAAGAAATTCAGTTAAGCTTGGAAGAATTCCTGTAACTTGCAGTCTGCAAGGTTTTGTTTACAGAAATAAAGGCAAAAACGACTACGAGTTTAATTTGGTTTACGATAATCGAAAGAAGCAGGAGTAACGCAATGTTGCGGAGATGCTTTCGCCGCAGCGTACCGAGTGTTGTTGCGCTGATTCTTCTATTTTGTAGTGCATCTGAGATTCAAGCATACGCAAATACCCAGTCGGTCGAACAGTCGAGTCGATTTTCTAACCCGCCACTCATTTACCAAGGTATTAAAAAAGGTCTTTTTGACATCGATCGAATTATTTTAAAGAGATCTAATATCGAGTTTGCCTCTTGCGAATATGTAAGTCAGCTTCATAGTGTGATCACTTCGTATCATGGGGTGGGGTCGTGTATTTATCTTTTGATAAGTGAAAGTCTGAGTACGCCGAATCGAGCCGGTTTTATTCGGGCAAAGGCTCATCGCGTTTTTAATTCAGATCAATCAGAAAGTGATTCTAGTCGTCGAATATCGGGTAATCGAATCACAGATGATACGTCGGTTAATATTTTTTGGAGTCCTTCGGTTACTCATTATTCCACAGTGCATAATTTTTTTCGCATGATACAAGAGTATTTAGTTCCTTTTATGATTAAGAATCATGAGGATGCACTCTGGGGAACTTGGCTTTTACAGTTCCCCGATCATGATGGATATCAATTAGTTTCAAATAAGGTACTTCGTGCATTTGCTCTGCAAAATTGGAGTGAAGTTGAATGGGCCTCGATTTCATTGTTTTCGGTTCCAGAGAGTGAAGATCCAGCTTTTTATCAAGGGATGATTTATTTTTTTAATCATGGAAGTAGCGTTACTCATCCTGTTTATGAATTGTATTTTAAGACCGATTTGCCTAGTTGGAACGATTGGCACTTTTTAGATTTGGACGGCAAATGAATCTGTTTCGTTTCTTTTGGTCCGGAACCCTGTGGTGGGTAAAGGTTCTAGTGTTAGTTCTAGGGATTGAAGCTTTGCCTCCCGCATATGCATTGGAGTTTGGATGTTCTGTTCCACCTTCAGAAATTCCAGTTTTAGGTACTCATCTTCTTAAAAAAATTCACAGCGAGGGAAAGTCGTTCCCCAATGTGCTGAACTTGCAGACACAGTTTCATGGCAGATTAAGTTCGGGCTCTCAGGTTAGTTCGGAGACGAGCGGAACGTTAGAGGGGTTTTATCGACCCTCTCAGGATGCGGGCTCGACCTATTTTATGTTGCCTCTTCTGAAGTTTGAGCTCACGCGTGCGCATAGTGTCGTTTATATTTGTGCACATACAGATTCTGATCTTCAAAAAGAACATATCACTCTTTATTTTCTGAGTGGATATGGGTTGAATGCTCATTGGTTTTCAAACCCGTTCGAAGATTTTCTTCACCCAGTCGAAATGTCTTTGAGTTCGCTACAGGTAAAATTTTTTGGTGTCGGTCTTGAGGATTTGATTCTTTTTCCATTACTTGATTTGCTCCCGATTATTGGTCATATCACTACAATTCCTTCTGAAATTCTCGAGAATCTCAATGCAGCGCTTGGGGATGTTTTGGCGAGTTCGATTGGAGCTCAAATTCAGCGGATTGTGATTACGCCGGAATATTTAGAGTTGAATTCTGATATTGATTTAGATCATCTCGAAAACGCGTCTGTTTTTTTTCGATTTTCGTTTAAAGAAAATAACTGGAAATCTCAGTAGACGCTTGCTGCGGTTCGGCATAATCGTTGCTTTGTCTCAGGAAAAAAATGGAGGTTTCTCAGATTATGAGGGCGTGGTCAGTCATTTTTGGAATAGGCTTAGTCATCCTTTGGTTGGCGGGTTTAAATAGCCCGAATGCTCAGGGCTGGCTGACGTGGTTTGATGGGTTTGCAGCTGTTTTAGCTTTTGTTTTATCGGCAAGTTTTGAGGAGTATACTACGCGACGCGCAACGTTTGTAGGTCCGGTGGCGCTTTCAATTGGCCTTTTTGCTCTTTGGTTAGTGAGTTTAGCAACGGAAGCTCCCTCCTGGCAGGGGTGGTGGACCTTTGTTTTTGGCTGCGGCTTTTTAATTTTAGGTCTTGCTGCGCGGCGCCCACCCGGGGTGATTAGACCTACCGAAGTGCGTCCGGCAGAAGAAAGGGAGCGTTTCAAAAAGGGCGCTTAAGTTGTCTTAGTTTAATGTGATTTGTTACTTTTTTTATCGCATTCATCGCACTTCAGTTTTTTCAAGTTATTTTGAATATATTCGAAAGTGTTGTTAGCGGTTTCTATGAGTGCTGTTGCATTAATAATATTGAGTCGGATCTGCCCCTCTTCTGTAGAGTTTCTTTTGTTTTTTGATTTATCGTTCGACTCTATTTTTTTAAGGAGCTTATTGTTGTCATCTAAGTTCTTTTTATAGACAGTCCGAATATTTTCCCATGTTTTAATGGATTTTTGCAGCTCATTGCATTTTGCGCAAGAATCTTCTGCAAATGCAGAGGAGCTAAAAACCGCAATCAGTCCAACAAAGAAAGTGGTAAAAAGTTTCCTAGTGACCGGATTTATTTTAAACATTAGAATTAGTTTAAATGATAATTTTCAGGTTTTCAAAAAATTTTTTTGCTTGGATAACTGCTTTTAATTTAATCTTTGGATTTCAATGTCTTTTTGAATTCGATGCTTTTGCTGCTCGTGAGACGTTGACGCTTCAAAAAGCGATTGAAAAAGCGATCGAAAAAAATCCAGGTGCGCAGATCCAGCGGATGGATCTCAGGAAATCTGAGATCGATTATGATAGCGCGTGGGATAAGATGTATCTCCCTAGAGTTGAACTCAAGATAAAAGCGAGTTCTGATTTTACAGTAGGTGATATCGAGAAGGTGGCGGAGAAGCGAGAACCAAAGTTACATGGGTTTCCGGCTCATGGTGCTGAACTTACTTTAGGTGAATACACGGTTTTTAATTTTTGGAAAGATTGGAATAAATTTGAAAAGTCGCGCATAAGTTGGGTGAGGTCTCAGCAGACGTACACGGAAAGTATGCGAAATTTTCGGTTTTCAATTAGTAAGGCCTATTTTGAGGCAAAAATTGCCCAAGATAATTATGAATATGCCAGGAGGTTTTATTCGCTCTCAGAGACGATTTTAGCGCTCATGCGATCAAGAGAAAGATTAGGTAAAGCAACTGCAGAAGATTTAACCTCCAGTCAGCAGGACATGCTTGCTAAGAAGATTGAGCTTGGCAATTCTTTGATGGCATTTCAAAGTAAAAGTTTTTCTTTAAATCAATTATTGGGAGATTCTCCAGGTACTGAGTATTTATTGGTTAGTGATTCGGAATTTGAACCTATTCCTCTTGAGCTCGATCAGATCATTGCTATTTTTCGACAGACATCTCCTACGATGAGAGATTTAAGAAAGGACTTGAGAGGGAATGAGTTAGATCTTGAACTTGCCCAAAAGGAGAGATTACCTCTTCCTACGGTCACTTTTAGTGGGCTTGGGATTAAGTATTCCAATGAGTATTCTGAGCTTTTACGGGAAATAAATACAGGAAGTGGAAGTACCCAGTTAAATTTGAGCGCATCGATGTCTCTCACTTTAACTTTACTTGGGGAAGGTGGATTTCTTAATAAAAGGCCAATTGAAAAGGCAAAAATTGATTTAGATAAGCAGCTCCTCAAATTTAGGAATACTCAAAATAAAACTGAGGTCGAAATCAGTAATCTATTAAGAGAAATTAAACAAAGCGAACAAAATGTTCGGGACTATAAGCAGTCGCTTAATAGTTCCTCAGCGATTCTTGAAAGTTTGATGGCCAATGGAGCGACTGGCAAAAGTGATCTTCGACTCAAATTTAGAGATGCGCTTCAACAGATGAGGTCAGATCAGGCGTCCTTAGCTGAGGCAAATCTCAATTATATGTCTTCTAAGTTTGATCTCTATGAGTTGATTGGGGTCGATCAGTTGGAAAAAGAAAAATGAGAAAGAAAATAGAAGCTCTCACGGTTTTGTATACAGCTTTGTTTTTACTTTATGCGGAGCCTTCGATGGGGGGGGCACCTCAGGGAGGTGCTTCTAAGAGTGCTCAGGTAAAAAGGGAGCGACTGGGGGTGTCTGTTGGAGTAGGCGCGCTCCTTTCGCCGACTTTGCGATCTCTCGATGGGCAAAGGGTTGAACTGGGTTATCGTAGGGGTCAGTGGGCTGTTGACCTGCGCGGGATGTTGCTTGAGTCAAATTATTCAAGAGTTTCTGTGGATTCAGATGAACTTCCTGTGGAGCCTGAACTTGAATTCGACGAAAACGGCGATCCTTTGCCAATACCGGTCGTGGAACCGTTTCATCACGATAGTGATCCGTGGAATGGGATGGTTTTTGATATCGGGCTTTCCTATTTGACGACCCCTTTTCCAAGTTGGGCCCCTAAGCTTCAAGAACGAACAAGAATTAGTTTGTGTAATTGGGGTTCGATAAAAGATGAGGTTCATGCGATTTCGTATCGTCCAAGCATCTTTTCGTTTGAAGGGGGGTTGGATTATTCTCCATTTGAGAGGTGGCCAGTGAAATTGAACCTCGTTATGAACTGGAGATTTGGATATTTAGTGACCAAAGAGCCAGTGGATGTGTCGATTGCTCGACTTCCAACATCTACGGTCACTCTGAGTACTGGGATCAGCTACGAATTTTAAGAAATGGTGCGAGTAGTAGGGATTGAACCTACGACCCCGCCCGTGTGAAGGGCGTGCTCTCCCGCTGAGCTATACTCGCACAGAATCAATGCGGATTGCGCTTGACATTACTCGGCTCAAATCGAATTTGCAACCCCCTTGTATGGATTCATGTTACCGTTCAAGCTTATGTTGCATGAGCTGATTCGTGTTTGGTTTGGGTGGGTAGAACAGTGGGGCTATGCCGGTGTTTTCTTGCTGATGGCTATGGAGAGCACTGTGGTACCAGTACCTTCCGAAATAGTCATGCCTCCAGCGGCGTTTTGGGCAGCGCAAGGGAAAATGAGCTTTGAAGGGGTGATTCTAGCTGGAACCTTAGGAAGTTTATTGGGTTCGGTATTGAATTATTGGGTGTCTCAATGGATGGGGCTTCCTGTTTTGCAACGGTATGGGAAGTATTTCTTTCTGTCGCAAGATAAGTTGGATCTTGCGCATCGATGGGTCTCTCAATTTGGAACGATAGGAGTTTTTATTGCACGATTGTTGCCAGTTGTGCGCCATTTGATCTCCATCCCAGCTGGAATTTTGAAGATGCCCTTGGGTCGCTTTAGTTTAGCAACCACCTTGGGTGCAGGGATTTGGTGTACGGTTCTTTCGTGGTTTGGAAGGGAAGTGATCGGCGGGAATCCAGAGCTTCTTGCATCGCCTGAAGCCCTTTCAGATGTCATCAAGGCTAAGCTTATTTGGTTTGTAGTCGGTGTGGTTGTTTTTGCTGTTTTATATTTGGTGATGGCATCTCTGAAACGTCGTTTTTTAGAAGCCAAACACGTTGGTTGAGTTTCTATCTCAGTTCAAATGGGCGACGCGGCAAGGCTGAATATTGCCGCGTCGCTTTTTTTTATCAACTTAGGTCAGTTTCTTAGTTCTTTTCTTTTTTAACCATCTTTTCAATACCTTCGACTTCAATATTCACAGTGACTTCTTCACCGACGAGAACGCGACCGCTTTCGAGAACTTTGTTCCATTGAACGCCAAAGTCTTTGCGATTGATGGTTGTGGTTGCTGTAAAGCCAGCACGGACATTGCCCCAAGGATCTTTATCTGTTCCAAGGTACTCAACATCGAAAGTTACAGGCTTAGTGACACCGTGGAGTGTGAAGTCGCCTTCGAGTTTGTATTTTTTATCTCCGCTTGCAGTGACTTTTTTCCCAACAAAAGCGACTTTTGGAAATTTTTCGACATCGAGGAAATTAGCTGAACGGAGGTGTTCATCACGCTTAGCTTCGTTTGTATTGATGCTGGGTGCGTGGATCGTCATATTTGCTTTGGAAGCTGTCAGTTTTTCTGGGTCAAAACTAAATTCACCTTCGAAGTCTTTAAATTCACCAGAGACTTTGCTCAACAGGTGACGAACTTGAAAGCCAATACGAGAGTGGGATTTATCGATCGAGTAATCGCTAGCCAATGCAGGATGGGTGGATAAGATCAATGAAGCGATGACCAGAGTGAGATGAGTCTTCATACGAGGTTCTCCTGTGTATGGAATGAATAAGATGTTCAGTAAATGATCTTAAAATGAGACTCGTCTTAGGTCACTGTCAATTATTTGCAGGGTGGTGGGAGAGTAGGAATCCCGTGGCGCATAGAAATCTCTCTTGAACGCCACGGGATTGACATAAAATAAGAAGATTAGCCGGCGGCTCGCCGCGCACGAACCCCTTTGCGAGCAATTTCTCGTCTTTTTTGGAGGCTCATCGCTGCAAACCCTCGCTTAGCAACCCCCTTGCTACGAGTGGTGGTGCTAGGACGCGCTGAAGCCTTTCGAGAAGTACTGGCTGCGGTTGTAGTTTTACCTCGGGTGGTACGAGTTGCTCGAGCAGATGTGGATCGTTTAGGCATTTTTTATTCCTCCTGCGGCTAAAGTTCAGCAACAGCCGTACCAATTTGATGAAAACCATTGAAAAATATCTTTTGATTGAGAACCGTATTCACCATTTGAAAGGGATGACTTCATAAGACCGGTTCACGAGGAACTAGCGGAGGCACTTAAAACTGAGATTCGTGGAAGTGAGTCTTGAGACGTCAAGAGCGTTACGAAGAGGTTTTGGATTTAACCGAGAGTGTCAATTCCAGAATGTCTGACTCGTAAGGCTGGCCGCGATTTTTGCATGAATATAGTTTATGAATCGCTCGCTAATGCTTCTCATCATTAAGACTAGTAGAACTGTTGCAACAATAAGTATGGTTTTGTTTTCTGGTTGTCGTGCCGGAATCGATCGTGAAGCTTTGCTCCGATATTATCAAGAATATGGCTCGATTGCGGAGGGGGGTGGCGGAGGAGTGGTTCAGTCAGATCATTCTAATCCGGTTAATCCGGTTCATCCGAGTTCTCCCGGGCGCTCAATTCCAGAAATAATACCACCGGTGCCAGTACCTCCACCGCCTGTGCCATTACCTCCGCCTCCGCCTATTATTGTTCCAGAGCCTCTTCCTGCTCCACCTATTCAGAGCGTACCTCCTATTCTTGGTAAAGACGGTATGCCCATTCCTGCACAAAAGTTTCCGGGGCCTCCGTGGTCAATGATGCCTGTGCCTCCGCCAGTTCCGATGCCCCCGCCTCTGATTTCTTCGAGAGCTGGAGTGTCACGTCCTCGTGAAGAACGAGAAAGTCGTCATGGGATAGCAAGTATGGCAGAAAGTATTGGAGAGTCTTGCCATTCTAGAGATACGTTCAATTCCGAGACCCTTTGTTTGGGAATTGACTATGTGACGTATCGGGAAGGATTAGAGCAGGACAAAGAAACTGAGAACGAGATTTTGCTTCAGATAGAAGAAGTGAATCGCATCTGGAAAGTTTGTGAGATTCAGTTTCAGGTGGATCATCATATTCCGGTAGATCCTGCAGAGCATCAAGCTCGTGACTCAGTTCATGATCTAGATCATCGCATTGCGGAGTTCATAGAGTTGAATGAAATTCGCAAACATTTCGCAACTGATTCGGAACTCCTGGTTGTATTGACAGGAAAATGGGATCGATCAGGATCCTTAGGGGCTCAGTTAGCGAATGCTTGGACTACTCCTCCAGGGGATGGCCTGTATGGAGTGATTATGGAAAGGCCTATGGGTATGCAGCCTCATCTCTTGGCTCATGAACTTGGTCATTATCTTGGACTTACGCATGCGGATCGCGCTTCGGAGTTGATGTATCCGATCATTTATCCAAATTCTATCGCAATGACTCCAGAGCAATGTGTGTCGGCACGTACTGCTATCGAAAAGTATTGGCAAAAAATGTTGCGATAGCAGCGTTCTCTTTTTGGATTTAGTTTTTATCGAGGAGTGCCTTGATTGCTGAAAGGTGATTCATCACTTTCTCTTCGTGAGCTTGCCGTGCTTCTTGAGTATCCGTGTGATCAGGACCATGAGACTCATCTCGAATTGTGATGTAGTCTGCTGGGATCTCATTCATGAATCGGCTTCGATAACGAGGTACAGGTTTTCCATAACGAATTCGATTTCGTGCTCGAGTCAGTGTGAGATGGTCTTTTGCACGAGTGATTCCGACGTAGCAAAGGCGACGTTCTTCGCTAAAGTCGGTAGCTTCTTCGATGGTCCTTCGATGAGGGAGGAGGCCTTCTTCCATGCCGACCAAAAAAACGACGGGGTATTCAAGCCCTTTGGCTCCGTGAAGAGTGAGTAGGGTGACTTGATTGTTTTTTTTATCTTTCTTGGATGCGTCGTCTGCGTCTTCTTCTTGGCTTTGTGCTTGGAGAGTCATGCGATGCAAAAATTCTTGAACGATGAGAACTGGGTCAGAAGCATGTTCTTCAAGTTCTTCTTTTTCAACCTGACCCAGTGAATGAATCAGTTCTTCGACGTTTTCCCATTTTCGGGCAAATTGAACAGGGTCATCGCTTTCGTCTTCAAGGGCTTTTTTGGCCCCAATTTTTTCAAGGCAGCTTCTGCCCCACTGAGCCAGAGACTCTGAAGTAGGTTGGATTTGCGAAAGTTCTTGTTGAAGCTGCTGAATGAGATTCGCAAAGCGTTGAAGTGCTATCGCGCTTTTGGATTGAATCAGATTTTCTTTTATGTTTTCGGAGAGAATGACTGGAATGGCTTCAAGAATCGGAAGATGTTTGTCAAAAGCGTAGGTAAAAAGCGTTTCGGCAGAGCTTTTTCCGATCCCTCGCGCTGGCCAGTTTAAAATTCGGCGCAAAGAGGCGTCATCCTTTGGATTGACGATCAGTCGCCAATAAGAAAGAACATCTTTCACTTCTTTTCGGTCGAGAAAAGACATTCCGCCTACGATCGTGTAGGGGATTTGATGTCGGCGAAGCGCTTCTTCAAAAACTCTGGATTGGGAGTTCGAACGATAAAGAACGGCAAAGTCCTTCCAGGGACGACTTTGTTTGTTTGATTGTGTAAAAATTTCTCGAGCTACATATTCGGCTTCGTTGCGATCATCTTCGGTGATGACTTCAAGAAGGGGAGATCCTTGTCCACGATCTGACCAAAGTCGTTTTGCATGTCGCTTAGTGTTGTTTGCAATGACTGCATTTGCAGCCTCTAAAATGGAGCTTGTGCTTCGGTAATTTTGGTCGAGAGTGATTGTGCGAGCTGCAGGATAATGGCGATTAAATTCTAAAATGTGAGCAGGATCGGCCCCACGCCACGAATAAATCGATTGATCATCATCACCGACTACGCAGATATTTTGGTGTTCTTGAGTGAGGAGACTTAAGAGTCGAAACTGAGTGGGATTGGTATCTTGATATTCATCTACGAGTATATGGCGAAAACGATAATTGTAATGCTTACGGACTTCTTCGTGATCTTCGAGAAGCTGAACTCCATGATAAAGGAGGTCGTCGAAATCCATCGCGTTGAGGAGCTTGAGCTGCTCTTGATAACGGCCAAAACTCGAAGCAATAGCAATGGCATAATCGGACGGAAGCTTTCCTCCCTGAAGAAAAAACTGTTCGGCTTCTTCGGTCTTCATGAGGCGGCTCTTGGCTTGACCGATTTCAAAGAGAATTCGATCCAGATCAAATTTTCGATCATCGATTCGGATATTTCTAAGAATCTGGCGCAGAAGGTCCTTTCGATCATTCTCATCTAAAATGGTAAAATTGGTTTGAAAACCCAGATGTGAACCATGAGATCGAAGAATTCGAACACAAAGGCTATGAAATGTAGAAATCGTGAGCCCTCGAGTTGAATGACGACTGCCCATCTTAGAAACGAGACCTCGAACTCGATCTTTGAGTTCATGAGCGGCCTTATTAGTAAACGAGAGACCTAGTATCGCGGTCGGAGAAACGTGACGTTCCGCCAAAAGGTGGGCGATTCGGTGGGCCATCGTTGTGGTTTTACCGCTTCCTGCACCAGCTAGAATTAAAAGAGGGCCACTTTCATGAAGGATTGCTTCTCTTTGATTTGGGTTGAGCTTACTGAGATTGAGAGTCGCATTCATTTGTCGTACAGTACCAAGAAAAAGGAAGTTCTCCCATGGCGGATTTAGTACCCTGGCCTTTTCCCTCTAAAGAACGAGGGATCTTTTGTAATCGCACCTTGAATCTCAGATCGATTCGGGCGATCGGCTACGATATGGATTACACGCTCATCCACTATCAAGTGGAAGAGTGGGAGCTTCGTGCTTACGAATACCTCAAAGAAGCGTTTCTCGCAGCGGGTTGGCCAGTACAAAAGTTAGTTTTTGATCCCGATCTTGTTTGTCGAGGTTTGATCATCGATACAGAGAAAGGCAATATCGTTAAAGCAAATCGATTTGGTTTTGTGAAGCGAGCAGCTCATGGAACTCAAATTTTAGATTATGATGCTCAACGAGAAGTATACACCCGCGAAATTGTTGATCTTGCTGAAAAACGATGGGTTTTTCTAAATACGCTTTTTTCGATTTCAGAAGGCTGTATGTATGCTCAGCTTGTGGATCTTCTGGATCGTCACGAGCTTCCTGAAATTTTAGGCTACGCAGATTTGTATGAGCGAGTACGTTCGACTTTGGATGCAGCTCATATGGAAGGTCGATTGAAGGCCGAAATCATTGCTCATCCTGAGCGATTTGTCATTTTAGATCCAGAAACTCCTTTGGCGCTATTAGATCAAAAGTATGCCGGTAAAAAGTTGATGCTCATCACGAACTCGGAGTGGAGTTACACGGTTCCGATGATGTCTTATGCTTTTGATCGATTTCTTCCCAAGGGAATGACTTGGAGAAGTCTTTTTGATGTGATTATCGTTGGCGCGAGGAAGCCGGATTTTTTTCGAGTTCAAAGTCCTATTTTTGAAGTGGTTACGGAAAAGGGGCTTTTGGCTCCTTGTAAAGGAGATCTGCAAGCAGGTAAAGCTTATCTCGGCGGAAGCGCAGTGCAGGTCGAGCGTTCTCTGAAGCTCTCTGGCGATGAAATTCTGTATTTTGGAGACCATATGTTTGGTGATGTAAAAGTCACCAAGAGTGTTTTGAGGTGGAGAACAGCGTTGATTCTCCGCGAGCTCGAAGAGGAAGTTCGTGCAATCGAAGCATTTCGGCCTCAAGAAAATGCATTGGCAGAACTCATGAAAGAAAAAGAACAGCTTGAGAATGCAAGCTGTAGGATTCGTCTTCAGCTTCAGCGCAAGCGTGAAGGGTATGGACCGACTCAAGTCGATCAGGACCATGAGTACAGTGAGTACAATGACCAGCAACGACTCACCGAAATTCGAGAACAACTTGAAAAAATCGATGAACGCATTGTACCTTTGGCTCGAGCTTCTGCCGAACTCAATCATTCTCGCTGGGGACTGCTCATGAGAGCTGGAAATGATAAAAGCCATCTAGCACGTCAAGTGGAGCGGTATGCTGATATCTACACTTCACGGGTTTCTAATTTAGCTTTCGCTACGCCATTTGTTTACCTTCGTTCGCTTCGCGGAAGCTTACCTCATGATGTCTAGAACTTTTGTGGTAGGTTTTGCGCTTTTTTCTTAAGAATTGCAAAAACCACGAATCGTGAATTTTGAAAGTATTTACGATTTCATGGATGACCTATTGCTCTAATCTATTCTGATTTTACCGTGGTCCAAGATTTGCTGACCCGTTCGCCTCAGAACGGAGCGTTGAATGATGTTACCATTGCGAAGGGTCGGAGTTGTTTCGATTTATTTTGGTTTTCTAGCAAGTTTTTTGGGATGTTCGTCTCAGGCTTTCCGCAAGCCTAATTCGGAGCCTCTGCAGGTGAGTTTGCAGCCAGTAGGGATGGACGAGAAAACCGCAAATCGATTTTTAGAGTTGATGATGGAGAGGCCGGAAGTTCGCTCTCGACTGGAAGGTTCTCGATATCGTCTGTTGCGCTCCGAGTTTGATGGGGGGAGTCGCGCCGAAGGAGTCTCGCGAGGAACTTCTTGGGTTGAAGTAGAGGTTTATGATTACACACATGATCGATTGATTACTGTATCGGGAGATCCTCATGGACGAAGTACTTTGAAAATCCGAGAAAGCGCTGATCAGCCTCCTCCTACTCAAGATGAAATCGATGAGGCGATTTCGGTGCTTAAGGCCGATTCTTATTTTGGATCCAAGCAAAAAGACTGGCTTCCTTCTCCCGCAATGCCAGGCGTAGTGAGTATTGATGGGACGGGTATGAGTCGAGGACTAGGTCGACATCAACGATTGATTACGATGGGTTTGATGCCGAATCGCGCTGGTTTTCAACACGAGATCGTAGGTGTGGATCTCACTAAAGGCAGCGTGATTCGTTTTCCTGCTGGCGCTCCACCTACCGCGATGGCTGCTCCAGGTCTTTGTGCGCCGGTATCAGCTCATCAACCTACATCGAATCGATATCTTCCAGGGCAAACTGTTTTAACTGTGAAGCGAGGAGATACGGTCGTTTGGAAGATGGACGTCTTGCGTCCTTCGGCTTCTTCGGGTGCACGGGGATCGGGAATTGATCTCAGAAATATTGAGTATCTTGGTAAAAAAGTTTTCAGTCAGCTCCATGTGCCTATCTTAAATGTACGATATGGACAGGATGTTTGTGGTCCATTTCGTGATTGGCAATTCATGGAAGGTGCCTTTAATGCGCAAGGTCAATCGATGGCTGACGGTTTCTTGATGGCAGATTCCAAACCCATGACGATTCTCGATGATGGAAAAGATACGGGAAATTTTAGAGGTGTTGCTGTTTTTACTGAAGGTAATGAAACGGTTTTAACTTCTGAAATGGAGTCGGGATGGTACCGTTATAAAAATGAATATCGTTTTGGCGAAGATGGGACCATTCGTCCATCGTGGGGATTTGGTGCAGTTCAAGCTTCGTGTATCTGTAATGCCCACCTGCATCATGGTTTTTGGAGAATGGACTTTGAATTGGGTGATGGCAAGCATAACCAAATTCAATATTTTGACGGTCGAGAATGGAAAATTGTGAATCGTGAATCAAAGTTTTTTCATGATTCGCCGAAAAAACTATGGAGGGTGATCGATGTAGAATCGGGTCGAGGCTATGAGATCACTCCTGGTCAACAAGATGGTACTGCTTTAAATGATTTTTATTCGAGTGGAGATATTTGGGCACTCAAATTTAATGACAATGAGTTTGATGACCACGGAACTGATCAAAACTCACGGACTTTGATTGATGGCTTTTTGAATGGAGAAAACATCACTCAAAGTGATGTGGTTCTCTGGTATGGCGGACATCGGATGCATTCTCATGATGGGTTTAAAATAAATGATTTAAACAATCCATCAATTGGTCCGGTATTGAAGCCAGTTCAGTGGGAAAAATAAATTTTCCAGTATGACCTTTTTGCAGTTTTTTATGAATTTAGGAGAAAAACTTTCAAAAATTTAAACGATGTGGTTATTTTCTCTCGAACATGAAGCTTATATTGATTTCTTTAGGTGTTTTATTTGAGATTTTCCTCGGCTCTCCAAAAGTGAGAGCTGAGGAATTTCATTTTCCCTCAGATTTTAAGTGGTGTGTTGCAACTGCAGCTCATCAAATTGAAGGAGGGAATACGGAGAGCGATTGGTGGGATTTTGAAATGATTCCAGGTGCTATCAGTGATGCTGACAAGTCTGAGGAGGCTTGTGATCATTGGAACCGTCTCGAAGAAGATACGCAGCTTCTTAAAAATTTGAATGTTCGTACATATCGATTTTCAGTCGAATGGGCAAAGATTGAGCCGCGTCCAGGTGAGTGGGATATGGACGCACTGGCTCATTATCAAAAAGAGATTCGGCTACTCCGTGAAAACGGTATTGAGCCCATGATTACTTTGCAGCATTTTACTTTGCCACGTTGGGTAGTTGAATTGGGAGCATGGGAATGGGAAGGGTTTCCAGAAACCTTTCGAAGGTATACAGAGTTTGTGTATTCTGGTTTAGGTTCAGATGTTCAAGATTGGATTACTTTTAATGAACCTATGGTTTTAATGGGTGCAGGATATATCGAGGGTTTTTTCCCACCTTTAAAAAAGGATCCTGAAGCCGCGGGACGAGCCATGGTAGGGATGTTGAAGGCACATGCTGAGGCTTATCACGCGATTCACGAGTTAGCAGGTTCAAAAGCTGTACGTGTGGGAATGGCTCATCATTTGAGGATATTTGAACCAAAATACTGGTTGAATCCATTGGATTGGTACGCTGCATATAAGTTGGATGAGGTTTGGAATTGGGCATTTTCGCGAGCTCCAGAAACCGGTGAGATTGATATTTACATTCCGTTCAAGATGTCGCTTCAGGAAAAAATTATGGGTCTCAAGGGAACTCAGGATTTTATCGGGGTAAACTATTATTCTCGAGATAAAGTCCATTTTTCTTTATCTGACTTTACTGTCGAGAGGTCTGTTTCTGATGGAGCGCTAGTCTCTGATATTCATTGGGAGATTTATCCAAAAGGAATGTATAAAATTCTAAAAAAAGTCGCTGAGCATTTTCCAGGTCGGCCGGTGTTCATTACGGAAAATGGAGTGGCTGATCATACAGACCAACTTCGAAAACCTTTTCTCTTGTCTCATCTTGAGGCGCTTTATCGAGCGATGAATGAAGGAGTTCCTGTAGAAGGTTATTGCCATTGGTCATTGATGGATAATTTTGAATGGCGTGATGGCTATGCTCCGCGATTTGGGCTTTATGAGGTCAACTATTCTACTCAGGAGAGAATCCCGCGCGAGAGTGCCGAACTTTTTTCAAAAATTGCGGCTAGCGGTACGTTGGTTATTTCGGAATCCGATAGACGACAGTGGGCGAAGCCTGTTCGGTCGGATAGATAACGAGTTCTTGGATGCAAACGTGAGTAGGGCGATTGAGGCACCAGGCAATGGCCTCAGCGATATCTTTGCCTGTGAGGGGATTCATACCAGTATAAACGGCATTGGCTTTTTCTTTGTTGCCGAGACGCACTTCACTGAACTCGGTATTGACCATGCCGGGTACGATTTCTGTCACTCGAACCTGAGTTCCATTTAAATCGAGTCGAAGTGCTTCAGAAAGAGCATGGATAGCACTTTTTGTGGCGCAGTAGACATTGCCCATAGGATAGGTCCAACGACCTGCAATTGAGCCTAGATTGACAATATGCGCTTCAGGTTGTTTTAGCAGGTGAGGGATCATCAGACGTGTCATATAAAGAACGCCTTTGATGTTGGTATCAATCATGGTGTCCCAATCCGAAAGAATTCCTTCTTGAAAGGGCATTCGACCCTTGGCAAGTCCGGCATTATTGATGAGGACTTTCACTTGAGAGAAAAGATTTTGCTCTTTCTCGATGAGTTGAATGATTGAATTTTGATCTCGTACATCGAGTTGAAAAGTATGAACTTCGACTCCTTGGGTTCCATGCTGAGATCTGATTTCTTGCGCGAGAGAATTTAATCGTTCGTGGCGTCGAGCGGTTAAAATCAGGGAGTATCCCTGTTCAGCTAGGGTTCGAGCGCAGGCTTCGCCAATTCCACTGCTAGCACCAGTAATCAAAATCATCAGACGTCTCCTTTGAGCAAGTCAATCAGATCTTCTCGAGTCAAGCTGAGGGCTTGAGTAGAATCTCCCAAAACAGTAGCCGCAAGCTCTTGCTTTCTTTTCTGGAGAGCAAGGATGCGATCTTCGACAGTATCTTTCGCAACAAGCCGATGAATCAAGACAGGATTCTCTTGGCCAATGCGATGGGCGCGATCGGCAGCTTGGTCTTCGACTGCAGGGTTCCACCAAGGATCTAAAATATAGATATGGTCTGCCGCCGTGAGAGTGATTCCTACGCCTCCAGCTTTGAGAGAAAGTAGCATGACTTGTGGCCCATTAGGACGTTGAAAGTCTGCGATCACTTCTGCTCGATTTTTGGTTGATCCGTCAATTCGTGAATAAGTGATACGTGATTTCAGGGTGTTTTCGACTAAATCCAATAAAGATGTCCACTGAGAAAAAATCAATGCGCGATGTCCCAGTGAGATGGATTCTTCGAGAGATTCTAATAAAAGGTCGAGCTTAGAGGAGTTTGTGTTCGGTGCTTGAGCGTGACTTCCACCGGGGACTAGCAGTGGATGGCAGCAGGCTTGTCTTAAACGTAAAAGAGCCTCTAGGGCAGCAAAGACGCTTCCACCTGTTTCGAGTTTTGCGATGACTTCTTTACGAGTTGAAGCCAAAATGGCGTCGTAAAGATCTCGCTCACTACTCGAGAGTTCGCAATGAAGTACGGTTTCTGTTCGAGGAGGAAGGTCTTGCGCTACCTCTTTTTTAAGGCGACGCAGCAAGAACGGACGAATTTTCTTTTTAAGACGTTGAGAAGCTGAAGCGTCTCCCCGTGAAATGGGTTCGATGAAATCAGATTTAAATTGATCAGCGTTTCCTAAAAGTCCTGGATTAATGAATTGGAACTGACTCCATAGATCTTCGAGGCGGTTTTCGATGGGAGTCCCTGAAAGAGCGATTTTAAAAGAGCCACGAAGACGGTGTGCCGCTTGTGCAATTTGGCTTTGAGGATTTTTGATGGTTTGAGCTTCGTCAAGAATCACCATGTCCCAGTTTCTAGATGAAAGTTTTTCTTGATCGAGTCGAAGGATTCCATACGAAGTGAGAATGACAGATGTTTCGCGTTTGAGGGCGGAATTAAGAATGGAATCGCTCCGCTCTGATCCATAATAAATGGAATATTGAAGTGAAGGTCGAAATTTTGAAATTTGTTCAGCCCAGGATTGTAGGACGCTGGTAGGCGTGATAATCAGAGTTTTTCCTTCAATTGCAGCAATGGTTTGTAAGGTTTTTCCTAAACCCATATCATCCGCAAGAAGTGCTCCCATTCCTGATTTTTTTAAAAAACAAAGCCAATTGATCCCTTGTGCTTGGTAGGGTCGAAGTTGTGCTTGGAGATCTTTAGGGAGAGATGCTTGAGGAATTCCTGCGTGATTTTCTAGAGTTTCTCGAAGTTTTTTGAGAGATTCGGGATAATCTCCGCCTGTTTCTTCACAGATTTGAACTAGTTCTGGCAAGAAATGTTGAGGAAGTTTTTGATCTATTTTGGCTTGTTGGTGAGAGGCTAATGCCAAGATCCGTTCACCGTACCGATTGAGCCAGTCAGTAGGGAGCGCTGCATATCCTCCGCCTAAGAGCGGCACATAATCTAAATTTTCGCGCCAAGCTTGAAAAACTTTTGCTTGAAAATGAGACGACGACTCAGTTTTACCTACGTTATCGAGATCTTGGGTTTGAAAAAGAACTTGAAAGCTCGAACCATTCGTTTCTACTTTTGGAATGAGTGACGAGATCACAGCAAATTTCTTTGCAGCTGTACCAGAAAAATTCCAATCGCGTGCACGACGAGTAAAGTCGATTGCTTCTTTGCTAATGAAACGAGTGGGTTGGCCAGGTCTCAAGTGAAGTTCATTGTGGAGTCTTTGAATGAGTTTTTGTTCTGCTGCAAGATCACGCAGAGGGACTTCGGTTCGGCTCAAGTAAGTGAGACCTGATTCTGCTCCTCGTTGAGAAGAAAAAGTGACTTCTGCAATCGGTGGGTGACCATAGACGAGGGATGCAGTGACCACGAGAATTTCTTCTCCAAGAGACTCAGTTTTGAGAATGATGCGTGGATCCGTTTTTGTCACTTGAGGGAGTTGGACTCCGTTGAAGTCAACTTCCATATGGGACTGAAGTGGGGGGAGAATTTCAGCTGTCAAACGTGGAATTTCTGCCAGAGAAAAAAGCCGCCCTGTCTTACCTTTTTCTGATGGGGTTGATCCCATAATCCATTCTCGCTGTTGAGGAGTGAGTCCTAAGTCTTGAACAGGATCGATGAGAAAAAGAGTGAGGCCTTCTTCGGTCTGTCGTATTACAGCGCCGTTTTGAAAACTTTCTGAATCAGAATGATTGGCAGCCGAGCTAGTGAAGCTCAATCTAAAGCCTCCACTCTCTGTAGTGAGACGCACGCGAAGACCTAGTTTTTGCGGTGAAATTCGAATCGCTTTACCTTCATAAAAAAGGTGAGGGCAGCTACGCAAGCTCGGTAAAAGCCGAGCAAGAGTGGCGCGGGGCAGAGGTGTTCCGGGTGATTGATCATACAGAATTTGGTCGATCGTAAAATCATCTTGAGTGGCAGGGACTGAAGGGGCAGCGATTCTGCCGCTCGAAATCCCTCCCGTAAAACGGATCAATGATTGGGTGAGGGGTTCACGGTTTTCGCCGCGAACAATCCAGCGCTCGAGAGCAAGTAGATTTTCTTTACGAACAAAACAATAGTGCAGTTCAGGGAGCTGGGACTGAGGTCGAGACTTATTCTCTGTATGAGTCTCTGCATCGGCTTCAGTATTGGGCTTTTGATATGAAGACGTGCTGGCAAGAGTTCCATTTTTTAAGGCAACTACGGCAGCAATAATATGGATGCATGGATCATTGCGGTCCCCACAGTCGCAGTACCAGTCTTCGTCTTCTGGCCACAGATTAACCTTAGGGCTGACCGGCTTATGGCCAATGCGTACTCGAAGGGTAATCTCACTACCGTCCGGGCTACGTGAATCTTGGATGACCGCATTTTCTCGCGATAGGGCAACCCCTTTTGACCAAACACCAGGAAGAGCGGCTTTTTGAATAGCAGAATAAAGAGAATCCAACATGTAATCCTAGAGGTAGCTTAAAGTTTCTGCCGAGAAAAGACCCTTAAGGGTACATTCTATTAATTTCGTCGGCGAGTTTTTTTAAGTTCAGGCTTCTTCCATTTTGAATGAATGGCTCAATTTCGGACAGTGAAGTAGTGCTCCTTAGAACGATCTCCTCAATCTCATTGGCTTGAACAGGCCCTCCGCCTCTACGATCGCGGATTAATCCATAAGCCAAAGCAACGGCCCCTGAAATCAGAGGGGCTGCCATAGAGGTCCCCTTTTTGTAACCATAATGGTTTTTTGCGAGGGTAGAGAAAAGACCGGAGCGGAGAGCTTGATCATCACAGCCGGGAGCTGCAATTTTGACACTTTCTGCTCCGAAATTAGAAAAGTCACAAAGAGCATTTTTTTGCGTATTTTGAGCTCCTACAGAGATTAAGCCAGGGTAGTCTGGTGCATAGGACGCGGGAAAGAAAAATTCTTCATCAATATTTTGATGAAGATTGCCAGCTGATGAAATAACGAGACATCCTTGGTTCAGGGCATAGGCAATGGTCGCAGCTGTGGTTTCAGACCGGCCCGCAGCTCCCATGCTGATATTAATCACGTGAGCGCCATGATCCGCCGCAAATCGAATTGCGGTATCGATATCAAAGGTTTCGGCAGCCCAGTTTTTTCCAAAAATATTGAGAGCCATGATGCGGACTCTTTCGCCCATCACGCCGGCTCCTCCTTCACCATTTGAGAGAATGGCTGCGGCAAGCCCGGCAACATGAGTTCCGTGATCATTGAGTGTTTCATGGCTAGGGTCGCCAATCTGACTCACAAAATTATAGCCGTAGATATCATCCACATAACCGTCTTTATCGTCATCAACATCAGGTTTTCCGTGAAGTTCTTTTTCATTCACCCAAAGGTTGTCCTTGAGATCAGTGTGGTTCAAATCAATGCCCGTATCAATCACAGCAATGATCACATCATTTTTGATCCCGTTTGCTGGATCAAAAAAAGTCCGATAGCTTTCTTTAGCTTGAATCAGGTTGAGATGAGTTTGCTTCTCGAGGAGTGGGTCTTGACTTTGGGTTGCCTCAGGTTTCGAATCAGTGGGAATCTCCTCGGTTGTGACTAAGAGATTATGAGAGATTCCAATGATACAAGGGTCCTCGTTGGCTATTTTTTCTAATTCAGAGAGCGACATTGTGTGATCGAGGACAATTTTGTGAGTTTTTTCTGAGTTAGGTAAGTAGATTTGAAAAGAATTATTCATGCGTGAGTTGACGCAATCTTCATTCTTGAGGACGGCTAAACTTGTTCCTGCAGGAAATTCTGTACCAGCAAGGTGTACTTTTTTTTGAGAAAGCTCAAATGGAGACTTGTAGTGGTGCGTCAATGAAGTGGGTTTTCCGCAACCCACTAAGAAAAAAAAAGACGCAATGCTTCTTAAGAAGAAATTGGGAGTATGTCTCAATCTTTTAAGCATATCGTGCCTCATCATTTCCAATATAAAAGATCAAGCAAATTTTGCTCCAGGGTGTAATGCCCGAGTGTAATAGGAGATTAGCTTAGAATGACCGTCGCCCCTCTTTTTCGATGAGTCGATTTATCTTTCTCAAGCGACAAATAGTCCTCATTTATATAAAGCAAAGTTTGACCATTCTATTCTTATCTAATTCTATAAGAATTAAAAATTTCATGAATTCTCCTGAATTAACGAGAATTTTACAACAATATCGTAATTTCATTTCATTTCATTTTATGGCATGGAAAATGTTATGTGTAGTAAGTGTAAGTGCCCAAAAGCGATTAGTGAGGCGGAGACAGTGGGGCTGACAAATGCAGTTTCTTTTAAGGAAATTTATATGAAAAAGCTATTGGTTTTGGGTATCAGCGTTCTGTGTCTCACCATGAATAAAGCGGCATCGGCAGAAGGATTTATTCCCAGTGTTGTTGAAGCGGGTTTTCACACAGGGTATATTCCAAATGGTTTTGATACCAATGATTCTATTCAGCTTGTGGGTGAAGGAGTTTTTCGTGATTCTTGTTATCGAGCTGCTTCAGTAAGAGTCGATGTCGATCATGAAAATAAGAAGATTACTTTGAAACCTACCGCATATTTATACGACGGTTATTGTCTGCAAGTGATGATTCCTTATGATCAAACTCTGGACGTGGGTTTCTTAAAAGCAGGGAAGTACGAGGTAGTACAAAAGAGCATGGGAGCGGAAACTTATCTTGGAGACGTCAAGGTTCGAGTGGCAACCAATGCTTTGCCCGATGATTACTTGTATGCACCTATTCATCAGGCCTATTTCGAAAGTAAGCAGCTGGGTAAAGCAACTGTCAAGCTTGCGGGTGAGTTTACTAATAGCTGCATGAAACTTGCTGATGTGATGGTATCGATTCAGCCAAAGGTGATTGTTGTGCAGCCGATCACTCAACTCGAAGAGCAAGGCAACTGTGAACAAGGTAAGTTCGCTTTTGAAAGGGAGGTGGAAATTCCAAACTTAAAAGTAGGACGGTATCTATTACACGTAAGATCTTTGAATGGAAAGGCAATTAATACATTAGTTGATGCTCGATAAGTGCATCTTCTCATCAATAAAAATAAAAAAACGGCTCTGGAGAAATCTGGAGCCGTTTTTTTTCTCTTATTTCTGAGGCGGAATCTCGGGTTGTGAAAACCAGCAGTCGGGGCGAGCACCTTTGCCTGACGCGCAGACAAATTGCTCCCGTGGGAGATTTTCGTTTTCGCAGATGATCCCAGATAGAAAAGTACGGAGTCTGCAGCGGAGATCTGGATATTCTCGACGCTGATTTAATGTTCGTGTTGAAGGCTGGGTGTCTTGATAGGAGTCAAATAGGATAGTAGAACTCGCTTGATCTTGATTTGAGAGGTGATCGAGATAGTTCACTAAGTCCAAGGCTGCTGTAGCAATCGCGATGCATTTGGATTGATTTGCACAGAAATTTGCGATGGCCTCAGATTGAGGCGAATCGAAGCTCCATTCATCCTTCGAACTATGGTCAAATGAAGTGTGATCAAAATATTTTTTTAAACAATAAGTTGAAAAATAATCAGCCTGTCCTTCGGCGGAGAGTTCAAGACGATTGAGTGTAGAGTCTACAGAAGTCGGGTCAATTTGAAGATACGGGAATCCACCTAGATAATGACCTACTTCGTGACAAAGACCTAATCGAAAGGCTCCCAGTGAGTTTGAGCGAAAATCATAACCTGAAACACGAACGACCTTTCCAGACAGCGTCATTGCATCGGCCGAAAATCTCGGACGATTACTTTCCCAGTCCTTGCTGAAGTGAATTTTTACTCCGAATGTTTCTTGAACAAATTGATCGAAACGTTGAACTTCTTGGTTAAAAGAAGTTTGTAAAGAAATCTCTTCGTTAGATAAAGAATTAGGCAATGATTCCAAAGTATTAGAAAAGCCGGTAAAAATAGGTAGGATCGTTAGCGTCCATAAAGCCCATCTAAGGTAATTCCATGAGGTCTTCATCTAATAGTTCTTTTATCAAGACTTAGGCCAAGTCGAGATTATGGTTTTAAACAAGTTTTTGGCTGTTTTTTTTTAATTAAAATCAGTCGACTGTCTAACTTTTTTACAGAAGTAAGTATCTCTCCTAAATATGCATGCGCGAGATCTCATTCTTACATATGAGTTTCCAAATTAATTTTTTTTAAATAATCTAATTAAAAGGAGATTCAGAATGACCTTGATTAGAACATCTGTCTCGGTACAGATTGCTTTAGTAATGGTTTTGTTGGGAAGTTTTTTTACAGGATGCGCACATCATCCCGATGTTCGTCCGGGCGCAGATGGAGTTCACCGCGTTGTTGTTCGAGCTATGAGTAAAGAAGATGCTGAACGCGATGCTATTAGTCAGGCCGAAAGTTATTGTAGCCAGACCAAGCGGTCGGTAGCTTTTGTCGAAGAAAAGACAAATTATACTGGAAATATGGACGAATCCACGCGTGATACAGTGCGTAAGGCCTCCAAGGCTGCGATGGTTTTAGGGGGCGCAGGCGTTTTGGTCGGTCCAGAAGGTGTTCGTGAGGGGGGAGGAGTGTTAGGAACTGCGGGAACAGTCGGCACTATTATGACCGGTGGTAAAGATTATCTCGCAGATATGAGATTTAAGTGTCAGTAATTTAATGATCATTTTTCGAATCCGAGAATGATGTCTCTCTAGGAGCTGTTCTCTCAAGATTACTGTCGATTGATCCGATAGTATATTGAAAGGAATCGCAGCATGAGTTTTCGAAGGCTTCATCTCGGATTCGGCTTTCTTAGAATCCGACCGCAAACACAAATAATTTTGCACATTCTCTGCTTGATTGGCCTCCTTTTGTCGCCGAGCATGAGTTTGAGTTCTTCGGCACATCGTGATGAAAGTATTCATTGTCAGGTTTCGCCTGATCAAAAAATCTTAGCGGATCAATCGACATTTCACATTTTGCTCAAATCTGCAGATCAGCTCAAAGAATATCTCACGCGTCATTATAAAGACGATACTCCAGACTCGTATGTGCCATTAGTTCATGCAGCAGCAAATGTATTTGAACTTCCTGAGCAGTTTCTTACGTGCTTGTTTTTTAAAGAGTCTGTTTTTAATCCTAAGGCTAAGAGCGGTGCCGGAGCTAAAGGGATCGCTCAGTTGACTCCTTTGGCTGCAAAAGAAATTAATCGACAGGTGGCAACTCAAAGTGGTCTTAAACCTCCTTATCTAGATTTATGGAAAGAATACTTTGATGCAATTAGCGTAAGTATCAAGAGCTGTCCTGTTCCTAATGGTTTTAGTCTTAAAAATTTAAGTGATCCTATCGCATCTATTGGCGGAGGTGCCCTGCTAGCTCGAATTTATTTTGATCGGTTAAAATCAGAAAGACCAAATATCAAAAAATCCGATCTCTACGTCTTTCTTGCAGCGGCATATGACATGGGGCTTTATGGATTTGAGCACACCTGTGGCCCGAGTGTATCTCTTGAGGATTGTAAGCATAAAATTAATCCCGAGACTTATTCGCAAATGGTTGCAGTCCAAAATTGTATCGAGCCGAATAATTGGGAGAGCATGACAGTACCGACATCGGATGCTCCGTCGGTCAAAGCTAGATCAAGCAAGTCTAAAAAAAATGAGAAACCTTCTAAGTCATCTCATGAGTTAAGAAAAAAACACCGTTAATGATTGATTTCCCCGTAGAAATCCAGGAACAATAATCTCTAGGCATAAACTGGGATTGAGTTTCAACGGGGGAAATGCATGAAGCAACAGCAGATTTTTGCCACTTTTTTTGCTTTTATTTGTGGAAGCATGGCTTGGGGGCAGGGAGTGGGTTCGCCTGTTCATTTGAGTTATCATTGGCACATGCATCAACCGATCTATTGGCCTGAAAAACTGGCTGGTGCAGAGCGCGTTCAATTTGCTGCTGAGTCTTATGATTTGAAGGCAAAACAAGCCAGTTTCTATCCAAGAAGCCCTGTTCAACATCCTGAAAATAATTTAGCTTCTGGAGATATTGGATCGTACGATCCTATTTTTAGCAATGCTGACCGAGTTCAAGCTTATCAATTGGGCGGTAAGGATTCGATATCGACTCTTTTTAGGTTTGAAGACGCGGGTGCTTCTATTTCGTACTCAGGTTCGTTGATGGACAATGTATGGAGTTGGGGAAAAGATGATCGAATAGGTTATAGCCCAAGGTGGAACGAAGGTTACTCTGAAGCAAGACGTTGGCAAACACGGGGTGGCTTCCCTCGCGCGGATATGGTCGGATTTACTTATCATCATTCGCTTTCGCCTCTATTGCCTAAGAGTGTTTTAACAAAAGAAATCCGTCTTTTTAAAGAGGCCTGGGCAAAAAGTTGGGGTGGTCGTCGTGATTTTTCGGATCATAGTAAGGGTTTTTTTCCGCCCGAACTCGCGTTTTCGGAGACGCTCATCCCGGTTTTAGTGTCTGAAGGATATGAATGGAGTTTCATTGCTAATGGACATTTGGCAAGGAGTTGTTCAAATTATTTAGAAAAGAATATCGCTCCGATGCATTCGACTTCGACTTGGAACACAAACCCTCCTAATCGAGCCGATCAACTGAACTCTGCAGTGCCAGCAGAGCAGTGGTGGTCAGGATCCATTGATGGGAGAGGTGCAAAGGTGCCTGCTCCATTTGCTTATCAACCTCACTGGGCGAGGTATATTGATCCTGAGACAAGCAAAGAGTCTAGAATGATGGTGGTCCCTGCTGATGAAGTATTGGGGTACGTCAATGGTTATTCGATGATGGGAACTGAAACCATTGATCGAAAAATTGGACCCTTCAGTGATTCACGTCATCCGAGTTTGGTGGTGATGGCTCACGATGGAGACAATGCATTTGGAGGAGGCTATAGTTATTATCACGAGTCGGTTCCTAGGCTTGCAAGTGAAGCTGAGCAAAGAGGCTATCACATGACAACTATCCAGCAATTTCTTCGCGACTTTCCAGTTCCTCAGTCCGATGTTGTGCATGTTGAGGATGGAGGTTGGGTCAATCCTGAAGGGGATTGGGGTGATCCGCAATTTGTAAAATGGTTGTATCCCCCTGCGCGTTCGCCGCGTGATCCAAAATACAATGATAAAGATCCTAGGACCTTCATTGATATTGAAAATGGTTTTTCGAGTTCGTGGAGGAGCTGGGCTGTCATTACAGCAGGTGCGAATGTTTGTGAAACCGCTGAGCAAATGGCTGGTTCAGCCGATCATCGAGTCGATCGTGCGTGGCATTTTTATCTATCTGGATTAGATAGTGGTTTTATGTATTATGGTGATTCTCTTGATGACGAGGTCAAACAATCTTTGGCAGTCAATCGATCGCTTTTTTATGCGCGCGAAGTATTTGCAAGGCGAGATTTAGATCTGACCCCTCCAACTGTTTTTAAGCCTCAGCGGTGGCCTTATAATCCAGGTGGAATCGGTTGGGGTGTGACGACGCATTACCAAGATGTAGGTACCCAAGGTAGGCCGTCGTATGATCCCGATTTTTATGTCTGGAGCTTAGTTTATGACGTGTCAGGCGTGAAATCAGCCATAGTGAAGGTGCGTACTTCGTCTACATCAAATGATCGTTTCACTTACCGAGGAGGGCCGGATGTAGGAGCGTGGGTTTCCTATCCGATGAATCATCGCATGATCGATACGCAGTTTACTGGCGATCCTGCTAATTCTAGATTAAATTATTTTATTCGTCCTGAAGTGATTGCGGACCATTATTGGGCGAAAGTTTCAGGTTATCATGACGTGTTTCTCGACTATTATGTCGAAGCAACAGATGATCACGGAAATGTTTCTAAATCAGATATTTCTCATGTCTGGGTGGGGCATTAAAAAAATTATAAATGTCCCTCAGAACTGGAATTGTTTCGAGAGGATGCCGTGAGTCGAAGTGCTTCGAGATAGCGATCTTCAAAAGAAATGAGCGGGTCTTTACCTCCATTTCGTCGAATATAAGGAGCAGCTATTTTGCGTAGGAGATTTGTGTCTACGGAACCTTCGATGACCGCATGATGGATACGTTTTCCAAGTGATTGGCCAATAAATCTTGCCCCTAAAAGAATTCCAGGATTGAGTCTTTTTTCTGCAAGAAACGCTTCAAGGATTCTGAGATGTGCACAAGGTTGTTTTTGGGAAGTATCAGAAGTAGACTTCCAAGGTCTGCGATTTTCTAAAAAAGCAAGGGCAAGCAGACGAGATTCTTTTTCAAAAGGATGAAGTTCAGGATTTCCGTCTTCGATGACTTTGAGTCGATTGCGATGGTCTTCTGGAAATGAACATTTGCGTCGCGGATTGATGATGAGGCTTCCAAAAAAGCCAAAGGCTGCTTCTAAGACGAGGCGAAAAAAATCTTCGTGAGTTCTCATGGCAATCGAATCAGTGCGAGTGGCGCGGCGGAAAAGTCGAACAGTTGCTAGTTCTGCAGTGCTATTGTGTGAGGGGCTACCAAGGTAAGCGACATCTGCTCCTGGGATAAGGATTCTGTGATTATTTCGCACGAGAAATTTGACTGTTGCATGTTCTGCCCGACTCAATGAACTTGTTGCTAAGGTTGAATCCACTAAATCAGCGTCTTCAATTGTGATGACATCCATGGTTTCATAAGACGGCGGAGGAATTGCGATAAATTCGGCAATCGTATCACTATAATTGCGCATTAAAGCAACGTAGTCGGCATCACTTTCTACAAAACCATCGTCGTCATTTTCAATCGAGAAATTTGAATCCGGCGCTCCTTCGGCCCAGCTGATGAGTGATTGAAGTTTTGTCCATGGCGTTCCAGAGAAAATGCAGTAGGCGTTTTTTTTGAGTCGAAAGATATCTGCGTGAAAATCACGATTGCTTCTAGCTAAGTTCCAATAAAGGCCATCGTGATTTTGATGGAGCACGAGCGATTGAAGCGGAGTTTTTAAGAATTTCTTTGATACTTCGGTGAGCTGTTTCGGAAGGTGAGAGGTCGCTACATGAAGTTCACCATAGAGAACAATCATTTTTAATCGCGTGTGGCGAGTGAGCGAAGAAGTATTTGTCAGTTTTTGAGTTTGAGTTGGAGCAAAAAGATCAGTGATGATTCCTGCAGTCCATTGATCTCTGTGATGCAATTCCGAAACATCTCTGAATAAACCACTTTCTTCCTGATGTTCTGGTTGCATTCGGACGAATTCACGAGGTTTATTGAGAGCGATCAATCGAATTTGATGTTCTCGGGCCCAGTTAAAAATCGGGGCGTAGTTTTCCCATGGGAATCCCCACGTTTCACGATAGTGAATGAGTTGATGAAATTTTTCGAGTGAGATTTTACCTTCTTGAAAATCATCGAGAACATTTTGGAATTTGCTCGAAATCATTTCAATCCCAATGAGCCATTGCTCACCAGGCTGAACCACTCTTCGGAGAACTCGAATTGCCGTACGTTGTGACTGTCGAAATGCATGAAAGTCTGAAATAAAAGTCACGTCAGTAGCGCGGATCGCCTCGATCAAGGTTTCTTTACTGACTTGATTTACCGAGCCTCTTGAAAGTTGTGCAAAGTCTCGTTGAAAAGTACGTTCGTAGCGACGAATGGGTTCAGGTGTGTCGCCGAGCAAACTATCTGCTTCCGCCTTTAAAAGGTGGAAGATTCTTTTTTGGAGTCGTAAAAGTCGTTCTCTGTCAGAAGCTCTCTCACGTTTGCTCATGGATGATGTGGGGGGTGGATCAGTTGCCACCGATGTTCACAGCGTTTTCCTTCGTTTAAATTTCCAAGTTTTGTTTCGATACTGATTCGAGGATTCAATTCGTAGATATAGCCCCTGAGCCATTGAGAATGAATTCGACAAAGGGTATCGGCTACAGGTTGAATTTGGAATTGCTTTTTTTGATGAGGGCAGCAGCGCAGTTCAAGTTGAACTTCATCAGAGATAGCGCGTTTGATGAGAACTCCTGATTGGCCCGTCGGAAAAAAAGGGCTTTCAAAGCACATTCGAAAAAGAGCTCTCAAATCATTACGTGCGTGGTCGGTCAGAGATTTTGTTGCCTCCTCAGCCATGCGTCGACCTAGTCGCCAAGTTGCTTGTTCGAGAGTGTTTTCAAGTGTTGCCCGCCAGAGATTTCGTTCATCATTTTTTTGATGATCCAAAGGAGTTTTTTTAATCAGAGCGTGAAGCGTAGAGGCTTGAACTTTCCAGACGTGATGATCCAGTCGGCTCAGAATTTCTTCGGCGGAGGTGTCATCGAGAAAATCAGTGAGTGACCATCCTAATAGAGATTGGAGTGATTGAGGATGGGTCATCGTCGGACTACTCAGGATTCCTTCAAATGGATGTGCTAGGGGACTCATCTTGAGTACTTGAAACCATTCAAGTGTGATTTCATTGAGTAACGCAAGTTGAGTGAAACGTCGCTCTTGTTCGTAAAAGGTTTGCCGTTGATGCCAAGCAGAACCCAGCATCGAACTAGCAACTGCGTCATCCTGAGGAAACTGGCGGGACATCATCTTTCTAGCTTAACCTAAGCTTAAGATTTGAAAAAGCTTCAAAAAAGAACGCAGGACGAAACCAGTTCGTTCATCTCTCGGATTCGTTGAGATTGCTCGCCATGAATTCTCAGTAATTCTGAGGCAGTTTCATCTGCTACTTCGATTCGCCGAGGGAGTCGTAGGTAAGTGACTAATTCACTCCAGGTTGGGCTAGAAAGACCTTCCAGTTGATCCCAAATAATATCGAGGAGCATGGGGCTCTCGCTCGTTACACAAAGGTGAAATCCTGCTTCTGTAGTAAAAAGGATACCGGGAGAAGGAGCTTTCATCCGTTCAAATCGGCTGATCGCTAAATGAAGCGGCAGATTTCCTAGAATGCGAATCTTGGGATGGAGAGGAACAGTGACGCATTCGCTCTGAGGAATCATTTTAAGGAGCTCTCCCCAGCGGATATTCCCATCAGGCGTAATTAAAGAAAGAAATGATCCGTGGCCGATTCGGAGCTTTTCGATTTCTTGTGAAGCTTGTGTAAAAATTGCAGCCTGCGCCTGAAGACTCAAAGAGTCAGCTTTGACTCGTGCTTGACTAGGTTTTTCGAATAAAGCAGAGACCAGGTGCATTTCTTCGTTTTCTTGAATTGACGATGAAAAAGGGGTCTCAGATCCAAAATCATATCCTAATTGAGTCAAAAGCGATTTTGAAACCGGGATGCATTTGACTAGCTGTTCACTGAGAATCCAGCGATCTCCCTTGCGTTCGGCGTGGTAATCTAACCATGTTTGAACTGTTCGCGATTCTAAAAATAGCGCTAAAGGCGCAAGCCATTTCTCATCCGGAACTCGCATTAAAAAGCTTGGACCGTGATTGTTGGTCATGAGGTGATCTTGAGATGGACATTCGTAAACAGGAACTGCACGTAACTTTCGTCCGTCCGTATTTTGTTCAGAATAAATCCAAATCCCTTTCAAATCCTTAAATCCTTCAAGCCACTGGTGAAGTGATTTTGCATTTTCTTTAGAAGAAGAACAGTCACCGAGTGGACGGATTGTCGCTACTCCGGCGAGCGGAACTGAGTTTTCGCGGATTTTCTCTAAGTGGCGTAGAGTTGCTTGGCAAGCTCGATCCGGCCATATTTCTGACCACTCTCGTTGAGGAGTTGGACTTTTTTGTAAATGAAGCTTCCATTGGCCCCGTGATTCGGATCCCTCAGACGAGGCATGAAATGCAGTAAAGGCCTCTTCGAGCATAAAAGGGATTTCAACGTGACTACGAATTTGTCCTTGAGCAGTGATTCGAGTGGGACGATGAGTTAGACGTGATTCAACCCCTGTTTCACGAATCAATAAATAAAGGTAACGAGGAAAAGCGGGTTTAGTAGTTGGGAGAGAGTGCTCCAATTGCGAAAAATCCCATTCGCAAGAAAGCTTTGCTTTTTCGAGTATAAAGTTCAGCATTTCTTTTCCGTCTGCTTCGGTGAGTGGTTCTTCACGTGCCCACCAAAGGAGTCCGCCAGGACGAAGTTTACTCAAAGCAACACAAGCTTGTAGGTCTCCGAGCGTGGTTCCTACAGAGCGAAGTTTTTTGAAAAATCGGAGACCTTCTAAAAGTTCTCTGAGTCGGTGAGCTTCAGCATTTTTTGCAGAAAGCTTGATCGAACGTTCTTCTAAAATAAATGCGACATCGCAGGCTTCCATTTCGGCAATTTTCGAAATGAGCGAAGGCTTTGGATTAGAATAACCTGTTCCTAAGCTGAGTTGATCTGAAGCATGTGTATCTAAACCCGTTCCCATGCTCCATAGAGGTGGAGTCGTT
>Ga0172367_10000630_pt1 | contig 53982 bp, 65 predicted proteins | sample Lak10m_FD_114542 | JGI IMG/M metagenome (GOLD analysis project Ga0172367, IMG submission 114542) | Freshwater microbial communities from Kabuno Bay, South-Kivu, Congo - kab_022012_10m | ecosystem: Environmental > Aquatic > Freshwater > Lake | place: Democratic Republic of the Congo: South-Kivu... | reverse complement strand
CCGTAAAACGGAAACCTTCTCTTCTGGGGTGTAGTTGTGACGTTTCTTTCGCATGGACTTTCCTCCGTTCGTGATGGTTTATCACAAACGAACCGAAAGTCCTATTCTCGCTGAGCCAAAACACCCTTTTTCCAATAGTGAAATAGAACCGATTTCGTAGAGTTCGTTTGACATTGCGACTGCCTGCCGTGGTGTAATGTTTTTCACATCATACTTCGAAGCAATTTCAGCTAACTTTGACTCGTAAACATCCTTTGAAAATTGTGTAGCTGTCGTGTCAATATCCGATTGTATCCCAGTACGGTTTGCAATACCTTTTGCTGCTGCCGAACTGATTATTGATTTTAATGCTGCAACGTCCATGATTGCCCCCCCAAACTGAATGTAATATTGCTTGATATTTTAATTCCAAACTACTCATAGTTCCTTTGTTTTGGTTCAACGTGGTAAGGCACACCGGCTCTGCGGGGGCTTTTTCCCGCTGACCGGTGCTGCCGTTGGTTGAATATTTCTCATTCGTAATTTACTAACTTGACAAGGTGTATGTTGTGCGCATAATATGACACTTGGGAGGTGCGCTATGCAAAAATCTAGAATCAATCTTACTCTTGACGCGGACTTAATTGACTTTATCAAGGAATATGCTGAAACCCAGCGAACAACAGTTTCTGAAGTTTTTACCCAATTTGCATTAAAATTGAAGCGGGTTAAAGAGAATGACCCGACTGAAACAATTCTGGCAGACCCTGATTTTTCTGATTCGCTTTTAAGCACAATTGAGCGAGTTAAAGCTGGTACGGTCAGCTGGCTCAGTTATGATGAGGTCTTTAAATGAATCTTGTATTCAGTGACGAGTTTGCTGCGTCTCTAAAAAAGCACAGTGCAATCAAAGACGCTGTCCGAAAAAAAGTGAATATGATCTGCGAAAGCCCTGTGACTCTAGGTGAACCGCTCAAAGGAAACTTTCGTGGTTTCTACAGTTGCCCCGTCAAACGCAATTTCCTGATTATTTTCCTTTACTGCGCAACTTGCCGAAAGAAGGGAGACGATGCCATTGTCCTATGTGCAGATTGCCCTGACTGTCTTGACGACACCATCAAGTTTATTGCCCTTGGTCCACACGATAAAGCTTATTGGGGGTGAACTTGAATCGCCGCTTGTCTTTAACTCTGTTTACCAATTTTCTTTCTTTGCTGGACTACCGCTCTTAACCATATCAAGCTTGAGATTATCAATCAGCAATCCTAATTTATCGGCAGAATAAGTTTTAATATATTCAAAGGCACCATCCGTCAGTTTACCAAACCATACACTGCTGCCATCAGCCTCGGATTTATAAAGGGATCCCGCACTTACGATACGAGTAAATGATGTTTCATGCTTAGCATCCGCAACTTCAAATTTATAGCGACCATCTTTGAGGTATAGACCAATGCAAGTGTTCGGTTTCATACTTCAACCAACGGTTCGTCAGAACAGCGGGTTCACCGCTATTTCTGTCTGGTGGGACATTTTATCTCTCTCAATAAATTTGCCGGTTGACTTTATACGTCATTGCCGTATATTTGACTCATGGTTACTTTTGTCGAATCGCCACTGTTCACGAAACAGGTTCATGATTACCTGACAGATACCGAATACGGAGTCTTTCAGGAATATCTTGCCGCCAATCCCGATATGGGCGATGTGGTGCGTGGTTCCGGCGGTGTTCGCAAGGTTCGCTGGAGCCGTCGGGGAACTGGCAAAAGCGGCGGAGTCAGGGTTCTCTATTTTGCCCGGACGGAGGTCGGGCAAATCTGGTTACTTCTTATTTATGCCAAGAGCGCTGTTGACAGTATTCCCGGTCATATTCTCAAAGCCCTCAAAGAGGAGATGGAACATGCCACTAAATGAAAAAGAACTGCTCGAACGTGATGCAAAGCGCAACATCGGTGAGGAACTGCTCCAATCCGTACGGGATATCAAAGCTGGCAAAGTCGGTCGCGTGACTAAAGTAGAAGTTTCCCCTCTGACGGCATCCCGTCTCAGGATAGGCCTCTCTCAGAGTGAGTTTGCCAAATTGCTCGGTGTGTCGCTCCGCACCCTCCAGGAGTGGGAGCAGGGGCGACGTGCCCCGTCGGGTGCAGCGAAATCTCTCATCACTATTGCTATAAAAAAACCTGATGTTTTGAAAGAGTTGCTCGCCGCTTGAATCTCCAATATGGAGATCGCCCCTCTGACCACTTGCAATTATTGCTTATTGTAGGTTGCTACGCCTGGTGGTGTGGTGCTGTTGTCAGTTAGGATCAACACTCCATTATTTAACGTAAAGGTACATGTACGTGTATATGGGACGCCGCTCCATGAACCGCCATTGATATAAACATTAGTCATATTAATCGTATTACCGACAATTTCAAATTGACCATTTCTGAACCGGCTTGCGGTACCTAATCCACATTTAGAGTTAAACGGATCCCAGCACCAATCTGCTGGATTTGGTGAAACGTAAGACAATGGGGTTTCGTCTGCCCTGAACAACCCGTTACTGAAGGTGACCTTTTGCAGCAGGAGTAGATTGTCCATGGTACTTTCATTTTCTGTACTGCTATGAGTCCAAGTTCCGTCAATAACGGATGTCTTCGCTATAGATGAATTGTCTGTCGCTGACGTGGTGCTAGATCCGCCGCCTCCACCGCCACAACCCGACAAGCCAAATGCCGCTGCAACCAAAACCCCAAATCCCAACTTGATTAATTTCCTCATCATCTTAAGCCTCCATTGTTAGCGACTCTGAGCCACACCGTCTGACAGAAATAAGGAGTCTTTCTCTTTCTGTCCAACGCCATAAGCCTGACCGGCCGGTTTTTGGGCCGGTCTTGGCGCTTGTTGAATATTCGCTTTCCGTCTTGTGGTTAAAAATTACAATCTTTTCTCCCAACATCAATACTTGCGATATTACTGCCGTCGAAGCCTTTGTAGACATAACGGAAGATGACGTTGTCTTGAAATTGCTTTTTCACGTCTTGGTTGTTACATAATTCGCCAAGAAGAATGTTTTTCATGTAAGCGTAAAATTCATTCAGTTTTAAGTCTGCGGCAGTCTGATGAGTTAAGGTTGCATTATAAATGATAAGCAATCCAGGACCGGCTGTTACATAGTCCATTCTCATGCCAGAATTGGGATTGGGGGCCCTGTCCAAATTTTTGTTCAAACCTTCAACCATTTTTATTAAATCACGTTCCGTTGTCTTTTGCGCATGGGATGTTGTCGCCGTGAAAGACAGATAAAAAGTGGAAAGTAATATTAAAATCCGTACCGCTTTGTTCATGCAAACCTCCATACAACGGCTCATCTGATACATTTGCATCAGGCTCTTTTAACTCAGGAATTAAAGGTCATGTACGGCGTTTTTGCTTCTTGCGGATGACTGATAGCTGATTATGACTTTGGAAATATTTGCGTTCGGGAGGTCTATTAGTTGGAGGTTAATTGATGTGTGCTTCATTTTCCAGGATGCGGAGGCATTTCCTTTTTTGTATGTTGGAGCACCATATTTTTCCGTGAGGAGCTTCTCGACAGAGGTGAAAGTGAAGGCGTTAGTGCTGGAATCATTCTCAAAACTATTTAGGTTGACTTGTTCAAGCTTCTGCCCTGATTCATCGAAGAGGAATATTGCACTGAATTTTGTAATTCCGATCTGTATTTCTTTGATTGTGACAATTCCTACAAGATTTTCGTACTTTTCTGTTTGTTTAAGTTTTTCAGCTCTCTGTTTCTCTACTTTGATAACTTCATTTGGTGTCATACCCCACACAGCTTTCCCGTAGCCACGTAAGTTATTCGTGTCGTCAGCCGCCTGAGCAGTGGTCGCAACAAATATGCTGAATAAAAGTATTGCTATAGCGCGCTTGAACATGTGTTTCTCCTTTTGGCTCCTAAATATAGCTGAACATGCTGGTTGGCCCACTACTGGCGGAAGCGGCTCGGTGTAAGAACAGCATCAAACCAAGCGTAAACCGCGCCAGAGCTAACGCTGTAGCGAATGGCACCTTCCTCAGGGTAGGTAACTTGATGGACAAGTACCGGATAACGTGACAGGGGGCCGGGTCGATTGTTCAGCCGGGAACGCAGAATGCTTGTTCCTGCCCAACCCGCATAATGACCCGCAAGCGCTCGTAAAACCTCAAGACCCGATTCCTGAGAAATCCGATGAGAGGGGACGTGCTCGTGAAAGGCAAGATCGAATCTTCCCTCGTTATACCGCTGTACTCGAAAGCATTTCTCGCCAGAATGAAGGTCGTCGCAGAGCTGATGCCGGGAGTACAACTCTTCGGATATTTGTGAACTCACAGCACTTACTCCTATTTCAGATAATTGCATTTGGTGTCATTTATTTTCTTTTGTGTTCAACATGTTATTCACCAGTTCACGCGCCCGCGCGCGTGAACTGGTGATCATCCCAAATCGGGATGTTGGCCAAGCAAACGTTGCGATCCGCACACACTCTCCCGCAAGGAGCGGATGAATTACCATTGCAGTTTTCTGGGTGATGCTATGTGACGGGACGCTGGAGCGTCCGGGACTGCATTCCCACGCTGGAGCGTGGGAACGATAAACTGGCTTCATTCACTTAACAATCTCAATCTGAAAAGCTTCCTTGCCAAATTGTAAATATCATCTTTGCCTCCATCGCGACGAATACCAACGGCAACAATAACTACAACAATTTCGTTGCCTCTGATCTGATAAATGATGCGGTAACGTTGGCCAACGGCCCTTATGCTACGGAAGCCTGCCAATTCACCAAGCAATGCCTTGCCCTGTTTTTCCGGGTCTTCTGTCAGACAATCAATCACCGCTCCTATTTTTTCCCGGATGCGCCGGTCGGAAATGTCCGACAAAAGCTTCATTGCAGTTGGTGTAAGCAGAATCTGCCACTTCACAAGCCAAGCTCCTGTTTGGCATCCTGCCAGGAGATGAGTTTACCGGAATCCATTTCTAATATGCTCTGACGTAATTGAGCCATCATTTCTTTATCTCCCATAATTTCAAGTGTCTCCGAAACCACTTCGTACAATTCCCACGGCAACACTGCCAATACCGGCTTGCCACGGCGAGTGATTTCCAGAACATCAAGCTGACCATTGTGGTAAAGAGTTTCCGGTAGGGACGTAAGCTGCTTTCGTGCTTCCATAATTGACAATGTGTGTGGCATGACAACCTCCTTATCTGTACTTATAAAAGTACATTTAAGCGTTAACATAGTCAAGCGCGGATTGTTTTTCTCGGTTTGTCTTCAACTCGTTATTGACCAGCCTCGCGCGCGTGCGCGTGAACCGGTCAACTACCCAAATGGAACATTTATCCTGCTGTTGAGCAGTACACCTCGGCAGTATCAACCCTGATTGCAGCTTTGCGGTAGTGCCGGACATTGCGGGTAATAAACATCGTACATCCGGCGCTCAACGCGGCAAAATATTGGAGAGCATCTTCAAAATCGGTAAAACCGCCCTCCAGGGCCTGCTCAACAATTGTGTCATCTACCGCAACTACCGTGACCAGCTGCCTGAAGGTGCGAAGCACCTCATGGGCAGCATGTGCGGAAAGCTGTTTCCTCAGAATATAGAACAAATTGGAAAAAGTGAGCGATGAGACGCAGAGAGTTACATTGCCTGTCTCCGCCTTTGAAAAGAGGGTCGCGGCAGCAGCATAGAATGGGTCACGATTCGCAAGCACGTCAAGTACAACGTCAGTATCAACATACAAGAGAGGCTTCATCGGTACTTGTCCGCAAGGTAATCGGCGTACTCGTGCTTATGGCCAGCCGCTTTCCCTGCATCCAGTACGCCAGAAAGTCGCGCTACCAGTGGTGTTGCTGGTGACTTCATATCTTTTGATTCGGTTAACTGCTTTAGATAACCTTCGATCAACTTTGAAAGGCTTTGATGCCGGGACTGGGCAAACTCCTTGGCCTGTTCAATAATGTCACGGTTAAGACTTAAGGTTAGTTTGGTATTCATAAGCCCCCTCTTTATACGTATTATAGTTTTCATTTATACGTATATGGGCAAAATAATTCAACCCGAAATCCTGCCTGGATTGATTTTCAGGTCACTGAGCGGTACGACATCCTCGGAAAATTTTTGCGGTTCGCTGCATCATTGACTCCATAAAATAGAATACTTCTCACGCCACAATCGTAGTCGAAGCCACCAAGCGATGCCCGATGTTGTCAACCATTACCCCAAAGCCTTCAAGAGTACGCACACCCAGCAACGTCATATCACCCTTCTGCGCAAAATCCAGCTCATCGGTCGTTTCATAGCCTTCAGCCTTGATGTGAAGAAGTTATTGTCATGGATTGTTACCGTTTCTGCGGGAGATGTTATTTTTAGGGTTTTATCACCGTCAAGGAACATTCTACTGCAGATTTTCTTTGAGAAACCGGGTAACTGCTTCACGCGCTGCGCTTTGTTCAAAAACATTATGGCCGTTTCCGGGAAACAGTACCTGACGGGCCTTCTTGCGTTCGCCGAACTTGTCACTGCACGATCCTTTGGTTGCATCGTTCTGCCAGTCATCACGATTCCACTCCAATGTTAATACCGGGGTTTCGAGTGGTGCAAATATACCGTCGAAAGCAGGGTTTTTCGTATTGGTGCATCTCCAGCCGGAAATGATTATACCGCTGAAACCTTCAAGTTTTGTTCGGGCGGCGGCAACGCCTCCCTCGCTGTGACCCATGAGAATCACTTTTTTCGTATCGGCCCACGGACTTTTCTTTACCTGGTCATAGGCATATCGAATCTCTTCGAGTCGCATTGCGTGGACTTTTGGAAAAGCCCCGAATTTTTTTGTCTTCGGATCACAGTTTGATTCGCTGCGGCGTGCCATACTGTCTGGCAGTACCGCAATGTATCCGAGTTCCTTGATATATTCGCCCCATGAATAACTCTCACTCGTAAGACCTGTGCAGCCATGTATATAGATTACTACCGGCAATGGTTTTACAACTTTGACTTTGTCAGGCGTAGTCTCGCTATTATTTCCCGGCACGTAGACTCTGGCACTATCCCAGCTCTTTTTTACATCTGATTTATTGTCATCTTCGGCAAAGGCAAGAACTGAAGAAATTACAACCATGACCATGAGTACTATGATTACTGAAGACAAACGCATTATATGTTTCATTGTGCTCTCCTCTTATGTCCTCTAAGTAGCGCCTCCACCGGCGACGACTCAATCACTACATGCTTGGGGTTGGTGACAACTTCATTCTTGAACATATTCATCATTTCATCTGAACACAAAAAAAACCGCCCCGGCCAGACAGCAACCGGCCCAGAGAAAATCCCATTTGAGCGGTACCCCCATGTAAAACACGGCAAAGGGTACAAAAACACACAGCGTGATAACCTCCTGAGTGATTTTGAGTTGCGCCAGCGAAAAACTGCCGGCATAACCGATCCGGTTGGCCGGAACCTGGACCAGATATTCAAAAAATGCGATGCCCCAGGAGACAAACACAGCAATCAGCCAGTGGCGGTTATTAAAATTCCTGAGGTGCGCATACCAGGCAAAGGTCATGAAAATGTTTGATATTACCAGCAGCACTATCGTTCTCATATTGCACCACGCTCTTCATCAAGATCCTGCACCCAGCCGTTTTTCAGGCCTGCATCTTCAAGCGCCGCAACGGCGGCCTCATATTCCTCGTGATTCAGCGGGCGGTTCATCCCCGCTGTTTCCACAGCCTTATGAGCCGGAAAATATTGACTCATCAAGGCGATATGAGTTTCCTGCCCAAGATTTTTAGCGATCCAGGACAGGGTTTTTCTTGAACCGGCCCTTTCACCCGGCAGGACAAGATGCCGAATTATCAGGCCGCGAGTCGCAACATCATCTTCGTTTACCTGTAGATGTCCGACCTGCCTGAGCATCTCAACTACTGCGGCACGATTTATTTCAGTATAACCAGGTGCGGAAGATATCTGAACAGCAGCAGCGTTATCAGAATATTTCATATCCGGAAGGTAGACCGAAACGACCCCATCCAAAAGCTGCAAAGCATCAACTATTTCATAGCCGCTCGTATTCCAGACAATCGGAAGAGTGAATCCGTCGGGTATCGCCAGCCAAAGCGCCGCCAGAATCTGCGGCAGATAATGGGTTGGAGTAACAAAGTTGATGTTATGAACGCCTTGACGCTGCAGCTTGAGCATGCGGCCTGCCAGCTCTCGGGTAGTAATTTCTTCGCCGTTACGAAACTGACTGATGGGGAAGTTTTGGCAGAAAACGCAAGAGAGGGAACATCCCGAGAGGAAGATCGTGCCGGAACCTTTCGTGCCGGAAATCGGCGGTTCTTCACCACGATGAACGTTGGCTGAGGCGATCTTCGGTTTCAACCCGGCTCCGCAGATCCCCCGATGACCGGTGATGCGGTTGACTCCACAATCGTGGGGGCAGAGATCACAGTTTGCCAGCCGTCGATAGGCTTCACGGATACGACTGAGAAGCAGGCCTGATTGATAGAGATCATGGTAGTTCATCCGCTAGCGGGGCATATCCGGATATGCAAGCCGCGCCCGCACCAACCAGGCAGGGTCTGGTTCTGAGACTACATGTTCTTTTTCAAATATCACACGCAAATCAAAAAACAGTTCCGGAAAAAGATTCGAATAAAAATTTTCGTCCCAGCTGAACAGTTCAGACAATCCGTACTTCCCGTTTACCAACCAATAACGCTCAGCGGACTCTTCCATCGGACTAATTATAATGAACTCTTTGACACCATGCCCCTCGTATAACCATTTTTTGTTGCGGCGATCCTTTATGTTGTTCGATGGCGAAAGTACTTCAATAATCAGGTCGGGGGCACCTGTGATATTTTTTTCTGTTATTTTGTCCGGATCACAGACAACAAAGACATCCGGTTCAACGACATTGATATCATCAAGTACGACGTCGAGTGGAGCAACGAACGGCTTACACGGCTTACCGGAAAAAAATCTTTCAAACAGGGCAGCCAGTTTAATCACAATAACCTGATGTTTTACAATCGGAGAAGCGGCCATATCATAAACGACGCCGTCAATAATCTCCACCCGGACACCTTCAGGCAGTTCCTGATACTGCTGATAGGTATACGGTTCAGGATAGAGATGCTTCAGATGTGGCATTGCTACCCCCTCCCCTGCTATGACCTGTTCTTCTCCATCATCTCCACAAAACGCCCGAACAGATACTGGGAGTCATGCGGTCCCGGCGAGGCTTCCGGATGATGCTGGACGGAGAAGATCGGTAAACTGCAGTGACTGATCCCTTCAACTGTTTGATCGTTCAGGTTTTCATGTCCCAGACAGGCAACCTCGCCCAACGAATCAAGATCTACGGCAAAGCCATGATTCTGCGAGGTTATTTCAACCTTACGGGTCTGCATATCCATAACCGGCAGGTTGGAACCATGATTGCCAAACGGGAGCTTGACGGTCTTGCCACCCAACGCCAGACCGAGCAGCTGATGACCGAGACAGATGCCGAAGACAGGCTTCCTGCCAACAAATTTTCTGATTTCCTGCTGCACCTGCAGCAGCGGCTCCGGATCTCCGGGACCGTTGGAGAGGAAGATACCATCCGGGTTCATGGCCAGAACATCCTCCGCCGCACATGACGCGGGAACAACCGTCACATCGCACCCGGCATCCACAAGACATCTTAAGATGTTATATTTGATGCCGAAATCATATGCGACCACTTTGTATTTCAGCGTAGCCGAATCAACCTGCGGATAACCTTCGGCCAGATCCCAGACGCCCTCACTCCAATGATACGGTTTCTCGCAGGAAACACCGGATGCCAGATCAAGCCCGGCCATACAGGGTGCAGCCTGTGCCTTGGCAATCAGGCTGGCATGATCAGAATCAATGGTGGAAATGATGCCGTTCTGGGCACCCTTGTCGCGTAGATGACGTGTCAGGGCGCGAGTGTCGATGCCCTGGATGCCGACCACCCCATTTTCTTTGAGATAAGCGTCGAGACTCATCGTGGCACGCCAGTTAGAATAGAACGGCAGATACTCCTTGACGATAAATCCGGACAAAAACAGCCCGCGACTCTCGATATCTTCAGGGTTGATGCCGGTATTGCCCATCTGCGGATAGGTCATGGTAACCATCTGTCCTTTGTACGATGGATCGGTCAGGACTTCCTGATAGCCAGACATGGCGGTATTAAAAACCACTTCACCGCTGGATTCACCGCTGGCTCCGAATGATTTTCCTTCAAAAATGCGCCCGTCTGCGAGCGCAAGAATTGCTTTCATAAATAACGACTCCTGAGATTTCTATTTTAACGTCTGTGTACAACTTTACCGCCAACAACCGTGACAACTGCAGCGCCCTTCATTGTCCACCCCAGAAACGGCGAATTTTTGGACTTACTGGCCAATTTGTCCGCCTCGACAACCCACTCTACGCTTGGATCAATCAGAGTGATATCTGCGATTGCGCCTGTTGTCAGAGCTCCGCGATTCAGGCTGAGAATTTTAGAAGGTTGACATGACATCGCTGCAACCAGCTGATTCAGCGTCAATACACCATCATCCACCAGTTTCAGCGATAGTGGCAGCGACGTTTCAAGCCCGATAATCCCGTTCAGGGCCACGTTAAATTCGACATCTTTTTCATCCAGATGATGGGGTGCATGATCGGTGGCAATAGCGTCAATTGTACCGTCCCGCAGCCCTTCCTTAATGGCGGCCACGTCATCCGCTTCACGCAGCGGCGGATTCATCTTGGCGTTGGTGTTGTAGCCACGCACAGCGTCATCGGTTAACGTAAAATAGTGCGGTGCGGTTTCACAGGTAACTTTGACGCCGCGCGCCTTTGCCTCCCGGATAATTCGCACCGCCCCCTTGGTGGAGACATGAGCGATATGAATCGGTGATCCGGTATATTCAGCCAGCAGTGTTTCCCGGGCGGTTGCGATATCTTCGGCAACACGCGGAATGCCCTTCAAACCAAGCTCGGTCGAGGTGTACCCTTCGTTCATGGTCCCCTCCCCCACCAGCTCCAACTCCTCGGCATGCGAAATCACCATGATTCCGATCCCGGCGGCGTATTGAAGCGCACGCATCATCAGCTCGCTGTTATTGACCGGTTTACCGTCATCAGAAACTCCGACACAACCTGATTCCATCAGCTCGCCCATCTCGGACATACGCTCGCCGGAAAGCCCGTAGGTAATAGAGCCCACCGGAAAGACATTACAAAAACCTTCCGTTTTGGCCTTATTGATGATGTAACTGGCAATCGCCTTGTTATCGATGGTCGGCTTGGTATTGGGCATGCAGCAGACCGAGGTAAAGCCGCCGACAACGGCCGCTTTCGTACCTGAAATGATATCTTCCTTGTACTCCAGCCCCGGATCACGAAGATGCACGTGCATGTCGATCAACCCCGGCACCACGTATTTTCCGGTTGCGTCAATGATTTCGGCTCCTGACGGTGCCTTCAGCCCTTTTCCGATCTCTTTAACCAGACCATTTTCCACAATGACATCCAGCACATCATCAATGTTCTGGGAAGGGTCAATTACGCGACCGTTTTTTATCAACAGGTTCATAGAGTCACCTCACAAAAAATTTGTACCTAAAAATATAATCTCACCACGGAGCCACTGAGAACAGAGAGAAATCGGGTTTTATTCAGAATCTTACAATATATTTTTATAACCTACTGTCTGCTCTGTGACTCTGTGGTGTGGTTTACAGAAATTTATTCGCCCATCTCGCCGCCGCAGACGTGATACAGCATTGCCATCCTGACCGCCACGCCGTTTTCGACCTGTTTCAGAATCCAGGACTGCTCACCGTCAACGGTACTGGAAGACATCTCCACACCACGATTGATCGGACCGGGATGCATGACAATGGCGTTCGGCTTGGCCAGTTTGATATTGTTCGGATTAAGTCCGAAATATCGCGAATATTCACGTGCATTCGGCATGAGGGTTTTACCCTGGCGCTCCTGCTGAATCCGCAGCATCATGACAACATCAGCATCCTGCAGCGCCTCGTTCATCGAAGAACAGACCGTTACGTTACCCAGTTTTTCAACTCCGGGCGGCAACATGGTGGGAGGACCGGCCAAAAACACTGAAGAGCCCAGCTTGGTCAACCCCTGAATATTGGAGCGGGCTACACGACTGTGGGTAATATCGCCGACAATCGCAACTTTCAGGCCATCCAGACGCCCGTAACGATCCTTCATGGTCAGCATGTCCAAAAGACCCTGCGACGGATGTTCGTGGGCACCGTCTCCGGCATTGATAATCGAACAGTTGACCTTGTTCGCCAGAAAATAGTGCGATCCTGAGACGGAGTGGCGCATGACGATGATATCCGGTTTCATCGCCAAAAGGTTCAGAGCCGTATCAGACAGGGTTTCACCTTTGGTGGCCGAACTTGAAGACGTCGTAATGTTGACCGTATCAGCTGAAAGCCGCTTGCCGGCAATCTCAAAAGAGGTCCTCGTACGGGTGGATGCCTCATAAAACAGGTTAATGATCGTCTTACCACGCAGTGTTGGGACCTTCTTGATGTCACGGTTATTGATCTCCCGCATGCTTTCCGCAGTCGAAATCAACAGCTCGATATCTTCTTTAGACAGATCCCGCAGGGCAATAATGTGTTTGTGCTTGAATTCGGCCATACCGTATCCCCCCCTATTTTTCGAGTACCACTTCGAGCGGCTGATTGGTTTCATCAAAAATAACCTGCACATTTTCCTTCAGACTGGTAGGTACGTTCCGCCCCACAAAATCGGCGCGAATCGGCAACTCCCGGTGACCACGGTCAATCAGCACCGCCAGCTGAATGCAACGCGGCCTCCCGAAATCCATAAGCGCATCCATAGCGGCCCGGATCGTGCGACCGGTATAGAGGACGTCATCGACCAGAATAACTTTTTTCCCCTCCAGTGAGAAAGGAATCTCCGTCTTACCAACCGCTTGATGCGGCAACTGACCGGAGCAATCATCACGATAGAGTGTGATATCAACAGCTCCCACCGGGACTTCTCCCCCCTCGATAACACTGATCTGCTGCGCAATACCGTCAGCCAGAAAAGCACCGCCTGATCGGATACCGATCAGTACAATGTCACTAACACCCTTATTTCGCTCCAGAACTTCATGAGCAATACGCGTCAGGGCACGTTTTATTCCGGCACCATCCATCAGTACGGTCTTATCAGAAGACATGCGATACCTCCCCGTGCAAAAAAAAAGAGTCTCTCCGCGTCAGGCGGCAAGACTCTTGATGTATAAATTTTGTTTATCCATGATGTCACCTTTGCTGGCATCTCGTACCAGATTAAAAGGGGGTATTTATTTCGTTGGCACAGTACCATTCAATACGGAAACAGGTCAAGCACGTTTTAAAGGTATAATCTATAAAATCAAAATCAAGTTGTAATTTATTATGGTTATACGGAAAGCATCTCGACGTTTAATCCCAGATCAGCAACGGGCCCCATTACTTCCAGATGCAGGAATTCTCTGCGGAATATTTCCTGTGAAACCCTCTGGATATCTGCACTGCTGACCACATCGTAGTTGGCAATAACATCCTCGATCGGTTGCTGTTTCTGATGATAAATTTCATTTTTCGCCAGACGGGTCATCAGGTTATCGCTGCTTTCGAGCGACATGAGTGTTTTGCCTTTGAGCTGTTCGCGGGCTGCATCCAGTTCGTCCTGCGGTACTTCTTCAGCAACAAGTCGCACCATTTCGCGCTGTGCTATATCAAGCACCTCGCGACAATGTGCCTTCTCCGTACCGGCATAGACAACCAGCGCCCCCGAATCCGCATGCGACACAATGTATGAGTAGACCGAATATGCCAGCCCTTTCTTTTCACGAACCTCCTGAAACAGGCGCGAGCTCATTCCGCCGCCAAGAATCGTCGTTAACAGAAACAGTGCATAGCGATCCTGATGGTCATAATGGAACGAACGAGTACCAAGGCAGACCAGAGTCTGTTCCATCTCACGCTCAATCAGATTCAGCTTGGTGTCGGCTACAGCAAAAGCATCGTTTATGTGAGGATTCCAAGGAGAGGAAATTCCTGAAAACAGGGGTTTCAGAATTGTGACCAACTCGTCGTGGCAGACATTTCCAGCCGCAGCAATAATAATATCTGACGGCCGATAGCGACTATCCTTATGCTTCAGAATTGAATCGCGTGAGAGATCGGAAACCGTCTGTTCGCTCCCCAGAACCGGCATGCCGAGCATTTGCCCCCGCCAGAAGTTCTGATGAAACGTGTCATGGATGTACTCTTCCGGAGAATCATCACGCATCTTGATTTCCTGCAGAACGACCTTGCGCTCACGTTCGATCTCGTCGAGCGGAAAGGTGGAATTCAGAAAAATGTCCGTCAGCAGATCTGCGGCGCGCGGCATGAATTTGGCCAGAACCTTGGCGTAATAGCAGACATATTCATGGCTGGTAAAGGCGTTCAGAATGCCACCCATGGAGTCTATTTCACGCGATATCTGATGTGCAGAGCGGCGCTCGGTCCCTTTAAAGAGCATGTGTTCGATAAAATGGGCAACACCGTTTTCGTGCGGATCTTCATGGCGGGTGCCGTTCGCAACCCAGATGCCAAGCGTAACCGTATGCATCCGGTCAACATGCTGGGTTACAATTCTTACGCCGTTTACAAGAGTAGTTGTAGTTATCATAGGCGCAAGCATACCCGACTTTTTTACTTTTTCAATAACAAACCTGATTTTATATTCACAATATGTCTGTTATTCGGTAATAGTGGCGTGAGACGACTCTCTTGCAGGGAGGCATATGAATCTGAAAAACCATCGTTATCTTTTTCCGGTGCTGTTTCTGCTCTGCACCTTTATACAGCCCCTCCCGCTCCAGGCAGCAGAAATTGACGTGGCAGTACCACCGGTTATAATTGTCGGTGGGGATCGCGACTACCCCCCCTACGAGTTTCTGGATAAAAATGGAAATCCGACCGGCTACAATGTCGAGCTGACCCGGGCGATTGCCGACGTAATGGGGATGGAGGTCGAATTCCGCTTCGGCGGCTGGTCAGAAATGCGTACCGCTCTCCTGAAAGGATCTGTGGACGTCCTGCAGGGCATTTCCTATTCGAATGACCGGGCCAGGACACTGACGTTTTCTCCGCCACACACGATTATCTCGCATGCGATCTTTGCTCGCAAGGAAACTCCTGCCGTCAACTCCGTTGAAAAGCTGCGCGGAAAAGAAATCGTCGTTTTTCAGGACGGCATCATGCATGACTATCTAAACTCGCTGGGGTTTGCCAAAGAACTGTTCCTGACCGATACACCGGCTGATGCATTGCGCCTGCTTGCATCCGGCAAGCATGACTACGCCGTACTGGCCATGCTGCCCGGCATGTACATTATCCGTGAGCTGAAACTCTCCAACCTGGTGCCGGTCGCCAAAAGCATCTCCAGCCAGAGATACTGCTACGCAGTCCGAAAAGGAAATGAAGAGCTGCTGGCCCGTTTTAATGAAGGGCTGGCGATCCTGAAAAAGACCGGGCGCTACCAGGAGATTTACGACAAATGGCTGGGTGTGCTCGGCCCCCCCAAAGTCGCCTGGGAGAAGGTCGTTCGCTATGGCAGCATAGTGCTGGTGCCGCTGCTCGCGATACTGGCCGGCACCCTGCTCTGGTCGCGAACCCTGCACAAACAGGTCGCCCGACGTACCTCCGAACTGGCTCAGGAAGTAACCGAGCGCAAGCGCGCCCTTGAAGAGCTGAAACTCCATCAGAGCAAGCTGATTCAGGCTGACAAGATGGCCTCACTCGGAGTCCTGGTAGCGGGGGTTGCGCATGAAATCAACAATCCCAACGGGCTGATTCTGCTCAATATGCCGATTATCAAAGATGTCTACCGTGACACAGAGGAACTGCTCGACCGGCACTATGATGATCAGGGCGATTTCACATTGGGCGGACTCCCCTACTCCCGCATGCGCACTGAAGTACCGCATCTGCTTGATGAGATGCAGGAGGCTGCCAATCGCATCAAACGCATCGTCGAAGAATTAAAAGATTTTTCCCGCCAGGACAGCTCACCGGCAACCGATCCGGTAGACATCAATCTGATCGCCCAGGCTGCCATTCGACTGACGGAACCATCAATTCGGGCTGCAACGATCCTCTTCAGCGCTGAGTATGCCGCCGGACTACCTCTGGTAACCGGAAGTTCCCAACGTATCGAGCAGGTGCTGATCAACCTGATACTAAATGCGTGTCAGGCATTGACAGATAACGGGCAGAGCATTGCCCTGACGACCAGCTACGACCAGGATACTGAATCAGTGATATTCCGCCTCAGGGACCAAGGTGTCGGCATCACCCCCGAAAATGTCAGCCGCCTGACGGACCCTTTTTTCACGACCAAGCGCGAAAGTGGCGGCACCGGACTCGGCCTTTCAGTCTCTGCAAGTATCGTCAAAGAGCATGAGGGTTCGCTTCAGTTCAATTCCGCTCCCGGCGAGGGAACAACCGTGACCCTGACACTCCCCTGTAACAGGAGGAAAGAACTGACATGACATCATCCACGTATCCGAATGTAGGCATTTTACTTGTTGACGATGAACCGGCCTGGCTCCGTTCGCTGAGCCTGACGCTGGAACGTTCCGCCGGCATATCCAACATCATGTCTTGCCAAGACAGTCGCCAGGTGCCGGACCTGCTCAATCAGCACGAAATCGGACTGGTGCTGCTTGATCTGACTATGCCGCATCTGTCGGGAGAGGATCTGCTGAAACTGATTACTGAGCAGCATCCCGGAGTTGCCGTTATTATTATCAGTGGCATGAATCAGATCGAAAGTGCGGTGACCTGCATTAAACTGGGTGCCTTTGATTACTTCGTCAAAACGGTTGAAGAGGATCGCCTGGTCAGCGGCGTACTGCGGGCTATCCGCATGCTGGAACTGGAACGTCAAAATCGCGAGATGTCGAGCCGCATGCTGTCCGGAGAGCTGAAACATCCCGAAGCATTCGCCGGCATTGTCACCACCGACCGGGCAATGCACGCCATCTTTGCCTATATAGAAGCGGTCGCATTAAGCTCTGAGCCGCTACTGATCACTGGGGAAAGCGGCGTTGGTAAAGAGCTGATCGCCAGGGCGGCCCATACGTTGAGCGGCTGCCGTGGACATCTGATAGCGGTCAACGTGGCTGGGCTCGATGACACCGTCTTTGCCGATACGCTCTTCGGGCATCTGCGCGGGGCGTTTACCGGTGCAGATCAGGCCCGGCGAGGTATGATCGAGGAAGCGGTTGACGGCACCCTCTTTCTTGACGAAATCGGCGACTTGAGCATCGCCTCCCAGGTCAAACTGCTCAGGCTCCTGCAGGAAGGCGAATACTTCCCGATCGGCAGCGACCGCCCCAAACGACTCAAGGCACGCATCATTGTTGCAACGCACCAGGATCTGGCACAGAAACAGGTCGCCGGCACCTTCCGTCGCGACCTGTATTACCGGCTCTGTACGCACCTGGTGCAGGTGCCGCCACTGCGTGAGCGTCTGACAGATCTTGGTCCGCTGCTGGAACATTTTCTGGAGGAAGCCGCCCGCTCGCTCAGCAAGAAAAAACCGACTCCGCCCCGCGAACTTGTTCAGCTGCTGGGAACCTACCGTTTTCCGGGTAACGTCCGCGAATTGAAAGCCATGATCTATAATGCCGTCAGCACCCACCGCGACCGGATTCTCTCTATGGATACCTTCCTTAATACTATCAACCGCCCGGATGGATCGAACACTCCCTCTTTTGTTCAAAATCCGGAACGTAATCTGTACTGCGGACTCCAGCGGCTACCGACCTTTGGAGAAGCCGCCGAACTGCTGGTTCAAGAGGCCATGACGCGCGCCAACGGCAATCAGACCATCGCGGCGAGGCTGCTCGGCATATCCCAGCCGGCCCTCAGCAAACGCCTGAAGATGTCGCGCAGTGATTTGTCATAACAGTTTTATTTATAATTAAATATTCTATCCCAAAGGTTTGTTATCTTGAAAAAAAAATTAGCATGACAAACGGCATTTTTTACTATAGATAAAAGACAGCGTTTGATAATTCAGTAGACTAATGACGTATGAAAGGAGAAAAAATGACAAAAAAATCGAGTGCACTTGACTACCATTCCAGCGGCCGTAAAGGTAAAATTGAGGTTGTTTCCACGAAACCGTGTCAGACCGCAGCCGATCTGTCGCTGGCCTATTCTCCGGGTGTAGCTGAACCCTGTCTGGCCATCCAGAAGAACCCGGAAGATGCCTACAAATACACCGCTAAAGGTAACCTGATAGCAGTCGTTTCCAATGGTACCGCTGTTCTGGGACTTGGTAATCTCGGCGCCCTGGCCGGCAAACCGGTTATGGAAGGCAAAGGTGTACTCTTTAAACGCTTTGCCGATATCGATGTATTCGACATCGAACTCGACACGGAAGATCCGGATGAAATCATCAAGGCCTGCCAACTTCTGGAACCGACCTTCGGCGGCATCAACCTTGAAGATATCAAAGCTCCCGAATGTTTCTACATTGAGGAAACGCTCAAAAAGACCATGAACATCCCGGTCTTTCACGACGATCAGCATGGCACAGCTATCATATCTTCTGCGGCTCTGCTGAATGCGCTCTACCTGGTCGACAAAAAAATCGAAGATATCCGCATCGTCGTCAACGGCGCCGGAGCTGCTGCCAACTCCTGCGCCAAGCTGGCCATCGCCCTGGGTGTCAAGCCGAACAACATGATTATGTGCGATACCAAGGGTGTTATCTACAAAGGGCGTGTTGAAGGGATGAACCCTTACAAAGAGCTCTTTGCCGCCGATACTCATTTCCGCACACTGGAAGAAGCCGCTAATGGGGCCGACGTCCTGTTCGGACTTTCCGTAAAAGGCGCTTTCACCAAAGAGATGGTTGCCAGCATGGCTCCGCACCCGGTCATCTTTGCCATGGCTAATCCTGATCCGGAAATCACTCCGGAAGACGCCTTTGCGGTCCGGGGCGATGTCATGATTGCCACCGGCCGTTCCGACTATCCAAACCAGGTCAACAACGTACTCGGCTTTCCATTTATCTTCCGTGGTGCTCTCGACAGCCGTGCCACCTGCATTAATGAAGAGATGAAATTGGCAGCCGTCAAGGCTCTGGCACAATTAGCCCGCGAAGAATGCCCCGATTCAGTCTGCAAAGCCTACGGCAACCAAAAATTCGTCTTCGGTCCCAACTACATCATCCCCAAACCGTTCGATCCGCGCGTACTTCTACATGTCGCTCCGGCTATCGCCCAGGCAGCCATGGATACCGGCGTTGCCCGCCAGCCGATCGAAGACATGGCCAAGTATATCGAGCACCTTGAATCGACCCAGGGCAAGTCAAAAGAGATCATGCGTATGATCATCAACAAGGCCAAGAGCGATCCTAAAAAAATTGTCTTCCCTGAAGGTGAGCATGAAAAAACCCTGCGAGCCGCACAGACTCTGATTGAAGAAGGCATTGCCAATCCGGTTCTGATCGGTGATCGTAAAAAAATCACACAGAAATTGTCGGAACTGAATATCGATCTGGATGTTCCGATTATTGATCCGGCCGAATCAGAACTGACCGACAGCTATGCCGAAAAACTGTACCATCTGCGTCAACGCAAAGGACTGACGATCTCGGAATCCCAGCGCCTGCTGCGCCGCAAATCGCGCGCCCATTTCGGCTCCATGATGGTTCACACGGGTGACGCCGACGCCCTATTGGGTGGTATCGACACGCATTACCCTGAAACCATCCGCCCGGCGCTGGAAGTCATCGGCAAGCAGCAGGGCCTCTCCAGTGTGCATGGCCTCTACATGATGGTCTTTAAGAACGATGTCTACTTCCTGGCCGATACGACTGTCACGATTGATCCGACCGCCGAGGAACTAGCCGAGACCGCCATTCTGGCAGCTGAGAAAGTCCGCATGCTCGATATTGAGCCGCGCGTCGCCATGCTCTCATTTTCCAACTTCGGTTCGGCCAACCACCCCCAGGCCAGAAAGGTCAAACGTGCCACCGAGATCGTCAAGGAACGTGCCCCCGACCTGATTGTGGATGGCGAGATGCAGGCTGATACTGCCGTTTCTCAGGGCCTGCTGGAAGGCTTTACCTTCTCGAAACTGAAGGGCAAGGCCAACATCCTGATTTTCCCTGACCTGAACTCGGGCAATATCTGCTACAAGCTGCTGCATCACCTGGGGGGAGCCGAGGCGATCGGACCGATCCTGATTGGTATGAACAAGCCGGTACACGTTCTGCAACGCGGAGACAGCGTTGATGATATCGTCAATATGGCGGCCATCGCCGTCGTGGATGCACAAGCGATGTAAACGGCATGGGCGCATGGCATGCGCCCATGCCGGAACTATCATCATTGTTGGCCATTGGTAACCGGGCGAACGCCGTTCGCCCCTACATTTCATTATGGGAAACGTTAGTACACCCACTCTTTCATGAGCAGCATCACCTTGCCGGTGATGCTGCTTCCGGGAACGGGGACCAACGTTTCCTTTTTTTGTTTCGTCCGCCCTTGAAAAAACGGCCCACCGTGATTATCTTCATAACGCTAACATTCCATCTCATGAAGGAGACTCATCGTTTATGTCCAAAACAACCAAACAGTTCCAGACCGAGGTACAACAACTTCTTGATCTGGTGATCCACTCACTCTACTCCAACAAAGACATTTTTCTGCGCGAACTGATTTCCAACTCTTCCGACGCCATCGACAAGATCCGCTTTGAAGCACATTCCAATGAAGCCCTGCTGGAAGGGAACAGCGACTGGAAAGTCAAGATTATTACCGATAAAACAGCCGGTACCCTGGTTATTCGTGACAACGGTATCGGTATGAATATCGCCGAGGTTGAAGAGAACATCGGCACGATTGCCCGTTCCGGCACCAAAGCTTTCATGCAGTCCCTGAAAGACAAGGCCGCCAGCACCAATCCTGAAATGATCGGGCAGTTCGGCGTCGGTTTTTACGCATCCTTTATGGTGGCTGACCGCGTTACGCTGGAAACCCGCAAGGCCGGATCTGCCGATTCCGGCTGCCGCTGGGAGTCTGCCGGTGACGGTAGTTACACGATTGAAGAGTGCAGCCGCGAACTGCGCGGTACCGAGATCACGCTGCATCTGAAGGAAGAGTTTAAAGAGTATCTTGACGAATGGAAGATCCGTTCGATCGTCAAAAAATATTCCGACTATATCCAGTACCCGGTCGTCATGGATATCACCCGCACGGAACCGGTCAAAGGTGTTGACGGTGAAGAGATCGAGGGTGCCGGTACGATTGACAAGACCGAGGAGCAGACTCTCAACTCGATGAAAGCGATCTGGGTGCGCCCCAAGAGCGAAGTTACCGAAGAGGAGTACACCGAGTTCTACAAACACGTTTCCCATGATTACGATGCCCCTTTCCGGACGATTCACTTCTCCGCCGAAGGGACCAGCGAATTCAAGGCGCTGCTCTACCTGCCCTCCAAGAAGCCGTTCGACATGTTCATGAACGACCGTAAAAAGGGGCTGCAGCTGTATGTGCGTCGCGTTTTCATCAGCGACAAATGTGAAGAGCTGATCCCGGACTACCTCCGTTTCGTCAAGGGCGTCGTTGACTCATCCGACCTGCCGCTGAATGTCTCGCGTGAAATCCTGCAGGAGGATGCCCAGATCAGGCGCATCCACAAGAGCGTCGTCGGCAAGATTCTCTCGACGCTGGCTGAAGTCAAGGAGCAGAATCTCGACCAGTATGTAACCTTCTGGAAGGAGTTTGGTCAGGTCATCAAAGAGGGTATGCATTTTGACTATGCCAACAAGGAAAAACTGCAGGAGCTGATGCTGTTTGAAAGCACCGCAACCGCTGCGGGTGCGTTTGTATCACTTAAAGAGTACGTCGAAAGGATGCCGGAAGGGCAGAAGGATATCTACTATATTACCGGCAGCAGCCGCGAAACGCTGGAGCAGTCTCCGCATCTGGAAGTCTTCCGCGCAAAGGGGTATGAAGTTCTGTTCCTGACCGATCCGGTAGATGAATGGGTCGTACAGACGCTGACCGAATACGCTGAGAAACCTCTGAAAGCGGTTGACCGCGGTGATATCAGTCTGGACAGCGAAGAAGAGCAGAAGGAAAAAGAGAAGAAACGTGAAGAGGCCCAGAAGGAGTTCAGCGACCTGATTTCGCTGATCAGCGATCGCCTGAGAGACAAGGTTAAAGAGGTACGTTTCTCGAACCGTCTGACTGACAGCGCCTGCTGCCTGGTGGCCGATCAGTATGGCATGAACGCCAACATGGAGCGTATCATGAAGGCCATGAACCAGACGGTTCCTGATGCAAAGCGCATTCTGGAGCTGAATCCGGATCACGCCATCCTGAAAGCGATGGCTTCCATCCATCAGAAAGATGCCGCAGCCTCATCACTGGCTGATTATGCTGATCTGCTCTACGATCAGGCCCTCCTGACGGAAGGTTCCACCATCAAGGATCCGCTCCGTTTTACCAAGCTGGTCAGCGACCTGATGGTCAAAGCGGTACAGTAAATGTAACGTAAATCAGTTGCATCAAAACGGCCCGTGAGAAATGATCTCACGGGCCGTTTTGATTAAAATTTATACTATTTCTTTGACTTTATCTATATCGGTGCGTATTGTTGCTCCGCTTATAAATAAATATTTAGGAGAAAATATCAATGCGAATGTTCAGTTTACTAATAGTTGTTTTAACATTTCTTGTATCAGGATGTGGCCAACATTACATTATCACCTCAAAAATCGTAACAACTACAACTAATGTAGCACCTCCTGAAATCGTTGAAACACCTACATACAGAAAGGATGTTGCAAAAATAAAGACAGTTGCAGTCAGAGCACCAAGCAGCTGTTCTGATCGAACGTCAGACCAACAACGTGGCACAGCAGTATCCAATCAAGAACTTTTGAAAACTAAATGTGCCGTAGATATGGCAGTAATTGAACGAGCACTTACAAAATCATCATATAAGGTAATTTCCTGGACCGTCCTTGAGAGGGAGATGGCAAGAAACCTTTCAGCTCTTCAAGTTGCTGACAGCATGGGCGCACAAATGCTTTTTCAGGTTAACTCTCTTGAAAAATCAACTCGTAGCTTTGGCAAGTTAAGCAAAGATGAAAAATTGGAATATTTTTACTATAATTCGAATGACGATGGAGAAATGCTTGATGAAAAAGCCTTCGATCTCGATACCCGTGATTATCTCAAGCGTTCCTTTTTTGATTCAAAAAGGAATATTGACGAAGTGCAAGTGCCTTTTGTTACACTTGACGCGAATGCTATAAATATAAAAGACGGAGAAGCAATTTGGTTTTATCGATGGACTAACTCCAATCCTTCTGCAGTAGATTACTTTCAGCAATTTTTTATTAAGTGTAAAACGTCCACATCATGCAGGATAGAAAAGAGTAAAAAAGACGATGATGAAGAAGACGATGATGACGATGACAAAAAAACAGTTAAGAGATTAAAAAATAAACTCAAAGTTTCAAAGGAAAGTAGATATTCTAAAACGGAAGAGCAGCCAGAAGATAAGAATGCAGCAGTTCATTCTGCACTGTTGAATTCAGTTATAGATAATTTTGTTAGTAGCTTTTCTAAGCCTCAATAACAACGACATTTTTTCCTCCCCCGAAAGCAGAAGGATTGATTCAACTCACATCTGCGATGCTTTAACAAAAAAACTTATCGCAAACCAGGAAGAGGTCGATTACCTGAAAACAAGAGAGCTGAATATTGATTTTTGTACTAACTGCAGACAATGCATGAAGAACCCCGGCAATGCTTTAGGCACCTGCCATATTAATGATGAGATGGATGTTATTATTAAATCGGCGCTTTCCGCTAAAAGCGTTGTTTTAGTAACGCCGATAAATTGTTACGACTTGCCTTCGATTGTTCGAGTTATGCTTGAGAGAATGGGAGTGTTCTGCTATTGGGGAGATGAGATGTACGCGCCGAAAGTACGTGATGTCGGCACTAATGTGCTACTTGGAGTATTAATTACGACAAGTGCTATGCCGGGAATAATGGTACCACTCACGACTGGCGCTCGAAAGAGTTTCAGGCTTTTCGCAAAACCACTCGGCATTAAAAAGATCCGGTACTACCACCTGGGATTCAAAGGCAGAAAGATTGATCGGAGCTTTACTTCAAAAGATGAAAAGAAAATTCAGGCTGTTGCAAAAGTGATTTGCAATACACGCAGATCGTTATAATACGCCTCGAAGGCTAACCAGGGACATCGTAACAAACTGCAAGCGCATCAGTAACAAAACCATGGCCCGTGAGATTCAATCTCACGGGCCATGGTTTTGTTACCCCTTCAAACCCACCTCACGGGCCAGATTGCGCCAGGCCGGAAGGCTCCGCTCGATGATGCCCTTTTCCACACAGTAGGCGATTCTGAAGAAACCGGGGGCGCCGAAACCGGCGCCCGGCACCAGCAGAATGTGATGTTTCTGGGCCAGTTTGACGAACTCGACGTCATCTGCAAGCGGTGATTTCGGGAACAGATAGAAAGCGCCATCCGGCTTGACCATCGTGAAACCCATATCACGTAACCCATTCACCAGTAAATCACGCTTCTCCTGATATTCCGCAACATCCACCGACTCGTCTTGCAAACCGGCAATCAGGCGCTGCATCAGCGCCGGAGCATTCACAAAACCAAGTACACGATTGCTGAAAACCGCCCCTTCCATAAACTGCCCGGCAGTCGGCATGCGAGGATTGGCGGCAATATAGCCGATACGTTCACCCGGTAAAGCCAGGTCCTTACTATGAGAGGTGACTACGATTGAATTCTTGACCAGCGGGAATATGGCGGGGACGTGCTGTCCATCAAAGGCAATCCGGGCATACGGTTCATCCGAAATGACATAGATCAGGTGACCGCTCTGCTGATGAATTTTATCCAGTACAGCTCCGAGACGAGTAAGGCTTTCGGCCGGGTAGATCACGCCGGTCGGATTGTTGGGCGAGCAGGTGATGATGGCCCGTGTTTTTGGAGTAATGGCCTTTTCAATAGCATCCACATCCAGCTGGAAGGTCTCATGGTCTGTCCAGACCTCGACCGGCACACCGCCATGGTTATCGATATAAAACTTATACTCGACAAAAAACGGAGCCAGGATTATTACCTCTTCGCCGGGATTGAGAATGGTTTTAAGCACCACATTCAGCGCCCCACCAGCACCGCAGGTCATAATGATCATATCGGCGCCGACCTGCAGACCGGAATCTTGTGAGATCTTGGCGGCAACAGCGGCGCGCGTTTCGGCATAGCCGGCATTATTCATATAGCGATGCATACCGGGCAACGGGTTCCGGGCCAACTCCAGCAATGCACGATTAAACGCTTCCGGTGGTTCGACATCCGGATTTCCAAGCGTGAAGTCATAAATTTTATCAGCGCCGAATTCCTGACGCAGCCGCTCCCCCTCCTCAAACATTCTGCGGATCCAGGATGATTTCGATATCTGACTGGCGATCTTCATGGCAATTGCCATAACAAGTTTCCTCCCTGAGAGTTTTTCTGATATAGATGATCGGCGCGAAATACTACAACACTTTCTGGAGAACTGAAATGGAAATTCCGGTCTATCCGACATCACGAGCGCTCGACATGGCTGACAAACCGCTTCTGGACCGGCTTTGCGCGGAGCTGCAGCCGAGAGTTTCGGAGCTGACCTTTGCCGGAATGTACCTGTTCCGCTCGGCGCACGACTACCGGATTACAACAATTGGAAAGTCGGTCGTACTACTCGGAAACGGCTATGATGGTGCTCCCTATTGCCTGCCACCGTTGGGTGGCGATGTGGCGGCAGCGACAGCGCAACTGCTATCCGACCAACGGATTCTGTATGGAGTAGATCAGCCGTTTCTCGATCGTTACATTACCGGCGACCAGTATGAAATCATCGAAGATCGTGATTCGTTCGACTACCTCTATCTGCGCGAAGAACTGGCCCTACTTCCGGGCAGCCGCTTTCACAAGAAGAAAAACCGGGTCAACTACTTTACGGTCCGGCATCAGTATCAGGTTGCCACCTATTCAGCCGAATATCTACAGGGGTGTCTTGATCTGCTGCAATCATGGCTGCTCAGCTCACAACAACCGACCCCCAGGCGCTCATCAATCCTTGAAGCAGAGGCGGCTGCAGAAGGATTGCGCTGTGCTGTTGAACTAGATTTACACGGCATTGTTATTCTGGTGGATGGTTTCGTCGCGGCTTTTGCACTGGGTGAACGGCTTAATGAGAGCACAGCCGTCTGCCAATTTGAAAAAGCCGATCCCTTCAAAGAGGGGCTCTATCAATTGATCAATCGGGAATTCGCACGACTGCTCTTTACGGACTGTATCTATCTGAACCGCGAGCAGGATTTGGGTGATGCAGGCCTCCGTACGTCCAAATTATCCTACCACCCGCTGGAACTGATCAGGAAATATAAGGTCTCGTTGCGGCAATCTTAAAGATTTTGTTGCACTTTGTGCAAATACGTAGTAGAAGGTTCGTTCTTTAAAAGACGGCATCCGTGCCGAATCTCCTTGCTCCGGGTAGGACCGGGGCTCGAATCCGTGAGGAGGATTACACATGAGGAAGTACGAAACAATTTTCATCCTCTCGCCAGAACTGAGCGAAGACGACATCAAGTCGGTCACCACCAAGGCTCAGGACGTCATTTCGTCGTTTAACGGCGAATGTCTGAGGATGGATGACTGGGGTATCAGGAAACTGGCCTACAGCATCAAGAAATCTGTTAGAGGCCGTTACTACTACCTGCGCTTCAATGGCGACAGAACCCTGATCGCCGAACTCGAACGTCGTCTGCGTCTTGACGATAAGGTCCTGCGCTATCAAAGTGTCAACATCACCGACCTGCCCGAACGTGCCACCGTGCCTGAGAAAAAGGTCGAAGCAGCAGAAGGCGATGTTGTAGAGGGAACGGAAGAAGTAACAACAACTGAAGAGACAGCCGAATAAAATTTATTGAAGGAGACATATATTATGAGTGAAGAACGACCAGCAGCATCCACATCTTCCTATCAGCGTCCTGCCGGTGCTCCCGGTCAGCGTCCTTCCGGCCCGGGACAGCGTCCCACCGGCGGCCCCGGCGGCGGACCACGCAAACGTCGTCCATTTCAACGCCGTAAAGTATGCCGTTTCTGCGCTGAAAAGAATCTGACCATCGACTACAAAGAGCCACGTACGCTGCGTTTCTTTGTTACAGAACGTGGCAAGATTGTACCTCGCCGCATCTCCGGTAACTGCGCAGCACATCAGCGCCAGATTACCGAAGCGATCAAACGTGCCAGAAACATTGCGCTGCTCCCGATTGCAGCTAACCACGCCGTTAACTGATTTCTCCTGAATGGATGTTACCTCGCAAGCCGGTCATGCCACTGCGGTCCGCCTTAAAGCGGCGCTGCTTGGTATGGTCGGCTCGTTTATTCTGTTTGCAGCGTATCTGGCAGTCCCCCCTGTCGGCATGCTTACCGGTATATTCACTCCGTTTCCTGCCGCCTATACACGGATCATGTACGGACGTCTGCCGGCTTTCATCGTTATGCTGGGGGCTGCCACCGCAATAACACTCCTGTTTGGTGTTTTTGCCGGCACACTCTTCCTGGGAATGTCTGCCATCACCGGCTTTGTCTTGCCGGAATTGCTGCTGCGAGGCATCAGCGGCAGCCGTTCGCTGTTTGTGACGACAGCCATAAACGTGGTCGTACTGGCGGTCGCAGTTGTCCTCTATAGCGCCACATCCGGTCTCGACCTTCAGCAGTTTCTGTCTGCCGAAATTTCAAACAGCCTGAAACAGGCCATCCAGATGTATGAGAAAGGTGGCGTAAAAGGCGAAGATCTTGAACTGGTAAAACAGACCATGCAGACGGTTGCAGCTCTGTTGCAGCGCTTGTATCCAGCTCTGATTACGATCATGCTTATCATCATCTCGATCTGTAACCTTGCTCTTTTAAAAAAGACGACTGCCACATCAACCTCGCCACTTGCGATTGATGAATTCAACAACTTCAAGAATCCGGACCTGATGGTCTGGGTGGTGATTGCATCCGGCTTTATTTTACTGGCACCGGATCAGTTGATTTCAACGATAGCACTTAATATTCTGCTGGTTGTGTCGGTACTCTATTTTTTCCAGGGCATGGCGGTTGTTAAAACCGTGATAGAGCGCCAGGCTCTGGCGGGAATTCTACGGATCGGCTTGTATGTCATGCTGATTTTTCAACCGTATCTGGCCGCATTCGTTGCGGCAATTGGTTTATGCGATTTGTGGGTTGATTTTAGAACCCCTAAAAAACAGGAAAACCTGTAATTACTTAACAGGCTCGAAAGGAGAGCAACATGAAAGTCATTCTGAACGAAAACATCGAAACTCTGGGACACATCGGCGACGTCGTCAAGGTAGCCCCCGGCTATGCCCGTAACTACCTGCTCCCCAAGAAACTGGCCGTACCGGCTACCGAAAAAAATGCCAAGGCACTTGAGCATACCAAACGCCAGCTTCTGTACAAGAAGAATCAGGCTCTGGAAGCAGCCAAAGGTCTCTGTGCCAAGCTGGAAGCCCTGCCGATCGTCCTGGCCCACAAAGCCGGCGAAGAAGGTAAGCTGTTCGGCGCCGTTACCAATATGGATATAGCAACCTTCTTGAAAGCCAACGGTCTCGATATCGATCGTAAAAAAGTTGTCCTTGAAGATGCCATCAAGCACACCGGCGAGTATTCCGTCATTGTCAAGATTCATCCTGAAGTGTCTGCTACCATCAAGGTAACCGTTACAGCCGCCTGATCGAGCCGATAACTTCTTTTATCCGCTGAATCAGCCCGCCGATCTGCAGAGATTCGGCGGGTTTTTTTTCATTTTTTCAATCTGCTACAACGTCACAGTTGACATCAGCCCCGTCTCGATAGAGAATGCCGCATGTCTTCTTATTACTACTACCTGCTGATCGTCCTTATGCTTGTCGCTGCCAACGGTTTTTTTGTTGCGGCAGAATTCGCTCTCGTATCGGTCCGTTATTCACGCATTGCCGCCCTGGCGGAAACCGGCGACCGCCGTTCTATCGTCCTTCTGGAACTTCTCGACAACCTCAACTCCTACATATCTGCAACCCAGCTCGGCATCACCATGGCCTCACTTGCGCTGGGCTGGGTAGGCGAACCGGCCCTCTCCCGCCTGCTTGAAATTCCGCTGCGTGACCGCGTATCTGCTGCGGTGCTGCACACCTTTGCTTTCACGATGGCCTTCACGATCATTACATTCCTGCATATCGTGCTGGGCGAACTGGCGCCAAAAACCCTGGCTCTTGAGCGTACTGAAAGAATCGCTCTGGCAGTCGCATGGCCGATGCGACTCTTTCACAAGCTGTTTATGTGGCCGATCGTACTGCTTGACTACGCTGGACGCGGAGTAGTCCGCATGCTGGGGCTGCGCACGTCCGACAATCATTCCAGCGTGTATACCATTGATGAATTACGCCAGATCATTGATGTTTCCCGTACCAGCGGCACCCTGGAGGCCGATGAGCAACGCCTGCTGCACCGCGTCTTCGAATTTTCAGATTCGGAAGTGCAGGATGTCATGATCCCGCGCAACGCCATAGCGGCACTTCCGGTTACTGCAACTCTTGGCGAAACCCGCCAGGCCTTTACGACACTCGGTTACACACGTATTCCGGTCTATCGCGATCAACTCGACAACATCGCCGGAATAGTGGTGCGCAGAGATCTGGAGCCTTTTCTGTCTCAATCCGCTTCTGTTGAATTTCATCTTGAAAAACTACTGCGTCCGCCCCGCTTCATCCCCGCCAACGCTCAGCTGAGTGTCGCGCTCAAGCAGATGCAGGCAGCACGAACCCACATGGTATTTGTTGTCGATGAATACGGCGGCTTTGAAGGTATCGTCACCCTTGAAGATCTGATCGAAGAGATCGTCGGCGAAATAGACGATGAATATGACGATGTGTCGCCATCCCAGATTACCGAAGACACCGGCAGTTATCTGCTGGACGGAATGCTGACAGTGCGTGAAGTCAATCTCAGACTGGGGTTGCAACTGCCGGAGGACGCCCTCTACTCGACATTGGCAGGCTTTATGATTGCTCAGGCCGGTCGGCTGTTGAATCAGGGCGACGGCATCACCTTTCAGGGCTCCCGATTTGTCGTTGAAAGCATCGATCGGCGACGGATCCAGCAGGTCAGGATGACGGTTGAACGGGTTCCATCTTGATTATCAAGACCAGATTCATAAAACTATCCGGCGTAATCCTGATGTTTCTAGCGACAAGCGTCACGGCTCTTGCCCTGTTTCTGCCCTACCTTCTGGACGTCAACTCCTATCGTGAAGAAATACTGGCAGCACTCAAAAAATCCCTCAATCGCCCGGTCAGCTTCAGCTCCGGCTCATTCGCCTGGCACTTTGGCCCCTCCTTCGATTTTTACAATGTTTCGGTGCTGGAACCGGACGGTACACAGAAGTTTCTTTCTGCCAAAAAAATCACGGTTCAGCTGGCCCTGCTGCCGCTTCTGGAAAAACAGATCGAACTCAAAAGCCTGCATATTGATGGAGCCGGTATTGCCCTCTCCCGTTACGCAGATGGCAGATTAAACATCGACGATCTACTGAAACCGGAAGGTGAAAGTTCTCAGATTAATTTCAAAAAGATCCATATTATTAACAGTACGTTCATGTGGCGCGACCTGGCGGGTCAGAAGGGTGAAGTTACTGCGACCGCCACCAATGTGTTCCTGACAGCCGATCACCTGTCCAGAGGCAAAAAGGGACGCATAAAACTGTCAGCTGATATTCTGCCGCTCAGCGGCGCTACATCTCACGTATCTCTATCCGGCTCTGTACGACTGCCGACTGCCGACAAACCGATCGGAGCGACTGAATTGATCTGCGATGCAGAGCTTAAACAGATCGAAATAGGAAGAGTCTGGCATTATGTCGGCCGATTTATTCCGTTTGCAAACCCGGGGGGGCGTATTACTTGGGCCACCAGCTTCAAAGGCACGCTTTCAGAATTTACGGCCACCGGCAAGATCGGATTTTCAGGCATTTCCGTGTACTGGCCGACGGTTTTCCACGCAACTCTGGCGCCTCGCACGCTGCAACTTGAATATTCGCTCAAGTTGAACGACAGGTTGATCGATATCTCAACCGTCGATGCACGCACGGATGGCTTCAGGATTAAAGGCACGTTTCAGATGTTCGACTACCGTACTGCTGATCCGCGTATCGTTGCCAAAGCATCGACTCCCGGCACCTTCCGCTATGAAGAGATACGTAATTTCATCCCTTACGGAATAATAGAAAAAGATGCCTCTGATTACGTCGAAAATAAAATCAAGTCCGGCATTTTCAAGCTTGATACCGGCATACTGGATGGACGTATCAGCCAGATTGCCCATATGGAGATTGGTCAGAATTACAACGTTCTTACCATCCGCGGACCGGTGGAAAAGGCGGTTCTCAGTTATGGCAGCAAAGCTCCCACCTTCAACAACCTGAAAGGGACGATTGAACTGATGGGGAAAAATTTCAATCTGATCGGAATGTCGGGATCTTTCGGAACATCACCGTTCACGCTGGATGGATCGATAACAGAATACAACACGCACAATCAGTCCAGCTATCCGGTCAGGATGGATATCACACCACAGGCGCCTGAAGTAGCGTGGCTTGCAAAGATGGTAGGCCTGACAAAACTGGAGTATGCCAATAGTTCCATTTTGAAACTTAACGGAAGCGGACATCATTCGGCCTACCGCTTGAATGGAGAATGGGATCTCAAGCAGGCCGCCTACGCCGTTCCCAGCATAATCCGCAAGCCGACGGGACGCACCAATTCGCTCACCTTCAGCTCGATTATTGGGAAAGATGAAACCAAACTGACCGCCCTCTCCTACTTTCTGCAACCTTTTTCCCTTTCCGGAAACGCCATCTTTAACTACGCTGCCGAGCCCTATCTTGGGTTCAATCTGCAGACTAATCGTTTTCTGATGAATGAGACTCTTCCTATCTTGCCGGTCTGGCAACACTTTCATCCTGTCGGAACGGCCCAGGCGTCCATGAAAGGGAGCGGTAATCCTTCCGACTTCAGTAGTATGACTTACAACGGATCAGTATCGCTGGCAAATTTTTCTGTATCACCAGGAGCAAAATTACAGCACCTGAGCGGCATGAACGGTACGATTACGCTGCGCGGCACTAGTATGGAGACCTCCCGCATCTCTGCGCGCTACGGGAGTTCGCCGGTGACCTTCAGTGCTGCAATAAAGAATCTGCATGATCCGGAAACGGATATCCAACTCTCATCACCACAATTTTATCTGAGGGATATCAACCTGACCTCAAAACGCCCTGATGCCAGCATCAAACGACTCAACGCTGCCGGGAGCGTGAAAAATGGGTCGTATAATTTCAAAAGCATATCCGGCTTGTTCAATGAATCAAATTTCAGTATCAGCGGCGCCTATCAGGGTGGTCAAACCCCTTCGGCGTCATTGGCTGTCACATCCACTAAAATGGACCTTGATGACGTCCTGAATCTGTCCTCACCGAAGAGTGCAACGGGTGAAGCTGCCAGCGCGTCCACAGATATCAAACTCAAACTGAATGTAGCTGCCGGCACATACGGAAACCTCCCCTTCAAGGCCTTAAAAGCGGTTGCGCAGCGTGACAACAGCACCATCTATCTGCAGAGCCTGGCCGCTGACGTCGTGGGTGGTAAACTGACTGCAACCGGGAGAATTGCTCAGGCACAGGAACAGGGCAACCGCTACGACGTGACGCTTGACCTCACGGGTGGTGATGCTGAAAAGCTCTTCACCATATTGGAGGTGTCACGCGAGGTCACCGGCAACGTAACTATTCACGGAAATCTGACGGCACGCGGCAACAATCTGATCGAAGTAAAAAAGAGTGCCCTGGGAAATATCCGCCTGCAGATGAGCAAGGGAAAACTCCGGAAATTCAGCATGCTTTCAAAAGTTTTTTCAATCCTCAACGTGTCGCAACTCCTCAAATTCCAGTTACCCGATATGGTTTCAAACGGCATGCCCTACAACTCGATAATCGGCAGTTTTGCCGTCAAGGACGGCACCATCGCCAGCCAGGATCTCTTTATCAGTAGTGATGCCATCAATATTTCTGTTATCGGAAGCGCCGATATCGTTAAGGAAGAGCTCAATCTGACTCTGGGAGTTCAGCCGCTTCAGACCGTAGACAAGATTATCAACCGCATTCCGATCATCGGCTGGATCCTGACCGGCAAGGACAAAGACCTGCTGACAGCCTACTTTGAAGCCAAAGGAACCTGGGCACACCCGCAGGTCAGCGCCATTCCGGCCAAATCTCTCGGCAAAGGGGTGCTTAATATCTTCAGGAGAGTCTTCGAATTGCCGGTACGGCTGTTTACAGACACAGGTGAGGTAATTCTTGGGAAGTAGAGGATTGAACTATTCAGGGCGCCCGTTACAGGCCCTGATGATACTGCTGATCTCGATCGTCTTCTCAGGTTGCTCAATCACTCAGGCCTTGCGGATTGAAGATCGTACAACCGTTGATATCCGCACCATGATAGATGAAGTCGGCACCGTTCCAGTCGTCTTTGTCGGCGAACGACATGACGCTTACGAGCACCACCGGGTACAACTTGAAGTAATAAAAGGACTCCAGGCGAAAGGAAAAACACTGGCCATCGGCATGGAGATGTTTGAGGGTTCCAGCCAAAAAGCGCTGGACGCCTGGAGTGCCGGCAGGATGACTACAAACGAGTTCAAAAATGTCTACCAGTGGAACTGGAGAAACGTCCCCTATTGGCTGTACGAAGACATCTTCAGCTACGCCCGGGAAAATCATATTCCGATCATCGCACTGAACGCGCCGCGAGAAATCGTCACGAAAGTTTCCCGCCTGGGGATCTCATCTCTGACTGATGCCGACAAACGATTGCTCCCTCCCGAAGTTGACACCGACGTGAGCGAAACCTACCTGGATTTCATCAGATCGGCCTATTGGTCACACGGCAGAGCCAGCGACAACTTCCGCTCAATCTGTGAAGCACAGATGCTCAGAAACAGGGTCATGGCGAGTCGTATTCGCGACTACCATCAGCAAAATCAACAGAGTGTCATGGTGGTCATTGCAGGTGGGGGGCATGCGCGGGAGAAGGGGGGAGTTCCGGCGGAACTGGGCAAACTGCCTTTCAAGATCATTCTGCCGCCAATTCCGGGACTTAACGCTAAATCAATCAGCAGCGAGGATACGAATTTTCTTCTGGAAGAGCCTTTTTCACTCCTCGACTGGCTGTGAAGGAAACCGTCCCGGCCTGCTTTTTAGTTCCCGGTATTTCTATTACCCGGAAAAGCAAACCTGCTGGTAGTAGCTACTTTACCGTCCGCTTCCAGATAAAATTTTCCGCCGTACGGATCCTTGGGAACAGGAATGAGCCCCCCTGCTGAGACCAGTTGATCAATCGTCGTCGGTATAACTCCCCGAGTTATCCTGAAATGATCACGCGCTATTTCTATCCGACGCACCTCATTGAATGCTCTAAGACGTAGCAGATAGTTCTTCTTCATGGCTGGGTTTCGCTCACCCTGCACCAGTGCTGAGAGATAGCGGATCGCCAACTCTGTCTGCCCTGATTCCTGCAGGTAGCGACCGGCCAGTAGCTTATTCAGATCAGAGCCGGAAAGTTCACCGGCACGCTGATAATACTTAGCCGCAGCTGCGTAGTCTTTCAGAAAAAAGGCACAGTTAAATCCGGCAAAAAAAGGGAGATACCAATCCCAGCTGCGATACTTCATACCGTAGTCCATCAGGTCATTGGCCAGCTTATACTGTTTGACATCCCACGTCAGGAAGCCCTGAGCAAAATAGTAGGCATCCATATTGTAGGGATCCAGTTTTACGGCACCGTGGAGCAGACGCGACATGGACATGTAGTCAGGAGGAAACGCCAGTTGGTTATCCGATTTTTCGACCAGCCCACCAAAATACATCAAAACTTTCATCACTAGTGACGCAGCGACCAGTTCTTTATGATCGGCTGCGACTGATTTGAGGGCCGCTACGGACGGGACATAACCGAGTTTTTCCACAAAGGGTTTGTTTTTGAGGTAGGCGGTGAAGGGTATCATTAACATACCATACAATAGCAGGCATATAATTGCGGCTGAGACTGAGCGAAACACCTTTTACCTCATTTCCCGGCGGGAGAAAAGTACCGCAGCGGCAGATAACAGCAGTCCGACATACACACAGAAATATGCTGCAGTAAGTAAAAGACCATTCGTAGAGAGCGGCAGTCCATAGATGGCATTTACTTTAAGATCAAATGCTCCAAAATTGGGAATGATATAATACAGACACCTGGCAAGCTGTTTGACAAAGGGCGAAAGCGACTTGGAAGCCGGAGAATTAACAAATTCATATACTTGTTGGGTAACTCCACCCGCCAGGAAGGTTGCTATCGTACCGAAAACAGGCAGAAAGAATGAGGTGCTGACCGTAGAAAACAGGAAGGCAACAGCAATCAGCAAGATATACTTGAGAGCATCAAACAGGATACAGAGCGCCATGGTAGGCCAGATAATAGGACGCTCAGCAGGATACATGGCGGATGAGTACGCCACCACCATAAAAGCTGCTATCCCGAGGACGGCAGCCGCCAGTATCACAAACAGGGCGGTACCACTGAAACGCCCGAGCATGTAGCTCTGCCGGGAAATCGGCAATCCAAGCACACTAAATGTGTAGCGGCGTTCAATATCCTTCCAGAGCGATGTCCCCCCCAGAAAAACTGCCAGAAGCAGTAGGATGAACGAAATCAGCGAGAGGGATAGCGTTAGGGCCAGTTCTGTTACCTGCCGCATTGATAACGAAGCTGCTACCGGGATCAACAGAAAGGCACAGGCTGTCATCATGATTCCCTGAAAGACCCGGTCGCGGAATATACCTTTCAGGGTGATAAAAATAATACTTATCATAGCCGTTACGCTCCTTTTTGTATTTCGGATACAATCTGGGGAAGTAGAGAAAAATGCTGATCCGTCGTTAGCAAAACCAAACCATTCTGCATAGCACATGCTGCAATCCATACATCATTAGAAGGTATTGGAGTGCCGTACTTTTTTAAATAATCAAGAATTATCGAATACCGTTCAGCCGTCGAATCATCGATATTCAGAACAACAACATTACTAATTGATAAAAAATCTCTTAATATCAATTTGTTGTCCTGTTCTCTGGAACCTCTTTTGAAGCCTGCAAGCAGTTCACCTAGGACAATAGCGCACAGAAAAACCTCATCGGCATCATCAAGTAATTCCACAATGCCGCTAGCGCCTCGCATCAGGTTTGAATAGGCTGAAGTATCAAGCAATATTCTTTTCATTGCCACGACTCTTCATCAACAGTGCGCTGTTCCAAGAGTACTTTATTAAATTCAGCAACTTCCGCGTCACTCCAGACACCGCTAAAACGTGAGAATCTACTACTACGCTTCGTGTTGTCTTCTACAGGAACTGAAGGAACACTTTGGTGTACAGATTTTCGAAGTAGTGCCAAAAATGCTTTGTTAAGACTTATCCCCTGCCTGTTTGCTTCTTCACGCGCAACAATCTCAATTTCATCAGGTATATCTCGCAATGTCATCTGTCGCATTACTTGCCTCCTTAAGACTCGTTTTGACTCAAAGTGACTCACATTCACTTTTTTGTCAAAGATATTGTCCGGGGAATACTGACATCTCACACTCGCCAAGCTGAATATGGACAAGCTTACCCTTTATTTTCCCAAATCCCTCATCAGTTTTTCAGCAGGTTTACGATAATAGGCAGTGGGGGAAGCAGTGCGAACGACTGTTGTAAAAGCAGCCCGCGCTTTCTCGCGCTCACCAACCTGCATATGGACAATTCCGAGTCGGTAGGAATAAAAGGGGGCGTTGGTGAGTTCGATGAGTCGGGTTAAGGTTGTAACTGATTCAGCATATACTTCTTTAATGGTTGCCTTTTTTGCGGCAACCTGAAGTTTATTAAGCTCTAGTACCTGCAATAAGATAGGGATCTCATGTTTTCCGGGGTTAGCCAGCAGTTTATTCATTACCTCATGGGCATCGGTAAAATTGCCTTCGTTCATTAAGGCGAAAGCTTTGTTTTGCAAACCATACTGGGCGTTGATAAGTCCATTTGGACTGTTGAAAGACTTGTAGATAGCGGCTGCTTCCTGTTGTTTTCCTCTGGCCTGTAAGGCATTTGCGATTTCATTTTGTGCAGGAACAAAATCCGGTGATTTTCGTAAGGTATCCTGAAACAGCGCCAGATTATCCTGCCAGAGAATATTACGGGTGGCAGTGCCATAGAGTGCAATCACAGCAATACACGAAAACGCGATGGTGATATGTAGTCGATATTTAGGGAATTGCTCCCAACGAAGAATAGCCATAGTCACACCAACAATAAAAAAAGCTGATGGTATGTACATATAGCGCTCACCCAGAGGGGTCCAGGTAAAGCGCAGTAAAGGAATCATCAAAGCTGATGTACCGACTGCACCGGCACAGATCACAAAAAATGCGGACAGCGTGCGACGGGTCATAAGCCAAACGATGCCAAACAGTACAAGCAGACCAAGTGGCAGATATGCATCGGAAACATGGATGATACCGAAGTTAAGAGGAAACGGAATCAGTAGTTTCTTTGCATAAAATCCGGTTGCTTTCAAAACCAGCTTTACATTAGTCACAATGCCGTTGCTCTCGGTCCCTCCGACATGGGAAATTACTCGAGCAACGCCCTGATCTCCTTTCGAAAATGCCAGGGCGCGAAAAGTAAAATATGAGGCTCCCGCAGTACTGAAAATAACGAGATGAAACCAGTACCTTTGGAAGACACCGTAGAGCGGTACAGCATCAGCTTTAACGACAGACATGAAAAAGGGAAAGAGAATAGCAGCAGGAAGAAAGAAAATTGCCGTCTCTTTGGCAAGACAGGCCAGCAACATACAAAGTGCTGCCGTAAGTGACTGCAACCATGTTAATGGCCGCTTCAACATCAGATACATTGCCAACAGCAGGAAAAAACCGGCCAACAGATCTGTTCGACCAGAGATCCAGTTAACCGCTTCGGTATTGAGTGGGTGAATGGCAAAAAAGAGTGCTGCCCCAAAAGGAGCAATAGCAGAAGTAGTTGTAAAAAAATTGAAGGCCCGGCGTGCTATTGCATAAACCAGCAGCGTATTAGCAAGGTGGAAGAGAATATTTTCCAGGTGCATGAAGCTTTCTTCAAGCCCCCAGATAAATTTATCCATCATAAAAGATAATAACAGAATAGGGCGGTAATAACTTCCGGAACCTCCAGGCAAAAAGATTTCTTTCAGACTGAAGCTATCAGTATTTAAAAGGTACTGATACATACCTAAATCATCAATAGAGTTAATTGGAGAAAAAAGTGCCGGATAGTAGGTTCCGAGCACAATCAAAAAAAGTAACAAAAAAAAATTAAGCGGTTTTTTATTATTCAACATATTGTGTCCATAAAAAAAGCGGGATGCCGAAACACCCCGCTTGGTATACTGTAAGTAACTGTTTTACATTGTTGCCCAAGCTGAAAACTGGGCGGTACCGATGGCACCAGGTCCTAACTTGAAGGTACCTTTTGTTGCAGTTACATCAATAGAATAAATAGCCGTACTATCATGGGAAGTGCCAAACGCTTTAGTTCCATTTACATGTTGTGTGGTAAGACCATAACCAAGCGCAGTAGAGAACACAGCTACTGCTGCACCTGTAGAGCTTTTCCCGATCAGTGCCGTTGTAGTTGCTGCAGTAGTTTTATCGCCGTACAACGACTTACCTCCCGAAGCGGATGTCATTGCATCACCAGTTGCGAGGCCAGCAGTACCAGAAGCAAAAGCGGCTGATGCTAGCAGTAATGCGAATGCGGTAAGAGTAGATATTTTTTTTAGCATTTGAGCTCTCCTTTCAAATTAAATTTATTTTTATTGGTATAAAACAGACACAGGGTATTCTTGATTATCTGCCATATAAGCTTCCATTCCTGTTTTCATGTTTTTCAGGTCAGCATTGGATGCCGAATTGTAGGCTTTAGCACGGTACGACGAAAACTGCGGGATGGCAACCGCTGCCAGGATGCCGATGATCGCGACGACGATCAGCAGCTCGATCAGGGTAAAACCTTTTCTGCTTCTCATTTTCTGTAACATAGTGTCTCTCCTTTCATGGTTTGTGCTCTGCACTCAGAGCTTGGTTGTCAGGTTACCGCACAATTGAGCAATATCAAGGCCAAATCGAATTATCTTTTCAAACAACTGTAATAATTAATAAATTAAACACAGTCCTGCATAACCTGACTCTCTAAAACCCATTTACGGCTACTGACAATGACAAAAAATGGCAGTAATTGTAAAGTCTTCAACGCAAGGACGCAAAGGCGCATTCTTACATCTTCCAGGCAAAGTTGCCAGGTAGCAAAGGAAAACCAGGATAGAATCATTTTTATTTTAAAACCGTAAAGCTTTTTGCATTTCCTTGCGTCTTTGTGACTTGGCGTCCTTGCGTTTATACTTTTGACTTCATATTGCAATGGACAATATCCTCACGTTGACATACATACGAATGCGCATTACCTTACGCATCCGAGTCCCAAAGGAGGTTATTTTATGCAACTCGCCTATAATGTAAAAGCAGCTCGCCGTCCGGTAAATCTGACCGCTAATAGTGAACTGATAGACCGGGTACGTAGTGAGAAAGGAAACCTCTCTGCGCTGCTTGAACAATCTATGGTTACTTTTCTTGCAGAGCGTGAACTCATGCGTTGGAAAGAAGAGAACCAGGCGTCATTTAGTTCGTACAACCGCATGATTGAAAAACGTGGCACATTATCAGATGACATCGGTCTCAAGCTGTAATGGCACAGTGCGATGTCTATAAAAACCCCGGTTCACGCACCAGCAAGCAAGCACCGTATCTGGTAGAAATTCAGGGACGCTTTGTGGATTCATTGGCAACATGCGTTGTCATACCTTTGGTATGTAAAGAGTATTTCTCTGGTGCAACTGTTCTCAACCCGGTTGTTCTGGTCAATGGAATCGAATATTTGCTGTCAACCGCTGAAATCACGGCGGTGTTAAGAAAAATACTCGGACAGCCAATCTCGTCTGTTCAGTCACAGCGCACAGAGATAATAGCAGCGATTGACCGGTTATTGCGGTAACAGAATAGCTTTACCGCAATACATCCACCAGCAAACACCCAAAAGACTTTTATTCACTCCTTTCCAGTACCGTTGTGATTATTTATCTTCTATCATTTCTACCGTAATGGATCTTCATGCCGGTCAGCAGGGCGTTGCAGAGCAGTGGTGTTATATTGGCGATAATCAGCGGCAGATCGTGTATCAGAATACCGTACAGCATCCAGAGCGAAACACCGACCGTCAGCAGCAGCGGTTGCCAGATGGATATATCGCGAGCATGGTGAGTCTTGTAGGTTTTTATCACTTGCGGGATGGCCGCGATACTGGTCAAGGTGCCGGCCACGAGACCGATGGTGGTGGTTGTCATGATCGTTTTCTGCCGTCAAATCCGGAACTGGCCCACTCGATCTGAGTCAGCATTCCTCGCAGAACGATGACTTCACGGCTGTCCATGTTTGCCCGGAAAAAGATCCGCCGCAGCGAACGCATGATATGGTCTGGATTCTGCTCGTTGAGAAAACCGATCTTTTTCAGACATCCCTGCAGATGCGTAAAGAGCCCCTCCATATCCGCAGAAGGCGCCAATTCTATCGTTCGTCCGCCACCCGGTGATTCACCCGCCTTACCCATTTCATAGCAAAAGAGCAGTACCGACTGAGCCAGATTGAGTGAACCATATTCATCCGACGTAGGGATGGTGGCATGCCAGCGACAGAGCGAGAGCTCTTCCGTTGTCAGTCCGTTATCCTCACGTCCGAAAACCAGTGCTGCCCGGCACTCGACCGAGGCCTGTTCTCTGAATCTCGTGGCAACTTCAGGAGGTGTCATGATCTCCTGCCGGTATTTGCCGTGTCGGCGGGTAGTGCCGACACTTAGCGTGCAGTCGGCCAGAGCGGAAGCAAGGTCCGGAAAAATCTGTGCAGATTCAAGCAGATCCCGCGCGGCGACGGCAAATTTGAGCGCTTCAGGATGAAATCGATCACAGCCGTTGACGATGCGTAATTCGCCAAAACCCATGTTTTTCATAGCACGACAGGCCATGCCGATGTTGCCGGGAGATTGCGGTTCAACGAGGATGATGACAATATCTTTGTTCACAATATGGTTCCTTGGGTGGATTTATACGCCCGTAATCGTGCCAAGCGGGCTCTGGACGACTTTTTAAGCTGCCAGATATGGTAGGCATGCAGCGCCCAAAATGTCATGATGATGCCAAGCAGGGCCACTATCAGATAGTGCTCGTAGCGACTGACATTATCCAGCAGCAGAGCAGCGCTCTTGCCGAACAGATAGCCTCCCATCGAAAAGAGGAGCGACCATACGAGTGCGCTGGCCAGATTGATCCAGAGAAACGTGCGGGGAGCAAGCGAGGTTATACCCAGGATGATCGGCAGAACGATTCTGAAACCGTACGTAAAGCGCGAAATGAAAGCGACAAAAACACCGTATTTTTCGATCAGTTTCAGCGACTGACGAAATTTGCGAGCGATGGAGTGAAATCGTTTGAGTAGCGCCCGCCCATTGAAACGCCCAAGATAAAAATAACACTGATCCCCGAGAAACGAACCGGCCCAGGCGATCAGAAAAACAAACCTGATATCAAGGTAGCCACGAAAAGCCAGAAACCCTGCCAGCAGCAGAATCGCCTCACCTTCCAAAAGCGTACCGATAAACAGTACCCAATAGCCGTGCAGCTCAAGATATTCTCTCAGGATCTGCTGAAAATGCACGATCAGACGCCGCAACCGGTCATGTTACGCCGCAAGACGACCCACAATTTCAGACCTCATCAGGTCAATCATTTCCTCAATCCGGGCCTGGTCATCAATACCACGGGAATCTGTTTCCAAGAGACGCAGGAACTGCTCCCGGCTACTGTCTTCACACAAGAGAGCCGGCCCTCCCCCTTCCGATATGCGATTTGCCACCATCTCGCGACCGGCCCGGGAAAGATAGGCACTGGCCACCTCTTCCAGATCCTCCACGAGCTCGCGTAAGAGCTTAGCGTCAGGAACTGAAGTGTTATGCGCAACTTTGAGCTCGATTTTTTGACGGAAGGCGGCGTTACGTGATTGAGCTGCTTCCCAGAGTTTTGCCAGGTTAACCATCTGCAGCAGATCATACTGCATCAACTCATCAATCGGCTTGGTCGTACAGACGGTAACGCGGGCACCTGGAATTACCGCCACAGCTTGCGCCTCACGGGCTGATGATTCAATGGCATTGCTCTGGTCGTGATAAAAACCGATCGGCGCTCCATTTTTATAAAAAATCAGGGCTGCGCGTTCCGGCGTATAAAAATGAACCGCCCCCTGAATACCCTCCACCTTCAAACGATTCAAAATACCCTTAATATCTACCTGACGAACCTCTTCGCCACTAAAAAGCTGCGTTCCTGCAAGTAAGGCATGCACACATACGGCAAGGTCAGCAGTCATCCGATAGACATTAACTTCACCTCCGACAGAAAGTACCGAATCAAACAACTGCACGAGCGCCTCAAAACCACTTTTTTCGCGCTGCCCGTCGCTACTGAACGTACAGATCAACTTCCCCTCGGCAAAGGCGCAATAAAATTCGAACTGACCGGCGCTATGACTGAGGTAGCCGGTAAAGCCACCCTTGCCGAGTTTTTCAAGCACATCCGGAACAACAATGTTCGAAGCTGATATTTTTTCGTAGAGTGGATTTGCTTTTGGCAGGAAACGCATTTCCTCTGCCTCCGGTGTCAGGCGGTCGAACCTGCCTTCAAATTACAGGCAACTGCCCAGGCAAAAATACAGTAGTCAATCGGCGGCTACCGTAATGGATTTTAGTGGTCATGTCAAAACAATTCAAGGTCTGCAACCTGGTGAATATCCTAATATTACCGCTTTATTAAGCTTGACAAGCAGGGTTCGTTACAGTAGCTTTTACCAGCTGAAAACTCTGACACAATAACGCGTATGGTCCTTATTTCAGCACGGGGATACAATGGCAGCAGGCACTAAAAAAGATAAACTGATCGAGGAAGCTCAGAAACTTATTCTGCGCGGTCAGTTCGAAAAAGCGGTCAGAATCCATGAGCAACTCCTTGCGCTGGAGCCCTCCGCTATAAATCAGCGTCAGAAGGTTGCTGAACTTCTGCTTAAAGTCGGACGCCTTGAAGATGCGCGTCGGGAATTCGAAATCATTGGTTCCTATTATGCTAAAAACGGTTTTTACCTGAAAGCTATTGCTGTCTACAAGCAGCTGCAGAAGCTCTTTCCTGCCGACATACTCCTGACATTAACTCTGGCTGAACAAAACGAAAAGCATGGACTGGTTGCCAACGCACTCTACGAATATCAGCGAGTCTATGACTTTTACACACAAGCCGGAAGTGTCGCCGAAGCTATCAGGATACTGGACAGGATGCAAAATGTTGATCCCCAGAATATTCCCGTCAAGCTAAAATTGGCGGAATCATATTTACAACACGGTAAACACGATGAGTCATACAAGCTCTTTTCCCGCTCGGCCTCGATGCTTCAGGAGCGTGGTGAGCAGTCCCTTCTTGACCGGTTGGCCACCCGCATTCAACAGCTGTTCCCCGAAAAAACAGATTTCGTACTGGAGGTGCTCGCCGAGCAGGTGAATGCCGGCAATGCGGTCGGCACCATCGACAGGCTGCAGAAACTTCTACGTAACGATCCGACCAACAAGCGCATCTGGGACCTTGTTATCACAGCATATAAACAGCTGAACCAGCCACAGCGACTTAAAATGGCCTATCAGCATTATCTTAAATATTTTCCGGCTGAACCTTCTTCCATGGCCGGTCTGATTGAATGTTTAATCTCAGAACGTGAGCTTGTAGCCGCACTGGAACTGCTGGACCGTTATGAGCCGGATCTGGTCTCAGCGGGCTTTCAGCAGGAACGTGAAGCGATATACCGTAGCCTGGCGGAGTTGGATCCGCTTAATCTGCGGATACTGAAGGGGCTGACCGGTATCATAACCGCACAGGGTAAAACGAGTGAAGCCGAGATGTTCAACGCCAGGCTGCGTGCCCTAGAAATCAGTTCCGTAGTTTCTCCGTTCGACAATCTCACGTCTGAAGCCGATATCGAGCAAGCTACAGAGGAAATGAAAGAAGAAGATACGGATGCTGAAGTTGAGAACGTCTGTACTGGCACCCCGGCAGAAGCAGAAGCAGACGAGGAAATTGAAATAGAAATTGATATTGAGGACGATTCGGTATTCGATACCGAGCCTGATGCCGGCACTATCATCGCCGGACAGTCCGATTGGCTTGATTCGTCGGAAAGTAGGGTTGGGGCGGCCGGCATAGAACCACGTAGCGTCAAGTTCAACAGTGAAATTGACAACTCTGATGCCCAATCGCATTTCGACCTTGGCTTAGCCTTCAAGGAGATGGGTCTTTACGACGAGGCGCGTAAAGAGTTTCACAACGCATCATTAGATCCACAGCACAGGAATGATTCTCTGATTATGCAGGCCGCTTGCCTGCGTGAGCGGGGAGAAGTAGAAAAATCGCTGGACATGCTTCAAGCACTTCTGATACCGGGTATGAGCCAGGAAGACACCTGCGCGGTTCACTATGAACTTGCTATCACCTACGATGCCATGGGACACACCCAGGAAGCGACCTCTCTGCTGAACGAGATCTCTGCCCGCTGCCCCGGATTTCGGGATGTCAGTTCACGCCTCAATGCTGCAAACCTGGAAAGCACGACCCTTGATTTCTCTGAAGAAGAGTTGCAGGGGTTCGGCCCCAAATAACAAACCCTCGACCCAAGGAGCGCCGTCTATGAAAATGATGCTATCGACCGCAATCTGGATGTTTCTCCTGCTGGCGTATTGCAGCTCTGACCTGCTGGCAGCCGAATTATTGGATGTCAATCCGGTTGTAACCGGCGGCAATGTTTCTGTGGAAGTAACCGCTGATGTGCCCATGACCTATACCTATTACAAGATACCGGGACAGGCGCGCGCAGTCGTTGATATTGCTGAAGCTGACCCCGAAAAAGTTGAGCCGCTCATTGTCGTCAACAAAGGTGTCGTTTCCAGTATCAGCGTTGATAAGGCACAGATCGCAGGCATGGTCGTCAGTAGACTCATATTCAATCTGGTTACTGAATCAGATATTGCGGTTACTGCGAGCGCCGATCGCAAACACCTCACTGTAACATTCGGGCATGCTGCGACAGCGGGAATCCCGTCCGTAAAGAGTCAACCTGTCGCTATCGTCAGTCCGTCGGCCACAAGCGACTCCGGAACAACTGCACCGCCTAAGCCGGTAGATGTACCACCTGCCGCTGTAGCGGTTCTAACGGCAGCAGCATCAACCGCTGCGCCAGCCGTTGCCCCCCCGCCACCAGCACGGATTGCGGTTTCTGAACCGGTCGTACCGACTGATACACCTCCGGCAGCGGCCTCCATCAAAAGCATTGTTATCGGTGACACCTATCTGGAGATACAGACTGACAGGGCAATCGCCGACTACAAGACAATCGCCCTGAAAAAACCGGAACGGCTGGCACTTGACCTGCCGGGCGCCAGAAGCACGCTTTCCACCAAATCGGTAGCCATCAACAAATTCGGTATTTCGGCACTCAGGATTGGATTATATCCCGCCCATATCAGGATTGTGCTTGACGCTTCCGGAGCAACTTTTCCGAAGCACGCTATGACGGCAACCCGTAACGGCATCAGGATTACCTTCAAGTAACCTTCCTCTTTACATTCTGCACACAAAAAAACCGGCTCCTCTCCCAATCCTTGATCTGATTGTGAGAGGAGCCGGTTCAGCATCTGCTCTTTTAAGTTGTATCAGTTTTCCGTCAAAAAATGCTGTTCATACAGATCTTCAAGCGCCTGAAGATGCTGACTCTCTTCCGCATACAGCTGCGCAAACAGCTTGCCCATCGGAGCACCTTCGCAGCCAGTGGACACTCGTCCGTAAAAATCAACCGCACTCTTTTCAAGGTGAATTGCATAGATCAGTGCCTCGCGCACACCGGACTGAGGTCCAAGTTCCTGCTTCTTGAAGAGAGAATCCAGCTTCATGGTCGGAATATTCGTGCTGAGTACCGCCTCACCACCTTCCATGCGACCATTAAGCAGTGCTTTTTCAAGCTGATTTTTGTGATTAAGCTCATCAAGGGCATTATCACGCATCAACTCTCTGGCACCCTTGTGCGTCAACTGGCGTATGGCGTTAAGATAGTTACGAAAACCTTCTTCTTCCATGGCGATCGCCATTTCAATGGCAGCATCGAACGTGTAACAGACCTGATCATTATCCATGGTGCTAAGCCTCCTGCTCAATCAATCTGGCAGATTTTATAAACAGCGGCTCGAGAGGAACATCAGAGTGCCCGTTTTTATTGCCGGTCTTGACTGCCCGCATCTGATCAACAACATCCATACCCTCCAGAACACGTCCGAAGACGCAGTAGCCAAAACGATCTGGCTGTTTACCCGTGTGATCCAGAAAAGCATTGTCAACGGTGTTAATAAAAAACTGGCAGGTGGCAGAATCAACCATGGCGGTACGAGCCATGGCAAGGGTTCCACGTGTATTTTTGAGACCGTTGGTAGCCTCGTTTTTGATGGCAAATTTGGTCTTTTTTGTTTCCATGTTTTCAGTCATACCGCCACCCTGCACCATAAAATCCTTAATGACGCGATGAAATATCAATCCGTCGTAATGTCCTTCTTTGACGTAGGAAAGAAAATTTCTAACGGTTATGGGTGCTTTATCCTTGAAAAGCTCAATGGAAATATTCCCCATGGATGTTTCCAACATGACCTGCGGGTTCTGCTCAGACATTGTAGATCCTCCAAAATTATGAGAGTTGATGAGACATAATCGGTGTACTGTGCTCGACGTATACCACACAGTGCACTGAATTTAAACTTCAATTTTCTCATTCGTGCACTTACAAGAATTGTAATATTCCCGAAGCAGCTCCACGTGCAGACTGAGGTAACCTGAACTACCCTCTGGTCAGCCGCTGCAAAAAGTACACATGATGCGCCGAACGGTGACAACGGTACGGTGGCAGTGTATAGTGACAAAAACTGTTCCCAAGGAGCTGCTCCATGCGTTTGTTGTATACTATTTTGATACTGATTCTCATCATGGCAATTTCCGGCTGTGCACTCGTAAATGTTGCACTGATCCAACCGCCGAGCCCCTTGGAAGAGCAGGTATTGGAGGGTGATGGAACAAAAAAAATCTTGTTACTTGACATCAACGGCACCATTACGGAACAGGAGAAGTCAGGTGGCCTTCTAGGGAGCTCATCCGCTTCTATGGTCTCGCTCATCCGCGAGTCGCTGCAAAAGGCTGAAAAGGATGACAAGGTCAAAGGTATCATCTTACGAATCAATTCGCCTGGTGGTACAGTGACCGCAAGCGATATTATTTATCATGATATTATCGAATTCAAAAAGCGGAGAAAAATCCCCGTACACGCCTGTATTATGTCCACTGGTGCTTCTGGAGGCTATTACGTAGCAGCTGCTGCAGATAAAATCATAGCCCACCCCACAGCCATTACCGGCAGCATTGGTGTCATACTGATGAAATTCAACGTGGAAGGATTGATGGGTAAGATCGGTGTAGAAGAACAGACCGTCAAGTCAGGCGACAAGAAGGATATCATGTCACCTTTCCGCAAGGCTACGCCAGAAGAAGTTAAGTTGGCCCAGGAGATTATCGACCAGCTTTACGGACGCTTTCTGGATGTGGTCATGTCGCGACCGGGCAACACGTTGAACCGGGACGAGCTGCGCAAACGTGCAGATGGTCGCCTCTATACCGCCGGGCAGGCTTTGGAAGCAAAACTGATCGACCGGATCGGCTACCTGGACGATGCAATTGCGGGACTCAGGAAGATTTCAGGAGATGATAACGCAAAGGTTGTCAGCTATTTCCGGCCTGGTAACTATAAAGGAAGCATTTACGCTGACGCGGGTCATATGGGCGGAATGATGGAGTTTCTCGGTGGATTTGACGCATTTTCCGGGGCCAGCTTTATGTATGTGTGGCGGCCGTAACGTCTTGAAACGCGACTTAGCCAGAGGTTGATTGTGAGAATGACGGGTAAATATTTACATGATATGATTTTTTCTCAAACGGCCTTCTCGCTTCATCTGTTGGCCAATGCTGCTGTCTTGATGTTTTTGCTCTCACATATTCACCCTGTAAGCGCTTCCTGTGGTGATCCCGCATTACCGGATGTTGACTGGATGCATTGTGACAAACGCAAAATCAATCTGAGCGGCGTCAATGTCATGATGGCAAACCTGAGTTATGCTGATCTGTCCGGTGCCAGCTTGCATAGCGCAAATTTGGAAGTGGCAAATTTGAGTCATACAAATCTGTCTGGTGCCATCCTGTCCGGGGCTCATCTGGAAGGAGCGGATTTCAGAGGTGCCATCCTGCTCAATGCAAATCTAACCGGAACAATCGGGCTGTCAGACGCACAGCTGCTTCAGGCTTCCAATCTGCAGGGGGTGAATCTTTCTCAGTTTGATCTCAGCGGATTTGACCTGAGCTCCGTAAACTTGACCAGAGCCAATCTCTCCAATTCCAACCTCACCAATACAAACTTTACCAATGCAAACCTGACGGGAGCTAACCTGAACGGTGCCAACCTGAAAGATACCAAACTTCAGGGAACCATCCTGAATAAAACCATCCTTACGGAAACACATAACATTACAAACGATCAACTGCGAAATGCCGACACTTTGCTGGGCGCAAACCTGTCAGGGCTTGATCTGAGCAGATTTGATTTCAGTTCCCGCGACCTGACCGGCGCCGATCTGTCCGGGACAATTCTGGAATCAGCCACATTGGGGTTCTCTGCGAATTTAACCGGTGTTAATCTGACCGGTGCAAATTTGACTCACGCCAACCTGGCCTACGGCAATCTTACCGCTGCCATCCTGATGAAAACAAATATCACGGAATACCAACTTCGAAGTGCTGCCGGCTTGAGGCGGGTAAATCTTTCCGGTCTCAACTTGAGCCACTTTGATCTGAGCTCTTTGAACCTGGGCGGCGCAATCTTTGAGTACACAAACCTTTCAGGTGTCAACTTTTCCGCTGCTGATCTTACCAATGCAAATCTGGCCAACGCCAACCTTGCCAAAGTCAATTTTGACGGAACGGTACTGGTCGAAGTTACCAACTTGAAAAAAGATCAATTGAGCGGCGTTTTCAGTTTGCAAGGTGTGAACCTTTCCGGCATGGACCTCAGCAAATTTGATCTGAGATCTCTTTATCTAAAAAATGCAAATCTTACCGAAACCACGTTGGTGTCTGCCAATCTCTCTAAGGCGAACCTGATCAACGCTAACCTGACGGAAGCCAACCTTAGCAAAGCCAGCCTCATGGGAGCAGATCTGACAAATGCAAACATGACGGGAACCATCCTGACACATGCAAATCTGACCGATGCAATCGGATTAATTCTCGATCTCGATGAACTTAAATCTGCAACGAAAAATGATCTGTCCCCATAAAATCTTTATAGCTGTTCTCAGTATATAATGTGCTCCAAACACAAACAAAAGACCAAATCAGTCTTTTTAGTTGCCTTATTGGGGCCTATTCATGCTATTATCGGCGCAGATGTTCTCTGTTCCATTCTGAGATGAGGTGAAAGCAATGGAAAGCACAAGAAATTTTTCAAGGGTTGAAAGCTCCACTCCATGTGTCATTGCTTTTAACGGTATGAATTATGGTGCTCAGGTAAATAACTTCGGGATGGGTGGAGCTTCAATAAAGGTTGGGAGTGACCTTCAGTCTAATCTTTGCGTTGGTGACCTTTTTGAGCTCATGCTCGTAAATGACTCGGGAGCTTATACAACCCATTTTTCATGCGAGGTATCCAGGCTCAATTCATCAGAACTTGGAGCCAGTTTTTACAAACTGTTCTGACTTTGTTTATAACATTATAAAATAAATACATTATTTCATTATCTTTGAGGTGCGCCATGAACAAGAAATCGAATTTATTTGATATCATCTTCAAGGTAGCGGTTTTAGCGTTGATGATAGACTGGACTTTCGCTCTATGGAAGATAGCAGATAATATTGCCCGGTTAAAACCCTAGCAGGAGAGCCGACTGCCGTGTTATCTGCAGGACGAGTAAACGAGTGTAAGGACAAATAAATGCCAATTTACGAATATCGATGTGATGCCTGTAACATTAAATTTGAACTTCGTCAGAAGTTCTCTGACCCACCTGTAGACCGTTGCCCTACATGTGGTGGTGACGTCCGTAAGCTGTTGTCGGCAGTCGCATTCAGCCTCAAAGGAGCTGGTTGGTTCGGTGACGGCTACGGCACAAAAGCGGAGCCTACTACCTCAGAAGGCCAGAAATCAGCAGGAACCGGAGCTACAACGGACGTTGCAGCACCTGGTGCAGCTCCGACGGAGACAACAGCAGTACCGACAACTCAAGACTCCACTTCAACTCAGACAGAAACGAAGAGTACGGTTGTCGTGACACCGGCCCCCACTATAAAAACAGAGATAAAGTCACAAGGAGGCTGACAACAGCCTGCGTCACTTTTCGTGACGCTTCTATTTATATACAGAAAAAGGCACCTGCAATTTATAGTTGCACGTGCCTTTTTGATTGGTGCACATTTGCCAGCCACAGGTGGCTCGAAAACTGATAATCATTGTGATAATATGCCCCGTGTTATAGAACAGCTCATGCGGGACAGCTCCGCAACAACCACCGGGCTGTCGGAACGGAAAAATTCCAACAACCCGTCAAAAAAGGATCAGAAGAACGTGACCAAAAAAACCGATGCCATCTACGCTACGCCCCTGCAGAAAATGATCGACTTTCAATTCGACGAACGGGTCGTCGCTGTTTTTCCCGACATGATACAACGCTCTGTCCCTGGCTACGGTATGATCATAGCCAATATCGGCACCCTCGCTGCGAAATACGCCCAGGCCGCAAGTCACTGCTATGATCTCGGCTGTTCCCTCGGGGCGGTGAGCCTTGCCATGCGCCAGCGGATCAATCAGCCAAACTGTGACATTATAGCTGTCGATAACTCCCCTGCAATGATCGAGCGCGGCCGTGAGCTCCTGGCTCGTGATGCTGTTCCGACCGTTCCGGTGACGATGATCTGTGCCGATCTCCAGCATGTCTGTATTGAGAATGCCTCCGTCGTAGTCCTTAACTTCACTCTGCAGTTCATCCCTCCTGCAGAACGATTGGCCCTGATGCAGCGAATCTATGCGGGGCTCAAACCGGGCGGTATTCTCATCCTCTCCGAGAAGATCGCTTTTAACGAGCCGGGACGGCAGAACTTTCATGAGGAGCTGTATCACGATTTCAAACGGGCCAACGGCTACAGCGATCTCGAGATCAGCCAGAAGCGGTCTGCGCTGGAGAAAGTGTTGATCCCCGAGACCCTCGCCTGTCATCAAGAGCGGCTACAGAAGTCAGGCTTCTCGTTCTCTGACCTTTGGTTTCAGTGCTTTAGCTTTGCTTCTCTTGTCGCGATTAAATGAACTTCTACGAATCCCTCTATCAGCAGCTTGCCACCATGGGCCAGGAGCGATGGGCAGATCAACTGCGAATGGATCTGTCCGAGGCACTGCTCCTCGAACGTTACGGCAAGCTGGCCGGTTGGCTGAGTGCTCTGCAGTCGCTGCCGGAGACACGTCCGTCCCGGATTTCGCTGCACGGCACTGTTACCATCGGCTCTCATAATGATCTTGGCCACGTCAACCGAGAAGAGCTGGTCGCCCAGCTTCAGGCTTTTCACCCATGGCGCAAAGGCCCCTACAATTTTTTCGGTATTGAGATCGATACCGAGTGGCGATCTGACTGGAAGTGGGAGCGTCTTCTACCGCACATCAAGCCGCTGGCAGGACGCAAAGTCCTCGATGTTGGCTGCGGTAACGGCTATCACGGCTGGCGCATGCTCGGCGTCGGTGCCGACTTCGTCCTCGGCATCGAGCCCTTCCTGCTTTCTGTGATGCAGTTCCAGGTGATGCAGCGCTACCTTTGCGATCCGCATCACCATGTCATCCCCATCGGCATCGAGGATCTCCCCACTAATCTCGCCTGTTTCGACAGTGTCTTCTCCATGGGCGTTCTCTACCATCGTCGCTCACCCCTCGACCATCTTTTCGAGCTGAAGGGTTGCCTGCGCCCGGGGGGAGAGTTGATTCTTGAGACGCTGATTGTCGAAGGGGATCAAAAGACTATCTTCATGCCGCAAGGACGTTACGCCAAGATGCGCAATATCTGGTTCCTCCCGTCGATTGCGGCGATGACCTTGTGGCTGCAGCGCTGCGGGTTCACGGAGATTGCCTGTGTCGACGCTACCCGCACAAGCCGCGAGGAACAGCGCTCGACGGAGTGGATGCATTTTGAGTCGCTGGCGGATTTTCTTGACTCGGATGATGCGGCGAAAACGATTGAAGGGCACCCGGCACCATTGCGGGCGATCTTTACCGCGACGAGGCCATAGGACATTGAGGATGGGAGATCCGTTTTTAACAGATTTCGTGCAATTACTTTTGGAATAGAGTATACGTGTTAACGTAGGATGACATCAATATGGGGGTGTAAAGGTTTCGACAGGCGAAGATAGATTCTGATTGCGCTGGGAGGATAGTGGTTGGCCTCTAGAATAATCCACTAAACAATGAATGCAAACAATACATTCGCAGCAGCAGACAACTACGCCTTCGCAGGTGCAGTTGCAGCATAACCAGTCTTGGGCTCTACGGAACCCAAGCGAGCTAGAGGGTAGACTTAATTCCCTGTGTAACCCTTCGGCTGTCAAAAAGAAGTAATTGTAATGGGACGGCGAGGATGGTCCGATATTCGTCGTATTTAGGAATCGGTTCTTGGTGCCTTGATTGATGGCTTACTTTGAATTTAAACCCGTAGTCAATCTATCAGCGTAGACGTTAGTTTTGAAAGTCGTTTGGACCAGGGTTCAACTCCCTGCACCTCCACCAAATTTTTTAGCAATAAAAACAGAATCTTAGCGGCGCATACTCATAATTGCGTCGCTATTTTTTTATTGAGTGATCGAGAATTGGAATGGCGGTTGATTCGAAATCAGATTCAGTTCTATCCGAGAATCAGTGTGGTCACGGGAACTGGCATAGTTGTCATTTGTTATGCATTTGCTATCCCGTCCAGAAGAGGGCCATAGAGGAGTATATTGCCACAATTAACAGGCCCCATCTCTTTTGAAATGGGGCCTGTTACACTTCATGGATAGTTTGTAGTTACGGGCGTGTGCCTAAAGGTGCCCCTTCTTTTGATAGATACGCACTTGCTTTCACTATATCTACAGTAATGCTGCCGTCGTAGGAAAGGCTACTAAAGTCAAGCGTACCGTTTACAGTTCCCTTCTGTAAATATTCGAGGGAATCGAAAATTAAACGTTTTGCATAGGTACGATTATGAGCAAATGCTCCTGGTTCGTGTTTCAGGAAATTGAAGTTGAATGCTGTGCCCATGTTGAACTAAACCGCTGCGCGGTAATTTAAAACCAAACCAAAAGCACCAAACCAGAGGCATCTCCCCGGAGGTGCCTTTTTCGTCTCTTCAATCAGCATTATCTTTGTTTTACCTTCTTCAT
>Ga0172367_10000629_pt1 | contig 54013 bp, 44 predicted proteins | sample Lak10m_FD_114542 | JGI IMG/M metagenome (GOLD analysis project Ga0172367, IMG submission 114542) | Freshwater microbial communities from Kabuno Bay, South-Kivu, Congo - kab_022012_10m | ecosystem: Environmental > Aquatic > Freshwater > Lake | place: Democratic Republic of the Congo: South-Kivu... | reverse complement strand
TCATCGTGAGACGTGGTCAGTTCGGTAGGAGCAGCCCAACCGTCCTTTGCAATCAGCACCGAACTGAAAAACTGTTGCTTGAAGGCAATCCACTGCAACGAGGTCGAGATCTTTTCACTTTCGTCAGAACGCTCAGACATGTATTCCACTTCCTCATCGCTGAAACGATAGTAGATAGTGCTGTTCTCGCGTTGGCTCTGCATGCTCTTCTCCTGCTTGGGCAGGTCGGTTCTCCAATGCAGGTCTATGGCCGTTGAGTTGCGCGGCACAATGCCGTTCATTCCTACAAGGTTGATGTCGAAATCGACCATGTACGAGTTTCCACCAAGCGTGTAAACGTATTCGATGTAGCTGTTTTCATCAGCCTTCAAACGCATCGTCAGGCTCTGATGGTCTTCGCCAGAAACGGAAACCGCTTCGGCCGAAGGCTCAAAGAACAGTTCCTGTGTGTTGATGGCGTTGTTTCCTGCAAAGAAATTGAGGGCGAAAACGTTGTCTTGTCCTTCAAACAGCAGCAACGGAAGCGAATCGGACCTACGGTATTCTTTCAGTTCAACGGAAAGCGGGTGTCCACCACGTTTGCTGACTGTAATGGCCACCAATTCGTTCTCGATGGTTACCGTGCCATCTTCGCCAACGGCTGCCGCACCGAATGCCCCGAACTGCGACATCAATGCGGCCTGTGCTGCCGAATCTGAACCAGCAACGGTGCTATCAGCAGCCACCAACTGTTGCTGCATGGCTTCTTGAATGACCGGTGCATCAAGTTTCGCCTGCTGTTCGGCAACAGCAGCAATCGAATCCTGCTTGCGTTTTGCTTCTGCTATCTCCTGTTCAGAAGGCTGATTCCACCACGTGAAACCAACGAAAATGAGCAGAATGAGGGTTAGTCCAATGACTGAATTCTTATCCATCCCTAAATGAAATTGGGCGGCAAAGGTAACTGCTTGGGTGGTTTACATCAACCCAAAAAGTGGTAGGTGCCGATCAGCCTTTCAATGCGGCCTCCACAAACTTCACGAACAGCGGATGCGGCTGCGCAACCGTGCTTCGGTATTCGGGGTGAAACTGCACGCCAACGAACCATTTATGGTCTTTCAGTTCCACGATCTCCACCAGTTGCGAATCAGGGTTGACACCCGAAGCCTGCATTCCAGCCTTCTCGTAATCCTTCAGGTATCTGTTGTTGAACTCGTAGCGGTGGCGGTGACGTTCGCGAATGTTGGCCGAACCATAGATCTGATAGGCTTTCGAACCTTTTGTCAATTTGCATGGATATCCGCCCAAACGCATGGTGCCGCCTTTCTTGGTTATCTTCTTTTGTTCTTCCATGAAGTCAATGACCGGATGAGCCGTTTTCTGGTTCATTTCAGTGCTGTTCGCATCCTTGAGCCCAAGCACATTCCTGCCGAATTCGATAACCGCACACTGCATTCCCAAACAGATTCCGAAGAATGGAATGTTCTTTTCGCGAGCATAACGCACCGCGGCAATTTTTCCTTCAATGCCCCGATCACCGAATCCGGGTGCCACCAAAATGCCTTTCAGCCCTTTCAGTTTGCTGGCCACGTTGTCCTTGTCGAGGTCTTCGCTATGGATCCAACGCACATCAACCTTGCATTCGTTGGCCACACCGGCATGAATGATGGCCTCAGCGATCGACTTGTAGGCATCTTTCAACTCCACGTATTTTCCTACAAGGCCGATTTTTACTTCCGAGGTAGGATTTTTCAGAATTCCCAAGAAATGCTTCCAATTGGAGAGGTCTGGTTCTTTCTTCGATGGCAATTTCAATTTGCCTATCACCACGGTGTCCAACTTTTCCTTCAGCATCAATAGCGGCACATCGTAAATGGTGTCAGCATCCAACGATTCAATTACTGCATTCTGAGTAACGTTACAGAACTGAGCGATCTTCCTTTTCTGCTCTCCCGGAATTTTACGGTCTGCACGACATACAAGTACATCGGGTTGTAGACCGCTTTCCAGCAGCGTTTTCACAGAGTGCTGGGTCGGTTTCGTCTTCAGTTCGCCTGTGGTGCTCAAATAAGGGAGCAGGGTAAGATGGATCACGAGATGGTTTCCAGCTCCGGCTTCCCAATTGAACTGACGCACGGCTTCTATATAAGGTAGCGATTCGATGTCGCCCACCGTTCCACCGATCTCGGTGATCACGATGTCGTACTTACCTGTTTCGCCAAGCAGTTTTATTCTGCGTTTTATCTCATCAGTAATGTGCGGAATCACCTGAACCGTCTTACCCAGATACGCGCCTTCGCGTTCCTTATTGATAACGGTCTGATAAATGCGCCCGGTAGTAACGTTATTGTCCTGACTGGTTGGCACGTTCAGGAAACGCTCGTAATGACCAAGGTCCAGATCGGTCTCTGCGCCATCATCCGTCACATAGCATTCTCCGTGCTCGTAAGGGTTCAGCGTGCCGGGATCGACATTGATGTAAGGATCGAGCTTCTGAATGGTGACACGGAAACCACGCGCTTGCAGCAATGTGGCCAACGAGGCAGAAATGATTCCTTTTCCGAGAGAAGAGGTTACGCCTCCTGTTACAAAAATATACTTGGTTCCGGGCATTCTTGGCGGTCGTTTTTCGTTGATGCTCGGGAGACAAACTTACGGATATTCTTTGCCGCGTTCCTGATAAAAGTCCTCCCGACTTATCCACGATCCGACCAAACGCAACCCACCGTGAGTTTATTAGTTTTGGAGCAGATGAATCACCCGCAACTATTCGCCCAGATCAAGAAAAAACGCTCGTTCCTGTGCGTTGGCCTCGATACAGATATCACCAAGATACCGAGTCACCTGATGGCGTTTCAAGATCCTGTTTACGAGTTCAACAAGCGCATCATACAGGCAACTCACGACCTCTGCGTGGCCTACAAACCCAACATTGCCTTCTATGAAAGAATGGGTTTTGAAGGATGGCTGAGCCTTGAAAAAACAGTGCAGGAAATACCCAACGATGTGCTCAAACTGGCGGATGCTAAACGGGGCGACATCGGAAATACCAGTCGAATGTATGCCGCTGCGTTTTTCGATAAAATGAATTTCGATGCCATTACACTGAGCCCCTACATGGGTTCGGACAGCGTGCTTCCATACATGCAATGGGAAAAGAAATGGGTGGTCCTACTTGCATTGACAAGCAACGATGGCGCCTTCGATTTTCAAATGCTGAAAACCGAAAAAGGCTACTTATTTGAAGAGGTTCTGCGCAGATCCAAGGATTGGGGCAGCATCAACAATACCATGTACGTGGTGGGTGCCACCAAAGCCGAAATGCTGGCCAATGTCCGCAAGATCGTTCCCGATCATTTCCTGTTGGTGCCTGGGGTTGGTGCACAGGGCGGAAGTTTGGCCGAAGTGGCAAAGTACGGCATGAACACTTCATGCGGCCTATTGGTCAACGCCAGCAGAAGCATCATTTACGCCAGCAGCGGTGAAGACTTTGCCGAAGCTGCCCGTGCCGAAGCGCTCGTCATCCAACAGCAGATGGACGATCTGCTTACCGAAGCAGGTATTTGATTTTCGGAATGGAAACCGAACTTTAAGCATGTCATTGCCAAAGGAAGACCTGCTTCAGCACATCTGGAAATTCAGACTCTTTGAGCAGAACGATCTGTTCACCGTTGACGGCAGACCGCTACAGGTTCTCCGTCCGGGAACGCAGAATACCGATGCGGGGCCCGATTTCACCAATGCCCGAATCCGACTTGATGGAACCGAGTGGGCAGGCAACATCGAACTGCACGTGCGTACCTCCGATTGGTTTCGGCATGGTCATACAAATGATGTGTCTTATTCCAACCTCATCCTGCACGTGGTTTTTGAGCACGATGTAAACACGGAGGTCGGCCCGTTCGCAACGCTCGAACTGAAAGGCCACATTTCCGACCAGGTGCTAAGCCGTTACCGCCAACTCATGGCATCATCGCAATCCATTCCATGTGGCAGCGGCTTCATGCAGGTTAATGATGTGGTTCGCCAAGGTTGGCTCGAAACACTGTTGGTACAACGGTTGGTAGAACGCTCGCAGTGGATGTCGGAACTGATAGATCATTCACAAGGCGACTTGGAGCAGGCGTTTCAGCACGTGGTTTTCAGGGCGTTCGGTAGCAAGGTCAATGCCGAAGGATTCCTGCAACTTTCGCAGGCACTTCCTTGGAAGGTGCTTGCCAAACACGCAGACGACCTCTTTCAATTGGAAGCGCTGCTTTTCGGCACGGCAGGTTTCCTCGAAACAGAATTGGACGGTTCCTATCACAGATCGCTTCGGCAGGAGTTCAACTTTCTCCGCCACAAATATGCTCTTACACCCGTCAATGCCAACCATTGGAAATTCCTACGGATGCGTCCGGCCAATTTCCCTACAATCCGTTTGGCGCAGTTGGCCGCGCTCATTCATTACACAGGCCCTTTACTCAAGTTCTTCTCAGCAGGGCAGCAGTTGGGCAAACTTTCTGCGGCACAATTGAAGGCCTCCGATCATTGGAACACGCACTACAGATTTGGAACCGAATCAACCGACTCCGTCAAGCATTTGGGCGCATCCATGCTCAACGGACTGATGGTCAATGCGGTCATTCCGTTCCTGTTCGTAATGGCCGATAGGGAAGGCGACACCGAAATGAAGACGGATGCCATGGAGCAGCTACGCGCGGTCAGCGCAGAGAAGAACGCCCGTATTTCGGTCTTCACCGACCTCGGTTTCCGTCCGCGTGATGCTGCCGATACGCAGGCATTGTTGCAGCTTCGCACGCAGTACTGTGATGGCAGAAAGTGTTTATTTTGCAGGATCGGTGCAGAAATTATCAGCAACAAACATGAAGCCTGAGGTCAATAGTAGATACGTTTCCTTGTTCGAATTCCGAGTTTTCGGGGTTTGTTCGTGGTTGGGCGACAAGCTCGGCATCAAGGCCACAAGCATCCGCATGTACTTCATCTACCTGTCATTCTTCACCTTCGGAAGCCCCATCATCGTATACCTCATCAGTTCGTTCATCCTCGAGCACAAGGAGTATTTCAAGCCGGGATTCTACGCCAAACGCAAAAGCATCTGGGATCTCTGAGCCTTGAAGTTCAAACCGAATATTTATTTGCCTTTTCTCGTCATTCTGCTGCTTTTTGTGGCGGGTATCCTCGGTTACATGTTCATCGAAGGGCTCAACTTGGCCGATGCGCTCTACATGACCGTCATCACCATTTCAACGGTGGGTTATGGCGAAGTACGCCCGCTTTCCACCGAGGGCCGCATGTTCACGGTTGTGCTCATCATGAGCAGTTTTGGTACTTTCGCCTACACCATCACAGAGCTCACCAAATACGTCATCGATGGCGAATTCAGGCGGCTTCTGCTTCATTTAAGGGTAGATAGAAGGATCAGTAAATTGAAAAACCACACCATCATCTGCGGGTTTGGCCGCAATGGCAAGCAGGCCTATCAAACACTCACCGAAAACGGAATGCTGTGTGTAGTGGTGGAACAGAAGAAGGAGTTGTTTCAAGACATCATTGATGCAGACAAGATTCTTTATGTGGAAGGCGATGCCACCCACGATGATGTACTGATCCGGGCGGGCATCAAAGAGGCAAAGGCGCTCATTACCACCCTTCCCAACGATGCCGACAATCTTTTCGTGGTGCTCACCGCAAGGGTCACCAATTCCAAACTGAAGATCATCAGCCGTGCGTCCGAAGATAATTCCGATGCCAAGCTGCGTCATGCAGGGGTCGATAACGTCATCATGCCCGATAGGGTGGGTGGGGCACACATGGCCCAGTTGGTCATAAAACCCGATGTGGTCGAATTCATCGACATGCTTACGGGGCAATCCAAGGTCGATACGCACATTGAGGAGACCTCGTGCGGTTCATTGCCCGATTCGTACGTGGGACAGAACCTGCGCGAACTGAACGTTCGCAAGAATTGGGGCGCCAACATCGTTGGGTTCAAAACCGCGGAGGGCGAGTACATTTTCAACCCATCGCCTGAAACACGTATTCAACCACATTCCAAGCTGTTCGTGTTGGGAACATCCAAACAGATCTCGGAAATGAAAAAAGACATCACCGCCAAGTGAAGAAGGTATTGGTCACGGGTTCCAACGGGCTGTTGGGGCAGAAACTCGTTTACAAGCTCAAAGATCGCTCGGACGTTGAACTCATTGCCACGGCACGGGGCGAAAATCGCCTACGGGTAAAGGACGGTTACCGCTTCCTCACCATGGACATTGAAAGTCAGGCCGATGTGGATAGGGTCATCGATGCCGTTCGCCCCGACTGCATCATACATACGGCCGCCATGACGCAGGTAGATGATTGCGAACTGGATCACGCAGCCTGCGACCGCGCCAATGTCGATGCCGTGCAGTATCTGGTCACCGCTGCCGAACGCTGCGATAGTCACTTCATTCACATTTCCACCGATTTCATCTTCAATGGTGAAGACGGCCCTTACGATGAGACGGCCGAAGCCGACCCCCTTAGCTACTACGGAAACGCCAAGTGGAAAGGCGAACTCATTGTGCAAAACAGCAAGTTGCGTTGGGCCATACTCCGCACCATACTGGTTTACGGCATTGTCGACAACATGAGTCGTTCCAATATTGTGTTATGGGCCAAGGGCGCGCTCGAAAAGGGCAACCCCATCAATGTCGTTTTCGACCAGTTTCGGTCACCTACCTTAGCCGAAGATCTGGCCGATGGCTGCATTCTGGCAATGGAAAAAGAGGCCACGGGCATCTTCAACATTTCGGGCAAGGACATCATGAGCATCATCGACCTCGTACGCACCGTGGCCGATTATTATGGTCTCGACAAGAATCTCATCCAACCCGTGTCGTCCACCACGCTCAATCAGCCCGCCAAGCGCCCACCGCGCACAGGGTTCATTCTCACCAAGGCCATGCGCCAACTCGGCTACAACCCGCACAGCTTCACCGAAGGCATCGCCATCATGGAGCAGCAACTCAAGCAGATCCAAGGGTAGCACCTTCACCTACCCATTTGTCACACTGACGAAGGAAGGGTCTCTTCATCACTTTTTCCCCGATCACCCGATCACCCCATCATGTCATCATCTCATCATCAAATCATCAAATCAGCCCATCATCTCATTACCTTGCCCATCCAACCCTTTTTTCGACTTTTGTCCATAACCATCATTTCACCGAAACATAATTTCCGCTTTATGAAAAAGACCCTATCCTTCCTTTTGGCCTGTAGTTCCCCGTTCATCACCCTCGCACAAGAGGCGCCCGAAATGGGGCTCGACCAAAAGATCGACAAGGTCTTTGGCGATTATACCGGTTGGTTCGTCAACGGCATTTTTGCCACCGTCAATGTGGGCGATGTCGCTGTTCCGTGGGTTCTTTTCCCGCTAATTCTCGGTGCCATTTACTTCACCATCATTTTCAAATTGCCCGGTGTGCGTCTCTTTGGTGTGGCCATCAACACCGTTCGGGGCAAATACGAGCATGTCGAAGAAATGCCCTCCGACCTCAATATTGTCAATGGCAACGAACCTGATACCATCCGTATAGAAGGGGCCGATGGCGAGGTCAATCACTTTCAGGCGCTCACAGCAGCCCTGTCCGCAACGGTCGGTTTGGGCAACATAGCAGGCGTGGCCGTGGCCGTGGCCATCGGGGGGCCCGGTGCCACCTTCTGGATGATCCTTGCTGGCATCCTCGGCATGTCGTCCAAGTTTGTCGAATGTACCCTCGGTGTCAAGTTCCGCGAGATTGACGCCAACGGCCGCGTTTACGGTGGCCCCATGTACTACCTCTCAAAAGGACTGGCCGCCAAAAAAATGGCCGGACTCGGTAAAGCACTGGCCATCATCTTCGCCATCATGTGTGTAGGTGGTTCCTTCGGTGGTGGCAACATGTTTCAGGCAAATCAGGCCGCCAGCATCTTCCTCAATTCCATCGGGATTCAGTCGGCCTACGGTGGCACCGTCTTCGGACTCATCCTTGCTGCCATGGTCGGTGTGGTCATCATCGGTGGCATTCAGCGCATCGCCTCCGTCACAGAGAAGATCGTTCCTTTCATGGCCATCATCTACGTAGGTGCTGCACTCGTCATCATTCTCATGAATGCAGGCCACATTCCAGCCGCCTTCTCAGCCATCTTCTCAGGTGCCTTCACAGGCGCAGGCATCATCGGTGGGGTCATCGGGGTGCTCATCCAAGGCTTCCGTAGGGCAGCCTTCTCCAACGAGGCAGGTATCGGTTCCGCGGCCATCGCCCACTCGGCCGTGCGCACCAGGCATGCCGCTTCCGAAGGCATCGTGGCCCTTCTCGAACCCTTCATCGATACCGTCATCATCTGCACCATGACCGCCCTCGTCATCGTCATCTACAACATACAGGGCGCATTCCAGTATGGCGATCCCGGTGGCAATGCCGTCATCCCAGGCGTGGGCACCCTATCGGGCGTGGGCCTCACCACCCACATCTTCGATAGTGCCATACCCCACTTCTCCATCCTCCTCACCATAGCCGTCATCCTTTTCGCATTCTCCACCATGATCTCATGGTCCTACTACGGCCTTCAGTCATGGACCTACCTCTTCGGTCGTTCCACCCGCAACGAGGTCATCTACAAACTCCTTTTCTGCCTCTTTGTGGTCATCGGCTCAGCATCAAACATGGGCAGCGTACTCAATTTCTCCGATGCCATGATCTTCGCCATGATGGTCCCCAACATGATAGGCCTGCTCATCCTCTCACCATACGTCACTCAGGAACTTGCCAAGTACCTCAAGGCCATTAAGGGCAAAGAATAAGAGAGAGCTTAACGATCGTGGTCTGTACGTCTTGAGACCCTCATTTGGTGACTTGACAATGCCGAACTGGTTAAAGGAATATCTCAGTTTCAATCGTAGGGAGCGGAACGGAATACTGGCACTGCTGTGTGCTCTTCTGTTGATCATTGGGTATCATATCTACCGACAGATCTATTGGCGGACGCATTGGCAACAGGAAGTCTTAGAATTCGGCCCATCCATCATTGAGTTCAAGCAAAGGATTGCAGCCGATACCTTAGATCAAGATGAACAGACCCCGTGGATTCCCAAGGCCATCACGCTTTTCAACTTCGATCCCAACACGTTGGATAGCATTGGGTGGACCGAACTCGGCTTCAGTCCAAAGCAAGTTCGAACCATTTTGAACTATCGCTCAAAGGCAGGAGGTTTTCGCAAACCCGAAGACCTCAAGAAACTGTTCGTCATCAGTGATGAGAAGTACGAACAGCTTCAACCATTCATTCGCATGACTTCCGTCCCCGCAAATACGGAACGTGAATTTTCTGAAAGCGATTCCCGCGAACAGTGGAAAAAGCCAGTGCGTGAAGCCGTGGTCATAGAGATAAATTCTGCGGATAGTGCCCAGTTCACCACGCTTTACGGCATCGGTCCGTCATTTGCCAAGCGCATCGTCAAATACCGGCAGTTGCTGGGCGGGTACCGCAGCGTGCAGCAAGTTTTGGAAGTATACGGAATGGATTCGGCTCGCTTTTCAGGCATCGTTCAAAACCTAAAGGTCGACACATCGGCAATCACGCGTCTCAATATCAACCTTGCGGATGAAAAGGAACTGATGCACCACCCTTACATTAGTCCTAACGAGGCGAGGGCAATCGTCAGTTACCGCCAGCAGCATGGGAAATACTCGTCCGTTTCCCAACTTAAGAACATACATATTATCACACCTAAGCTGCTTGCCCGGATGACGCCCTACCTCACTACGCAGTAGCGCCTCGCCACAATTCCTCAACTTATCGTAAAATTGCAGCCCAGTTAAAACACACCATTTGCTCACCCAGCGCATCACAGCCGCAATCCGCAACGTCCCCGATTTCCCAAAACCGGGCATCCTCTTCAAGGACATCACACCCATACTTCTCGATCACGCCCTTTGTGCCGACATCGCCACCGAGTTCGCCCAGCGCGTCCGCCCTTGGAAAGTCGATGCCATCGTGGGCATCGAAAGCCGCGGGTTCCTGTTCGGCATGTTGGTCGCACAGCAACTGCAAGTACCCTTCATACCCATTCGCAAGGCAGGCAAATTGCCCTACCAGACCATTTCTCACGAATACGAATTGGAGTACGGCACCGCCAAGGTCGAAATGCATGTCGATGCCATCCAACCCGGTTGGAACGTCCTCATCCATGACGACCTTCTCGCCACGGGCGGAACCGCCTGTGCGGCCGCAGAACTCATCCGAAAACAAAAAGGTACCATAGCGGGTTTCAGCTTCCTCGTAGGGCTCAATTTTCTCAACGGCCAGAACGCCTTGCGCCACTATTCCAATAACATCACAAGCCTAATAAACTACTGACATGGATTTTTCACAGAACGAGAATCAGAAGATGATCGCGCAGATGTGCCGCGATTTTGCCGAGAAGAACATTCGCCCCAAAATGATGGAGTGGGATGAAACACAGGAGTTCCCGGTTCCGCTTTTCCACCAGATGGGCGAACTCGGCCTCATGGGAATCCTTGTTCCACAGGAATACGGAGGTGCCGGCCTCGGCTACCTCGAATACGTTACCGCACTTACCGAGATCGGTGCCGTTTGCGGAAGCATCGGCCTATCGGTGGCTGCGCACAACTCGCTTTGCACTGGTCACCTTTTGCAGTTCGGCAATGAGGAGCAGAAGCGCAAATGGCTCCCCAAGCTTGCCTCAGGCGAGTGGATCGGTGCCTGGGGGCTCACCGAGCACAACACCGGTTCTGATGCAGGCGGCATGGCCACCACAGCCGTCAAGGATGGCGAACATTGGGTCATCAATGGTGCTAAGAACTTCATTACCCACGGCATTTCGGGCAACATCGCAGTGGTCATTGTTCGCACAGGCGAGAAAGGCGATTCGCATGGAATGACCGCCTTTGCCATCGAGCGCGGAACACCAGGGTTCAGTTCGGGCAAGAAAGAGAACAAGTTGGGCATGCGCGCTTCCGAAACCGCAGAGCTCATCTTCCAAGATTGCCGTGTGCACGAAAGCAATATGCTCGGCAAAATGGGCGAAGGATTCATTCAGGCCATGAAAGTGTTGGATGGCGGACGTATTTCAATTGCCGCACTTTCATTGGGCATCGCCAAAGGAGCCATTTTGGCCGCAACCAAATATGCCAAAGAGCGCGAGCAGTTCGGGCAGCCTATTGCCAATTTCCAAGGTATCGGGTTCAAACTTGCCGATATGCACACCGAATACGAGGCCGCAGAGTTGCTCACCCTACAGGCTGCCGATATGAAGAACCGCGGACAGAACGTCACGGTAAAGTCGGCCATGGCCAAACTGTATGCCTCAGAGGTGGCGGTTCGTGCCAGCAATGAGGGAGTGCAGATCTTCGGTGGCTACGGTTACACCAAAGATTTCCCAGCAGAGAAATACTACCGCGACAGCAAGCTTTGCACCATCGGAGAAGGCACTTCCGAGATTCAGAAACTCGTAATTGCCAAGAATCTCATAAAAGGATAGTCGTATTTAAAGAAAGAATCTATCTTTGCGCCCCGTTTTGATTAAAAGGAGATAAAAGACATGTTGATCATTCCAGTAAAAGAAGGCGATAGCATCGAGAAGAGCTTGAAGAAACTTAAGCGTAAGTTCGAAAAGACCGGTGCACTCAAACAATTGAGAGGTCGTCAGCAATTCGTAAAGCCGTCTGTAGAGCGTAGAACCGAGATCAGAAAGGCAACTTACGTTCAGGCCAAGTATCAAATAGAGGATTGATTCCTGTCACCTCTCACTGAGGTGAAACAAATCATACGAATTCTAGTTAGACTGTATGTCTGGCTGGAATTTTTTGTATGCAGTTGTTGGTAGAAGCGTTTTTGGGTCACCTCGGTAAGGAGAAGCGGTTTTCGCACCACACTGTAACGGCTTATGCCAAAGACCTCCAACAGTTTGTCTCTTTCATTCAAGACGGACTGCAGATCAGATCAATAGCCGAGGTCGACCATCATGATATTCGCTCTTGGATCGTTTCCATTCTGGAGGATGAGAATTTGCAACCTTCCACCGTCAACCGTAAGATTTCCTGTCTACGGTCATTCTTCAAATTCCTGGCCCGTGAAGGAAACATTGTAAAAGACCCCATGGTGCGCATCACTTCGCTCAAGACCAGTCGCAAATTGCCCATGTTCATTGAACAGGCGCAAATGGAACGACTGCTTGACGATATTGACTTTGGAGAAGGATTTGCCGGCCTTCGCGATCACCTCATCATAGACCTATTATATAATACCGGCATGAGGCGTGCAGAGCTGACAGGCCTCAACGTGTCAGATGTTAACTTTTCTAAACAAGAGCTTAAAGCACTCGGTAAGCGAAATAAGGAACGCATCATCCCGTTGTCACATCGCATGACAAACAACATCAAAGAATACCTTGCTTCAAGGAAAACAGAGTTCGGTTCAGAAGATTTCGATGTTGCCCTTTTGGTGGATGATGACGGAAAAAGAATGACCGATTCGCTTGTATATAGAAAGGTCAATAAGTACCTTCGGTTGGTCACAACCATTGAAAAAAAGAGTCCACATATACTACGGCACACTTTCGCCACCCATATGCTGAACAACGGTGCCGACCTCAACGCCATCAAAGAGATTCTGGGGCACGCCAATCTCTCGGCCACGCAGGTTTACACCCACAATACCATTGAAAAGTTAAAACAGATATATGAACAAGCCCACCCAAGGGCATAAACAGAAGAAAGCCATGAACGTAAAGATTCAATCCATCCATTTTGACGCAGACAAGAAGCTTCTCGATTTCATAGAGAACAAGGTAGGCAAACTCAATACCTTCAGCAATACCATCATTGGAGGCGAGGTATACCTCCGATTGGACAAGAGTGGGTCCAATGACAATAAGATCGCAGAGATCAAGTTGAAGGTGCCAGGCAACGACCTGTTTGCAAAACGTCAGTGCAACACATTTGAGAAAGCCACAGACTTAGCAGTTGAAGCACTGCGGAGACAGCTGAAGAAACAGAAGGAAAAGACAATGCCATAAGTGCCATTGACCTGTTTCGACAGGGGGCTGTTAGCAAGATCCGATGTGAAGTTTTTTCACATCGGATCTTTTTCTTTCTGTAAATGAAAAATTCATACATTTGCAGTCCTTTTTCGAGGGGCATATAAACGTTAAAAACGCTGAAATGCCCATGGATAAAGGAAAAGAGTAGAATGCCGGTGTAGCTCAGCTGGCCAGAGCAGCTGATTTGTAATCAGCTGGTCGGGGGTTCGAATCCCTCCACCGGCTCGTTCTTTGAATAAAAATTAAGGTTGGGGAGATACTCAAGCGGCCAACGAGGACAGACTGTAAATCTGTTGGTGTATACCTTCGAAGGTTCGAATCCTTCTCTCCCCACCAGTGAACAAAAAAGCGGGAGTAGCTCAGTTGGTAGAGCATTAGCCTTCCAAGCTAAGGGTCGCGAGTTCGAGTCTCGTCTCCCGCTCATTTTGTAGAAACCCCAAAAGCTGCTGGGGTGCTAAGGCCGATGTAGCTCAGGGGTAGAGCGCTTCCTTGGTAAGGAAGAGGTCACGGGTTCAATTCCCGTCATTGGCTCAACGAGTGTGGAAGTATTGAATATTTAATAATTAACTGTAATAACTAACCAATCAAAATTGAACCATGGCCAAAGAAACCTTTGATCGTTCTAAGCCGCATGTTAACATTGGTACTATCGGCCACGTTGACCACGGTAAAACAACCTTGACCGCTGCCATCACAAAAGTGTTGGCTGATAAGGGTCTGTCTGAGGCGAGAAGCTTCGACTCAATCGATAACGCTCCTGAAGAGAAGGAACGCGGTATCACCATCAACACTTCGCACGTAGAATATTCTACTGCAAACCGTCACTATGCTCACGTTGACTGTCCAGGTCACGCTGACTACGTGAAGAACATGGTTACTGGTGCTGCTCAGATGGACGGTGCCATCCTTGTTTGTGCTGCTACTGATGGTCCAATGCCACAGACCCGTGAGCACATCCTTCTTGCTCGTCAGGTAAACGTACCTCGCATCGTTGTATTCTTGAACAAGTGCGACATGGTTGACGACCCGGAACTTCTTGAACTTGTTGAAATGGAAGTAAGAGAGCTTCTGTCGTTCTATGAGTACGATGGCGATAACACTCCAGTTATCCTTGGTTCTGCTCTTGGTGGTCTGAACGGTGAGCCAAAATGGGTTGACAGCATCATGAAATTGATGGAGTCAGTTGACTCTTGGATCGAGATTCCAGTTCGTGAGATCGATAAGCCATTCCTTATGCCAGTTGAAGACGTATTCTCGATCACAGGTCGCGGAACGGTTGCCACAGGCCGTATCGAAACGGGCGTTATCAACACAGGTGACGGAGTTGAGATCCTTGGTATGGGTGATGAGAAATTGACCTCTACCATCACTGGTGTAGAAATGTTCCGTAAGATCCTTGACAGAGGTGAGGCTGGTGACAACGTTGGTCTTCTTTTGAGAGGTATCGAGAAAACCGATATCAAGAGAGGTATGGTTATCGCGAAGCCAGGAACCATCACTCCACACACTGAATTCAAAGCTGAGATCTATGTGTTGAAGAAAGAGGAAGGTGGTCGCCACACTCCATTCCACAACAAGTACCGTCCACAGTTCTACGTACGTACAACTGACGTAACTGGAGAGATCATCCTTCCAGCTGGACAGGAAATGGTTATGCCTGGTGATAACTTGACGATCACTGTTAAATTGATCGTTCCAGTTGCTCTGAACGTTGGTCTTCGTTTCGCTATCCGCGAGGGTGGTAGAACCGTTGGTGCAGGTCAGATCACTGAGATTCTGGTATAATTTCAAGCAATAACTGATGGTGAAAAGGTGTCCCGACAAGTCGGGATGCCTTTAACCGTCAATAAACGGGTGTAGCTCAGTTGGTAGAGCACCGGTCTCCAAAACCGGGTGTCGGGAGTTCGAGTCTCTCCTCCCGTGCGAAGAGTAAAATGTAAAGCGCGAGAAAGACGAGAAGTTTATCCTGAGCGAAGTCGAAGGAAGTCTCTCCTCCCGTGCAACGAAAAAACAAACATGTCAAAGATCGTTTCTTACGTAGAGGAATCTTACAGCGAGTTGGTGAACAAGGTCTCTTGGCCAACATGGGCTGAATTGCAGAACAGCACTTGGATCGTTGCGGTTGCATCGATCATCATAGCGTTGTTCATTTTTGTCATGGACTTCGTTTTCGGTATCAACGGAAGCGAAGACAGCGTTTGGAAAGGAATCCTTGGATTTTTCTATGATTTATTCTGATCAAGCAGGAGTTAAGGCGAGCATGAGCGAGAGCACGAAAAAATGGTACGTGGTCCGGGCCGTTAGCGGTCAGGAGAAAAAGGTGAAGGACCATATTGAGGCAGAGATCCAACATGCTGGCATGGCCGATCATGTTTCTCAGGTGCTCATTCCTACAGAAAAAGTATTCCAGATCCGCAAAGGCAAGAAGGTAAGCAAGGAAAGAAGCTTTTTTCCCGGCTACATTCTTATTGAGGCTGATCTGGTGGGTGAAATTCCGCACATCATCAAGAACGTTACTGGTGTGATCGGCTTCCTTGGGGAAACCAAAGGCGGAGACGCTGTTCCATTGCGCCAATCAGAAGTGAACCGCATCCTCGGAAAGGTGGACGAGTTGGCAGAAAGCGATGAGGAAATGAACATTCCTTTCGTGGTCGGAGAATCTGTGAAGGTGATCGATGGTCCTTTCAACAGCTTCAGCGGAGTTATCGAAGAGATAAACGAAGAAAAGAAGAAGCTCAAAGTTATGGTGAAGATCTTCGGAAGGAAGACCCCATTGGAGTTGAGCTACATGCAAGTAGAGAAAGAGTAATAAACAAAGGATATCACAGCGCATTGATTTTAGAATGCTTCCCCCTGCGCTGTCTATCATATAGTAAACAGTTCAATTAACAAACAAACATGGCAAAAGAAGTAAGCGCATTGATCAAACTTCAGATCAAAGGTGGTGCTGCCAATCCTTCTCCGCCTGTAGGACCTGCATTGGGTGCCAAGGGAGTCAACATTATGGACTTCTGCAAGCAGTTCAACGCACGTACGCAGGATAGCCCGGGTAAGGTATTGCCAGTCGTGATCACGGTTTACGCGGACAAGTCGTTCGAGTTCGTGGTCAAGAAATCACCGATTGCTGTTTCGATCAAAGAAGCGATCAAGCTTAAGTCAGGTTCTGCCGAGCCCAACCGTGCAAAGGTTGGTGCCATCACGGTAGATCAGATAAAAGCGATCGCAGAGGAAAAAATGCCTGACATGAACTGCTTTACCATTGAATCAGCCATGCGAATGGTTGCTGGTACAGCACGCAGCATGGGTGTAACTGTTAAGGGCGACATGCCACAAAATGCTTAAGAAATGGCCAAACTGACTAAAAAAAGAAAGAAGGCACTTGAGCTTGTGGATGCAACCAAGACATACACACTCAACGATGCCGCGTCACTGCTGAAGCAGATGCCAGCCACCAAGTTCGATGCATCGATCGATCTGGCCGTAAGGTTAGGTGTAGATCCGCGCAAAGCGAACCAAATGGTACGGGGGGTTGTAAGCCTTCCGCATGGTACTGGTAAAACGGTAAGAGTTCTAGCTCTCTGCACACCCGACAAGGTGGAAGAGGCAAAGGCGGCCGGTGCCGACTACGTTGGTCTTGACGAGTTCATCGAAAAGATCAAAGGCGGTTGGACCGATGTAGATGTAATTGTAACCATGCCAACAGTAATGGCCAAACTCGGCCCATTGGGTAGAGTACTCGGTCCTCGCGGACTGATGCCGAACCCTAAATCGGGTACGGTGACCATGGAAATTGGCAAGGCGGTTTCTGACGTAAAGGCAGGAAAGATCGATTTCAAAGTAGACAAGTATGGTATCGTCCATGCAGGTATTGGCAAAACATCATTCTCTGTGGAGAAGATTGCTGAGAATGCACAGGAGCTGATCACAACACTTGTTCGTTTGAAGCCATCTGCTGCCAAGGGAACCTACATTAAAAGTATCGCCCTGTCTGGTACAATGAGTCCCAGTGTGATGGTTGATGTGAAATCAGTATCGAACTAATTCGGAAATCTCAACAAAATGACCAAAGAAGAAAAAAATCAAGCAATTGATGTTCTGGTTGCAGAGATTGAGCAGACTCCGAACTTCTATCTTGCTGACATCTCCAATCTGAACGCTGAAGACACGTACAGACTCCGCTCATTGGCGTTCAAGCGTTCCATTGGGATCAAAGTTGTAAAGAACACACTCCTTAAAAAAGCTCTTGAAAGAGCCAACGGAGACTTCGAGCAGCTTTATACCATCCTTCATGGAAACACTTCCATCTTCTTTTCCGAAACAGGCAATGCTCCGGCAAAGCTTATCAAGGACTTCAGAAAGAAGGGAGACCGTCCGCTATTGAAAGGAGCTTGGGTAGGAGAGAGTGTTTATATCGGAGACAACAGCATTGATGCTCTTGAGAACATCAAGTCCAAGGAAGAGGTTATCGCTGACGTTATCGCGCTTCTGCAGTCACCTGCTAAGAACGTTGTCAGTGCCCTTCAGGCTCCAGGTAGAAACCTTTCTGGCATACTTAAAACACTTGCTGAGAAGGGCGAATGATCCTGCTCAGTTTGATAAACAAACAATTAGTCTAACACGAATAACAATTAAATAAAATGGCAGATCTTAAAGAATTCGCAGAAAAGCTCGTTAACCTTTCGGTTAAGGAAGTGAACGAACTTGCTCAAATACTTAAAGATGAATACGGAATCGAACCAGCTGCTGCTGCAGTTGCTGTTGCCGGACCTGTTGCAGGCGGTGGCGGTGCTGAGCCTGCTGCGGAGAAAACCGAATTCGATGTGATCCTTAAGGCAGCTGGAGCTCAGAAGCTTGCAGTTGTTAAGTTGGTGAAAGAGCTTACAGGTCTTGGTCTTAAAGAGGCTAAGGATCTTGTAGACGCTGCTCCAAAGCCACTTAAGGAAGGCGTATCTAAGGAAGAGGCAGAGGCTCTTAAATCTCAATTGACTGAGGCTGGAGCTGAAGTTGAGGTTAAATAATCTCACTTACTGACCTTTCAAAGGTTGAGACCGGCCACGCCCAGTGCGTGGTCTGGTCTCGGCCTATTACCGTTTATAGACAATCGAATTCATAACCTCAAATAACAAGACCTTGGCGCTGAACACCAAATCAGGACGAAAAAACTTCGCCTCCACAAAAAATCAGGTTGAATACCCTGACTTCTTAGAGATACAGCTCAAGTCATTCAAAGATTTCTTCCAGCTTGAGACCACACCCGAGAACAGACACAACGAAGGGCTGTTCAAGGTGTTCGCTGAGAACTTCCCAATTACCGATACGAGGAACAACTTCGTATTGGAATTCTTGGACTACTTCATAGACCCGCCAAGATACTCCATCGAAGAGTGTATCGAAAGAGGTCTGACCTACAGCGTTCCGTTGAAGGCAAAACTGAAACTATACTGCACCGATCCGGAGCACGAGGATTTCGAGACCATCGTTCAGGATGTGTATCTCGGAACGATTCCGTATATGACACCGAAAGGTTCGTTCGTGGTAAATGGTGCTGAGCGCGTTATCGTGTCTCAGCTTCACCGTTCGCCAGGTGTGTTCTTCGGACAGAGTTACCACGCCAACGGCACCAAGCTGTACTCAGCGCGTGTAATCCCGTTCAAAGGCTCTTGGATCGAGTTTGCGACAGACATTCATGGTGCGATGTACGCTTACATCGACCGTAAGAAGAAGTTGCCTGTAACCACCCTGCTCCGCGCCATCGGATTCGAAAGTGACAAGGACATCCTTGAGATTTTCGGATTGGCTGATGAGGTTAAGGTGAGCAAGGCTGCTTTGGCACGTGTTAAAGGCAGAAAACTGGCAGCAAGGGTACTTCGCTCTTGGGTTGAGGATTTCGTTGACGAGGATACTGGTGAGGTTGTATCTATCGAACGTAACGAGATCATTCTCGACCGCGAGACCGTACTCGATAAGGATCATTTGGATCTGATCCTTGAATCTGGCGTCAAGTCGATCATCCTTCATAGTGAGGAAGTGAACGCGGCTGATTACGCTATCATTTATAATACACTTCAGAAGGATACATCCAACTCTGAGAAAGAAGCGGTTGAGCACATCTACCGTCAGCTTCGTAATGCCGAACCACCGGATGAGGAAACGGCCCGTGGCATCATCGACAAGCTTTTCTTCTCCGACAAGCGTTACGATCTAGGCGAGGTTGGTCGCTACCGCATCAACCGCAAGTTGGGTGTCGATATTTCTGAAGATCAGAAGGTATTGACCAAGGAGGATATCATCTCTATCATCAAGCACCTGATCGAACTGATCAACTCAAAGGCTGATGTGGATGACATCGACCACTTGAGCAACAGACGCGTGCGTACTGTAGGCGAGCAATTGTATGCTCAATTCGGAGTTGGACTTGCCCGTATGGCAAGAACGATCCGTGAGCGCATGAACGTTCGTGACAACGAAGTTTTCACACCGATCGATCTGATCAACGCGAAGACACTTTCTTCCGTTATCAATTCGTTCTTCGGTACTAATCAGCTGTCGCAGTTCATGGATCAGACGAATCCGCTTTCTGAGGTAACTCATAAGCGCAGATTGTCTGCCCTTGGACCTGGCGGTCTTTCTCGTGAAAGAGCCGGTTTCGAGGTTCGTGACGTACACTACACGCACTACGGACGTCTTTGCACCATTGAAACGCCAGAAGGACCGAACATCGGTCTTATCTCATCGCTTTGTGTTTACGCCAAAGTGAACAAACTCGGATTCATCGAGACCCCATACCGCAAGGTTGAGGCAGGAAAAGTGAACCTGAAGGGAGATATTCTGTACTTGAGTGCTGAGGATGAGGAAAGAAATACCATTGCTCAGGCCAATGCTCCAGTGAACGATAAAGGTGAGTTTGAGAACGATCGTATCAAGGCCCGTTTGGAAGGTGATTTCCCTGTGGAACACCCGAACAACATCAGCCTGATGGACGTTGCTCCGAACCAGATCGCATCCATCGCGGCATCGTTGATCCCATTCTTGGAGCACGATGATGCGAACCGTGCATTGATGGGTTCGAACATGATGCGTCAGGCAGTTCCGTTGTTGAGAGCTGAGGCTCCGATCGTTGGAACTGGTCTTGAGCCATTGGTTGCCCGCGATTCGCGCGTGTTGATCAACGCACAAGGAGATGGCGTTGTAGAATACGTTGATGCCAATCGCATCACCATCCGCTACGAGCGTTCAGACATGGACAAGCTCGTGAGCTTTGAGGATGACGTGAAGACCTACAACCTTGTCAAATTCCAAAAGACGAACCAAAGCACTACCATCAACCTGAAACCGATCGTTAAGAAAGGCGAGCGTGTGAAGGAAGGACAGGTATTGTGCGAAGGCTATGGAACAGAGAACGGTGAATTGGCTATCGGTCGTAACTTGAAAGTGGCGTTCATGCCATGGAAGGGTTACAACTTCGAGGATGCCATCGTTATCTCTGAGCGCGTTGCGAAAGAAGACATATTCACTTCGCTGCACATTGACGAGTATACACTGGAAGTACGCGACACCAAGCGTGGGCTTGAAGAACTTACTGCCGATATTCCGAACGTGAGTGAAGAAGCCACTAAGGATCTTGACGAGAACGGATTGATCCGTGTTGGTGCTGAGGTTAATCCTGGCGATATCCTTATCGGTAAGATCACTCCGAAAGGTGAGACCGATCCTTCTCCTGAAGAAAAACTCTTGAGAGCGATCTTCGGTGATAAGGCTGGCGATGTGAAGGACGCTTCGTTGAAAGCGCCCCCCTCACTCAGCGGTGTGGTGTTGGACAAGAAATTGTTCTCTCGCAACATTAAAGACAAGAAGAGCAAGGCCGAAGAGAAGAAGCTTCTCTCCCGCATTGATGACGAATACGAGAAAGAACTCACCGCTCTGAAGAACGTGCTGGTAGACAAACTCTTCGTTCTTGTGAATGGAAAGACATCGCAAGGGGTTGAAAACAACCTTCGCGAGGTGTTGATCCCGAAAGGAACCAAGTTCACACAGAAGTCTTTGACCTCTATTGATTACGATAACATCAACCCAGCGGGTTGGACAACTGATGAGGACAAGAACGAACTGATCAAGGAATTGCTGCACAACTTCAGCATCAAGGCAAACGACCTTTTGGGTACCTTCAAGCGCAAGAAGTTTGCGGTTTCCATCGGAGACGAACTTCCAACAGGTATCGTTCAGTTGGCCAAGGTTTACATTGCCAAGAAGCGTAAGCTGAAGGTGGGCGATAAGATGGCCGGACGTCACGGAAACAAGGGTATCGTTGCACGTATTGTCCGTGAGGAGGATATGCCATTCCTTGAAGATGGAACTCCAGTTGACATCGTTCTGAACCCACTGGGCGTACCATCAAGGATGAACCTCGGTCAGATCTATGAGACCATTCTTGCTTGGGCAGGTCAGAAATTGGGTCGCAAATACGCCACTCCGATCTTTGACGGTGCAAGCCTTGACGAGATTGAAGCTGAATTGGCTGAAGCAGGTCTTCCATCATTGGGCCGCACCTATCTGTTCGATGGTGGCACAGGAGAGCGTTTCGACCAACCGGCCACTGTCGGTATCATCTACATGCTGAAACTCGGCCACATGGTTGACGATAAGATGCACGCACGTTCGATCGGGCCATACTCGCTCATCACACAACAGCCGTTGGGTGGTAAAGCACAGTTCGGTGGTCAGCGTTTGGGAGAGATGGAGGTTTGGGCACTCGAAGGTTTCGGTGCTGCCAACATTCTTCAAGAGATGCTTACCATCAAGTCGGATGACGTTGTGGGTCGTGCCAAGGCGTACGAGGCCATCGTTAAAGGAGATCCGATGCCAACTCCTGGTATCCCAGAATCCTTCAACGTATTGATGCACGAACTGCGTGGTCTGTGTCTGAACGTGACACTTGAATGATATCGGCCTTCCTCCTGCGCCTTGGTGCGGGAGGAAGACTTTTTCTCACAATTATTAAAAGTTTAAAAGTCCTTTAAATGGCACTCAAAAGAGAGAATAAGATAAAGAGCAATTTCAAGAGGGTTATCATCAGCCTTACATCCCCAGAGAAGATACTGGAAGCTTCCAGAGGTGAGGTGTTGAAGCCAGAGACCATCAACTACAGAACGTATAAGCCTGAGCGTGATGGTCTGTTCTGCGAAAGGATCTTCGGTCCGGTTAAGGATTACGAATGCCACTGCGGTAAGTACAAGCGCATCCGTTACAAAGGCATCATTTGCGACCGCTGTGGTGTTGAAGTAACTGAGAAGAAAGTGCGCAGAGAGCGCATGGGACACATCCAATTGGTTGTTCCTGTAGCGCACATCTGGTATTTCCGTTCGTTGCCAAACAAGATCGGTTACCTGTTGGGTCTTCCGAGCAAGAAGCTTGATATGATCATCTACTACGAAAGGTATGTGGTTGTGCAGGCTGGTAACGCAGTGAATGCTATGGGCGAACCGCTCAATTACATGGATTTCCTTACTGAGGATGAGTATCTGGATGCATTGGAGAAACTTCCGAAGGAGAACCAATATCTGGATGACAACGATCCGAACAAGTTTATCGCTAAAATGGGTGCCGAAGCATTGGAAGCCCTTTTGATGCGTTTGGATCTCGATTCGCTTTCATTCTCTCTTCGCCACAAGGCAAACAACGAAACAAGTCAGCAGCGTAAGAACGAAGCCCTGAAGCGTCTTCAGGTAGTGGAGGCTTTCCGTGCTGCACAAGAGAATATTGAGAACCGCCCAGAATGGATGGTTGTGAAGGTGATACCAGTGATTCCACCGGATCTTCGTCCGTTGGTGCCATTGGATGGTGGACGTTTTGCCACGTCTGACCTTAACGATCTTTACCGCAGGGTGATCATCCGTAACAACCGTTTGAAGCGTTTGATTGAGATCAAGGCTCCTGAGGTTATCCTTCGTAACGAGAAGCGTATGCTTCAAGAAGCTGTTGATTCGCTGTTCGACAACTCACGCAAATCATCTGCGGTTAAGACAGAGTCGAACCGTGCACTGAAGTCGCTTTCAGATTCGTTGAAAGGGAAGCAAGGTCGTTTCCGTCAGAACCTTCTTGGTAAGCGTGTCGACTATTCGGCTCGTTCGGTAATTGTTGTTGGTCCAGAATTGGAAATGCACCAATGCGGTCTTCCAAAAGAAATGGCAGCCGAGCTTTACAAGCCGTTCATCATCCGTAAGATGATCGAACGTGGTATTGTGAAGACAGTGAAATCTGCCAAGAAATTGGTTGATAGAAAAGATGCCGTTGTTTGGGACATTCTCGAAAACGTACTTACAAACCATCCGGTACTTCTGAACCGGGCCCCAACACTTCACCGTTTGGGTATTCAGGCGTTCCAGCCAAAACTTATCGAGGGAAAAGCAATTCAGCTTCACCCTTTGGTGTGTACGGCTTTCAACGCTGACTTTGACGGTGACCAGATGGCGGTTCACTTGCCATTGGGCAATGCGGCCATTTTGGAAGCACAGTTGTTGATGCTTGCCTCACACAACATCTTGAACCCAGCGAACGGTGCGCCAATTGCCGTACCATCGCAAGACATGGTGCTTGGTCTGTACTACATGACCAAGGAGAAGCGCAGCACTGCCACTGAGAAAGTGAAAGGCGAAGGCATGACATTCTACTCTCCGGAGGAAGTGATCATTGCCCACAACGAAAAGAAGGTCGATCTGCACGCCATCATCAAAGTGCGCATTACCAACCCAGACGATTCTACAAGTGTGATCGAAACCACGGTTGGCCGCGTACTGTTCAACCAAGTAGTGCCAAAGCAGGTTGGTTACATCAACACGCTTTTGACCAAGAAGGCGCTTCGCGATATCATCGGTGACATCATTTACCGTGTAGGTATGGCCGAATCGGCCCGATTCCTTGACAGGATGAAGAACCTTGGGTTCATGAGTGCATTCCGTGGCGGTCTGTCGTTCAACCTGGGCGATGTATTGATCCCAACGGAGAAAGCTCCAATGATCAAGAAGGCGCAAGAGCAGGTTGACGAGGTAATGTCAAGCTTCAACATGGGCTTCATTACCAACAACGAACGTTACAACCAGATCATCGACATCTGGACACATACAAACTCAAAGCTGACCCAAACGCTGATGAAGCAGATGGAAACCGACAAACAAGGTTTCAACTCTGTTTACATGATGCTTGATTCAGGTGCGAGGGGTTCTAAAGAACAGATCCGTCAGCTCTCTGGTATGAGGGGTCTGATGGCCAAGCCACAGAAATCCGGTGCAACCACACAGGAGATCATCGAGAACCCGATCCTTTCAAACTTTAAGGAAGGTCTTTCGATCCTTGAGTACTTCATTTCTACCCACGGTGCCCGTAAGGGTCTTGCGGATACGGCCTTGAAAACGGCTGACGCAGGTTACCTGACCAGACGTCTTGTTGACGTGGCTCAGGACGTGGTGATCAACGAGGAGGACTGCGGTACGCTTCGCGGACTTGTGGCCACTGCCTTGAAGAAGAACGAAGACATCATCGAATCGCTTTACGACCGTATCCTTGGCAGAACATCGCTGCACGATGTGCTCGATCCAAGCACAGGAAACGTCATTGTTTCTTCAGGTGCTTTGATCAATGAAGATGAAGCGAAAGCCATTGAGGAAGCTGGTATCGATGCGGTTGAAATCCGTTCGGTTCTTACCTGCGAAACCAAGCGCGGATGCTGCGCCAAATGCTATGGCCGCGACCTTGCATCAGGCCGAATGGTTCAGAAAGGTCTTGCCGTGGGCGTTATCGCTGCGCAGTCTATCGGTGAACCTGGTACACAGCTTACACTGCGTACGTTCCACGTGGGTGGTGTTGCATCGCACATTGCTTCCGAATCTCAGATCCGTGCCAAGGCAGATGCTACTGCCGAGTTCGATGAACTGAAGACCGTGAAGAGCTCAGAAGGCGATTACGATGTCGTTATCGGTCGTTCTGGCGAAATGCGTCTTATCAACAAGGACACAGGTGTACTTGTGGCCACGCACAACATCCCTTACGGTTCTAAACTGTACAAGAAGGATGGTGCCAAGGTGAAGAAGGACGAACTGATCTGCGATTGGGATCCATTCAACGCGGTCATCGTTTCAGAAATTGACGGTAAGATCGAGTTCGATAACATGGTTGAAGGCATCACCTTCAGAAACGAGTCTGATGAACAGACCGGTTTCAACGAAATGGTGATCATCGATACCAAAGACAAGAAGCTTATCCCTGGCGTTCAGGTAGTAGCCAAGAAATCGGGCGAACTGAAGAACTACAACGTTCCAGTTGGAGCTCACTTGGCCGTACAGAACGGACAGGAAGTGAAGGCGGGCGAAACCATCGTTAAGATTCCACGCGTTTCCGGCAAAACGGGCGATATCACGGGTGGTCTTCCACGTGTTACCGAGTTGTTTGAAGCACGTAACCCATCAAACCCTGCTGTGGTTTCTGAGGTTGACGGTGTGGCCACATTCGGTAAGATCAAGCGTGGTAACCGCGAGATCGTCATTCAGTCAAGAACCGGTGAGGAGAGAAGATACCTCGTATCGCTTTCTAAGCACATTCTTGTGCAAGAGAACGACTTCGTGAAAGCTGGAATGCCGCTTTCTGAAGGAGCCATCACGCCAACAGACATTCTGATGATCAAAGGACCAACGGCTGTTCAAGAGTACTTGGTGAACGAAATTCAGGAGGTTTACCGCCTTCAGGGTGTGAAGATCAATGACAAGCACTACGAGGTTATCGTGCGTCAAATTATGCGTAAAGTGAACATCATCGATCCAGGTGACACCAAGTTCTTGGAAAAAGAGCTGGTAAACCGTTACGAGTTCACCGAAGAGAATGATTGGATCTACGGTAAGATGTATGTTGAGGATCCAGGCGATTCTGAAACACTGAAGGCCGGACAGATCATCACGGCACGCAAACTGCGCGATGAGAACTCTGTGCTGAAGCGTAAGGACATGAAGCCTGTTGTAGCCCGCGAGGCCATACCAGCTACTTCTGAGCCAATGCTTCAGGGTATCACAAGAGCTTCGTTGCAGACAGATAGCTTCATCTCTGCCGCATCGTTCCAAGAAACAACAAAGGTGCTGAACGAGGCTGCTGTAAGAGGAAAAGTAGACGACCTGAACGGTCTGAAAGAGAACGTTATCGTTGGTCACCTTATCCCAGCAGGTACAGGTCTGCGCGAGTACGACAAGCTGATCGTAGGCTCTAAGGAGGAATACGAAATGCTGATGGCCGCCAAAGAAGAGGAAGCCGAAGCATAACCAAGCTACAAGTAGAAAGCCATTAGCAGTTAGCCTTAGGGATGATTGTTAATGGCTTTCTTTTTTGTTCATTCGTTGATCGATTCATAAACCGCTAAACCCTAACGGCCAACAGCAAATACCTAAAAGATGGCAGACGACAAGAACAACCCACAGGGACAGCAACTGAGCATAGAGCTGACAGAAGAGATTGCCGATGGCGTTTATTCCAATTTGGCCATCATTACACACTCAACGGCCGAATTCGTGGTCGATTTCATCAAAGTGATGCCGGGCATGCCAAAGGCCAAGGTGAAGTCTCGCGTAGTGCTGACACCTGAACACGCCAAGCGTTTCATGCGTGCGTTGCAAGACAACGTTTCCAAGTATGAGGCAGAACACGGTCCGATCAAGCATACCGATGGGCCTCCACCGTTGCCTATGAACTTCGGTGGGCCGACTGCTCAGGCGTAAGTCGTCCTATTCCAACGCTCTTCGGTTGAAGAGAATGTAACCTATGTGGAACAGTACCGACCACGGGCGTTCTTCCCTTTGGTAGTAATTGCCCGAAATACTGACGGGTCCTATTGGCGTGTGATAGACCACGGCCGTCATGGCAATGATGTGCGGGTCCAAGCGAATGGGGTAGTAGCCAGTTGACTGATCATCGTTGCGTTTGTACTTCTGTAGGTGGTGCATCATGTAAGCCTCCACGCGAACATCCAGGTTTTTCCACGCCATCCAAATTCCTTTCAGCCCGATGGCGCCATATCGGTTTCCACGGTATTCCTTCAAAAACAACGTGCGAGATTCGGGGGTGGGCTCAAATTGTGACGCCATGTTCAACGACATCTGGTAGTTGCTGAAAAAGTTCTGGCTGCTCCAGTACAGTTCCGCATAAACCCCAAGGCGCAATTTCGAGTCGGGGAAATAATATGAGTTGAACCTGCTGCGCACCGTAACCCACGTGCGTTGGCGCTCGGTGGTTTCGCGGTTCAATGCAGTGCTGCCCGCTTGATTGATGTCGCGGCCCGTGTTCACCCGCGCCTGCAACACATACTCGCGGCCTTCGTTGGCATACATCTTCTTGTTCAGCGTGCGCCTTTCCAGCAGCAGTTTGGCTGTGAAAAGATTCATGGTAGAAACATCCTTACGGTCGCTGCTGGTAAAGGTGCTGGTGTGGTAATACTCGTTGGTCAGGTTCACAAAGCTGATGCCTGGTATGGCCTTTATCTTGGTGGTCAGCGGCAAACCAACGTTCACTTCCACATCGCGGTCGTTCTGTATGAGGTACGAAGGCTTTTCAGCCTCGAAAAAAGCCGTGAAACCATTGAAATAGTTCCATTGGTTGATGGTAACGCCCAATTCGAGGAAGAACGGGAGTTTGGCTGGAAGATCGAGTCGCCCGCGTACCTGGCCCGATGAGTAGAACTTGCCCAAATGCCCGTTGAGGTAAATGCCCAATGCAAATTGGCGGAAGAACTTGTAGCCCACACCCACATACGCCTGATTGATGGAACTGGAAGAGATGTTGCCTCCGAATTCTGCAATGATGTCGTTGTCGCGCTCAATGTTCAACTGAAGGTCGAAATTCCCTGTGTTCGGGTTGAAATGTGCAACGGGGTAGATGCTTTTTATCATCTCATCGGCCGCCAGTTTGTAATACTCGCGCTTCACTTTTTCGAAGCTTACCGTTTCCTGCCGCTGCCTGATGCTCAGTTGCACGTATTCGGCCTGTTCCTTCTTCAGCCCTTTGATGTCGATGTTGCCGAAGGTCAGTTCGGGCTTGCTTTGGTTGAACGCCTCACGTTTCTGCCTGCGTTCTTCATCCGAAACGGTAGAGCTTACCACTGTGCGTATTTCGGGCATGCGTTGCAACGTGGTGTTGTAGCCGCCTTCGAGCAAGGGGGCAATGCGCGTAAAATCCATCACTGGCACATCGGGTATCTTGGGTTCTATGATGATGCCGTTGTCGCACACGGCACCATAGTCGGTCTTGCTCATGATGAGCGATTTGAGCTGCGAACCGAGGTCGTTCTGCTTGGGCGGTTTCAGGTCTGATGCCACCACGCTGCCAATGATGATGTCGGGGTAGAAATCCTGCAGCACCACATCGCTCGGAAAGTTGTTGTAGATGCCACCATCGAACAGCAAGCGACCATCCACTTCAATGGGTTTCATGTAAAGCGGGTAGGTGAACGAGGAACGGATGGCCTGACACATGTCGCCTTCGCGGAAAATGACCGCCTCCTTGGCATGCACATCGGCTGCCACGCAGCGGAACGGCACATACAGACTATCGAAGTTGTAACCGGCAGCGGCAATGGCAGGTGCCAAAAACCCGATGAGGTTGATGTCCATGGCGTAGGGCGAAACGATATTGACAGGGATGGACGCCTTGATGCCGCTGTCTATCTCGAACCGCGCAGTGATCCATGAAGGGTTGGGGTCATCGGTCTTGAAGTAGTATTTGTAATCCTCATTGATGATGCCCTTGGCCATTTCGTAGAATTCCTTGCTAAGGGCAAGTTTCTCCATTTCCACGGGGGTCATACCCGCTGCGTATAGCCCTGCAACCACCGCACCCATGCTGGTTCCGGCCACATAATCAATGGGAATGTTGTGCTCTTCCAGTGCCTTTAGCACTCCAATGTGGGCAAGGCCACTGCTGCCACCACCGCTCATTACCACAGCCACTTTTTGCCGTTGGGGCGCATTCTGGGCTTGTAACTGAAGCAGCGCAGCAATTATCAGAAGGGGGATTGTGATTGCCGTGCGCAAGACGTTACAAAGCTACAGAACGCCATGGGCCGAACGGGTACGCAATTCAACTTAATTCATCGCTACTGTGATAGCGTTTAGGTTACATGAACGATATTGGACATCGGCCCTTATTGAATCACGAGTGTCTATTTTCGTCTGCTCCAAACGGTAAGCCTTATGATGAAAACATACACCATCCTGTTCGCAAGTCTTCTATTGCGTTTGATTTCGGTTGCACAGACCACCATCGATCCAGACAAGATCGACATTGTGCGCGATGAGTATGGCGTGCCGCACATTTTTGCCAAGACCGATGCCGAAGTGGCTTATGGGTTGGAATGGGCCACGGCCGAAGATGACGTGGAGAACGCCCAATTCATGCTCTGCGCCATGCGCGGATTGCTTGGCACGCGACAGGGAATTGATGGTGCCAAGATCGATTTCGCGGTGCAGTTTTTGGGCGTTGTAGATTATGTGAATGAGCATTACGATGAAAGCATTCCCGAAGATCTGAAACGCGTGTTGGAAGGCGCAGCCGCAGGTGCCAATGCGTATTACACCAAGCACCCAGAACTTGCCTGGAACAAGAAGATGCTGCCCGTGAAGCCGCAGGATTTCGTGACGGGTTACATGTTGGCCATGGCGCTTATGGGCGGTGTGCAGGGCACGGTAGAGAAAATGGTGGACGGAAGGATTGAGCGCGATGTGCCCGACAAGGAGGATGGTATCGGGTCGAATGCCTTTGCCTTCAATTCCAACAAGACCGCGGATGGAAACACCTACTTGGCCGTGAACGCACATCAGCCCATCGAAGGACTTCTTTCGTGGTATGAGGCGCATGTTTGCAGCGAGGAAGGTTGGAACATCGTTGGCGGGCTTTTCCATGGCTCACCTACCATCTTCCTGGGCTCGAATGAGCATTTGGGTTGGGCGCATACAACGGGCGATCTGGACGAACTGGATGTCTTCAAACTGAAAATGCATCCCAAGAAGAAGAACTGGTATGTGGTGGACGGCCAATGGCACAAATTGGAAACCAAGCGCGCCAAACTGAAAGTGGCCTTGGGCAAGAACGGCTGGTTCAAAATTGGGGTGAAGAAGAAATTCTGGGTCAGCATTTATGGCCCCACCATGAAGAACGACCACGGTTATTTCTCGCTCCGTATGCCGGCCCTCATGAACATTTATCCCATTCTGCAATGGTACCGCATGAACAAGGCGAGGAATTTCACCGAGTTCAGGGAGGCGTTGGACATTCAAGGGCTTTCGCGCCAGAACATTACCTATGCCGACAGGAACGACACCATTTTCTTCATCTCCAACGGCTACATTCCAAACAGAGCAAACGGTTATGATTGGCGCAAGGTGCTGCCTGGCGATACTTCAATCACCCTGTGGAATACCTTCCTTCCTGTTGATAGTTTCGCCCAATTTCTGAACCCCGAATGCGGCTGGGTTTTCAATACGAACAACGCAGGTTATGAGGCCACGGCCAAGCCAGAGAACCGCCAATTGGATGATTACAATCCGCACATCGGTTACGACCCTTCAGTCAATAATCGGAGCCTGCGTGTTTACGAGATAATGGAGGGCGAATACGCCAATCGCAAGGTGAGCTATGAAGAATTCAAGAAGCTGAAATTCGACCATACCTATCCGCAGCGCATGACCTACAAGGGCGAATTCCCGTTGGACGCACTCTTTGCGTTGGATGCGGCTCAATACCCCGACATTGCCGATGCCATCGGCCGCATTGCTGCCTTCGATAGAACGGCCGATACGTTGGACCGGAATTTCCCCATTCTGCTGATGACGGTTTATGAGCTTTTGGATTACAACGGAAAGCTGCGCAATGAGGCACGCACGGATGAGGCCAAGCGCACCGCCATGTTCGTGGATTGCGTTACCAAGGCCAAGGCCAAAATGGTTGAGCGGTTCGGAACCATTGACATTGCGTTGAGCCAACTACAGGTGTTGGAGCGCAACGGAAAGGCCGTGGCCGTGGCGGGTGGCCCCGATTGCATCCGTGCCGTTTTCGGTTCCTTTATGGACGATGGCCGAAACCGCATGCGCGCAGGCGATGGTTATGTGCAAATGGTGCAGTTTACCAAAGATGGCCCCATCATCGAATCCATCAATGCTTTCGGGGCGTCCAGTTTCCCCGATAGTCCGCATAGCACCGACCAAATGGTACCGTTTGCCAAGCATCAGATGAAGAAGATGAGTTTGAACAAGGCGGAGGTTTACAGAAACGCCAAGCGCATCTACCATCCGCAGTGAACCTTGGCGAGTGTCGTTCAGCGGTTGAACTCCTTGAAATCCACCGAAGGGTCGTAGTCGTTCTTGGTGCAGATGCTGTGCAGTTCGCTGCGCGTATCCTTACTGCGGATGATGGGGAAGAGCAGTTGCACATACCACGGTTCCTTCACCTGATTCCATGCTCCGAAGCGCTTAGGATATTGGCGCGTGATCTTGGCCGTGCCGAAAAGCACATCCCAAATGAAGAGCAGGTTGCCGAAATTGCCGTTCGGGTTCGAAACACCGTCATCGGCCGTCAGTCCGTGGTGTGCATAGTGCGTGCTCGGGGTGGAAATGGTACGTTCCACCACCCACGCCAGTGGGCCCAGCACGCGGTATCGGTATAGAAAGCGGTCCCACTTGGTTTCGCTGTGCGCCAGCAGGATGATGGTCAGTTTTACGGGCATGTAGAACAGGTAGGCGTAGCCCATGCCCAAGTAAACCAGCAGGGCCGATAGCCAGATGCCCGGCATCAGCGCGTAGTACAGCACCGCGTTCCTGTACGTCACCATCACCCCCATTTCCTCCACCACATGGTGGGGGCGGTGCAGTTTCCACATGGTCTTGTTCACGTGCGAAAGCCGATGCCAGAGGTACTGCGTCAGGTCGTCAAACACCAGAAAAGCCAACAGATGCCACCAGATGGATACTTGGACGAAAACATCTTCCCACTGCGGAAATGCGCTGCCCATGGCCCAAATGACCAAGAGGAAAATGCCCGGTTGTATGAGTGTGGGCAGCGTTACCAGACTCACCAGTTCAATGGTGAAATCGTTGCGTGTGCGCCTGTCGTTGATGTAGAGGCCGCCCAGCGCCTCCAACACGCCCAGCACCAGCATTACCGCTGCGGGAATCAGTTTACTGAGGGTTTCTTCGTGCATCCGAGGTTCGAATGTACGCGGAAATGAAAATCAAACTGTCGGTAGGGATTCAATCTTGGATGGGAAACCCACTACAGGCTTTTCGCTCTGAATCCAAAATGGCAATGGAATGACCAGCTACCGCAATGGAATGAATCCCTTCGGTAATGGAACGGATTCCTCCAGCTATGGAATGAGTTCCGAACGTGTAAACTGCCTGTTTTATGGCGATGAATGATTGATGAGTACAATGGCGATGGACCCGTACCACCGCACTTTCCGACCCTTGTTGGCGCTTGCAACGCGTGCTTCGACTAGGCTAAATCATTGGTTTGATCTTATCCCTACCTTCAAACCAAACTAACGCATGAAAGCGATGAGCTTCAACATCCCCAACTGGGTCATCATAGCAGGTGGCATCGGGCAGATATTCACCGCCCTCATTTACCCCTACATCCGCCACCGCGTATTCGATTGGTACAACGATGTGAAACAGTTGAAACCTCTCAATCAGGAAATTGCCAAAACTTATGGTCGGTACATTCAGGGTCTCAATTTCTCGTTCGGGCTCATTGCCATTGTCATGCCCGAAGACTTGAAGAACCAGACCAACTTGGCCGTGGCAATCACAGGACTCGTTGCCCTGTATTGGATAGGCAAGGTGGCCACGCAGTTCGCCTATTACCCCATGTATCAGATACCGCAGAAACCCATCTTCAAGATCGGTAGCTATGGCATGAACTTCCTCTTCGGGTTCTTTGCCGTGGTTTATGCGCTATTGTTAGCCCACAACCTTTCGGGCAGATTCTGAACCCTGACCGATTTTCGTAACCTGTCGGCTCACCCATTACCTTTAGGGGCCATGGGCAAGCTATCGCGGAAAGATTTCATTACACGCAGCGTAATGGGGGCCATGGGGCTCCCGTTGCTGCCCCGTTTGGCGCAGGCAGTAGCGCCTATGCCTTCACCATCGGAGAACGCCACCACCGATGAGGTCTATTGGGCCAACGTGCGGCAACAATACCTCATTGATGAGCGCGTGGTGAATCTGAACAACGGATCGGTGGGGCCGCAACCCATTGTGGTTCAGCAGGCGCACATCGACATGTATCATCTGAGCAATTGTGCTCCTGCACATTTCATGTGGCGCAAGGTGAATGAGAAGCGCGAAACACTGCGCACCGAACTGGCTGCTCTGCTCGGTTGCCGAACTGAAGAGCTGGCCATCAATCGGAACACTACCGAAGGATTGAGTACGGTCATCTTCGGCCTCGATCTGCAAGCAGGCGATGAGGTGGTGGTTTCCGATTTCGATTATCCCTTCATGTTGAACGCATGGCGGCAACGGCAGATGCGCGATGGCATTGTGCTGCGCGAAGTGAAATTGCCACTGCCCATAACAGACGAGGCTGCTGCTGTGGCGCTTTATGAAGCAGCCATTACCCCACGTACCAAGGTGGTGCACCTTACGCACGTTATCAACTGGACGGGGCAGGTTATGCCAGTAAAGGCCATTACCGCAATGGCGCACGCACACGGTTGCGAAGTGGTCGTGGATGCGGCCCATTCCTTGGCGCATGTTCCGCTTTCCTTCTCCGACATCGGGTGCGAATATTTGGCCACATCGCTGCACAAGTGGTTGGGGGCTCCGTTCGGCACGGGTGCATTGGTCATCCAAAAGGAGAAGAAGGCCAGTCTATGGGCGCTGCATGCTCCTTACGAACCGCTGACGGACGATATCCACAAATTCGAATTTCTGGGCACACGGTCCATTCCGGCCGAAATGGCAGCGTTGGAAGCCATTGCCTTCCACCGGAATATTGGAGGAAGCGTTATTGCCGAACGGTTGCATTACATCAAGAGCCATTGGGCGCAACAAGTGCAGCTGCTGGAGCGGGTGCGGTTCCATACATCATTGGATGCAACCCACAGCGGTGCCATGGCCACTATCAGCATAGATGGCCTGCATGCAGGACAGATTGCCCAACACCTTTGGGACACCGAGGGTATGCACGTGGGAATGGTAGAATGGAATGGCATGGATGCAGTGCGGGTCAGCCCGCACATCTACATTTCACTTACCGAACTGGACCGTTTGGCTTCGGCCATCACAAACCTGGCTACCAAATGAAACAGGCAATGGCGTGGCTGAAAGAACACCGCTCGGTGAATCTGCTTCTTCTGGTGGCGTATATCTTTTTCATCCTGTTCGCTCACGGGGCATTCGTGTCACTTTCGGTTGTGGTCATGAATGCCCTCTCGCTGCCCGTTTACAACCATTTGGTGGCATTGCTGGTGGCGTTGGCACCACTGGTGGTCGGAGCATTGGTTTATCGTGCGCTGAAGCGCAAAATGAAGCCAGACCCTCGAGGGCTATTCTTTCTGGTGCTGGTGTTATCGGGGCTGGTGGTACACTTTTTCGTGTTCACAGAAATGAACATCGAATTCATACATGCTATGGAATTTGGGGTGCTGGCAGCACTCATCTATCCGTTGGTAGGGCGGTTTGGGGCGGCCATTGTTGGGGCTCTGCCCGTCATGCTCGTAGACGAATGGTACCAGTACAAGGTGCTGTTCGACTATGTGGAGTACTTCGACTTCAACGATATTCTTCTCGATTTGCTTGGGGCAGGCCTATTCCTTTCGTTGTTACGGGTGTTGGGGGTCGGTTCTGAAGAACAGGCAACGCATCTTCTGAAACGCTCGGAACTGTATGTGCTTGGGCTTATCGTTTTGTTGACCACCGTATTCTTATCCACCAATGTCATGGTTTGCTATTCCTCGGATGTCACGAACAACACATGGCTTATTCTGAACGACATCAACGCAGAATACGGCTTTTGGCGTGTTCATCCGCTCATCGGTTCCACTTACCATGTGCTGGAACCTATGGCGGGTATGATCACGGTTTTCGGGGTGTGCGTGGCTTACTTCTTCATGGATCCAATGAGGTGGCTGAAGTAAGCTGGCGCGTGTTTCAATCGGCTGCCGTACCAACTGAACAGTTCGCCATCTACGAATCTGATTTCTGCGTTTGGCAAAAGGCTGTGCAGTTCTTCTACATGCCGCTGTTTGAACGGAAACGGTTCCGAAGAAAGCAGCACCAGTTCGGGGTCTAGGTCCATGATGCTGGCCTCGGTCAGTTCGGGGTATCGGCTTTGTGCAATGACGTTTACCAACCCGCAGCGGTTCAGCATATCATGAATGAACGTATCGTTGCCAGCGGCCATATAAGGTTGTTTCCAAATAAGGTATAGCACTTTCCGCTTCGGGTAAATCGGGACGAGTTCCGAAAATTCGTTCTCAATTTCTAAAATGAGCTTGGAGGCATGTGATTCCGTGATTTCGGCAACGGAACGGATCATTTGCAATGCCGAACCAAGGTTGTTCACATCACTGACCCAAACGGGGAATTCCTTCTCCAAAACCTCAATGTCCGCACGGTTGTTCTCCTCTCGGTTGGCAATGATGAGGTCGGGTTGGAGATCGCGGATAACATCCATGTGGAGGTTCTTGGTACCGCCAACCCGCGTTTTGCTTCTGAACCAGCTTTCGGGATGCACACAGAATTTGGTAATACCCACCACGCGGTGATCTAGGCCGAGGTGAAAGAGTAGTTCCGTTTGACTCGGAACCACCGAAACGATGCGCTGCGGAAAAGTAGGAATGCGAACGGTGCGACCAAGTTGGTCTGTGTGCGTTCGCAGGTCCATCAATCGGCAATGGCCTTTATGATGTCGTGCTTGGTGATGATGCGGTACATTCCCGAACCGTCTTTGAACAGCACGGCTGGCGTTTCCTTATCAAACACATCGGCAAGGTCGGTCACGTTCTTGCTGCCATCCACCAACGGGAATGGCTTCTGCATGATGTCGCGCACCTGGCAGTTGCGGTCTTCCGGCTTGTTGAATAGGTGGTTGAAGAGTTTCCCTTCGGTGATGGATCCCACCGGCACGCCCTTGTCAAACACAGGCAGCTGCGAAATGCCGTTGTCAGTGATGAGTTTCACTACTTCGGCCACGGGCGCATCGGCCTCTACGCTCATCAGCGTTGGCTGTTTTGGGCCATGTATCTCCGAAACGCTGATGCGTCCCTTGTCCAAGAAACCTCGGTCGCGCATCCAATCATCGTTGAAGATCTTTCCAACATAACGTGTTCCGTGGTCGTGGAAAATAACCACCACAAGGTCTGTCGGCTTCAGGCTGTCCTTCAATTGCAGCAATCCCTGAACGGCACATCCGGCACTGTTGCCTACCAGAATCCCTTCCTTTTTGGCCAGTTCGCGGGTCATTAGCATGCCTTCCTTGTCGGTCACTTTTTCAAACTGGTCGATCACCTCAAAATCAACGCACTTCGGAATGATGTCTTCGCCAATGCCTTCTGTGGCGTACGAGTAGATCTCGTTCGGGTCAATTTTGCCTGTTTCGTGGTAAGCCTTCAGTGTAGAACCGTATGTGTCGATGCCCCAAACCTTGATGTTCGGATTCTTCTCTTTCAGGTATTTACCAGCACCTGAAATGGTGCCGCCTGTGCCCACACCAACTACCAAGTGGGTTATTTTCCCTTCGGTCTGTTCCCAAATTTCGGGGCCAGTTTGCAAGTAATTCGCTTTCGGATTGCTCGGGTTGTCGTACTGGTTCGGGTAGAATGAATTCGGAATCTCCTGATTGAGTCTACGCGCCACCGAGTAGTACGAACGCGGGTCATCCGCCTCCACGTTTGTGGGCGTTACAACCACCTCTGCGCCCATGGCACGCAGTATGTCCATCTTCTCTTTACTCTGCTTGTCGGGCATGGTGCAAATGAGGCGATAGCCCTTCACGATGGCTGCCAGCGCCAGGCCCATTCCCGTGTTGCCAGAGGTTCCTTCAATGATGGTTCCGCCCGGTTTCAGACGGCCGTCCGCCTCAGCATCCTCGATCATCTGCAGTGCCATTCGGTCTTTGATGGAATGCCCTGGATTGAACGTCTCCACTTTGGCCAGAACCGTGCAAGGCACATCCTTGCAAACCTTGTTCAACTTGATGAGTGGCGTGTTGCCGATGGTTTCGAGAATATTGTTGTAATACATGGCCGCAAAGGTAGAAACCTCGTTTTGCTGACCATTTTTTCGTTCTTCGTTTTTCATTTTTCTTTGGCTCTGAAATGATGATTGAACCACTGATAGGCTACCGAATTCTCGATTTCACGAAACTATTACCTGGGCCGTTGGCCACGCTTTGGATGGCACAACAGGGAGCCGAGGTCATCAAGGTGGAAGCGCCACATTCGCCCGACACAGTACGCTGGATGCCACCCACCAAGGCCGATGGCAATTCGGTTTTCTACCATGCGCTGAATGCAGGCAAGAAGAGCCTTTCAATAGACTATCGTTCGGAAGCGGGCAGAGAAGCCATTCTGAAATTGGTGGAATCGGCCGATGTGGTGATTGAACAATTCAGACCAGGTGTGATGGAGGCATTCGGGCTTGGGTTCGGAACGCTGAAAAAGCGCAATCCGAAGATCATTCTGGTTTCCATTACAGGCTACGGACAAACGGGCGAAATGGCCCAGAAACCCGGTCACGACATCAACTATCTGAGTTACTCAGGTGTGTTGGACGGGCTCCGCGATAGCCATGGAAATCCCGTCATTCCGCAGGCGCAATTGGCCGATGTGGCAGGAGGCAGCATGATGGCGTTGAACGCGACCGTTACGGCATTGCTTCACCGAGAACGGACAGGCGAAGGTCAGCATGTGGATGTGGCCATGGCTAAGAATGTTGCGGTGCTTCAAATGCTCCGTATTGCTGAAGAAAACGAAACGGGCAAGTGCGATGATTACCTCTCGGGCCGATTGGCCTCCTACAACGTTTACCGCTGTGCAGATGGACTACACGTGGCACTCGGGGCATTGGAGCCCAAGTTCTGGCAGAAGTTCTGCAACCTTGTTGGGCATGCTGAATGGGGCGCAAGGTTGATGGAACGCGAACTCGTGGCAGAAGTGGCGGCACTTTTCGCTTCGCAGCCAAGAAGTTTCTGGACCGATAAGTTGGAAAATGAAGACGTCTGCCTTTCGCCTGTGCTGACGCTGCAAGAAGCTGCAACGCATGTGTTGTTCCAAAACGGCTTCCCGAATCCGCTTGGTTCGGTTGCTTTGAATCCAGCTCCGAAAATGGGAACGGATAATGATGAACTGACCCCCTAAATCCCCCCAAGGGGGACTTTGCGCCCTTTGCGAAATCTCCGCGTCTTTGCGGTTCCATCAATTCGCGCAAGGCGCAAACGCGATCACCTGCAGGTAGATCTTCGTTTTGCCCAACTGTCCCATCAGCCAATCGCGTTTCTGATGATTGATGGGCGAGGTGTAATTGGCCACCAGAAAACGGTGCTCATCCAGTCGGATGATGGATGGGAAAGCGGTATCGCCCGCACCGGGCAGGTCCATTACCCATTCCACTTTGCGTGTTTTCTGATCGATCTTGAACAGTGCCGTGGTTTTGGGCGAAAGCGAATACCCGACCCAATTCCATTTGCGTTGGGCCGACATTTTTCGGTTTCGGTCCACTTTTCCGAACGGTTTTTTGCCCAATTGCCTGCGACCGATGAGGTAGAGGTCATCGCCATGGCGGAACATTTTGGGAGACATGAAACAGCGGGCATCGGCCGTGTCCGGAAACTCCCAATTGCCGAGGTCATCCGCCTTTGCAAATGCCACATGCGACCCGAAACCTGTATTGTCGCCATCTTCCAAACGGGTCACGGCCCAAAGGTTCTTTTGGCGGTCGAATTCCCACGCGGTTTCCGAAACACCACCGAAATAGACCGCGCCTGTATCGTTCAGCGATGTCCAGTTGGTGCCATCGTCAGATCGTTTGAAGAACATGCGCACTTTCGATGGACCTTGCAGTTCGTAATGCGAGCCCAAATAGCTTGAAAGGTACGTGGTGCCATTGCGGTTTTTCATGCTCCAATGCACTTCACCTAGCGTCAGCACCTTTTCGGGGTCGCTCCAATTACCGTTGCCCTCGGAAGTGAAATGGTCGATGAATTCTGGTTCAAAGGCCGTCATTTTGGTGCCCGCCCCAAAGGTGTAGAAGTGCAATTTCCCATCGATCGGAATCAGGAACGGCTCGCGTACATCACGACCGATGAAGATCTCCATTTCCTTCCGCCACGTATTGCCATCGGCACTGGAAATGATGTAAATGCCTGTTTTTTTGGATGCGAAATGGGTCGGCCCCGTGCGGAAAGCGCAGAATAAACGGTTCTTGAAAATGGTGATGCTGACGTTGTTGTTCGAGTTCTGAGGCTCCACACCATCAGGCAACTCGACTGATGGAATGAGCCAATACGGGTCACTCAGTTGGGGGCAGTATTCCTTACTGAAATCAAAACCCTCGTCATGCAACGCTGGGTCGTCTGGTGACACTTCCAACTTTGGCAGCATTTCGCTCAGAACCGTCTGCACCTCTGTCGGGTACTTATTTTTCTTGGGCCACTTGGGTGTGGTGCAGCCGAAGAAGAAAAAGGGGAGAATGAAAAAGGAAAAACGGGAAGGACTCACTGCAAATCTGTTGGCGCTAAAATAGTTCAAACCCTACCCACTGGCTAACTTGCGCCCATGGATTGGCTGCAATGGGGTTATTGGGGATTGTTCTTGGCGAGTTTCCTTTCGGCCACCGTGCTTCCGTTTTCCTCGGAGGCGTTGGTGGCCGCCATGATCTATGGTGGTGGTGATCCATGGCTTACGCTATTCGTTTCAACCTTGGGTAATTGGCTGGGCGGCATGAGCACTTATTGGATCGGGCATTTGGGCAAGTGGGAATGGATGCAGCGATTTGTTGGTGTGAAAGAAGAGAAGGTGCGGCATTGGAAGCCTCAGATAGACCGTTACGGAAGCTTCTTTGCTGTGCTCAGCTTCTTACCGATAGTGGGTGATGCGATCGTTCTGGCCCTCGGTTTTTTCAGGGCGAACGTGTGGTTTACCGGTATGTGGATGTTCGTAGGCAAAGTGGCGCGGTATGCGGTCATCATTTGGGCCATGAACTGACCTACTGCAGTTGCTGCAACACCAATTCCTTCACCAATTCCTCATCTTCCCAAGGCGTCATGTGGCTGCCGCCATCAATGGTCACAATGGTGAGGAGTGAATCTGGAATCATCTTCTTTGAGAACTCAATATTGCCGTAAGGAACGATGTCATCATCCGTTCCATGCACGTGTATGAAGCGGGTTCTGACCGTGTTCCATTTCGGCAGCATTTTGCGCAACTCGGATTCATGCGCTTTCTTCTCGGCAGCCGCCACCATGAAAAATGCCGGAACGGCCCATCGCGTTGCTTTCCATTCCGTGAACTTCACAATGGCGAAATCCTTTTCGTGATCCGGATCGAGCGCAGGGGCAAGCAGAATGGCGGCTTTCACTTTTTCGGGGTTGTCGAGCACAAAGCTGGAGGTGATGGGGCCGCCATACGAATGACCCACCGCAATGACGTACGGGTAAGCATAATGAGAAAGCACTTTTGCCAATGCTTCGCTCTGTTTCTGAATGGAAACCTCGGCATTTCCTTGGTCATCGGGGCTATATCCCAATCGGTCAATGGAAATGAGCCGCGCATGTTTCAGCAGCGAGTTATCGGTGGTGAACTGGAAGAAATTGTTGGCCGCGCCCGGTGCACCATGTGTGAAGATGACGATCGGAAGCGAATCCTCCTTTAGGGTTGAAACCTCCACCCAACGCAGCGGGTGACCGAAAATGCTGTCGTGGCCAACGGTGCATTGCAAACCCTGCCGTTCAAAATACCGGAATGTCTGTTCGTCATTGGCAACCGACATCGGACTTCGGAAGAACCAAATGCCGATGGGAATGTGAATGGCAACGAAAACGAGAAGGAAGATGTAGCGCTTTTTCACTGGGCGGTTAAGAAGCAACTACAACAACCGTGCACACTCGGTGTTCACTCGTACTTTACCCAAAACGCAGAGGTGAAGCCACGAAGCTCGCCACCTTGCGCTGAGAACACGGGAATGCGCGGGGCAATGCCCAGCACTTTGCGCTCCACCACCGAACCGGCAGCGTTGTAATTCCACTGCTCGCGGAAGGTGAATCCGAAGAAATCCTTCGTGTAATCGCGCTCCACTATCTGAATGCGGATGTCGCCCGTTTCGGGTTCCTCAAACCAAATGGTATCGGTAAACTGTAGTAAGGCTTTCACCTGTTCGGCCTGCATTGGCGCATCGCTGCTACGGTCGTATGCGGTTGTCTTACCTGAGAGCACATCGGCTATCAACTGTTGCGAAATGGTGCTCACGTCCGTAAAGTCCTCATCGTTCAGATCCTGATGGAACACCGAGCCGAGTTCAACGGCATATTCCATGGTCTTGGTGCGAACTACAACGGCATCATTTCCATCTGCAGGTTGATCGGAATGTTGGTTGCAAGCGGCCAGTGCCACCAAAAGGAATGGGGTCAGTTTTTTCATACTTCAACGGTTTTGAGTTTGCGCATCTTCTCTACGCGGTTCACGATCTTGTTCGTAAGGAAAACGCCATTGAGCACGAAGGCCGAAGTAAGCAAACCTCCGTAAAGCGCTCCGCCAATGCCGCACGTAGCTATGTCCTGACCTGTCAGATACAGGTTCTTGATCGGGGTGTGAGGCCGTAGTTCCTTCATGCGGAATCGGGCAGGTGAGTGGTCGAGCCCGTAGATCTCGCCTTTCTCGTAATTCACAAAATGGGCCGTGCTCAATGGGGTGGAAAGTTCGTAGTAGTCGATCTTGCCTTCCAACTGCGGGAACTGCTTGTAAAGCTCTGCCAAGAACCGCTGCGAGAAATATTCTTTGTAGGCTTCGTATTCATCGCCACGGTGTTTCCAGCGTTCGTCCTGCCACTTGGCAAACCACTCGAATGGCGCCAATGTGATCATTTCTATGGTACTCTTGCCGGGGTAACGGCTTTCCCATTCAGGGTCTTTCAGCGATGGGAACGAAATGTAGGTTATCGGGAAAGGTTTGCTTGGATCTTCCAGATATTCCTTCACCGTGCGGTCGTGGTCGTTTCCGCCATAAACCCACAGATTCGAACTTGGAATGCCCATTTCGCGGAGGTCGTGTTTGAGGCCTACGTAGAGACAAACGTGCGAGATGGACGGCCCCGCTGGCGATTTTTCCAATTCGAAACCGATGGATCGCTGCACTTCCTTATCGAGCAACCGCGCCATGGTGTTCAGGTAACCTACACCGCTCACGATCATCGGAGCTTCTAAGGTCGTTCCATCCTCCATCAGCACGCCATAGGCTTTGCCGTCCTTCACCAATATCCTCTCAACACCAGCGCGTACTGTAACTGCGCCTCCGGCCTTTTCAATGACCGGAATGATGGTTTCGGCAATGCGTTCGCAACCACCTATAGGGAATGCACCTCCTTTCCAGTAGTGTTTGTTCACCAGCGCATGTATGGCGAAACTGCTTTGGGCAGGCGGCAAGCCGTAGTCGCCATACTGACCGGCAAGCACGTCTTTCAACTCTTGGTTGTCGGTAATGCCGTCAAGCACTTCTTTGGTGGTCTTATCTGAGTATTCAAAGAATTTTTCAGTGAAGAAGGAACCGAAAAGTTTGCTCACCACAGTTGGAAATGCCCTTTCCTTGAAGAACTTCTTGGTGCTGGCGGTCGACTCGTTCACCAATTCAATGTAGCGGTCGATGGCATCATGGTCTTTCGGGAAGTTCTCATACAACATCTTGATGTAGTTGTCCTTGCCCGCACGATGGTCGTAGCTTTTATTGCCAATGATGACGCGGTCGTACACATCATCCATCTCCTTGAACTTCAGTTCGCAATCGGTAATGTAGTCGAACAGAAAGCGCAGGAATGTGTGCTCAATGTGCACATCGCCAATGTAGTGGATGCCCACGTCCCATTCGTACTCCTTGCGTTTGAATACATGTGTGAAGCCTCCAGCAACATAATGCTTTTCGAGCACCAGCACCTTTTTGCCTTCTTTGGCCATAATGGCTGAGAACGAAAGCGCTCCAAGCCCCGACCCGATCACAATGATGTCGTAGCCTGTTTTCTTTTCAAGTCGTTTCCAAGGTGTTCCGGCCATATTCCGTCTATTCAGTTAATCGGTTGACAAGGTAAACAGTTGAAAGTACTTCGAGTTCAATCAATTCACACACGGATTCTCAACGTCCATTTCCGCTATCCATTGCCTGATGACCTGCATGGCCTCCTCGTGCACCAGTTTGCGGCCCAATTCAGGCATCATGATGCCGGGGTCGGTGCTTTCCATTCGGAACACGATGATGGAACTATCGGGCTGGCCGGGATGGATGTCGTACATCAGATTTCCGCTACCGCGGCCAGCCGCCACGTTCGTTTTCAGGTAGCCACGGGCTGCGCAGTCGGTCTCTTCAACGTTCAAGTGCAAGCCCGAAGTGTTTCCCGGTCCTTTCGGGTTGTGGCAGTGCGCGCAGTTGATGTCGAGCCAAGCACGGGCGCGGTCTTCCAACGTTCCGGTAGTTAGGTCGTCCCAAACGGCCAAACGCGGTGCCGTTCCTGATGCCGGAGCGCCTGCCAGATACCCCACAGCCGCCCATTTTTCAAGTTGATTCATGGTCCCATCCGAGTAGTTGTATGCACCGTTCAGGTGTTTGACCTTCGGGCCAATGGGCGTCCATTGCTTGTCGTACTCATGGCAGCCTTTGCATTGGTTCTTGTTGGGCACCACGTAATTCACCGTGCGGTCGGTGCCATCGTAGTGCGTCCAGTTCACGTCCATTCGACCACCGGCCACCTGCAGCGTGGCATCGGTCTGTTCCTCATTCCAAATGTAGGGCAGGCCTACCCAGCCATCTTCGCGACGCACCATCAGCCGCGTTTCCAGTATTCTGCGGCCTTTGCTCTCGTCTCTGAAATCGAACGGATAGTAGAAATTCTTGATGAGCACGGCACCTACCGGAAAGCTGAACGCCAGTTCGGGGTCGTACTGTGCGGTGGTGCCTTCGGGCATCCACACGAAACGTGCCTTATGGGCGTAGTCGGTAAAGAGCGTGGAGTTGAGCGAGTAGGGCAGCACTCCTTCGTTGGGGCTCAGGTCTTTGAGCGCGCCACGGAAGAAGTTGTATTCCGACAGATTGCGGAAAAGGTCGCCACCCGTGTTGACCGTAACCGGCCCGACCGAAACATTGCCACATTGCTGCAACGAGAAGGTTGCCACCACGAAGCCGGCCACCACAAAACCAATACGTATCCATTTCATAGGCAGTAGTAGAGGCGGGCTAAAATACGATTCGCGCCAAGGCCGTCAGGCACCGAACGGAAATTCCTGTCCTACCAGTTCCTCACTCTTTTTCCAAAGGGCCTTGGCCAGTTGGGGGTCTTGCGATGGGCGGTTGCTGTGGTAGCGTTTGCGCTGCACCCAGTAGCCGCCTGTTTCGGTCTCCACGCTTGCCGATGATGCCAAGTGAATGGATGTTTTCGCACCGTCTTCCACGGTTATCATCAATGGTTTGGCCAGTATCCAACCCAGTTTGGTGTACCAGTTGGCGTTTTTCTCGGCAATTTCGGTGCGTACACCGCCCGGGTGCACGGCATTGGCCGTTATGCCTGTGCCTTCCAGTGTGCGGGCCAGTTCGTTGGTGAAAAGGATGTTGCAGAATTTGCTGCGCGAATACGATTTCCAGCCATCGTAGCGGTCATTGGTGTAGTTCAGGTCGTTCAGGTCCAGTTTGCGGGTCGATTTGTGGGCAATGGACGAAAGGTTGATGATGCGCGCCTTGCCGGCCGCCTTCAGATTGGGCATCAGCAGATTGGTAAGCAGAAAATGCCCCAAGTGGTTGGTGGCAAACTGCATTTCAATGCCTTCTGCGTTCAGTTGCAGATCGGAGAAGTAGCAGCCCGCGTTGTTTATCAGCACATCTATCTGCGGCATCTGCGCACTGATGGCCGTTGCTGCCTCGCGCACCGAAGCTAGCGAACTCAGATCAACCGTTACGTAGTTCACCTGTTCGTTGCCCGATGCCTTGCGTATGGCCTCCACCGCCTGTTGGGCCTTATCGGCCGAGCGCGATGTAATGAGCACCGATGCCCCCATTTTGGCCAGTGCCGTGGCGGTTGCCTTACCGATACCTGCGTTGCCGCCTGTAATTACAATGTATTGTCCGACCATAAGTTTGTGTTGCAAAGCGGAAAGATAGAAAGATCATGGGCAAATGGAAGATTGATCAAGGATTCCAATGATTATTTTTCAGAACGGAAACGTTGATGTTTGTCGCAGCATGATGTCTATTTGTTTACACTCTGTCACGTGGGTAGTAGGTAAGATGCCCGGCCTGTATCGAAAAGGCGAATTCAGTCGGCCTTACAACAGTGCAGACGGTGTGCCCGAGAATGTGGGTTGGTTCATCGTTGCCATTGCGATTGTCCTGTTCCTGTACATAGCTTACAAGTTGAAGAAGGGTTCGAATAAAGCGGCTCCTCCGAAAAAGAAAAAGCGAAGCGCATAATGAAGTAGTTCCTAAAGCAAAACGTGATTAATTGGGCTGGCGATTCCGTTCGAGGTGAAAGTCTCACTCTCATTACGACCAAGTGTTCCTACGTATGATTTTAGCGGTCGGGAGGTGAATATCGGTTTTTGAAGCGGATATTTTTTCTCAAGTCCGTGGAAGGTGGCTAGGTGGATTTTGGGTTTTGTGTAGAGATCAGTTAGGAAACTGTACCTGTTGAAAAACGATCACCTTTTCAACGCTCCGATCTCCGCTTTGAGAATAGGCAGGTCCTTTATCAGAATTCTCCACAGGGCGGCAGGGTCAATGGAATCGTAGGCGTGAACGATCAAGTTGCGTAGCCCGATGATCTGGTCGGCACTCGAAATGGGAAGTTCCTTGTCCAGTTTTCTGATCTGCGAGATGGCCTCACCGATGATCATCAGGTCGCGTTCAACGGCTCGTATGGAAATGAAATTGCTGCTGAAATCGTTGAAATCCCGTTGGTGATGTTCCAGTATCCTCTCCAGTTCTTCAATGATGGATGCTACGTCCATCAGCAGTTTCGGAATTCGCTTATGCGGCAGCATACAACGGTACTTTGGTGCGGTCCACTTCTTTCTTGAAGATGGGGTTCTTGATCACGCTGTATGAGACAAGGTCGATGCGTCTGTTCAATAGCTTTTCCAACGAATATAGAACCTCAAAAAAGGCATCACCACGCTCTAAAGGACTCAGTTCTTCTTTGAAGATCACGGCAAGGTCCACATCGCTTTCTTCATACATGTTATCTTGCAAAGCAGAGCCGAACAGGAACAGCGCTTTTACACCGTTCATCCGGCAGATGTCCCCTATTGCTTTTTGGTTCTGTTGCAGCAGCGTGTTCATGCTTCAAACTTACGAAACAAAGGTATTCTATCTACTGCTGCCAGGCCGGTGCAGCAGTAGGGCCCGGGGTGCGGCCTGAGTAAACCGGACGGTCGTAGATGTAGAAGGTCAAGGGGCATAGCGCCTCTTGGCCCTTTTATTTTGCGGTCGTAGGGGTATGAATATCGGTTTTTGTGCTCAATGTTTTTTCTCCTGCCCGTGGAAGTGCGCTAGGTGGATTTTGGGGTTTGTGCTGAAGATCAGTTCGGAAACTGAACGCACCAAGTTCCACACAAGAAGTCCTTCGGAATTCTTGCGCGGACGTGGAAATCAGATAATGGATTTATGAATTCGAATAATGGGAATGTGAGATTGATAAATAGGCGATGAACCATCATGTTCTTCATCCTGAAAAAAGAAAGGCCGCTCCTTGGAGCGGCCTTTCTGCTTCAAAAAAGTATGTATCAGTTCTTGATCAACTGTTTATACCCTCTCCCTTTTTCTGATTCTATCATCAGTATGTAAAGCCCGGGCTTCGCGGCCTCCAGATCAAGTTGAAAGGCCGATTGCCCAGAGATTCGCTCCCGTTTCACAAGCCGTCCAGACATGTCCGTAACCTGAATGGTGATGGCTTCTGAATTGGCCAGTTGAATAGCGAATGTGCCTGATGACGGATTGGGTTGCACCATGAAGTTTATCGGAACCTCCTCAGTGACACCAACAGAGAGGTCAAGGAATTCATAGAGTTGAAAAATGCCGGCCTCAGACCGTCCATTCTCGCACCACAGGATGAGAGAGAACACCGTAGGTTCCGGTCCAAGGAATGGATAATATGTGGTGATTGTAAAAGGATTGCCCTGCTGGTATGCGACCCATGTAACCAAACAGGTATCCGGACCAGACGTGATGGCATCAATGATGAAGAATGAGTCAAGGGGCAGCGTATAATCAAGATCGCATCCATAGAAATAGCTATAAAGCGTGTCAGCCCCATTTGGCCCACTCGGTCCTACGTTTGAGTAAACATTTGCGGTAGATGCTATGGCGAACTGAGATGTTGTCTGAGCACCAACAGCATCTTCAACCTGAATGGCGTAAACCCCAGCGCAGAGTTCAGAAACGGCTTGCTCTGTGGCGCCATTCGAGTAGAGAAATGAATATGGAGGCGTTCCGTTGTACACTGTGGCATTCACGGTACCGTCACACGCGGGAGTTTGCGAATTGTCAGCAGTCACCTCTGGAAACACAAATAGGGTTCCGCCCACACAACCTGATTCATTGACGCGAAGCTCCACCTCTATTTGATAAACCCCTCCGCCCAACGAAAGGGGCACGGATGAATTCCATGAACCGTTTTGAATGATGGAACTCAGATCAGGATTTGTCTGAGCGATACGTGTGTCTATGCTGATCGTCAATGGATACACCCCGTCCTCATTGGGGCCACCAGTACCTGCGGCAATCCAATCGGTCTCATTACCCGAAACACTTACGCAGCCGATCGAAGCGACCTGATTAGGAATGCTGCCGGAATTCTGCCAGGCGCCAAACGGAGATTCCACGGTGGCCGAATTCATCACATCGGTCACGAGAGAGAGACCGCTGGGAAGACCCGTGACCTCAGTTATTCTCATCGCATCCATGTACATGGTCACAGGGGTTGGGCTTCCTGGAACAATTTCAATTATTAGAAGCGAGTCAATTAATCCGATGAACGTTTTGCTGGACGTGAGTCCACCGCAGTCCATAACCAGTGGTCCGGTCGGGTAAAATCCATACCCATCCTGTGCAAATGCGGGATTGGAAAAACATCCTTGTCCATTGACAGAAGAGGAGAATAATAACGCTATAAGCGTGAAAAGTGTGGCTGTCTTTTTCATGTCCTGTGTTGATTTTGCACTAAGGAAGTAACCATTTCCCACTTTTGAAAACAAACATTTGTGGATAAATTACACTTCCAAAATACAATTTGGCAGTCCATAAATGAAGTTCCTGCTTCAAAAATGCCTTTTTACTCGCGGTTTTCGTAACCCGATTGACCTTACGAAATGAATCAAAAAAGGGGCTGTCCGACAATAGGACAGCCCCTTTCGGATCTAAAGAAAGAATTTCAGTTCTTGATCAACTGCTTGAAGGTCCTTCCTTCAGCCGTCTCAATCTCCATGACGTAAACACCCACTTTGGCAGCTTGCAGGTCGATGCTGTAAAGCGTGCTGCCGCTCAATTGCTCTGAACGGATCACTCGACCCGACACATCGCTGATACGGATGGTCAGCGCATCTGTCCTTTCCAATTGAAGGGTGAAGATGCCGTTGCTTGGGTTCGTGTAAACCCCCGCCCGGCTAAGTGTTCCATTGGCCCGCGCAAGAATTCCGAAGGATTTCTTGTGTGGAAATAAGCGCGATCAGTCTGTGACTGATCTGAATGCCAATCCTTTTCGTTTCCGTTATACCCCTCGTTCATAACCGCAGAAAATTAACAAAACAAGCCTACGGGTTGGCTTACGGTTCGTTCACTCATCCATATTGCGCAGCAGCGTAACGTGGCCAATGCGCTGCTGTAGGCGGCCGGGTTGTAGCACCGATGTATAGTTGACCTTGTACACATAAACGCCCTGCTGCGCGGGCGAACCGTTCAGATTGCCATCCCAGCCGTTGTCCATGTTGTCCGTCATGAATATGCACTGCCCCCAACGGTTGAAAATGGAGAGTTCAAAATCTTGAATGCCCCTTCCGTACACATAGAAAATGGGGTTGAAGGCATCGGGCCCGGGCGTAAAGGCGTTTGGAACATAGAGCGTGGGGTCTACATACACCACCACCGAATCGATGCTGATGCAACCGAACTCATCTGTGATGGATATGTAGTAAGTGGTCACATCCTCGGGGTCGGCAATGGGGTCGAGGCAGTCGGTGCAACTGAGGCCCTCCGTGGGTGTCCACACAAGGGTATAGCCTTCGGGCGCCTGGGCAAACAGCTGTGCGGGGTTGCCGATATACGAAATGACATCGGTGCCCGCCTCAACCCCCGGAGGCGATGAAACATACACCGTTACCTGTTCCTCTACCTGACAGCCCAACGAATCGGTGGCGGTTACGGTGTAGGTGGTGGTTTCGGTGGGTAATGCCGTTGGACTGACCGAACTGGGGTCGCTGAGGGTAGTGGTAGGGCGCCACGCGTAGTTCACAATGCCCGTGCCTTCTACCAACAGGTCAACCGGTTCGGCCGCACAGACCGTGTCGCTACCCGTGGCAGTAATGGAAGGCGGAACGGGAAGCACCACCTGCACATAGCCCGTGTCGGGGTTCAGGCATCCGGTAGAGTCGGAAGCCACCAGCACCACTTGATACGTGCCGGGCTCGGTGTACTCGTGCGGCTGCTCGAAAACGAGGGCCGTGGCGCTGTCTCCATAGGTCCATACAAAGGTGTTGGCACCCGTGCTGTTGTTAGTGAATTCCACTTCCATGGGATACGTGCAATCGGTGAGACTGACCGTGAAATCGGGCACGGAAAGCACCTGATTGAGGTCGAATTTGAACACCCCGAGGTTGCACGATGAGTTGTTCTGCTGCGACCAGGCCCCGGGCGTGGTGGGGAAATCATCGTGGTTTCCGCAGCCGGCACACACGGCCTGATAGACCACCCCGTTCTTATCGAAACGGCTGGTGCCACCGTCCACGTGTTCGTGACTGACGTCACCACCGAAATAGGTGGCATACACAAGGTCTTCGGCATCCTGCGAAAGCATCATCAGGTAGAAATCGCTGCCATCGGTGGTCGATTGCAGTGCATCTTGTGTGACAGGCAAGCCAGTGGTACTGCTATTGGTGGTGGTGCCGTTGGTGTTGTTGGTGGTTCCGCCCCAACCCGAAAGGTATATCTGCCCGCAGTAGCTCACCAGAAACGCGGTGGGCGATATATCGACATCGCCCGTGCCACGACCGATTGTGGTGGAGAAAAGGCGGCTGCCGAGGTCGGCCGAGAACTTTTGGATGAACTGCCCGCTTGCCGGGTTCGAATAGACCGTGGGTGGGTCGATGCCGATGTTGCCTTTGGTCTGCCCCAACGCATACACACCGCCATCGGGCCCTATCTGAATGAAATAGACTTGGTCGTAGGTGGTGGTGCCCGTGTATGTGCTGTGCATGATGGAACTGCCATCGGTGGCGATCTGCGCCAACCAGCCATCTGCCGAACCACCGAAGCTCACGTCATACGCTCCTGCAGTAGTAGGGAAGTTGGAACTGAGCGTGCCGCCTCCACAATACACTTCGTCATTGGGGCCAATCTGCACCGAATAGGCGTTGTCGTTGCTGGTGCCGCCCACGTAGGTCGACCACAGCATAGCGCTCAGATTCGGGTTCATTTTGAAGACCACGCCATCTCTGCCCCCACTGTTGGTGGTCTGGGCAGCACCTGCTGTTGTCGGAAAATCGACCGATTCCGAGCAACTGGCCACGTACACGTTTCCGGCAGCGTCCACGTTTATTTCGCCACGGAAAGGGTCGCCATAGTTGAAATCGAGCAGCGAACCCACGTTGAGGCCGTCATTGCCTGAACCGCCTACATACGTTCCGGCCAAAAGGGTGGTGCCATCAGCCGAAAGGCGGCTTATCACCATATCGCAACCACCCGTGTACGACATGCCGTAGCCCGTGGTCCACGTAACGTCCGTTCCACCGTTGTTCACTTGCTGAAACCCCGTTGTGGTAGTAGGGAAATCGGGGCTGATGCTGGTTCCGAGAACGAACACTTCACCGTTGTCGTTGCAAACGGTGCTGTGTACGGTTTCGTTGGCCGTGCCGCCTATGTAGGTGGAGAAGATGAGCGAACTGCCATCGGCAGAGAACTTGGATATGCCGATGTCGGCCGTGCCCCCCAAATTGACGCCCGGCTGCGCTTGGAATGCGCCCATTGTGGTAGGATACCCCGCCCCGAAAGTGGTTCCTGCACCGATGAGGTGGCCCTGACTGTCGTACGTGGCCGAACTGCCGAAATTGTTGGCCGTGGAGCCCGTGTAACTGGCAAAAACAAGTTCAGGGTCGATGACCAGCTCCAACTGAGGGTCGTAGCCATCAGGAAATTCAAAGCGTACGGTTGAACCATTTAGAACGAACCGACAGGCAACCTCCTTTCGGTTTCCGTTCTTGGTTTGATATGCCACAGGGTGTAACTCCTCCAGGTTGCTAATGGTGTTTTTCAGCACGAGGTCGCCTTGGCCATTCATTTCCATGCCGTCCAAACCCTCATATTGCATAATGATTGTTTGAGGCGATGTGCCTGCTGCAAGCAGAAGGTCGTATTTCACGTGGTCATCCTTGCTGTAGGTGCGCAAATTCACACCCGGGTAAATGTTTTTGAGTGTCACCTCTTGGTACGAAAGCACGTGCGACCGCCACTTCGAAGCGTCTGAACCGATGATGTAATTGCGGTAGTGGGTCGATGCGCCTACACCGAGTTGATCGCTGCATCCCTGGCTTCCTACGAATCGCATGCGGAATGCATGTCCGTTGATGGTGTTGGGCAGGGACGAACCTTCATCGTGCGAGGCACGGAACGGCTGCATGTCGAGCAGTGAGTATGTGAACCCGTCACGTTCAACGAACAGCGATCCGTTCGGAATCTCCAATCGATAGAGGATGCGGTCGTTCCACTGACCGAGGTTCTCTATGAATTCCGGTACCGTTGCCATGCATCGCGCAAGCCCAAAAAGAAGGCAAAGGCTCAGCAACATCACCCATTTTGTGGGCTTACGGTTCATCAGGTTGGAATTCAGGAAGTTGAATGTCGGTATTATTCCTCGTAATGGCGCTGTTTCAGACGACAACAATTTTGAAATAGTTGCATTTCTAAACGAAAAAGCCGAAGCAGTTGCCTCGGCTTTTCCGTCCATTTGGTTTGGTCGTTGGGGTTTGATGCATCAAACCCTAGCTGTAGAATTTTTCTCCTTTTTTAGCCATATCCACTATAATCTGTGGTGGCAGGAAGCGGTCACCGTGGTTCTGAGCCAACTTATTGAACAGGTCAACCGTTGCTTGTAATCCAAGCGTGTCCATGTATCGGAAGGGCCCACCACGGAATGGAGGGAAACCAAGTCCGAAAACCGCGCCCACATCACCATCCAACGCGCTGGTTATGATGCCTTCCTGCATGCATAGCGCGGCTTCGCTTACCATGCTCATGCCGATGCGTTCATAGATCTCTTGGTCCGAGAATTTCTTACGGGTGTTGCCACCAAAGAAACTGTACATGTTGGTGTCGAGTTCGCGCTTTTTCTTTCCAGCCTCATCATATTGATAGAAGCCCTTCTTGTTCTTCCGGCCATGGTAACCCGCCTTATACATTTTGGCAATACCGTCAGATGTTTTCACGCCCTTGCGGGTGGCAATGAAATGCTGGATCAACTCACCTGTCATAATGTGGTAACCGACATCAATGCCGACTTCATCCATCAATGTGATCGGCCCAACAGGGAAGCCGAATTTTTTCAGTGCGCTATCGATCTGGAGCGCATCCGCGCCTTCGTCCAACATATTCAATGCTTCGCCCATCAGCGGAACAAGAATCCGTGTAGTGTAGAAACCGGGGCCGTCTTTCACCACGATCACCGTTTTGCCTTGCTTCACACCGAGGTCGTAACACGTGGAGGTGACCCAATCGGCCGTTTGATCGGTGACGATGATCTCCAACAGCGGCATTTTCGGAACAGGGGAGAAGTAGTGCATTCCGATCACCTGCTCGGGGCGGCTGCTTGCTTTCGCGATCTCAGTGATCGGAAGGGCAGAGGTGTTGGAAGCGAAGATCGCATCCTTGCGCATCGCAGCCTCACATTCCTTAATAACGCGGTGTTTGAGGTTGATATCCTCGAAAACGGCTTCGATCACCACATCCACCTTCTCGAAATTGTTGTAATCGAGCTGGCCCGCGATGCGGTTCATCAGACGGTCGGCATCCAATTGCGGCATTGCCTTGCGTTGCACCTTTTTGCCTATGTCTTTCCAAACGGTCTGTTTGGCCTGGGTAATGGTTTCCTGCTTGATGTCTTTAAGCAGCACCTTCACATCCTTTGCAGCAGTAACCTGCGCAATACCTGCACCCATGAAACCTGCTCCTACCATTGCAATGGTGTCAACAGGCTTCGCCAATTCGGCCAATGGATTTTTCTTCTTCTCTGTCATGGCGAAGAAGATGCCGCGCAACTGGAAGCTTTCAGGTGTAAGGATCAGTTTTTCGAAACGCTTCACTTCTTCCTCATAACCGCGCTTTTCGCCAGAACTCATTCCAATTCGGACACACTCCAAAATCTCGTACGGAGCAGGGTAGTTTCCTTTGGTCTGGCCGTCCACCATCTCTTTGGCCTTCTTGAAAATGATGCCTTTGGTGATCGGGTTTCCTTCGAGGAATTTCTCCATTCC
>Ga0172367_10000628_pt1 | contig 54192 bp, 41 predicted proteins | sample Lak10m_FD_114542 | JGI IMG/M metagenome (GOLD analysis project Ga0172367, IMG submission 114542) | Freshwater microbial communities from Kabuno Bay, South-Kivu, Congo - kab_022012_10m | ecosystem: Environmental > Aquatic > Freshwater > Lake | place: Democratic Republic of the Congo: South-Kivu... | reverse complement strand
GAAGGACGACGCATTGAATCCCTGCGCATGCCGGATGGCGCCCTGCACACCCCCTACGAGCTCACCAGCGCCCTGAGCGCGGTGCCCGGGCTGGCGGCCTATCAGGTCCTGCAGGTAGACACCTTGAGCTTCCGCCTGCGCCGCGTGGCGGAAGCCGGTGTGAACGAAGTGGAACTGGATCGTGCCCTGGTGGCCGCCCTGCGCGGAGCCACCCATCCTGAGGCGCACTGCGAGCTGCTGCACGAGGTGAGCATTCTTCCTGAACCCGGTACACGCAAAGTGCCGTTGGTGCGCTGCCTGATGGAGGAGCCGGCATGAGCCCCTCCGCGTCCTCCCACGCGCGTAGCATGCTGCGCGGCTACGGCCAACTCTTCCTCATCCCCAGTCTGCGCGCCAGCCTGCTGGTGCTGCTGGCCCAGGTGCTCATCAGCCCGTGGGGTGCCGCGTGGAGCCTGGCCGGCGCCGTGCTCTTCACCCTGGGCGCTTGGCCCTTCCGTCCCGCCCCCGCTCTGATGCGGGCAGGTCTTTTCAGTGTCAACGGCATCCTGCTTGGCCTGGCCTGGGTCTATGTTCCCGAGCTGCCCGTGGCCACACGCCTCGCGGCCTTTCCCATCCTCTGCCTGGGAGGAGGCGCGGCCCTGGCCTTCGCCTCGCGTCGCCTGCGCCTGGGCAGCGGGCCCCTGCCCCTCTTCAGCCTGCCTTATGTGCTGCTCTTCTGGCTGCTCCTGGGAGTGCTGTCCGCGATGGGCCGCCACGAAGCCGCCCTTGGCAAGGGCTGGCTCTCCCTGCGCGCCGGCTTCATGCTGGAGGCGCGCCATCAGTTCGAGTGCGCCACGCCCAACTGGACCTCAGGAGTGGCCCACCGGGAGGATGGACTGGGCTGGAGCCTCTTCCTGCTGGGCGATGTGCCCGCCGCCATTCCCCACTTCCAGGCGGCACTGGCCGCGGATTCCACTTTCGCCGACGCCTGGGATGGACTGGGCTGGTCCCGCCGCGCGATGGGGGATTACCTGGGCGCGGGCGAGGCTTTCCGTCTGGCCCTGCGCCACAAGCCCCGCCTGGCCGACGCCTGGGACGGGGTCGGCTGGCACGAGCTGGAGCGCGGAGCTTCGCCCGAGGCGCTGAACGCATTCAACCAAGCCATCTGGTGCGCACCCTTGTTTGCCGATGCCTGGCGTGGGCGCGCAGCGGCCCACAACGCGCAAGGGCAATCCAGCCTGGCAGAGGCGAGTTCACGCATGGCCCAGCGTCTGAGCCTGCTGCCCCAGCCCGTCTTCCTCTCTGGCGAACTGCTGCTGGCGTGGGTGGTCCTGGGGCTGGCCGTGCTGTTGCACTCCCGGCTCTCCTTTGTGGTGCTGATGGCCGCGCTGGCCCTTCCCCGCCTGCTGGCGCTGGCCGGCCTGACGGTGCCCCACTCCCTGGACTTCCACTACAACCTGGCGGCCCTGGCCATCGGCTTGGGCGGCCACTACCTGAAGCCCGGGCGCGGCGCGTGGCTGACCCTGCTGCTGGTGCTGCCCCTCTTTGTGTTGAGTTGGAATCCTGTGGCGGAGTGGGCCTGGCGCCTGGGGTTGCCACTGCTCAGCCTGCCTTTCAACCTGGGTGTTCTGCTTGTGCTCGCCGGAGCGTGGGCACTTGGGCGGCGCACTTCGCGACCCTTGTGGGTGCCGCTGGAGGTGGCCACACGCGGACCTTCCGCCGTGGAGCGCTGGGCCATGCGCGTGGAGACGGCGCACAGCGCCTGGGGGCGCATCGCCCGCAGGCAACGGGCCTGATCAGGATGGGCGGCTGTCCAGCAGGATGGTAACCGGCCCATCGGCCACCAGCTGGATGTCCATGTGGTCGCCGAACACGCCCGTGCCCACGGACGGCCCCGCCTGGCGCAGCAGTTCCGCAAGCAGATCCAGAAGGGGTGTGGCCTGGTCCGGCGGCGCGGCATTGCCGTAGAAGGGGCGGCGGCCCCGGCGTGTGTCGGCATGCAGGGTGAACTGGCTCACCAGCAGCACTTCGCCGGACTTGTCGGGCGGGGCCGTGGCGTAGGAGGCGGCCGCGCGGGAGTTCATTTCCAGAAGCGAGAGGTTCATCACGCCCTCTGCGTCGGGGAAGAGGCGCAGGTGGGGAATGCGGGCCGCCAGGAAACGGGCGTCATCCTCCGTGTCGGCGCGCTCCACGCCCACCAGCAGCAGCAGGCCACGACCAATGGCGGCGCGGTGCCCGCTGGAGCAGCGCACTTCCGCCTGGCTCACGCGCTGCAGGAGGGCACGCACGGCGGTCTCTACAAATCCACATCGATGCGCACGGGCAGGCTGTAGTCCACGCCCTTCACCTCGAAGCCGAAGAGGCGCATGAAGTCCTCCTTGTAGCCCGCGATGTCGCACAGCTCGGGCACGCTCTCCGTAGTGATGGCGTCCCAGCGGGCCTTCACCTCCGACTGCACATCCTCGCGCAGTTCGAACTCGTCCAGACGCACGCGACCCGCCTCGTCCAGCTTGGGCGTCTTGCCCGGCGCGATGTGCTCGCGGAAGAGGCGGCGCATCTGCTCGATGGCGGTCTCGTGCAGGCCCTTCTCCTTCATGATGCGGTACACGAGGCTGATGTAGAGGGCGATGGCGGGAATGGCCGCCGAGGACTGGGTGACGATGGACTTGGCCACCACGGTGTGACACAAGCCGCCCAACTGGGCCTGGAGCTGGGCGTTGATGTCCCGACAGGCGGCTTCCATGTCCAGCTTGGCCTTGCCGATGGATCCGTCCCGGTAAATGGGGTGCGTCACTTCCGGCCCGATGTAACTGAAGGCCAGGATGCGCGCGCCGGGTTTGAGCAGGCCGCGCTCCAGCAGGGCCGCGCTCCAGCGGCGCAGGTCCGCACCGCCCATCACGCCCACGGTCTGACGCACCTCGTCCTCCGTGGCGGCCTCGAAGAGTCCCTCGGTGATCTCGAAGGACTCGGTGTTGATCATCTTCACCGGGTGGGGCTTGCCCACCGCCTTGAGCACGCTCTGGTAGACCTCTCCCGACACCGGATCCGTGCGGCGCGGAGCCGCCAAACTGTAGATCAGGTAATCCAGTGGGCCCAGATCGCGCGCCACGCGCTCCAGCGTTTCCTCCAGGCATTCCCGGGTGAAGGCGTCGCCGATGAGCGTGTCCGCGTAGAGGCCCTCCAGGCGCGCCAGGCGATGGAAATGCGCCGTGTTGTACCAGCCGGCGGTGGCGGTGCGTGCCCCGCGATGGGCGCGGTCGAAAGCCACGCCCAGAGTCTTCATGCCGTAACCGAAGGTGGCCGTGATGCGCGAGGCCAGGCCGTAACCCATGGAACTGCCCAGCACGAGCATGTTGCCGCCCACTTCGCGCCGCCGGATGGTGCAGGCCACGCGGATCTGGCGGGCCACCTCGCGCTCCAGGCCGGTTGGATGGGCCACCGTGCTGATGAAGCCAAAGGTGCGCGGCGCCAGGTGCACTTTGTGGTGATGGTGATGCGGATTCATGAACCTCCCATGCGGGCCTTGCCCTTGGCCACCCATCGCGGAGGCCACTTCCAGCGTGATTCAGGCCCTTCGCGAAGGGGCGGGGGGGCCAATCAGGAATGCACCCGAAAGGTAAGGCTTGCAAGCGGATCCACCGTCCGGGACCCTGTCAAGAATTCAACCCGTTCTGGTTCAGATAGGCGCCTTGTTCGCTAATGAAAACGGTTATCAGGATTGAATCCCCTTCAGTCCTTTTCTACTTTTTAACAAGACCTCCCATCCTGTCACACCCGGATCACCCCAGCGGAAGGACGGCATGAGCACGGACCAGGACATCTTCGACGCCATCGTGGTGGGCGCTGGCCCGGCGGGTCTCAGCGCGGCCCTGCGCATGGCCCAGGGCGGCCTGAATGTGGTGGTCGTTGAACGCGGCGAGAGCGCGGGTTCCAAGAACCTGGGCGGCTTGCTCTACACGACGCAGCTGGAGAAGCTGCTGCCCGGCTTCCAGGAGAAGGCTCTGCGCGAAGGGGCGCTGGAGAGGGCCGTCTCGCGGCGGCGCATCGTCTACCTGGGCGAGCAGAGGCAGATGGCGCTGGACTTTGGCGCCGAGGTCTGGGCCACCGGCAACCACACCTGGACCGTGCATCGCCCGGCTTTCGACCGCTGGTTCGCCCGGCAGGCCGAGGATGCGGGCGCCAATCTGGTGGAAGGCATGGTGGTGGACGGCCTTCTTTATGAGGGGGAAGGCACCGCCCGTCGCGTCGTGGGTGTGCGCCTGCGCGGCGACGAGGAATTCCGCAGCCGCGTGGTGCTGCTTGCCGATGGCGCCCACGGGCTGGTGGGCCAGGCGGCGCGCCGGGAAATGGGCATGGGCAGTTCCCACCCACAACACTTCGCCTTAGGGGTGAAGGAAGCCATCGCCATGCCCGCCCAGGTCATCGAGGACCGCTTCGGCCTTGAAGCCGGCCAGGGCGCGGCGCTGGACTTCATCGGTGAACCCTTCAAGGGCCTCATCGGCGGGGCCTTCATCTACACCCAGCGCGAGACCTTGAATGTGGGCTTCGCTGGACGACTGGACAGCCTGCGCAAGGCGGGCGTGGAGCCCGGTGATGTGCTGGACCGCTTCAAGCGCCACCCGGAAGTCCGCCGCCTGCTCAAGGGCGGCGAGCTGCTGGAGTACGGCGCGCACCTCATCCCGGAGGGCGGCATCGACTGCGTGCCCCAGTTGGCGGGAAACGGCTTGTTGGTGCTGGGCGACGCCGCCGGGCTGGTGAACATGTCCCTCTACAAGGAGGGCACCAACCACGCCATGGAGAGCGGACGCCTGGCCGCCGAGGCGGTGTTGGCCGCCGTGGCCGCCGGGGACTTCAGCCGTGCCGGTCTGGCATCCTATGAGACAGGCATGGCCGCAAGCCTGGCAATGCAGGACTTGCGCAAAGTGCGCGAGCTGCCCGCCGTGCTGGAGGGCGCGCCGGGCCTGCTGGGCGATTACCCGGACCGCATCTCGCGCCTGCTCACGGACTGGTTCACCATCACCGACGAGCCCAAGGAGGCGCTGCAAAAGCGCGCGGTGAAGCAGGCCCTGGGCGGCCTGTCCAAACTTCGGCTGGCCCGCGATCTTTATCGCGCGCGCCGCCTGATGTAGGGGAACACCATGCCCGATCTCTTCGACATGACTCTGGAAGACAAGCTCTACCGCACGCGTTACGAGCCGGACAGTGATCATCCGCACATCACGGTGAAAGTGGAAGTTTGCCGCACCTGCGCCGAAAAGCCCTGTGTCTTGTTGTGTCCGGCGCATGTCTACAAGCGCAAGCCCGACGAGCGCGAAGTCGTGCTCGTCAGCCACGACAACTGCCTGGAGTGCGGGACCTGCGTGCAGGTGTGCCCCACGGACTCGCTGGAGTGGCGCTTCCCGGACGGCGGCATGGGCGTCAAGTACCGTCACTGAACAAAGGAGCAACCATGGCCAAGCACATCATCGTGGTGGCGCGGGAGGTGTGGGACACGCGCGACATCATCGGCGATCCCCTGACGGGCGAAGGCGCCCTGCGGGCTCTGCCCCGGCGTTTCGAGCCGGAGGATTTGAACAGCCTGGAGCAGGCGCTGCAGCTGAAGGACAAGGACGGCTGCAAGGTCACCGTGGTCTCCCTGGCACCGGCGGGGGATCTGGATGTGCTGCGCGAGTGCCTCTACCGTGGCGCCGACGAGGCCGTGCGGGTGGTGGCTCCGGAAGGGTCCACGGACAGCGCCACGGCTGCCGCGCTGCTGGCCGCCGCTATTCGCCGCCTGGGCGAGCACGATCTGGTGCTCCTGGGTGTAGGCGTGCCGGAGGGCGAGAATTCACTGCTGGCCGGTGAACTGGCCGGCCGTCTCGGCCACGGACAGATCACCTATGTGGACAGCATCACCGAGCTGTCCGACACGCGCGTGGTGTGCCGTCGGGAAATCGAGATGGGCAGCGAATTCGTGGCCGCGCCACTGCCGGCGGTGCTGGCCCTGGGCGTGTACCTCCTCAAGGACGATCCGCGCACGCCCCGCGCGGCCAAGGCCATGCTAAAGCTCAAGCTCAAGAAGGCGCCCATCCCGGAGTGGACGGCATCGGAGCTGGGCGTGTGCGACGCGACGCGCGTGCGCGTGGCCGCGCTGCGGGCCCTGCCCACCCGGCAGGTGGAGACACGGGATGTGGATCCGGGCAGCGAAGCCGCCCTGAAGGCCATGTTGCAGGACATCCGCTAAGGAGGGATCATGGCAGATATTCTGGTTTACATCGAACACGACGAGAGTGGCATCAGCGATCTCTCCTTGCAGGCCCTGGCTCTTTCCCGCCAATTGGGTGGCGGCGAAGCTCTTCTGCTGGGTCGTGGCCTGGCTCCTCTGGCAGAGACCTTGTTGAAGCACGGGGCCGCCGCGGTGCTGGCCGTGGAGCAAAGCGCGCTGGCCGAACATGTGGCCCTGCCAGCTGCCCACGCCCTGGCGGCGGTGATCCGCTCGCGCTCACCGCGACTGGTGCTTGTGCCGTCGAGCACCGTGGGCAACGACCTGGCTCCCCTGGCGGCGGGCCTGCTGGAGGCTGCCTGCGTGGTGGATTGCGACGGCGTGGAGGGTGAAGCGGGCGCATGGCGCTTCCTGCGCACGGAGTTCGACGCCCGCGTGCGCGCCGTCTACGAGCCCGTGGGCGTGGGCCCCGTGCTGGTGACGGTGAAGGACGGCATCGCGGAGGCCGGCGCCGTGGCGTCCACCGGCCGGGTGGAGGCCCTGACCGTGGAGCTGCCCGCCCAGGCCCTGCGGGGCTCGGTGGAGCGCCGCGAGGTGGTGAAGAAAACCGTCAACCTGAAGGACGCCAGGGTGATCATCGGTGGCGGTGCCGGCGTGGGCAGCCGCGAGAACTTCGCCCTGCTGGAAGGCCTGGCGGAGAAACTGGGCGGCGAACTGGGCGCCACGCGCGCCAGCGTGGATGCGGGCTGGGTATCGGCGGAGCGCCAGATTGGCCAGACCGGTGTCACCGTGCGGCCGGATCTCTACATCGCCTGTGGCATCAGCGGAGCTGTCCAGCACCTTGTGGGCATTCGCGACGCCAAGACGGTGGTGGCCATCAACAGCGACGCCAGCGCCCCCATTTTCCGCGTGTCGCACTACCGCATTGTGGGCGATCTGACGACGGTGGTGCCCAAGCTGATGGAATTGCTGGGCTAGGCGTCCCCCCGGACGCGTCGACATGTGACGGGGTCGCGGGCCGAGTGGCCGGGCGCCCACAGGAGCAAGAGGAGCAAGGATGACCACCAGCGAGAACTTCTACCACGACAATCCCGACCTGCGCTTCGTCATGGAAAAGATGACGGACTGGCAGACCATCTTCACCCTGCGCGGCGATGTGGGTCGTGCGGAATCCCCCTTCGACAGCGTGGCGGAAGCGCAGGAAGCCAACCTGGACATGTTGGCGGATCCCATTGGCGCCATCGCCGCCCAGCGCATCGCCCCCCGCGCCGAGGAGGTGGATCGGTTGGGGTGCCGCCTGGAGAATGGGCAGGTGATCTTCTCCGAACCCTTGCAGCGCAACCTGGACGATCTGCGCGAAGCCCAGCTGACGGGCCTGACGGTGGACGCCGCCTTCGGCGGGGCCGGCTTCTCCAAGACCTTCTACAGCGCCGCCGTGGAAATGGTGAGCCGTGCCGACGCCAGCCTGATGAATTTCTTCGGCCTGCAAGGCATCGCCGACACCATCCAGCAGTTCGCCAGCGAGGAGATCAAGGCGGAGATGCTGCCCCCCATGGCATCCGGCGAGCTCAGCGGCGCCATGGTGCTCACAGAGGCCGACGCCGGCAGCGACCTGGGCGCCGTGCGCACGCGCAGCGCCCTGGATGCCGAGCAGGAACCCGACGGCACCTGGACGATCACGGGCGCCAAGCGCTTCATCACCAACGGCTGCGGCGATGTGCTGCTGGTGCTGGCGCGCAGCGAGGATCCCGCCAAGTACGGCGGTGGCCGGGGCTTGAGCTTTTTCCTGGTGACCAAGAGTGAGCGCGTTCAGGTGCGGCGCATAGAAGAGAAGCTGGGCATCCACGGGTCGCCCACCTGCGAGCTCTATTTCGACAAGGCACCGGCCCGCCTGATTGGCCGCCGAGGCCACGGTCTCACCCGCTACACGGTCTGGTTGATGGCCGCCGCCCGCCTGGGCGTGGCCGCCCAGAGCGTCGGCATTTCCGAAGCCGCCCTGCGCGAGGCGGAGGCCTACGCCGACGACCGCGAGCAGTTCGGCAAGCCCATTCGCCAGATGCCCGCTGTGGCCTCCCTGCTGGCCGACATGCGCGTGGCCACCGAGGCCTCCCGCGCCCTGCTCTATGCCACCAGCACTTTTGTGGACCTCCAGGAAGCGGCCGAGAAGTTCGGCCTGAAGGAGGAAGAGAAGCGCTTCGGTCGGGCCGCCGACCTGCTCACCCCGCTGGTGAAGTACTACGCCTCCGAGGTGTGCAATCGCGTGGCCAGCGATGCCATCCAGGTGCACGGCGGCAATGGTTTCATGAAGGACTATCCGGTGGAGCGTCTCTTTCGCGATGCGCGCATCACCAACATCTACGAGGGCACCAGCCAGATCCAGATCGACTGGGCCGTGCTGCGCCTGGTGCGCGGCGACATGGCCGCGCTGCTGGAGCCCTTCAACGCCATGGACTGGGACGCCGCCGGACTGGGCGCGGAAGCCACCGCCCTGCGGGCCGCGCGTCCGCTGCTGGACGAGGCCACGGCATTTGTGAAGGAGAAGGGTGCTGAGTATCGCGACCTGATGGCCCGCCGCCTGGTGGACCTGGCGCTGGACCATTACCTGGCCTGGCTCTTCCTGGCCCAGGCTGCCAAATGGGACTACAAGCGAAAGGTGGCCGCGCGCTTCCTGGCCGACGCCCTGCCGCGCATGCGCATGCTGCACGAGGTGCTCATGAGCGGACGCGGACTGGAGCTGGAGCACCTCTCCCCCACCGCTTGACGCATTCTCGTCTTCCGCGCAGTCGACCATGAGAAAGGGAGCCACAAGGCTCCTTTTCCCAATCCTCCAACAGCATGCGACCTTCCGGCACCTGCAATCGGGGAATCGTCACGGATCGAGGAGGGAGGAGCGCGGCGTGAAGCCCAACCGGCTGGAAGCCTTCAGCGACGGCGTCATTGCCATCATCATCACCATCATGGTCCTGGAACTGCGTGTGCCGGAAGCCCCCACGCTGGCGGCGCTGGCGGCGGGTTGGCCCACCTTTCTCAGCTACCTGCTCAGTTTCACCATCGTGGCCATCTACTGGATCAACCACCACCTGGTGCACCTGGCCTGCCGGGTGGATCCGCCCGTGCTCTGGGCCAACACCAACCTGCTCTTTTGGATGAGCCTGATGCCCTTCGTGACCGCCTGGATGGGCGAGTCGCGCACCGCGCCCTGGCCCACCGCCGCTTACGCCCTGGTGGCCACCTTGTGCTCCATCTCCTTCTTCCTGTTGCGCGCGGCCATCGCACGGCAGCACGAGGGAAAGGCCGACTTCGCGGAATTGAATGCACAGCTCATCCGCAAGAACCTGCTGGCAATCGTCATCTATGTGTCGGCCACGGCCGCCGCGCTGGTTCTCCCGGCGCTCTCCCTGGGCCTCTGTGCCTTGCCCGCACTGATGTACTTCCTGCCTGAGCGGCACGCGAAGAGCTGCCCTTCCTGAGCATCCCAGCATTGGCATGGAATGGAGAAATGCCGGGCCCGCGCCAAGGACTGGCCTGCGGGACAGGAAGAGCCCACGGACGACCACACGATGCGTGGCGTGGCGGACCGCCCGAGGCGGATGATTCAGGCTGCTGAGGCGGCTGCGGAGTTTAGTCCAGCGCCAGTTCGTGCTTCTTGATGCGGTAGCGCATGGTCTCCCGGGAAAGGCCCAGCAGACGCGCCGCCTTGCTGACATTGTAGCGCGACTGCTTCATGGCACGGCTGAGCAGGATCTTCTCGAACTCGTCCATGGAGAAGCCGTCCTCGGGAATCTCGAAGTCGTAGCCGATGCGCTGGCGGGGGGCCGGCTGGGCGTTACCCGGGGCGGCGTCGCGCTCCACCCGGCGGCGATACAGGCGCAGGTGGTCCACATCCACCCAGTCGTCGGCCTCGATGAGCACCGCGCGCTCCACCGTGTTGCGCAGCTCGCGCACATTCCCCGGCCAACTGTAGCTGCGCATCACATCCAGGGCCTGGGGCGTGAAGCCGCGAATCTGGCGGGCGTGCTCGCGGCTGAAGCGCTGCAGGAAGAAGTCCGCCAGCATCACCACATCCTCCCCGCGCTCGCGCAGGGGCGGCAGATCCAGCACGATGACGCTGAGGCGGAAGTAGAGGTCCTCGCGAAAGATGTGCTGGGCGATCATGTCGTCCAGGTTCTTGTGGGTGGCCGCCACAAAACGAATGTCCACGGGTATCATGCGGTCGCCGCCCACGCGGCGCACGGAGCGCTCCTCCAGCACGCGCAGGATCTTGGCCTGGAGGTTGAAGTCCATGTCGCCGATCTCGTCCAGGAAGAAGGTGCCGCCGTGGGCGCGTTCGATGAGGCCGATCTTGCGCTCCTTGGCGTCCGTGAACGAGCCCTTCTCGTGGCCGAAGAGTTCACTCTCCAGCAGCTGGGGCGGAATGGCCGAACAGTTCACCTCAATGAAGGGCTCGGCGGCGCGGGGCGAGTTGAAGTGCAGGGCGCGGGCGAAGAGCTCCTTGCCCGTGCCTGTCTCGCCTCGGATGAGCACGGTGTTGGCGCTGGATCCCGCCACCTTTGCCGTGGCATCCAGCGTGCGCTTCATGGTCTGGCTCTTGCTGATGATGGCGGAGAAGCGGCCGTCGCCCTGCTGCTTCTGCAACACCTCCATCTGCAGGCGTTCGCGGATCTCCCTCTGCACCTTCTCCACCACCAGGCGCAGCTGTTCCAGGTTGATGGGCTTGATGAGGAAGTCCGACGCGCCGTGGCGCATGGCTTCCACCACATGCTTGCTGCTGAATTCGCCGGTGATCATCACGCAATGCAGGGTTGGGTGGCTGGCGCGCAGGGTCTCCAGCACGCGCAATCCTGACTGGTCCGGCAGGTTGATGTCCAGCAGCACCAGGTCCGGCGTGACGGTGGCGGCGGCCTCGATCGCCTCGCGTCCGGTGGCGAATGTGTGCGCCTCGTGGCCCATGTCGCCCAGATATTCGCCCAGCATCAGGCGGATGTCGCGCTCATCGTCCACAATGAATACATGATAGCTCATGCCGTCTCCTCGTGCAGGGTCTCGATCACCTGCAGATAGGTGCGGTAGCGCAGCAGACTGATCTCGCCGCGCTCCACCGCCGCTTCCACCGCGCAGTCGGGTTCATGTGTGTGCGTGCAGTTGTTAAATCGGCATTTCGGAGCCCAAACTCGAATGTCCGGGTACAAAAGCCCCACCTCGGCCACTTCCATGCGCCACAGGGTGAATTCCTTGATGCCCGGTGTGTCGGCCACATAACCGCCGAAGCGGAAGGGGATGAGCCGGGAATGCGTGGTGGTGTGACGCCCCTTGCGGGCCTGGCGCATCACTTCGCCCACTGGCAGGCCCAGTTGGGAATCCAAAGCGTTCAGCAGCGAACTCTTGCCCACGCCGGACTGGCCGGAAAGCACACTCACGCGGTCTTTCAGCGCCAGCCGCAGTTCCTCAAGCCCGCGGCCGTCCGCCGCCGAGCAGGCCAGCACGGGATAGCCGGCGCCACGGTAGGCATCAGCCACTTCCATCCACTCTTCAGGATCCGCCAGGTCGATCTTGTTCAGGCACACCACGGCGGCAATGCCGAAGCGCTCGGCGGTGAGCAGGTAGCGGTCGATGAGGCCGGGCTTCAGGTAGGGGTCCTGCACGGATGCCACCACCAGAAGCTGGTCCACATTGGCCACCAGCACCTGTTCCACTTCGCGGTGGATCTTGGAGGCGCGGCTGATGCGAGTGCGGCGCTCCAGCACCTCCTCGATGATGCCGCTGGCGGCATTCACCAGCACGCGGTCGCCCACGGTGATCAGCGTGCTGTCGTGGTGGGGCGTGCGTGTGGTGCTGCGGCTGGCTCCCACCAGGCTGCTGCCGTCCGCCAGGCGCAACTCGTAGTGGTTGCGGCGGTAGTGCACCACCAGGGCCTCCACCGCGGACGAGGAATCCGCCTCCCCCGCTCCCGCCCCCCCGCTCTCGCCACCCTTGCGCGAGCTGCGTACTGTGCGTTGCAGGGCCTGGTCGCTCAGTTCCTCGGCGCCGTCCAGCCCCAGCACGGCGTGGCCCTGCTCAAGCAGCGCGGCCCGCCGCTGTTCCCTGCGCTCCTCGTGGCGGTCCTGCTCGTCGCGGCGCCGTTTGTCGCGGCGGCGGCGGGTCCAGGTGTTCTGAGCCACTCAAGATCCCCCATCACTGTAGGCGCGGCGGAAGCGGTCGGCCTGCGCCATTCCCTGGGCCACATCCACCCGCATGAGCAGGGCCATGCCCGCCACGAAGAAGAAGAGCAGGCTGACGATGCCGAGGCGCATGTCGCCGGTGATCCAGGTCACCAGGCCGAAACTCACCATGCCCAGGATGTTGGCCATGCGGCCGCTCAAGGTGAAGAAGCCGAAGAATTCGTTCTCCATTCCCGCCGGCAGCAGGGCGCTCTGCAAGGCGCGAGACACGCCCTGGCTTCCGCCCATGGCCGTGCCCGCCAGCACGCCGATGAGCCAGAACTCCCGCCTTGCGTCGCCGAAGAGGCCCAACTGCCAGGCCCACAGCAGTGTGAGCACCCAGATGCCCAGGGTGGCCAGCAGGGCGCCCCGACGCGTGAATCGATCCGCCGCCCAGCCGAAGACCATTGCTCCCACCAGGGCCGTGCCTTGTATCACAAGGAAGAAGAGCACCAACTCGCCCTGGGGCATGCCCAGCTCCTGGGCGCCGAAAATGGAAGCCAGGCGGATGACGCTTTCAATACCTGTGGAGTAGATGAGGTTGGCCAGCAGGAAGCGCTCCAGCACGCTGAGTTCGCGGAAGTGGGCCAGGCTGCGACGCACCCGGCGCAAGCCGATCTTCAGGTAGCCGCCCAGTCGCCCGGCGGGGATGTCCACCGGCCGGTCGCGCAGCCACAGCATGGTGGGCACGGCGAAGACCAGCCACCACAGCGCCGTAAGTGGAAAGCTGTGATGGTACTGGAAGGCCGGCACCTGCTGCTTGAGCAGCAAAATGAGCACCAGCAGAAGTCCGCCACCCAGGTAGCCCGCCGCGTAACCCGCCCCGGAGATGCGTCCGGCCAGGCGTTCTTCCCCCAGTTCCGGCAGAAAGGCGTCGTAGAAAATGGAGCCCGCGCTGAAGCCCACGCTGCTGATGATGAAGAGTGCGCTGCCCAGCCAGAAATCCCCCTTGCCCACCCATACCAGGGCCGCCGTGCTCACCACGCCACCCAGCCAGGCCCAGGCCAGATAACGGCGCTTGCGCCCGGAATAATCCGCCAGGGCGCCCAGCACCGGCGCGGCCAGCCCCACCAGCCCCATGGCCAGTGCGTTGACGAAGCTGAAGAGGCTGGCTCCCGGAACCGTGAGGCTCATGGATCCAAGGTGGAAGGTGGTGCCGGCAGGGCCGCCCGCCACGGCGCCGGCGAAGTAGGCGTTGAAGATCACCGCCAGAATGACCACGGCATAGGCGCTGTTGGCGAAGTCGTACATGACCCATCCGAAGATGGCGCGCGTGCTGCGGTTCACGGTGTCTCGGTGCTGGTTGATTTGCCCCAAGGTCGGGAAGGGGCGGCGGGGGAACAATGACCACCCCACAAGAATCGTGACAGGCGGAACCCGTTCACCTGTCGGCGCAGAGGTCTGACAAGACCGCCGGACACCCTCTTTCTCAGGGCGCAAGAAAGGTCTTCGGCAAGGCAACCCGGGCGAGCTGGCGGCGTTGGAAGGCTTCACACATTCAATGGAGGACGCATGAAGTTCGACCCGCAAGTGGAGCTGTTGCCCTACCCGCTGAAGGAGCTGGACCTGGGCGACGCGGTCATCGAGGAGTATGTCATTCCGGACGAGGCACGGGAACTGGTGCTGAACCAGCTCTACCTGTTCACGCCCGTACCCAAACTGTGGCAGTGGAAGCGCGACATCCACACCAACCGCGTCTTCCAGGTGCGGCAGTACCGCGTGTTGCGGCACGGCGGACGCAACTGGCTCTTCGGGCCTTTTGTGGAGGACGATGGCGGCAGCGTCATCGACTGGATTCCCGCCGCCCCGCCCCGCCGGCAGAAGAAAGAGGTGGACGCATCAAGTCCTGCTTGATTTCCGTGCAGATCAAGTGTACGATTGGGTGTGGCGCGAGCTCCGCGCCGCACCCACCTCGCCCGCATCACGGAGACATGCATGGAGCCCAACGCCGCAACCATCTGGTGGATCCTCACGGCCCTGCTCGTGGCCGCCGAGTTGGCCACAAGCACCTTTTTTCTGCTCATGCTGGCCATTGGCACGCTGGTCGGCGCGCTTGTCGCGCACATGGGCCTGGGTTTCAGCGCACAGCTTCTTGCCGCTGCGATGGCCGGCGGCGGGGCCGTGGCCCTGTGGCACCATCGCCGCAAGCGCCTGCCCGTCGCGCCCAATGTGCAGGAGAATCCCGACGCCATCCTGGACATCGGTTCCCGCGTGTTGGTGCCTGCCTGGGAGGAGGACGGCACCGCCCGCGTGAACTACCGTGGTGCCGTGTGGAAGGCGCGCTGGATGGGCGAAGGTCCGCCCCAGTGCGGTGAGTTGACCATCAAGCGCTTGACCAACAACTGCCTGCTGGTGGACCGCTAACGGCCCGCCCCCTTTCAGGCCCCGACCGACGACCGCAACTACAGGAGGCCACATGGAAGCCATTGCCCTGCTTGTCCTCATCATCGCCGTCATCTTTGTGTTCAGCGCCATCAGCGTGGTGCCTCAACAGCACGCCTGGGTGGTGGAGCGCCTGGGCAAGTTCCACGGCGTGCTCTCGCCGGGGCTCAATTTCCTCATGCCCTTCGTGGACCGCGTGGCCTACAAGCATGTGCTGAAGGAGATCCCCCTGGATGTGCCCAGCCAGGTGTGCATCACCAAGGACAACACCCAGCTGCGCGTGGACGGCATCCTCTACTTCCAGGTGACCGACCCCATGCGCGCCAGTTACGGCGCGAGCAACTATGTGGTGGCCATCACCCAATTGGCCCAGACCAGCCTGCGCAGCGTCATCGGGCGCATGGAGCTGGACAAAACCTTCGAGGAGCGCGATTCCATCAACGCTTCCGTGGTGCAGGCCCTGGACGAGGCGGCCCTCAACTGGGGCGTGAAAGTGCTGCGCTACGAAATCAAGGACCTGGAGCCGCCGGAGGCCATCCTGCGCTCCATGCAGGCCCAGATCACGGCGGAGCGCGAGAAGCGCGCGCTCATCGCGGCCTCTGAGGGACGGCGCCAGGAGCAGATCAACATCGCCACCGGCGAGCGCGAAGCGGCCATCGCCCGCAGCGAGGGCGAGAAACAGGCGGAGATCAACAAGGCCCAGGGCGAGGCGGCCGCCATCACCGCCGTGGCCGACGCCACCTCCGACGCCATCCGCAAGATTGCCGCCGCGATCCGCGAGCCCGGGGGCGACCAAGCCGTGCAGTTGAAGGTGGCCGAGAAGGCCGTGGACGCCTATGCCCAGCTGGCGCAGAAGAACAACACCATGATCGTTCCGGGCAACATGAGCGAGGTGGGCGGCCTCATCGGCACGGCCATGGCGCTCTTCCGAGGCGCGAAGTAGCAGTCCACACCGTGGTGGGCGGCTCCCCAGTGGATCCGCCCACTTGCGTTTCCCCTCCTGCCAGCGCCATTTTCCTGCCCAAGATCCTTCACCACGGCATCACGGCAAGGAGATGTCCATGCCACCGCGTAGCGCAAGGCCCATGTTCGAGGTCCGCAACTCCCCCATCGCCGGCCGCGGTGTGTTCGCCCTGCGCACCATCCGCAAGGGCACGCGGCTGCTGGAATACACGGGGGAGCGCATCAGCCACGCGGAGGCTTCCCGCCGCTACGATGACGACAGGGAGAATCTGGCCCATGTGGTGCTCTTCACGGTGGATCGCCGCACGGTCATCGACGGCGGCGCAGGGGGAGGAGACGCCCGCTTCGTGAACCACTCCTGCGATCCCAACTGCGAGGCGCTGAACGAGGAGGGCCGCATCTTCATCTTCGCCCAACGCACCATCCGGGCCGGTGAAGAGCTGTGCTACGACTATCGCCTGCAGCGACCGGGCGACAGGGATGCGGATGTGGAAAAGCGCTACACCTGCCGGTGTGGAGCGGCCCTATGCCGGGGCACCATGCTGGAGCCCCGCCGCAAGAGACGAAGCGTTAGAGCTTAATCGACCCTTCCGGCCGCCTGAGGAGGGCCCGACGACTCTTCCTCCTTGCGGTGGCCCTTGCCCAATTGGCGGCGCAGGAGTTCGGCCAACTCCCCCTCCTCCTGGATCAGGATGAGCCGGCCACCCATGGCCACGCGAATCTGCCCCGTCTCCTCGGAAACCACCACCACCACCGCGTCGCTTTCTTCACTGATGCCCACGGCGGCCCGGTGCCGCGTGCCGAGCCCATCCACCGAGGGGCTGGTGGACAGGGGCAGGATGCACTTGGCGGCCTGCACCAGGCTGCCGGTGATGATGGCCGCGCCATCGTGGAGCGGCGTGCGGGGAAAGAAGATGGACACCAGCAGCTGCCAGCTCACTTCCGCCTGCACGCGCACGCCTGTCTCCTGCACGCCGCGCAGGCCCACATCCCGTGTGATGACAAAGAGCCCGCCGTATTGCCTGCGGCTCAAGTCCACGGCGGCCCGGGCGATCTCCTCGCTGATGCCCGTGGTGCGGATGGGGAAGAGGCGCGCCAGCAGAGGTGAGTTGCCGAAATGGATGAGGAAGCGGCGCAACTCGGGCTGGAAGAGGATGACGATGGCAATGGCCCACACCGTGGCGAATTCTTTGAAAATGAGGGAGATGAGGTCCAACTCCAGCAACTGCACCACCACATAGGTGCTGAGGATGAGCAGGAGGCCCAGGAACATGGGCACGGCGCGGGTGCCGCGCATGAGGCGCCACACCTGGTAGAAGAGCACGCCCACAATGGCGATGTCCACCAGGTCGCGCCAGCCGGGCAGGATGATCTTCCACACTTCGCTCACATGCGGACCTTTCCCGGTGTGGGGGTGAATTCGAAGAGGTAATCCGGTTCCAGCTCGTCCGCGTCGGCGCCGCCTACCTCGCGCCAGCGGCGCAGGGCAAGCTCCGCCAGCCAGGGCAGGGACAGCTGGCAGTCCGCGTCCGGCGCAAGGTGAAGGGCTCGCCCCTTTGGGGCAAATGCCGCGCGCTGGGCCACCAGGGCCGGGCCGATCACCAGGGCGCCCTCGGGCAGTTCCTCCACCAATTGGGAAATCTCCAATCGGCGTGGACCCTCCACCGCTTCCAGCGTCTCGCCATCCCGACGCCAGCAGGCGGTGAAGACTTCGCCTCGACGCGCCTCCACCACGGGATAGACCAGACCTTGGCGCAAGGGCGCCTGCCAGGCGAGCACCTCCAGGGTGGAAATGGGCACCAAGGCCGCCCGCCCGCCAAAAACCAGGCCCTTGGCCGTGGCAAGCCCGATGCGCAGGCCGGTGAAGGAACCGGGGCCATTGGCCAGCGTCACCAACGCCAGATCGGCGGGAACCAGGCCGCGCGCCCGCAACATGGTGTCCACGGCGGGCAACAGCTCCTCGCCCGCGGTCAGCGGGGGAGCGAAGCGCCGCATCTCAAGAAGACCGTCCTGCCACAGGCACACACCGGTGAGACGGGTGGTGGTGTCCAATGCCAGCACCAACATGCGCGCCCCGACTACTTTCGCGCCAATTCGCGACCCACCGCCAGCTCCAGCTCAGCCAGACGGTCGTGGAAGGCAAGGCGCTTGGCCAGGTGGTCGTTCTCCGCCTGCCGCCAGGTGGCCTCGGCGCTTTGCACCTGCAGTAGGCTGCTGAGCCCCAATTGGTAGCGTTCGCGCTCCATTGCCAGGCTGCGGCGCGCCAGCTCCAGGTTGGATTCGGTGATGCGGCTCTGGGCGAAGGCGGACTTCAACTGCAGAAGCGCCTCGTGGATCTGGGCGCGCACCATGCGCTCCGTCTGCTCAACATCCACCGCCAGACGGCGTTCCGCGATGCGGCTTCCCTGCCAGCTGTTGAGGGTGCTGAAGCCCTGGAAAAGCGGGATCTGCAGATTGAGCGAGGCGCTGTTGTCGTAGTTGCGAGGATAGGCCTCCCAGCCCTTCTCGCCGGAGCGCTGCTCGCTGCGGCTGTGCCCCAGGCGCAGGCTGAGGCTGGGCATGAAGCCCGCGCGAGCCTCCAGGCTCTGCAAACGGGCCTCCTCCAGTCCGCGTCGGCCGCTGCGCAGATCTTCCCGCGCCTCCAGGGCCTGCAAGATGAGGGGCTCGGCCTCCCAGGCCGGCGCGAAAACATCGAACTCCAGCTCCAGACCGCCAGGCTCGCCAGGCTCCGCTCCCAGCAGCAGGGCCAGCCCGTTCCACGCGCTGCGCAACTCCTGATCGGCGGCCTCCACATTCACCTGCTGGCGGCCCACATCGATCTCCATCTGAAGCACATCCAGATCGGTGCCCTTGCCCACCTTCAAGCGCATGCGTGCCAGCTCCAGCTGCCGACCGCGCTCCTCCAGCAGTTGCTGCTCCGTGCCTTGACGCGTGCGGGCCGCCTGCACGGCGTGAGCCGCCTTGCGCAGGTCGTGGCGAAACTGCTGGAATTGCCGGCTGTCGGCGTCGTGCACATCCTGCTCCGCCAGCCGGGCCCGCTTCCAGGACGCCGTGTTGGCAAATCCCGAGAAGAGCGTCTGGCTCAAGGACACACTGAAGTTGCTGCCTGTCGAGCGGTTCACCACCTCGTCGTCCAGCTCGAAGACATCGCCATTGTTGTCCTCGTAGGTGAAAACATGCCGCTCGGCGCGACCATAGCTGGCCCCCGCGGACAGAGTAGGCAGCAGGCGCCCCACGGCGGCCATGCGCTCCCAGCGCAGCCCCTCGACCGCCAAGCCCGTCTTGAGCAGTCCGGCGTTGCGCCCCCGTCCCACTTCCACCAGCTCGGCCAGGGTCCATGTGTGGGCCGGATCCAAACGCAAAACCCCCGGTGCTTCCGAGGCTGGCAGCAAGCGGGGAGTGGTGGCGAAGAAGAGTAGGGCGCTTAGGGGAAAAAGAATGCGAAGGCGCATGGGCGATCAGTTCTCCAGGATGTCCTTGGGCAGGCGCACGAGTCGGGCCAGCACTTTCAAGGTGGAATCCACCGCCACACCCAATGGCGTGCGCAGGTGAAGGGTGACAGCCCCGTCCGCCTGGGGCAGTTGGGGCAGAAGAGCCTGCAGAGGCGCGCCGCTGGGAACTTCGTCCTCTTCAAGGCGGCCCTGATCCCGGCTGGCGAAGACCAAATCCACTTTGAGCATCTGGCGGTTGCGCACCACCTCCAGCCGCACCTTGGCGCCCGGTTTGTAAGAACGCATCAGGCTGCGCAGGCGCCCCGGGCTGTCCACGCTGTGGCCGTCCAGATTCACCAGCACATCGCCCACTTTCAGCCCGGCCTTGGCCGCCGGCGAGTTCTTGATAACCTGGTCGATGAGGATGCCGTGGCCTCCCTGCACGCCAAAGTGGCTGAGCAGGTCGCTGTTGATGGCCAGGCTGCCCACACCCAGAAAGGCCGAATCATCCAGCGATGTGCCGAATTCCTTGCCCAACACCTTCACACTCACATCCGGCTTGTCCCGGGGGCTAAGGACGGCAACCCCCTTCTGACGCGTACCGTTGCGCATCCATTCCAGGTTGACCTTGTCCCCGGGGCGGGCCTTCTTCAAAAAGAAGGACAGGTCGTCCCCGTCCTCCAGCGCCTTGCCATTGAATGAAATGAGCACATCCCCGGATTTCAGGCCTGCTTTGGCGGCAGGCCCCTTGGCCACCACCTCGCTGATGCGCAGGCCTTTGTCGCCAGCGCCAGCCACATCCACGGACTTGTCGGGAACTACTCCCAGGAAGGCGTGCTCGGCGGCCCGGGAAACAAGCGTCACCACGAGAAGCGCGATGACGAACCAGCTGCGTTTCATGGCGGGATCCTCCGGTAAAGCCTCAGGGACAAGGTGGCGCTGAGGAGGTTTCATTCAAACAGGAGGCCGTGAACGCCAGAAGCCCACATCAGGATCCCCGGGCCTGTTCAGCGCCTGGTGGGTGAGCTCGGCCGAGGCCAGTGCGCTTTCCATGGAAGCCGGCAATCCCGTGGCCAGCCAGGCGCCACAGCACCAGAGATTCTCCAGGGCGGTGGCCGGTCCGGGGCGTGCCGCCTCGTGGGCGGGGCTCTGCAAAGGAGTGGCGTGGCGCTGCACCAGCCAGCGCGCGGGACCCGCCACGCGCAGCCCATGGCGGGCAAGGAGCCGAGGCAATGAGGCCTCCAGACTCCCGCGCTGGGCCAGGTGGGCCTCCGTCCAGGCGCTGCCCACCAGCACAAGGCGGCCGTCCGATGCGGGAAAGAGCCACTGCAGGTCCTCACCGAACCAGCCGCGCAGCGTCCCTGCTTTCAACTCGCCCTCCACCGACAGGCGCAGGTTCACAATGTGCCGGCCTTCCCTCCGGGGCGGAAAACGCGGCGCCACTTCCTCAAGGCCCGGCGTGGCGCCAAGGTCTTCCGGCGGAGCGGCCCACACAAAGGCATCGGCCTCCACGCGCAGTTCCCTGGTCAGCCAGGCGCGCAGGCGGTGGCCCTGGCGCTCCACGCCAAGCACCGGGCAGGCTCCCGCGAATTCCACGCCAGCCTCGCGCAGGGCACGCTCCAGCGGCTGAATCCACAGCCTTTCCAGCGTGGTGGCGGCCACCAGGGGCGCCTGCTGGCGCGGGTGCGTGAAGAGCCGGTGCGCGGTGCGGTGGAAGAGACCGGCGTCCAGCTCCTCCACCGGCGCATTGAACACGCTCGTGGCCCACTCGCGCCAGAAGCGTCCGGCGAAGGAAATGGACGCGATGCCCCGCTCTTGCAGCCAGCGCGCGCCGTGCTGGCCGGGCGCTGGCTCTTCCCCGCCCAGGAGGCGCAACACACCCATGCCAAGCCCCAGCGCGGGTCCTGGCCCCATCGCCAGCAAAGCGCCGAGGGTGCCCAACCATCCGGCACCCAGGGGCAGCCGATGCCGCGCCTTTCCGTCCACCACCTCTGCCACGGGGGCCAGCGGGCGCAGCTCGTGCGAGGAGCCGAGCTTGTCCAGAAGGTCTCGGCAGCGCGTGAAGGCGGCCAGGAAGAGGTGCACGCTGTTGTCCATGTCGCCGTCCGGGCCGTGCAGAGTGTGCACCGCGCCACCAGGCCGGGAGCGCCGCTCCAGCAGCAGCACCCGGCGGCCCTCCCGCGCCACGCGCAGGGCCAGCGCCATGCCGGCCAATCCCGCTCCGGCAATGGCCACCTGGGTGCGCACACTTCTCACGACAGGAGGATCCGCAATGCGATGAGCACCTTGCGCCAGATGGGATAGCCCGCCTTCCCCAGGAAGGGGTTCCAGTCCCGCTTGGCCAATTCGCCCAGAATGGGACGGTAGAGACCGGCCATCACCCTGGCGGTCTTCAGGCGGTGGTGCTCATCCGCCGAGAGCAGGGCCAGCGCCTCGTCATAACCCCTGTCCGCCCGCTGCCCCGCTTCACGCAAGGCGGCGCGCACGCCAGGACCGATGCGGTTCTCCAGCACATCCTCCGGCGTCACGCCGTGCTTTTCCAGCAGCTCCAGCGGCAGGTAGACGCGCCCCTCGCGGCCATCCTCCTGGACATCCCGCGCGATGTTGGTGAGCTGCATGGCCAGGCCCAGCCGATCCGCAAAGGCGCGCGCAGCGGGGCTGTCGCAATCCAGGATCACCACCACCATGCGCCCCACGCAGGACGCCACATGCCAGCAGTAGCGCTCCAGCTCCTCCCAGGTGGCGTAGCGCCGATTCTCCAGATCCATCTCCAGGCCGTCCAACAGGCTGCGGAAAAGATCCAGCGGAATGGGCTTCGCCTGCAGCGTGTCCAGCAAGGCCAGCAGAATGGGATCCGTGGGAATGCGGGTGGAGCGTCCCGCCAGCAGGGCCTCCAACTCCTCCAGCTCCGCCCGGCGCTCGGCCAGGCGCACGCGCTTTTCCGCCACATCGGGCTCCAGATCCATCAACTGGTCCGCCTTCTGGCAGAAAGCATAAACGGCGTGGATGGCCCGACGCCGCGGGCCGGGCATGAAGCGGAAGGCGTAATAGAAGTGGCGGGCGTTCACCCGGGCGAAGAGCGTGCAGAAGGCGTGAGCCCGAGCCAAAGCGGCGGAGGGCAAGGCGATGGTCGTGGTCGGGCTCATCAAAACTCCTCTCCCACCTTGATGCGCACCAGGGCACCCTCGGAACCAAAGGCCACATCCGCCCGCACATTGAGGCGCTCCTGCGGCAGAAGTGCGAAGCGTCCGCCCAGGCCCAGGCTGTGTTTCAAAGGACCGGCGAGCAGATCGGCCCCGCGCGGCCCCACTTGCCCGGCCTCGGCGAAGGCCACCAGCCCCGCGCGCCGGGACAACACCTGGCCCAACCTCGTGGGCAGGGTGAAAGGCAGGGGCTGGCGCCACTCCACGCGGGCGGCACTGGCCCAGCGGTCCACGAAGCGCAAGTCCTCCACCGCGCGCAGCCATTCCCCCAGCTTGGGCAGGGCACGCGCGGGCACTTGGCCGCCCCGCCCCTCCACCGCCAATTGCCCGGCCACCACGCCCCCAGCAACAGAGCGGTAGGCGCGTCCATCAGCCAGCCAACGGCTGTAGGGCCAGTCCCCTCCCAGCCAGGCTCCGTGCCGTTGGGCGCGCAGCAACAGCCAATGGCCGCTCTGGGGCCACACCGTGTCGTCGCGGGAATCCAGCGAGAGCTCCCCGCCCGCGCCCGCGTCCCGACCAGCGGCACCCTTCAGGGCGGAGGCCGAGGCCGGCCCACCCAGACTTTCACGCACTAGGGAATAGCACGCGCCGCCGTGGAGACGGTCGGCCAGACGACGGCGCAGAGAGACCTCCACCTTCACGCGCTCGGCCGTGAACTCCAGCGCGGTGGAGGGACTCCGCGGCCCTGTGCCGTGCCAGGCGGCGGGCCAGTGTTGATAACCAAGCTCGCCGGAGGCCGTCCACGCATTCTCCGCCCACCACAGCTCCGGACGCAGACCCACCTCCGCCTGCCCCTTCACCGCCAGCGTGAGCCACAGGGCCAATTGATCGGGGCGATGCAGACTATCCACGCGGCCCACGCCCTGGGCGTATGCGCCGCCAATGGCACCCGTCTCCGGTGTGTAGGCCGCCACGGGAAAAAGCCCCACGCCAGCATGGATGCTGGTGGACAGGGCCAGAAGCACAGCCGTCCACATGCCCCAGGGGGCTCCGGGCAAAGGCCCGGCCCCGCGCTTCGCCGCCATGGCACTCCCGCTTGAACTGAGCTTCAATCTGGCACCCATCAAGGACTTTGGCACTTATCCACCGGAAGCTGCGCCAGCCCTCTTTCGCCCTGAGAAGCCCATTTCTATGTTCAGGAACAAAGGGCGCCGCGCCATGCCCCGACCGGCCTTGCCGCCCCACATCAGGCCCCGCACGCCCAAGCCGAGGTTTTCATGCCCGATTTCGTCCACCTGCACAACCACAGCCACTACTCGCTTCTGGACGGCGCCGCCCGGGTGGAGCAGCTGGTGCAGCGCTGCGTGGACTATGGCATGGACTCCTTCGCCCTGACGGACCACGGCAACCTCTATGGCATGCTGGACTTCTACAAAACGGCACGCAAGGCCCAGGTCAAGCCCATCATCGGCTGCGAAGTTTATGTGGCCAACGGCCCACGCACGGAGCGCGTGAAGCATACCAGCAAGAAGCTCTATTTCCACCTGGTCTTGCTTGCCAAGAACCGCGCGGGCTACCAGAACCTGCTGCGCCTGGTGAGCGCGGGGTTCCTGGAGGGTTACTACTACCGCCCGCGCGTGGACTGGGAGCTGCTGCAACGCCACCACGAGGGCCTCATCGCAACCACCGCCTGCCTGGGTGGCGAGATCAACCAATGCCTGCTGCGGGCGGACTGGGAGGAGGCCCGCCGCTGCGCCACCTCCTACCGCGAACTCTTCAAGGACGACTTCTACCTGGAGATCCAGAACCACGGCATTCCCGAGGAGGACATCGCCCGCAGCCGCATGAAGGACCTGGCGGACAGCCTGGCCATTCCCCTGGTGGCCACCAACGACATCCACTACCTCGAGAAGACGCATGTGCTGGCCCACGACATGTACATCTGCATTCGGGACCAGAAGCAGCACGATCCCAAGAGCATGCGCTACAACACGGACCAGCTCTACTTCAAGAGCGCGGAGGAGATGTACACCACCTTCGCCGGCTTCGAGGACGCCTGCCGCGTCACGCGGGAGATTGCCGACAAGTGCGATGTGAGCCTGGATTTCGGCGCGCGCCACCTGCCCGTCTTCCCCATTCCCGAGCAGGACGCGCACCTGAACCTGGACGACTATTTCGCCAAGTGCTGCCGCGAGGGTCTGGTCGCCCGCTATGGCGACTCGCCGCCGGAGGGCGCCGCCGAGCGCCTGGACTTCGAGATCGGCGTCATCCGCAACATGGGCTTCCCGGGCTACTTCCTCATCGTGAAGGACTTCATCGACTACGCCCGCGCCAACGACATCCGCGTGGGGCCGGGCCGTGGCAGCGCCGCCGGCTCATTGGTGAGCTTCGTGCTGGGAATCACCAACATCGACCCGCTGGAATTCGACCTGCTCTTCGAGCGCTTCCTCAACCCCGAGCGCGTGAGCATGCCCGACATCGACATCGACTTCGAGGACCGCCACCGCCAGGATGTCATCGACTATGTGAAGCGCAAGTACGGTGAACGCAATGTGGCGCAGATCATCACTTTCGGCCGCTTGATGAGCAAGGCCGTGGTGAAGGATCTGGGGCGTGTGCTGGGGCTCTCCTTTGGCGAGACCGACGCCATCACCAAGCTCATCCCGCAGAAACTGGCCATGGACAAAAAGTCCACCCTGGACAAGGTGCGCGCCAAGGTGCCCGAGCTGGACCAGCTGCTGCGCACGGATCCCCGTTACGAGAACATGTGGCGCAATGCCGAGATCCTGGAGGGATTGAACCGCACCAGTGGCGTGCACGCGGCGGGCGTGGTGATCACGCCGGGCCCGCTGGAGGACTTCGTGCCCCTGCAGCGCGCAGGCGGCATGGACGGGGACATCACCACCCAGTGGGACGGCACCTGGATCGACGAGGTGGGCCTGCTGAAGATGGACTTCCTGGGCCTGCGCGCCCTCACCATCATCAAGGAGACCCAGCGCCGCCTGAGGGAGCGCGGCGTGGACATCGACATGGAGGCCATTCCCCGGGACGACGCCAGGACCTTCGCCCTCTTCGGGCGCGGCCACACCCTGGGCGTCTTCCAGTTCGAGTCCGGCGGCATGTGCGAATACCTGAAGCGCCTGCAACCCCAGCGCCTGGACGACCTCATCGCCATGAACGCCCTCTACCGCCCCGGGCCCATGGACAACATCCCCTCCTTCATCGAGCGTCGTCACGGCCGCGAGAGAGTGAGCTATCTGCACCCGGTGATGGAGCGCTTCCTGGATGTGACATACGGCGTCATCGTCTACCAGGAACAGGTGATGCAGATCGCCCAGGCGGTGGGCGGCTTCACCCTGGGACAGGCCGACGAGATGCGCCGGGCCATGGGAAAGAAGCAGATCGAGAAAATGGTCAAGATGAAGGTGGGCTTCCTGGAGGGCGCCGCCCAGAGGGAGATTCCCACCAAGACCGCCGAGGATGTCTGGGACCTGCTGCAGAAGTTCGCCAGCTACGGCTTCAACAAGAGCCACAGCGCCGCCTACGCCTGGCTGGCCTACCAGACGGCCTACCTGAAGGCCAACCACACCGCCGAATTCCTGGCCGCCGTGATGACCGACGAGATGGCCGAGACCGACAAGATGGTCGTCTTCCTGGAGGAGTGCCGCCGCTTTGGCATCCCCGTTCTGCCGCCGGATGTGAACGAGAGCCTGCGCGAATTCCGCGTGGTGGGTGGAAGCATCCGTTTCGGGTTGGGCGGCGTGAAGAATGTGGGCGACACGGCCATCCAGTGTCTGGTGAACGCCCGCGCCGAAGGGGGCCCCTTCACCGATCTCTTCGACTTCGTCGGCCGGGTGGACGGCACCCGCGTGAACCGCAAGGTGCTGGAGAGCCTCATCCAGGTGGGCGCCTTCGATTCCATGGACCCCCGCCGCGCCACCCTCTTCGCCAATGTGGAGCAGCTCATCCGCTACGCGGCCGTGCAGCACGAGGAGGCGGCGCGCAACCAGATCAGCCTTTTCGGCGAGGCGGAGGCCGTCAGTGTGCCGCCACCGGTGCTGGACGAGGCGCCGGCCTGGGACGAGGCCGACCGTCTGGCCCGGGAGAAGGAACTCATCGGCATCTATGTGAGCGGCCACCCCCTGGAGCGCTTCCGCGAGGTGGTGGACAGTTTCTCCACGCGGCGCCTGGACCAGATTGACGCCCTCACCGACGGCGCCCAGTTGCTGGTGTGCGGCATGATCAGCGCCTTCCGCACCCTTATCAACAAGAAGGACAAGAAAATGGGCCTGGGCGCCATTGACGATTTCGGTGGCAGCCTGAAGTTCATGGTCTTCGAGGAGCAACTGAATCTGGCCGGTGAGTGCCTGGCCAAGGACGCCCTCACCGCCCTGCGCGGCCGCCTGAGCGTGAAGGGCGAGGACGACCGCATCCTCATCGTGGACCAGGCTTTTCCCCTGGCCGATGTGCTGGAGCGCAGCGCCCGCCGCCTGATCCTGGAACTGGACCAGTCCCACCTGGATCCCGCCCAGTTGGAACACCTGGAACGGCTGCTGCGGCTGCACAAGGGGGATGGGGAGGTCTACTTCCGCCTGAGCGCCAAGGACGGCCAGGCGGTGAGTTTCAAGAGCGGCAAATTCAAGGTGGCCATCACGCCGGAACTGCTCAGCCAGCTGCGGGATGTCCTGCCCGGCCACCGCATCACCGCCGCCTGAACCGGGGAAGCGATCAGGTCATGCCCAGGCGCATGGCGATGTCCAGCTTGCACTCCTGGCAATTGCGCCGCAGGGCGTTGCGCACCCGCGCCTGCAACTCCACCGGCGTGAAGGGCTTGGTGATGTAGTCGAAGGCGCCCCCGTCGATAGCGGCGGCAATGCGGTTGGGATCCTTCAGGGCCGAGAGAATGATCACATTCACCGCGTTAGTCATGTGACGCTCCCGCAGCAGGCGCAGCACCTCGAAACCGTCGATGTCCGGCAGACCCATGTCCAGCAGCACGCAGCTGGGCTGGAGCTTCTCGATCAATTCCACGCCGTTGAGCCCGCTGCGCGTGATGTGCACCTCGTCGCTCACCCCTTCCAGATGAAAGCGCAGGAGTTGCGACTGCAGGGGATCGTCCTCGATGAGCAGCACTTTGCGTCGGAAGCCCAAGCTATTCATGGCTGTTCCGCGGAATGCTCAGCTTCTCGCGCATCTGCACGGCGCGCTCCAGCTGCTCCAGCAGACGGGACAACAGGGGATGGCCCTCTTCCACCGATTCACCCGCGTTCAACGCCTGTTCCAGCAGCTGGGCGTTGTAGGTGATGGTGGGGAAGCCGTAGCCCACGCCCGAACCCTTCAGTTGGTGCACATGGGTGTGAAGATCCTCCCGCCGCCCGCTGCGCACGGTCTCCGGCAGGCTGTGCACCAATTGGTCCAGGTGGTTCAGGTAGTCCATCAGCAGGGCTTGGAACTTGCCGTCCTGCAGCTTGTTGCTCAGCACCATGTCCCCGCCGGGATGCATGGTGAAGGACTCCGTGGAGTTGTTTTCCGCCGTGGCGCCGGATTCCATGCCCAGCGTCCACTTCATGCAGGTTGCCACCAAAAGATCGTCGGACACGGGCTTGGCCAGGTAATCGTCGCAGCCCGCCTCCAGGCAGAGATCCCGGTCGCGCACCATGGCGTAGGCCGTGAGAGCGATGACCGGCGTCTTCACGCCTTGCTTGCGCAGCTCCCGCGTGGCGGTGAAGCCGTCCATCACCGGCATGCGCATGTCCATCAAAATGAGCTGGAAGGGGCGGCCCGCCTGACGCTGCTCGTCCTCGCGCAGCAGGGCATCCCGGCCATTGACAGCGGTTTCCACCTGCGCTCCCTTTTCCTCCAGGATGTAACGCAGGATGTTGCGGTTGTCATCGCCGTCGTCCACAAGAAGCACACGCAGACCGTTGAGGCTGCGCGCCGCCCGGGTGGCATCATCCAGCAGTGGCTGGGGCGGCTGCATGCTCTCGGGCCGCTTCACGGGCACAACCACGGTGAAGGTGCTGCCCTTGCCCAGCTCGGACTTCACTTCGATGCGCCCTCCCAACACCTCCAGGATGCGGCTGGTGATGTAGAGGCCCAGTCCCGTGCCTTCTTCAATGGAATCCGTGCTGGTGCTGGCCCGATAAAAGGGTTCGAAAATGCGCGCCACCACATCCTGGGGCATGCCCACGCCCGTGTCCACCACCGAAATCTGCCACTCACGCACATCCCCGTCGGCGGGGCTCTGGATTTGGCTGATGATGCTGATCAACCCCGAGTGGGTGTACTTGATGGCGTTGGAGACAAGGTTGATCACCACCTGGCGCACCCGATGAGGATCGCTGACGCAGTCGTCGGAGACCGGGTGGCAGAAAGCCGTGTTCAGCGTGAGGCCCTTCTTCTCCGCCTGGGAGGCCAGCAGGTGGCGCACATCGCGCAACAGGTCCGCCGGACGGAAGACGCTGTACTGCAGCTCGATGCGCTTGGATTCCACCTTGGCCAGGTCCAGGATGTCGTCCACCAGGTGCAGCAGGTGCTTGGCGTTCTTTTGGATGCGCTGGGTCCACTCCACGAAGTGTCGGGGATCGGGGCTGCGCTCCAGCAGGTTGGCATAGCCCATCACCGCGCTGATGGGCGTGCGGATCTCGTGGCTCATGCTGGCCAGGAACTCGCTCTTGGCGCGGCTGGCGTGCTCCGCCACTTCGGAAAGCACGCGCAACTCCTGCTCCGCCTGCTTGCGGCGGAACATCTCCAGCTCCTGCCAACGGACGATGAGGCAGCTCTCGAGACTGATGGAGAAGCGGTGAATCAGGTTGCGCAGCAAGTTTTTCAGCGGCGGCGTGGCGTTGTCGGGCTTGCCATGGTGGAAGATCTGCAAAAGGCCGATGCGCTCCAGATGGAAGGTGATCAGGGTGCCTTCCCCCTGGCCGCCGTCCAGACGCAGCTCCACACAGGCGGGATCCTCGTGCCACAATTCGAAGTCGCCCATTGGCCGCAGACGCTCGGCCACCGGGTGCGTGGTGGGAATCAGCTCCGGCATGTTGGGCGCCTGGGGCGTGGCATAGGCCAGGCTCAAAGTGGTTTCCTGCTCCTCCGAGCCAGGATCCGTGGTGAGCATGTGTGTGTAAATCCACACGCTGGCGGAACAGAGGCCCATGCGCGCCGTGAGTGCCTGCAAAAAAGTGGAGCAGTTGGTTTCCAGGTCCAGAGTGGCACCAATGGTCAGCGAAAGCTCGTAGAGGGCAGACACCAGCACACTGATTTGCTGCTGTTTACTCATGACAAACGCACCCGATCACCACACTCTTGTTCAAAAACTCAACATGGCCCCGTTCGCTGGTGGCAATTTCTCCCACGGTCAGGGCGCCCACTTGATCCGCCCCACCACGAGACTCAGCCATCTCCCGCACCACTTCCAGCTCCCGCGAGAAGCCATCGTTCAGGTAGAAGCGGCGCGAAACACAGTGAAAGTGCAGACACAAGGGCTTGCTGTTTTCAGATTTTCGGTACGCTTCTTCGGCGGCAATACGGGCTGCCGCCACCAGAGAATCGGCAGATCCGCATAGGATGTTTAGCACGCTGTTTTCCGGCACCAGTCCCACGCAGTGCAAGCTGCCATCCGCACCCACCGAGATGGGATCCCGCACCACATCCTCGCTGTGATGCCTTTGCATGGCAAAGGGATAGTTCATTGCCACCCTCCCGAAATCCTGGCGATCCAAAGGTGTCGGCAGGTGGGGATCCAGCTCTTCCTTGTAGACATCGTAGGCCGGGCGCCAATTCAGCTCCTGCACCACATTGCCCCGCGTGCGCGTGGCCACCAGGGGGCCCAGCAGAAAATCCCAGCCGTGACGCACGCCAAGGGAACAGGCGGGCCGAAGGGGCAGCACGAGGACCGCGTCCTGCACCAGTCCAGCCTTGGTGAACAGGCAGGGGCGATTTCCCAGGTCGGCAAAACCGGCACCACCTCCCAGGGCGCGGATCCAGGAGCCCGCTTTCAGATAGAGCATTTGCAGGAAGAGGCCCACACCCTCCCACAGGCCATCGGCGAAGACCAGGCAGGTGGCGGGATGGTGCTGCATGTCGCGACAGAGCTTGTCCTCAAGCGCCTGTTGAATCTCTGTCTGGGATCCGCTGAACAGGAGGGGCGGCGCCTGGGTGCGCACTTTCAGCAGCAAAAGGCCCCGGTTATGTTGTTGGCCTTCAAAGAGGAGGCCCGGGAAGAAGGCGCCCATCACGGGAGCATCGGCGTCCTGCAGGAGATCCAGCAGGGGCAGCACCAGATCCGCGGGTTCCCCCGCCGCCAGCGCTACGAAGCAGTCGCCCTCCTGGACGCCCTGGCCTCGCATGGCTTCCAGCACGGCCTGCGCACCCGCTTCAGGTAAGTGAAAAGAGATCATGTGTCCTCCCAATGGGGATGCCTGCACGGGGCAGGTCACGCGTCCTGGGCAAGGGCCTTCAATACCACCATGAGGGCGGAGTGCTCGCCCCACTCCAATGGGCAGAAGCGGGCCTGGCGACGGATTTCCGTACCCGAAGCCGTGCGCAAGGTGAGCGGCATCTCCTGCACTTCGCCGTGGCGCTCCGCCTCGTGCATCACCTCGTGGGAGCCCACGATGAGATCCGTGCAGCGCAACTCCAGAAGTGCGCTCTTGGCGTGGCCCAGCTCCTGGCAGGCGCTGCGGTTGGCTTCCAGCAGACGGCGGGCCTCCTCTCCGGGCTGGGCCTCGAAGATGAGCACGGGCTCGCCGATGGTCTCGAAGAGCACGCGGTACATCTCTTCGCTGCGCGCGGCCTTTTCCATGGCCTCCACCTTCTCGGTGATGTCGCGCTGGATGCCAAAGTGGCCGGTGAAGCGTCCTTCCTCATCGTAGAAGCAGATGTAATCGCCTTCCACAACCATCGCCGAGCCGTCGAAGCGGCGCTCGTCGGTGTTGATGTGCAGGGTTCCCTTGTCGAGGAACTCCCGCCACACGGCCCGGCCGTGCTCCAGATCGTGCTCGAAGAAGTCCCGGGGCGTCTTTCCGAGGAAGTCCTCCGCCTTGGCCTTGTACTGGTCCAACATGGCCTTGTTGATGCGTGTGATGCGCTGGTGGTCGAAGACATAGTCCAGGGCCCGTTCCTTGTCCACTGTGTGGTTCCACACCACCGGTTCATCCAGCATCATGAAGAAGAAGCCGTCCAGGGACTGGGTGAAGAAAAGGTCCAGGCGGCGCTCGCTGCGCTGCAGCTCGTCCTCCGCCCAGGCACGGATGAGGTGGGCGCCCAGCTGGCGTGCCACGGACTCCATGGCCGTGCACTCGTGGGCCTTGAAGCTCTGGTCCGTGTGGGAGGAAAGGTTGAGGCAGGCCACCACGCGCTGGTTGTTGGCAATGGGCAAAAGGGCCGAGGCTTTCAGGCCCTCCAGTTCCACCGTGTCGCGGTTGGTCATCTGCAACATGTCGGCACTGAGGTAGAGCGGCTGATTGTAGCTCACATACTGGGCCTGGGCCGTGTCGGCCGTGTAGTGGCGCACGCGATCCAGATAGGCGTCCGAGAGCCCCTGCTGACACACCAGCTCCAGGCCATTGCTGTTGTTGACCCGGTAGATGGCGCCGGAATCCATGCCGCCCACCTGGATGGCCACGCCAAGGGCCAGTTCGAAGGCCTGCTGCACATCGCGGGTGGAATTGAGCTGGATGCCCAGCTCGTTCTGCAGGCGCACCAGCTCTTCCTGGCGCTTGCGCTCGGTGACATCCCGGGACATGCCGATGACGCCCACCACGCGGCCGGACTTGTCGTGCACGGGACTCTTGGTGGTGTGCACCAGGCTGCGGCGGCCGGAGGGGTACTGGATCCACTCCTCCACGCTGTAGGTCTGGTCGGAATCCATCACCGCCCGGTCCAGGGTCTGGTAAGCCGTGCTGGCGGCATTGGGGAAGAGCTCGTCGTCGCGCTTGCCGATGATGCCCGCCAGGTTGCGTCCCACATAGCCGCAGAAGGCGTCGTTGCAGATGCGGTAGACGCCTTCGCGGTCCTTCACGAAGAGCAGGTCTATCGTGCTGTCGATGAGGATCTGCAAGAGGTCGAGGCCATTGTCCGCCAGTCCATCCAGCCAGTTCTGCTGGGCGTCACGATAGGTGCGATCCTGACTGCGCTGGGGCCAGTCCTGCGGCATGGTGCCTCCGGTGATGGATGCCCTTCGAGTTGTCGGTGCGGGCCGCACCGTCCAGATCGGGCGTTGACGGAGTGCGGCAGGCGAATGTCGTGATTTCTGTGCTTTGTGGAATGGCGTTTGTGCGAGATCCGCCTTGTCGCGGGCCGGGGGGATGCCTACCTTCACGCCACGGGAATGGACGCCGACCTGGTGGCGGCCGCGGCCTTCAAAGCCGTTGCGGGGCAGTGCACCTGTCCTGGCTGGGTTCGATTCCCAGACCTTCCCGCCAAAAGGGCCCCGTCGGGGCTTTTTTGGTGCCCGATCCTCCCGTCAAATCACCGCATGGCCACAAAGTGGTTGTGAATGCGGATTCATGGCCGTAGCCTTTGCGGGTCAAGGATTTTCTTCCTGGCTTTGAGCCAAAGGAGCGTCTCATGCGAGGCCTTTTCCTCCTCGTGCTGCCCGCCATGCTCCATGCGCAACCCTTGTCCATGGCGTGGCCCGACCTTCCCCAGGGTGTTGTGACCGGATTGCGGCACACCGCCTCTTTCACTGGCGCTTCAGCCGTGGCCAGCGATGGCCAGTGGATTCTGGCGTGGTGCGACATGCGCGACGGCCAGGGACGCCTGATGCTGCAAAAGGTGGATCCTGCCCAGCCCGCCGCGCCGGGGCCTTGGCGCGGCGACTGCGAAGCCCCGGAAGAGGTGGCGGCCCTGTGCACGCCGGCCTCCGCCATCACTCCCTATCTGCCGCTTGTGGCCGCCGACCTCATGGGCGGGGCCTTTGTGATGTGGCAGGAGGCCGTTGACGGCAGCCACGGGGATCTTCTGCTCCAGCGCGTGGAGGACGGCGCCCAGGGCGTGGGGAGCTTCGCCTAGCCCCAGCCCCTGGTGGTGGCGGAGGACATCACCCTGCCGGAACAGGACTGCCGTGGCGTGGAATCCCGCTGCCGCGACTGGGCGGAGGCATGGCGTCAATTGGCTCCGGACGGCGCGGGTGGCGTGTGGCTGAGTTGGCGCGCACCGGATGGGCTTCTGCGCCTGCAGCATGTGGACGCCCTGGGTGCCCGCCTGCCCTCCCTTCCCGCCGCTGGATTGCCACTGCCATTTGCCAGTTGGCAGAGCCGCCTGACAGGGGATGGCGCGGGCGGCGCGCGCCTGCTCTGCCAGATGCAGGGCGAAGCCGGCAATCCGCTGGGCGTGTGCGGCTTGAACGCGGATGGATCCTGGACCCTGGCCGACACGGTGCGTGTATTGCAGGGCGGTGAAGTGAACGCTTTCCATTCGGCACCGCTGGAGGGAGGCCGTCTCTTGGTGGCCTGGTCCCACGCCGATGGCGTGCGCGCCCAACTGCTGGACGCATCGCTGCAGGACCGCTGGCTGGCCGGCGGCCTCCTGATGGCGGCGAACCCGGCGTACTCGCCGCAGGTGGCGGTTGGACAAGGGCCCCAGCCCACCCTGGCGGTGGCCTGGTACGAGGACGCGACCGGCTATGTGGCCCAGGTGCTGGATGAACACGCCACGCCGCGCTGGCCTGCACCCGTGTCGCTGGACCAGCTGGCCGACGGCCAGCCGGGATTCCTGGCGCAGGTGTTCGTGGACGGCGAGAACCTGCTTTGTCTGGTGCGCGAAAGCGATGGCATCCACCTGCAGCGTGTTACGGCGGATGGGCATGGGTTGTGGCCTCCCGGCAGCACCCGCCTGGGTCCGCCAGACAGCCAGACAGCCAGGGCAACACATGGGCGCTGGCATCAGACGGCGCTGGAGGTGCCCAGGTGGGTTGGACCCGCTACATCCAGCAGGACCGACTGCAGGTGTCCAGCCACGCCATCCTCCACCGCGTGGCCGACGGCACGGAGCCGCTGGATTCGCTTCAACGCACCGTGCTCAACGAGCGTTGGGAAAGTGGAAGCGCCTCGCGCCTGCTGCGCGCCACAGGCGATCCCCTCGTGGCGTGGACCGTCAGCGACACACTCTTCGTGCAGGCCTTCGACGGCCGCACCGGAGCGGCGCGCTGGGCCCTGCGCCAGCGGCCCGTGGCGTCGCGGCGCTGGCTGGATCTGCTGCAGAGCGCCCCCACGGAGGACGGCGCTTGGGTGCTCTTCAGCGCCTTGCAGGAACCGGAAGGGCTGCGCACGCTGCAGGCTGTGCGCGTGGACAGTCTGGGTCAGGTGCTGGCCGGCCCCGTGGATGTGGCGCCGGGCATCGCGCACGAGGGAGACTTCTACGACACGGGGCACACCAGTGTGGTCAGCGTGGACGGCGGCCTGATGCTGTCCTTTGAGTGCTTCCTGGGCAGCCGCATGGAAGTGCGCGTGCAGCGGCTGGACGCGGCGGGCAATCGTCTGTGGGGCGATGCGGGCCTGAGCGTGGCGCCGTCTTCGGATGCCCTTGCCCGCTCGGCGGGACTGGCGGCACTGGGTGACGGCAGCCTGGGCGTGGTATGGGCGCTGTGGAGTTCCTCCCTGGCGGACCTGTACTTGCAGGCCGTCACACCCGAGGGGGATCTGCGATTTGCGGAAAACGGCGGACGCGGCGTGCACCTGCAACTTAGCTGCGGGCCCTTCGCCTTCCTGGGCAGCGCCCAGGCCTTGCCCGATGGATCCCTGCTCGCTTCCCTGCTGGATGTGCAACCCGACGCCAACACGCGCTGGCGACTGGTGCGCGTCACTGCGCAGGGTGCGCCGACCTGGCTGCACACGGAAGCCTCGCCCACCCTGGTGAATGCCAAGGTGCAGCCCGATGGCGCGGGAAATCTGCGGTTGGGGCGGAGCCGCCTGGACCAGGGCCAGCTGCGTTTTCAACTGGAGCGGCGCACCCCCCTGGGGGATCTGGAGCGCGCGTGGAGCCTGCCCCAGGATGCCGATGCCATCCTGTACGACTGGGCGGTGGCGGAGGCGGGGGATGATCGTGCCCTGACCACGCTGGACTGGCGCCCCGCCGAACCGGACATGCGCATGTCGGCCTGGCAGTTGCCCGAAGGCGAACAGGAGCTATTGGCTTCCACCAGCGCGCCCTTCCCGCGCGGTGCCGCGTGGGGAGCGCAGCTGACACCCGCACCCTCCGGCGACTTGTGGCTGGGCTGGGAGGAGCGGCGTGGCCTGTCCATGGGCCATGGCGAACAGAGCCGCCTGGCACGGCTGGACATCCTTCAGGTGGGCAACGCGGTGGAGCCGCCTCGCGCCAGGGATTTCACTCTTGAAGATGCGTGGCCCAACCCCTTCAACCCTGCCACCCGCCTGGCCTTCTCCCTGCGGGAAGCCGGTCCGGCGCGGCTGGAGATCTTCAACCTGCAGGGACAGCGCGTGGGTGTTGTCCACGATGGGCCGCTGGCGGCCGGTCGCCACAGCTTCCTCTTCAACGGGTACACGGCGTCCGGAGGGCCGCTGGCAAGTGGCCTCTACTTCTACCGCCTGCAGGCCCAGGGGCGCCAGGAAACCCGGCGCATGCTGCTCATGCGCTGAGGGTTCAGCCCGCCAGCGTGATGAGAGCCAATGTGCCACCGGCGGGATCCGTCACAATGCACATGCGGCCCACCTTGGGAATGTCCATGGGGGGCATGCACAGCGTACCGCCCAGCTCAACGGCTCGACGGGACAGCGCGTCCACTTCCGGCAGCGCCAGATAGGGTGTCCACATGGCGGGGGCCTGGCCCATTTCCGGAGTAATGGCCATCATGCCGCCCACTTGCAGGTCGCCACAGGCAATGTGGATGTACTCGGCGGGCGCGCTGGCGGGATCCGGCTGAAAGGTCCAACCCAGCACCTCGCCGTAAAAGCGGGCCGCCGCCGCCACATCGCGGCTCATGAGCTCGCGCCAGCAGAAGTTGCCGGTGGGGTCCGCCGGGATGGTTCCGGGGCGCAGGAAGCGCATCAGGGCCAACACCGCGCCCTCGGGATCCCGCAGCACGGCGCAGCGGCCCACCTCCGGGATATCGTGGGGAGCCAAGAGCGCGGTTGCGCCCAGCGCCTGTGCCCGGGCCGTGGTGGCGTCCACATCTTCCACCTGCACATAGCTCAGCCAGCCCTGGAAGGCGCCGGTCTCCTTGGAATTGTGGGCCTGGCAGCCCGCCACATAGTCTCCCTCCGGGCCGAAGAGAGTGTACACCACGCCATCTGGCAGGGGCCACTGCCGCGTGCCCCAGCCGGCAAGCGCCGTGTAGAAGGGAATGGCCTTGCCAGGATCGGCGCTCTGCAGCTCCTCCCAGCAGAAGCCGCCATTGGGGATGGCTTTCTCACTCATGGTCGTCCTTTCTGCGGCATGTGCGCCGCCCAGTGGATTTCAGCTGCGACGGATCTCACGCCCCTTCACCACCACGAAAGCGATGAGAGCGCAGGCGAAGAAGAGCAGGAGCATCCATGCGATGGCCCCCAGCGTGCCGATGGCCGTTTGGTAGATCTCCAGCGCCAGACGCTCGCCGGTCAGCTCCAACACTTCGCCCAGTTTGTCGGCGGGCATGATGTAGCGCTCCAGGGAGCCGACGCGCACGCCGCCGGAAACGCCCACCACAAGGGTGGCGAAGCCCAGGTAGCGGCTCCAGGCCTGGCTGATCTCGTCGGCGATGACGCGGTCCAAAATGCGTGTGATGGGATTGCGGAAAACGCGCGCCGCTGCGTAGGACACGGCCAAGGAGATAGCCAGAGTCAGGCCAAGCAGGGTGAAGAACATGATGACCTCCTGTGTGCTGTGGGTGGCCGTGGGTGGCGCGGCGCCATCTGGCCCACAGGCAAAGATAATCGCGGGTCCCGCCCACGCCTCATGCCTTCCGGAATTTCCCACTTTCCGCGCGGGGGAGCCGCAGGCCCCGCAGGTCTTCCACATCGCCACCCGAGGTGCCGCCATGTTGCGTCGGACATCCTTCCTGTTCATCCTCGCCCTGGCCCTTCCCGCGCCGGCCACGCAGCCCCAGCGCCCGGAGAGTCCGTGGGAGGGTCACTTGCAGCCCTCCCTGCCCGCGCAGGAGCGCCCCGTCAGCCGGGATATGCCGGCGGACCTGGGCCCCTTCAGCTGGTTGCGCGAGTACGAGCAGATCTGCGCCTTCCTGGCGGCGTGGCAGGTGTCCAACCCCGCCAGCGCCAACTACGGCGGGATGATCGAGGCCGAGGCCGGGCCGCTGGGCTCGGTCATCCAAACGGACAACACGCTGGAGGCCATCTGGGTGTGGTCCACCCGGCGCGCCTGGACCGGGCGCCACAACCACGACGCCAACATCGCGGCTGCCTGGACCTACTGCACGCGCTATCCCGCCTGGGCCGAAGAGGGATCCGTCAACGACAACTACTACCGCGCCCACAACTGCGCATGGGGACTGGCGGCCAGCCTGGCCTACGAGGAGGCGACCGGAGACAGCAGTTACCGGGCCTACGGCCGTACCTGTGCCGGCTACATCGCCGAACATCCCCTGCCCCTTGGCTCCCAGTCCCTGAGCCTGAACGCCATGGTGACAGGCTGGTGCGCGGGCAGCCTATACGACTACGCCCTGGCCGTGGAGCGCCCGGATTGGCGGGAAGCCGCCGTGCAGCAGGGGCTGGAACTGCTGGACTTCGTGGAGGAGAACCCCGCCCAGTGGCTGGCCTGGGACGAGTGGGCCATGAGTGGCGGAACCATGCTCTGGGGCTTGTGTCACAGCGTCTTCGCCGAGGCTCCCCTCTACGGCGAGCAGTGGCTCCAGGATCATGTCTTTCTCACGCCGGACTGGAGCGACTGGCACAATGTGGCGGGCTACGACTGGGACGGCAGCTGGAATGTGGCCTACGCCAACGGCCTCTTCGCCGTGGCCGGCGCGGTGGGGGATCCCGTGTCGGCAGAGCGCGCCCGGAGCATCGTGGGCGCTTTGCTCAGCCTGGACACGGACGACGATGGGGGCATCCGCGCGGACAGCCACGATCCGGACACGGAGGACATGAGCTGGGTGAGCTGTTACCTGGCCCGTTTCGGTCTGGCGCGGCTGGTGGGGGATCCACCTGCGGAGGACGCCCATCCCTTGCGCCTGCACGGGCTGAAGGACGAAAGCGTGGTGGTGCAGGGACAGCCCCAGGAGCTGCGCGCCATCGTGGCCAATGCCGGGCTGGAGGACATCGCCCAGCTGCAGGTGACGCTGGAGGTGGACGGAGTGATCCAGACCCGCTTCACTTCGCTGGCTTTTGCAGGTCTGGACACGCTGGACATGGGCGCGTGGACGCCCGTGGCACATGGACGCCACCGCGTGGTGCTGCGCACCAGTTGCGCGGGCGATGAGCGACCGGCAAACGACGAGTTGGCAATTGACCTGCTTGCCCTGGCACCGCCTTTGGCCACCGGGCTTGAGCAGGAAGTGCCCGTGCCCCTGGTGTTGAGTCGGCGCGGCAGGCTGGTGGATGTGCGCAGCCGGCACTCCGCTCCTGTCCATGTGGGTCTCTTCAACCTGCTCGGACAACAGGTGGCGGCCACGGAGTGGGCGGGCATCGAGGATCTGACCCGGAGCGTCAACCTGGACGAGCTGGCTCCGGGGCTTGCGAAGGGGATCTACATTCTGCGGGCCGAGCAGGCCGGCGCCGTGCGAAGTCTGCGCGTGGTCACGACCCGCTGAGGGCCGCCTCCCTCGTCACATGGCGTGCTGCCGCAGCTCCAGGGCGGTGCGCGCCAGCATCTCCAGCTTCCCCTGCAGGAGGTCTTCGCGCGGCGGCGCGGCGAAAGGTGCCCCGACGGCGTCTCCGCGCGCGGTGAGAAAAATCTTGTCCGATCCCACCGCTTCCATCAGGGAGGACAGCTCCGCCACTTGTTGCTCCTGCATCACCTCGCCAGACGGGCACAAGTCCACCACGGCCACGCCCAGTTCCTTTCCGCCCAGGTGAGGCAGGACATCGTGGACCGCAAGCGCCCGTCCCAATTCGAGCTGACTGGCGCGCAAGCCTTGAACCCACTCTGGCGGACAGGGGCCAGGGTCTTCACCCAGACGAATGACCGTTCGCACGGCGCTCACCTCGTGGAGGAGGTCCGTCACGCCGTTCACCAGGCCCAGGGTCTGCGGCAGGGCGTCCATGCCGGTGAAGGAAGGCGTCGTTTCGTCCAGCACAAGCATCGCCACACCCGCGGCGCAGAGCTCCCGCGCCTCTTCCTTCAGCAAGTCCAACAAGGCCCTGCCCACCTCCAGCGCAGCGTCTGAAGCATCCTCTGGCCCTGCGGGGTCGTCGAACAGGCGCAGCAGGAAATGGGGACCTGGCAGGCTGAGCTTGAGTGGCGCGCTGCTGAAGGTGAGCAGCTGCCTCAGCCTATCCCCAGCCAAAGAGGCGCGGCGCGCCAGCGGTCCCGCGCAGCGGGCACGCGGCCGCCCCGTGGCGGGATTCCGCTCCAGCCGGACTCCCTCCAGCCAGCGGATCAGCCAGATCCCGTCAGCGTCCCGCCACATCTCACCGTCGGTGACAAGATCCAGTCCGGCGGCCGCCTGCTGCTCCACCCACCGTCGCAGGTGACCCTGCTCCAGATCGAGCACGCGCCCGAGGTCCCCCTTGCCGGAAGCCCAGTTCCGGCGGGCCTCGTCAAGCTCAAGGCTCCGGCACCAGCGACCCGTCGTGCTGGTGGGAAAAAGGGGCAATCGCACGCGGCTCATCTCCATTCCCCCTTTCCCTCGCTCTGGATGTTGTCTGACATGGGCCTTGACCCAAGGTAGGGAGTCACGCCACCGCCCCGAAGGGCCGGGGCGGATGTGGAAAGGGCCAGCTCCTGCTGGAACCGGCCCTTTCCCTTCACACAGCATCAAAGAGGAGGGTCAGGGGAGGTAGCACACCCGCTGCACGGCGCTGCGGCCACCTTGGCGGGCCTCCACCAGGTAGAGGCCGGCGGCAAGGCCGCGCGCGTCGAAACGGATGGCGTGGGTGCCGGGGCTCAGGGCGCCGTCGTGCAGGCGACGCACCCGCTCGCCGCGCAGATTGAAGACATCCAGCCGCACAGCTTCGGTGCCGGGCACCGACAGGCGCAGCACCGTTTCCGGGTTGAAGGGATTGGGCACGGCGCCCAACAGCTCCAGCCCGGCAGGCCGCGCCACGGGCTCCACCGCCGTGTCGTCGAAGCGCGTGGCCGTGGTGATGAGCAGGGCCGTCTGGTCCACCACGGGCTGGGCGGCGGCGGAGTACTCGCCGTTGAAGGTGTACTGCAGGCCCGCCATCTGGTCCGCGCGCTCGACGCCCACGGTGTAGTACATGTCGCCGAAGCTGGTCACCAGGTCGTCGTATTGCAGCAGGATCTCGCCGTCACCCGTGGGCGTGGGCCAGAAGGCGGGATCGCGCAACACACACTGGAACCAGTTGTCCTGATAGGGATGACCCGTGTGCTGGAAGTTGTCCCATTGGATGGTGAAGGTGTGCTGGGCCGCGTTGGAGTAACGGTAGCAGTGGCCGAAGCGGCTGTTGCCGTAATAGTTGTAGAGGTCGGTCCAGAACACGGCCACCATGGCGTTGGGACCCTGTGCGGCAGGGATGGGCGTGTTCATGCCCACGATGTGAAGGCTCTGGTCACCCATGGCGATCCAGCCGTTGGAATTCACGGTGATGGTGTCGTAGTCCACGCCATAGAAGCGGAAGGTGAAGGGCAGGGCCACCACGCGGCTGGCGCCATCCAGGCCGTCCTCGTTCCAGGCCACGCCTTCGTCGTTGAGGATGACCTCGGTGCCCTCCTGGGCGATGTCGTCGTAACTGAAAGTGGGAGCAAGATCCGAGCTGTCGTTGTGGTGGTAGATGAGGTAGCCGTAATCGTCGGGACCCACGGGATCGGTCAGGCCCACCGATCCCACCTCAAGGGAGAAAGGCAGACGCGCGGCGGTGGAACCGTCGGGGCGGAAGAAAACCAGCTCCAGGGCGGTGTGCATGCCGTCCACCAGATTCTCTGACAACCGCGCACGGAAGGGGCCCGCCTCGCCCTCGGCATCGGGAGCCAGGCTGGCGAAGGATCCTCCCTCGTCCAACACTTCCACCGCAGTGGTGAGCGCGTAGAGGCGGCAGCTGTCCGCGTCAAGCGGCAGGGGTCCGGCGTTGCGCAGCCCCAGCAGGATCTCCACCTCGTCGCCGGGGGCGGGGGTTGCGGGCGTGAGCTGAAGAAGTTCCACCACGGGCCGCGCCCCATGGGTGGTCACGCTCAGGTGCCGCTCCCACACCAGCGCGCCGTCGGACTCGGCCAGGCGCAACACAAAGGGAAGGATGCGGCCGTCTTCTGTGGATGTGGACAGGCTGAAGGCAATGCCCTCCACCTGCAGAGACTGGCCCGCCGCCAACTCTGGCAGTTCCAGTGCGCCATCCTCCACCACCAGGAGCTCGTCAAGGGACTCCGCCACCAGCTGGCGTCCAGCCGGGCTTCCCACGGAGCCCGCCTCGCGCAGGCTGACGCCCAGGCTGAACACATCCCCCGCTGAGAGCAGGCTGTCCGTCGCCTGGGTATCCCAGTCCTCCAGCACGGTGTTGGACAGGGCGATCTGCGGGGTGAAGTCCAGCATGAGGGGAACCCAGTCGTCGCCATGGGCCACCAGGTGCAGCGGGGCGCTTTCCAGCGGCAACACATCCAGGGCCACGCGGCCCTCCATGTCCGTGCGGCCCAGCGCCAGGCGGGCACCGGCATCGTCGCTCAGGCACACGAGAAGCCCTTCGGCGGGCTGTCCGTCCTCGTCCACCAGTTCCAGCTCCATGTGGGTGCCGCCCACGGCGGGGGAGGTCCAGTCGGGAATGGACACCTGATGCTGGTCACCCATGCGCACGCGGGTTCCGGGGTCCCCCAACAAGTTGTAGCAGTAGAAATAGAAGGGAACATTGGTGGCCTGGCTGGCCGATCCCGGATCGTACCAGATCTGCCCGCGATCGTTGGGAAAGCAGTGCCACAACTCGGCCTTGCCACGCTCCAGCAGCGCGCCCACATCGCGGATGCCCTCCCGCAGCATGCCCTGATAGATGCCCAGGTTGATGGAGTTGTTCCACTTGGTGTGCGTGTCTTCCTCGGACGGCCCCATGAACGCCACGGCTCCCATGGGCTCCACCGGAGACCCGGCGCGCAGGAAGGCTTCCCCCAGGCAGGGATCGTAGTTGGCGCTGGCGAAGTCGCCACCACCGCACACGATGCTGGTCACCACGGGATACTGGCCGAAGTTGGCCAACTGGTTGATCTGGGTGACGCCGAAGAGGGGGCCGTTCCACGAGTAGCGGTAGCCATAGCCCCGGTAGTTCACGAAGGCGCGGCCGTCGTTGATGGAGTTGGTGACCAGCGTGGGCGACTGGGGATCCGTGTCGCGGTTGTTCCAGATGGTGTCCACCTCCGCAAAGCCCGCCTCGGTGAGGTGCTGGCGGATGGCCATGGAGATCTCCCGGCGGCTGCCGGCGGAGGAAACATCGTAGATCATCACCGCGCTCTTCAGCCAGTCACTGCCCGCCACCAGGGGCTGCTGGTCGTAGATCATGGCCCGCGTGGCCATGTTGGACACCTGGTTGGCGTTGTCGGCGGGAAAGCGTCCGACGATCACATCGGAGAAGTAGTCGTCACCCTCGAAGAGCGCGAGGCTGTGGTCGGTGATGATGTTGCGGCTCCACGCCGTCTCGGCGTACTGGCCGCCGGGCACCATGTCGCCGGGCACATGGTAGTCGCCCTGGTTGAGGTTCATGTCGCCCACCAGCAGCAAATAGTCCAGGCCATCGGTGGAGGCCATGGCCTGCGCCGCGTCGCGGATGGGCTCCCAGTCGTTGCCCGTCACCCCCAGCGACTCGCTGCTGAGCAGGGTCACATCGTAGCCCTGGCGGCGGCGCCAGGTGGCCCAATCGTTCATGTAGGGCAGGCTGGCCGCCTTGCCCACCACCAGATAGCGTCCCAGGGGAAGTTCGCCGGTGCGGGCGTCCAGCTGGCGCGCCAGCAAGCCCGGATTCATCAGCATGCGCTGGGCGCGTTCCAGTTGCGCGCGGGAACGAGGCCCTCCCGGCCGGCCGGGGTTGACGGTACCGCCCGCGGTGAAGCGCAGATGCAGCTCAAGCTCCTCCAGCACGGCGCCGTCGTTGCGCACCGGGTGCACCGAGAGGCCGGCCACGCGCTGACCCAGCCACAGCACGGGATCCGACACCGCACAGGGCGGCTCCGCGGTGGTCTCCCCGGTGGACCAGCGCAGGCTCAGCACATCCAGTGCCACGGCGGCCGCGGGCGGCAGGGCCAGCAACTGGCCAAGCTCCAGCGTCTGCTGCTCGCCCTCCACCACCTGCGGTAGCGGGGCAAGGCCCATCCGGTCCTCGTTGAGTTGCACGCGCAACTGGAGACCCTGATCGCTTTCTTCCACCACGCGGATGCTCCAATCCTCCGCCGTGGGCTGCCAGGCACTGGCGTCCGCCAGGGCCAGCTGCGCCAGCAGCAGCAGCGCGGTACCGCTCACAACGCGTATGAGACGCATGGTTGTCCTTCCATTCTTCATCAATCAGGTGCATGAAGGCAAATTGCGCGCGTGGCAGTGTGTCAGTGCTGTGTCGCTGGACGGGGAATTTTGTTCAGATATGTGTTTCGTTGAACGCGTGAATTCATCTCTCTCTGCATAAAGTCCGGCACACGATCATCCGATAAAGCGGGGGTCTGGGCCGGTATCGGCCGCGCCGCGTTGCGCCGTGCCCAGGCAGAAACGAGGCCACATGCTGCCCTCCCTAAGCCAGGACGCCTTTGCCCGCCTGGCCGCTCTCCTCCACCACCACTTTCACCTTGAACTTCACGCGCACAAAGCCCACTTGGTGCACAGCCGCCTGGGACGCATGGTGCAGGAACTTGGCTATGAGTCCTACGACGGATGGCTGGATTTCGTGGAGGGGGATTCCACGGGCGAGGCCCTCTCCGAGCTGGTGAACCGCTTGACCACCAATGTGACCTGGTTCAACCGGGAGCCGGAATCCTTCGCCCTGGTGCGCGACACGCTGTTGCCCGAATGGGAACGAAAAAGGCCTGGGCAGGAGCTGCATGCCTGGGTTGCCGGCTGTGCCACGGGGGAGGAGGCCTGGATGCTGGCCATCGTCCTGCAGGAGAGCCTGGGGGATGGCGCGCGGAGGGCGGGCCTGCTGGCCACCGACATTTCCCGCCGGGCCCTGGAGCATGCCAGGCAGGGCATCTATGAGGGCTCCTCGCTCAAGCGCCTGCCGGACGACTTGCGGGACAAGCACTTCACGCCAGCGCCGGAGGGCCACTGGCGGGTGGGCGATCACCTGCGCGGCCTGGTGCACATCCATCGGCTGAACCTGAACCAGCCTGCCTTCTCTTTCAACGCACCCATGGATCTCATCTTCTGCCGCAATGTGATGATGTACTTCGATGTGGGATCCCGTCAGGCTCTGGTGCGCCGTTTCCACGACGCTCTGCGGCCGGGCGGCTGGTTGGTGATCGGACAGGCGGAGCGCCTGGAGGCCACACAAGGATGGGCATCGGTGGGAAGGGCCGTCTACCGTCGCGAAGATGATTGAAGGAAGAAGCTCAGACTTCGGGAGCGGCCGGCGGTTGGGGAGCTGTGGTGGGGGGCGCTTGCACGGGCAGTTCCCAGCCCTGGGACGGCCCTTCGTTGAAGCTGAAATCCAGGGCGCGATCCTGCTCCTCCGGCACGACCTGAGCCATCCGGTGCTCCAGCTCAGCGAAGAGCTTGGCTGTCCCGGAGAGGATCAGCTTGATGGCCTCCGGATCCGCGCCTTCCTGCAGCAGCGTGCTCGCTGCGTTGTTCAGGCGGATCAGCGCGTCGGCGAAGGTCCTGTACCGGATGAGGTCCTGTTTTTCCATGCATCCCACCTTGATGCGCTCTGGGTTAGCAAACCGCGTACCACTTCCAAATTATGTGCTAAGTCTTTGCCCAATATCACAATTGCTTCGGTGTACACTCCGCGAAGTTGTTTGGACTGTTCAAGAAATGTGCAAGTGTGATGATTCCGCCTCACGCCGGCCTTAACTGTGCCGCGCGCTGGCTATTTTGCGTCCATGATACGCACCCTGCTTCTCTCCTGCATCATTCTTTGGACCCTGCTCACCGTGCCAAAGCTGGCTGGGGCGCAAGTTTCCGCGCCAACCTTGCGCGGCAACAAGGAGCGCGTGCCGCCGGAAGAAGCGGACCGTCGCCAGGCACGGCAGGAACGCCAGCTGGAGCTGCAAAACCAGGCCAGCCGCCTCATTCAGCAGGGTCAGCTTCAACAAGCCATCGCCCTCTTGGAACAGGTGTCCAGCGGAGGCAGGGACGCCGGTCCTTTGATGCAGATGCTGGACCTGCAAATCCGCCTGATGGATCAGCAAGGAGCCCGTCGCAGCATGGACAGCCTGGCGGCGCGCCTGCCCGCCAACGGTACCCTGACCGATTACCTGGACTTCCAGATGGCGGGGGCCCTGGCGGGAGCACACTACCGTCTGGGTCAACCTGCGCGGGCGGCGGAGTTGTGGAAGAGCATGAAAGAGCAGGCGCGGGATGAGCAGCTGGCGCTGGCGGTCTTCCACAGTTATCGGCAGTTGCGCCTAAGTGATGAGGCCCTCGCCTGGGCGCGGGAGCAGCGGCGACGCCTGAAGCAGGACGATTTGTGGGCCTTCGAGATGGCCTCTGTGCACGAGGAGGCGGGCCGCCCGCTGGAGGCCTTCGACGAGCTGGCCCGCTGGCAGTGCCGACAAAAGGGTGCCGCCGCGGTGGAATCCCGCCTGCTCACGCTGGCGGAGGGCGCACGGGAGAAGGATCCCCTGCTGCGCCACATGTGGTCGGAAGTGAAAAGTCGGCGCTCCTGCCCCTTGCTGGGTCAGGCCGTGCTGGGCGTGCTCGTTCAACAGGTCTGGGTGAAGGAGGCCATCGCGCTGGCCTGGGAGCTGGACGAGGATGCCAGCGGCGCCCTGCCCATGGAACTGGCCAACGACCTGTTGCGGGATCGCCGTCACGGGGACTGCCTGGCCGTGTTGGATGAACTGGCCGCACGCCAGCGGCCCCAGTCGGCCCTGGTGGAGTTCGACATCCTGCGCGCCGAGTGCCTGTCGGGATTGGGCCGCGCGGAAGAGGCGCTGGATCTGCTCCGTCGTGCCGCGGCAATGGGTGGGCCCCGCGGCCAGGTGGCCGCGTTGCAGGCCGCCCGGCTGTTGCACCGTCCGCTGGGGCGACCTGCGGAAGCTGCCCGCCAGTTGGACGAGGTGCTGAAGCGCCAGCCGGGGGATCGGGAGGCCACCCGCCTGTTGGTGATGCTGGAGGGTGCCCAGGGCCGGGATGCCCAGGCCGTGGCCGCATTGGGCCGCATGCGCGCCATGCCCACCGGCCGCGCGGAGGATCAGACGGAGCTGGACTGGCTTGGCCTGCGCCTGGATTGGTGGGCGGGCCGCCTGGAGAGTTGCCGCACGGCCATGGCCGCCTTCCTGAAGACCAACACGCGGCAGGATGTGTTCAACGACGCCATCGAGCTGATGGACCTGCTGGCCTTTGCCGCCAAGGATTCGCTTGGGGTGATGGAGGCCGCGGAGGCTGATCGGCACGCGTACCTGGGCCAGGTGCCCGAGGCCTTGGCCCAGCTTCACGGCGCGGCTGAGGCCCGCACGGGCCCGCTGTCGGAGTGGCTGGACTGGAGGGCCTGCATCTTGATGGCGCTGGAGGCCGCCCCTGCCGAAGCCCGCGCGGAGTATGCGCGTTACCGTCAGCGCCACGCAGAGTCCGTGCGCATGGATCGCCTGGAGTGGATGGAACTGGAAGCCATGACCGCCCTGGGCTTTCCGCGGGAGCAGTTGCGTACCCACGCCCTGTCCCTGCTGGAACGGTGGCCCAAGAGCATGTTGCAGGACGCCGTTCGCCGTCGCCTGCGGGAGTGGGAGGAGGCGAAGGCTCCCACAGCGCCCGCGTCGGACACGGCCCAACCCGCGCCCGCCGAAGGCCCGGCGCGTTGACGCCACGAAAGGGACCCGAATCCATGCGCCCCTTCTCCAATACCGCTGGCATCCTCTGCGGCCTGCTGCTGGGGGCCGGCTCCCTGCAGGCCAAACTGCTCGTGCCCATGGATCCCGCCCAGCGCGACCACTTGAAAGCCTATGGTGTGGCATGGTGGTCCCTGGGTCAGGGCGTGAATGTGGAGTGGCTGCTGAACTATCGGGGCGGCTCCTTCCTCATGGACGAGTTTCCCGGCCTGGAAGAGCGCCTGCGGGTCACGGGCGTCAGTTACGAGAGCGCGGGGGGCGCCCAGGTGGCGGCCATCTACGCCGACATCGAGCAGAGCAACATGGACCGCATCCTACTGGAGAAGGCGCCCAAGGTGGCCATTTACGCGCCGCCCGACACGCCACCCTGGGACGATGCCGTGACCATGGCGCTGGAGTACGCGGAGATCTCGTTCGACCGCATCTGGGATGAAGAGGTGCTGCAAGGCAAGCTGCCGGACTACGACTGGCTGCACCTGCACCACGAGGACTTCACCGGGCAGTACGGCAAGTTCTACGGCCAATACCATGGCGCGGAGTGGTATGTGCGCCAGCAGGCGCAGTTCGAGGCCCTGGCCCGGCGCATGGGCTACGACAAGGTGTCGCGGGAGAAGCTGGCCGTGGCGCTCATGATCCGCGACTTCATGGAGCAGGGCGGCTTCATGTTCGCCATGTGCAGCGCCACCGATTCCTACGATGTGGCGCTGGCGGCCATGCACACGGACATCTGCGAGGCCGTCTACGATGGCGACGGCGTGGATCCCGCCTGGGAGAGCAAGCTGGACTTCAGCCAGTGCGTGGCCTTCACGGATTTCAAGGTCATCACCGACGCCATGGTCTACGAATACTCGGACATCGACCTGGGCCCCATCACGGGGCGCAATGTGCCCCAGGACCAGGACTGGTTCACCCTCTTCGAGTTCAGCGCCAAGTGGGATCCCGTGCCCACCATGCTCACCCAGAACCACACGGCGTGGGTCCAGGGATTCATGGGCCAGTCCACGGCTTTCCGTCGGGATCGCCTGAAACCCCATGTGCTGGTGCTCGGGGAGATGGAAGGCTCCCAGGAGGTGCGCTACATCCACGGCAATGTGGGCAAGGGCACCTTCACCTTCTACGGCGGCCACGACCCTGAGGACTACCGCCACATGGTGGGGGACCCGGAGACCCAGCTCAGTCTCCACCGCAATTCGCCTGGCTACCGCCTCATCCTCAACAATGTGCTCTTCCCGGCGGCGAAGAAGAAGAAGCAGAAGACATGAGCCCCCGCATCGGGATCTCCCTCGCCACGCATCCCCATTCCGCGCCCCGCCATGCCTGATCCCCGCCACTTCTCCGTCCAGGCCCTGTGCCAGCTGGTGGAGGGAGGTCGCAACGAGGGAGGCGGCTGGATTCCTGGCCGTGCCCGGCAGGGGCAGCGCGTGCACAGTCAACGCCAGCTGCGTGCCGTGGCGGAAGGTGCCCAGGTGGAGGTGCACCTGACCTGGCGTGGCGTGGTGCTGGGTGAGGAGGTGGAGATGGCCGGCCGCGCCGACCTGGTGGACGAACACGGCGTGGTGGAGGAATTGAAGACGGTGTTGGCTTCGGCGGATGGCATGCGGCGCTTCCGTGCAGAGGACTTCCCCGGCCACGCCCTGCAGGCCCTGCTCTACGCCTGGATGCTCAAGCCCCGGGAGACGGTGCGTGCCCGCCTGCGCGTGGTGAACCTTGGCGATGGCCAGGAGCGTCTCTTTGAGCTGGAGCGCCCGGCGGAGGACCTGCTGGCCGCCCTGGAGACCCAGGTTGCGCTGGCCCGCAGCCGGGAAGAGGAGGCCGACGGCGCGCGCAAGGCGCGGTTGCAAAGGTCGCGGGCGCTGGACTTCCCATTCCCCGCCTACCGGCCAGGCCAGCGCGCCCTCATGCACGAGGTGGAGCACGCCCTTAGCCAGGGCCGCCTGCTGGCCCTGAATGCGCCCACGGGATTGGGAAAGTCCATTTCCGTCCTGCTGCCCGCCTTGCGCAAGGCCATGGAGGCCGGGCGTCGCGTCTTCTTCTGCACCGCCAAGAACACGGGTCGCGAGGCCGCACTGCAGGTTGTGCGCGCCCTCAACAAATCCCAGTGCTGTGTCACCGCCGTGGCCATGAGCAGCCGGGAAGGCATGTGCCCCGCCGAGACCTACTTCTGCCACGAGGACCACTGTCCCCTGCTCAAGGGCATGGGGCCACGGCTGGAGGCGGCCCTGCGGGACTTGGCGGAACAGCCGCTGGTGGAACGCGAGGACCTGGTGTCCACCGGTGTGAGGCACCGCGTCTGTCCCCACGAGATCGCCCTCTGTCTCACGGAGACGAGGGATCTGGTGGTGGGGGACTACAACTATGTCTTCGATCCCCAGGTACGCATCCGTCGCCTCTTCGTGGAGGGCGATCCTGCGACTTTCGTGCTGGTGGTGGACGAGGCGCACAACCTGGCGCCCAGGGCGCGATCGTGGTTCAGCGAGACGCTGTCCATGGAGAGCGTTGAGCTTTTGCGGGAGCGCGTCCGCGAGGATCTGGCGGGTGGCGACCTCTTCCACGGCGGGCCTCTGCAGCGGCCCCTGGGTGGACTGGCCCGTGCGCTGGACAAGCTGGGTGCCTTCTTCGCCCGCGTGGACGACATGGTGGAGGGCGAATTCCACTTCGCCTACGACACCGGCGCCCAGGCCCTGGGGGCCCGCTTCGACCAGGAGGAGCTGGAGGGCGTGCTGGCTCTCTACGAGCGGCACCTGGTGGACTTGCTGCTCACGCGCACGCTCATGGGCCAGGTGCAGGCCAGGGATCCCCTGGTGGACTTCTACCGTCAGCTGGACCGTTTCGTGGGCCTGTGCCGGGAGGACAAGGATTCCTTGTCCCAGGTGGTGCGTGTGGAACCCGGCCCAGGTGGAGCGCCGCGCGTGCTGGTGGAGGTGTGTTGTGCCTGGGCGGGCGACTGGCTGGGCGAACAGGTGGAGCGCTTTCCCGCCGCCGTGCTCTTTTCCGCCACGCTGCGGCCCTGGGACTGGCATCTGGGCGAGCTTGGCCTGAAGGGCAACGCGCGCCTGGCCACCCTGGCGGCGCCATCGCCATTTCCCGAGGCGCATCGCAACCTGATCATCTTCGAGGGCCTGTCCAGCCGCTGGCGGGACCGCATGCGCGGCATGGGCACGCTGGCGCGGCTGGTGGCCGAGGGCTTTCGCCGCGTGGGCGGGAACACCGCCGTCTTCCTGCCTTCCTTCGCCTACCTGCGCGCCCTGCGCCAGCACCTGCCTGCGGATCTGCCCCTGCTGGTCCACGAGGGGGAGCTGGATCCCCTCGCCCGGGCCGCGCTGCTGAAGAAGCTGGAGCGCGGCGGGCCATATCTCCTGCTAACGGTGATGGGCGGCATCTTCGCCGAGGCGGTGGACTTTCCCGGCCGCATGCTGGAGGCGGCGCTGGTCATCGGGCCGGGTCTGCCCCAGCTATCCCACGACCGGGAGCTGGCCCGCCAGTGGTACGAGGAGCGCGGCGAGATCGGCTTCGACCAGGCCTATCGCCTGCCCGGCCTGTGCCGCGTGCTGCAGGCGGCGGGACGCGTCATCCGCAGGCCGGAGGACCGTGGCAGCATCGTGCTCATCTGCGATCGTTTCAGCCAGGCGGACAACCTGCAGGTCATCGAGGAGTTCTACGATGCGCGCCCACGCCAGCTGGAACTTCCCGGGGAAGTGCTGGACGCGCTGGAACTCTTCCACGGCACGGGCTGAGGGCCATGCCCGGTCAGAAGGGGCGCGTCAGGTGCAGGCCCCAATAGTTCGTGCGACGATGCGCCTGCCCCTTCCGCAGCCAGTCCACACCCTCCCCGCCGCTTCCCAGCGCCAGTCCCAGTGAAAAGCCCGGCCCCAGACTCAGCTCCACCTGCGCCTCCACGCCGGTGGTCCACAGCCATTCCGCCGCAGTGGAGGTGAAGCGTCCGCGGTCCGCCACCTGGCCCAGGTCCACAAAGGACGCCAGGTTGATGCGCGCCGTGCGCAGGGTCAGGACGCGCAGCAGATCCAGCTTCCCCAGCGCCTGGCGCACTTCCATCGTGCCTTGTGTCACGCGGTCCCCCGCAACGCTGCGATTGAGCGCGCGCAGGCGGGACAGCGGCCCGAAGCTGGCGTCGGACGGGTTCTGCGTCAATGATGAGACGGGAAGCGTGCCGATCACCGCATCGGGCGAGAAGCCCAGGGCGCGGGATGTGCGCTTGCGCCCACTGATGCCATCCATCCGCGCGCTGAAGACCACCATGGAAGCCGGACGCAGGCGATGCATCCACCACGCTCCCGCGCCCCAGAAGTCCGCCTCTTCCTCTCCGTGGATCCAGGGTCTCGCCATGCGTGCGTGCAGGCGCAGGGCAGCGCCATTCCTGGGCCACCAGTCTCCATCACGCACCGCGGGACTCTCCCGCCATGCCGCGCCGAAGCGCAGGGCTCCGCTGCGATTGTCCCGTGGCTGGAAGAGCGAATCCGCATCCGCGAAGGATCCCGTGCGCTGCTGATCCTGCAGGTCCATGGCCAGAGTCGCCAACAGCCTGCTGTGCGGACGGGAATTGAAGTGCCAGCGGCGGCCGGCGCTTAGGGAAAGGGCGGAACCGGTGGTCTCCACCAGCTCATCGTTCACCACGGTCAAGCTGTAGCGGCTCTGATAACCCCCACTCAGGGACAGGTCCCAGGCGAAGCGGTGGAAATCCCACTGCAGCTCGCCAAAGGCCTTGCGGCTGATGGCGCCGCCCACGACGCTCACCAGATGGTGGGCCAGGGGATCCGCCAGCACCGCCACTCCCATGACGCCATCGGGCAGGGGAAGCGCCAGGGCGCCCAGCGATGTGAATTCCCAGGGACGGTATGCGTGGTCGTCCAGCACCTCCGCGTGCTCTTCGCGATTCCACTTGGGAACCCGCAATGCGGGTTGCATGTCCCGCCAGGCCGTGTAGCGCGGGTGGGCGTTCAGGATCAGGGGCCGGACTTCGCGGTGGGCATCCACCAGCATGGGGCGGCTGAACTGGGCGGAATCCAGCGCAAGCGCCACCACCTTCGCGCCATCGGTTCCCTGCCACGCGCCGATGCTCCACAGGCCTTCACCGCTGTCGCTCAGCGGCCTGGCGCCGCCCTGAGGATCCCGTGCCAGCAGATTGGCGCGCTGCCCGACAAATGCCGTGGTGACGATGAGGCTGTCCTCCAGCCACACGGGGTCGCGCTCATCCGGCGCGCCACTGTCCAAGTGACGCACGGCGCCGCTTGCGCAATCCACCAGGGTCAGGCGCTTGCGGCTCTGGGGATCGTCCGTGGCGAGGGCCAGCTGTCGGCCATCCGGGGAGAAGCTGGGCCGCATCATCTCCCACAAGGGACCAGGATCCCACAAAATGCGGGCCTCTTCCCCAGGGGCCTGGATCATCAGTCGGTGCCGGGCACCCAGGGTGCTCAACCAGGCCAGTTGTCCGCTGGAGGAGAGTGCGGGATCCTGGGATCGGTTGTCGCAGGTGAGGCGCTTCAGCTGCCGCTCCTGCAAATCATAGCTCCACAGATCCATGCCCAGGGCGCCGTGCCGGCCATGCATGGTGCGGTCGAAGACCACCCGGCTGCCGTCGTGGGCCAGAGCGGCCCTGCCGCGCAGGTTGCCATCCACCAGCGTGCGCTGGCGACGCGTGCTGTCGCAGGCGATGTGGAAGAGCCCCACGCTGAGGTCCGCCAGGGAGTCCCGCCCCACCGCCAGCCAGGCGCTGGAGTCCGGCAAAAGGGCCAGCCAGGACACGCGGTTGATGGGCAGATGCACGCGGCGGCCGATGTCCGGCAAGTCCTCGCCGCACACCAGCTCGGCGTTGTAAAGGCCATTCATCACGCGGGCCCACTCCGCGTCGAAGGCCTTCACGCTCTGCCCGGTGACTTCCTTGAATGCGTCATCGAAGGTGTGGATGCGCAGCTGCTTGTGGCGCCAGCGGCTGATTTTCACCAGGGTGCTGTCGCCGCTTCGCCAGGCCAGGTAGAGCACTTTGGCATAGCCGGCGTCGTGGGCCTCGCTTTCCTTCAGGCGGCCGTCCAAGGTCTCGCGGCGCAGGGTGCGGTCGCTGCGCAGCGTGTTCCAGCGCTCTGTGTAGTATTCCGCCAAGCCCTCGTACCACCACGCCGGGGTTCCCGACAGCGCCAAGCCCACGCTGCCCCTCCAGTCACGCATGGCCTCGAAGGCCACCACATGTTGGAACTCGTGGGCAATGACCTGCTGCAGCCACTCCTGATCCTGGGTGAAGGCGCGGATGTAGTCGTTCTGGTTCACCCAGATGTTGATGCGCTGTTTCATGGCAAAACCATTCACCACCGCGTCAGCATCGGTGATGGCCAGCTCGGTGCGGTGGCGGGGCTCCACCCCCATCTGGCGGGTCACCGGGCCGTAAACCTGCTCGGCCACATCCGCTGTTTGCCGCGCCATCTCCTCCAGCCCCTGGTGATAGTGCACGCGAAAGTGAGCGGTGCGCAAGGTGCGCCAGCGCAGTTCCGGGTGATTTTCTCTGGTCACCAAATGGAACATGGCCTGGGAGGGAACGGGAGAAAGCAGCAGGATCATCAGTCCCAGGAAGATCGCGTGCAGGCTCCGGCGCGATTTGAACATGAAAACTCCGGCGTGTTGGATGGGAGGCGCCCCATGCAGGATGTAAGCAATGCGGTGGTGGAAATCCATGGGGGCCAACCTGTTGAAGCGGACACAGGCTCGCTTTTTCAGCCGTGGCGCCCTTTATTTCACTTGGTGGCCCCACTTGTCGACAATAGGAACAGGCTGCCAAGGGGGATTTCCGTCATGAAGCGTTGGAAAATGGGGCTGCGTCTGGTCGCGGCAGGCACCTTGCTGGCCTCCGCGTCGCAAGGCGCTGAGCCCGG